>Ga0213833_1001116_pt1 | contig 20258 bp, 23 predicted proteins | sample SWATP21_FD_160575 | JGI IMG/M metagenome (GOLD analysis project Ga0213833, IMG submission 160575) | Coastal seawater microbial communities from Marineland, Florida, United States - SWA TP2 #1 | ecosystem: Environmental > Aquatic > Marine > Coastal | place: USA: Florida | collected 2016-08-14 | reverse complement strand
GGTGCTGGTGCTGGTGCTGATACTGCTGGTGGTGCTGGTACTGGTGCTGGTGCTGCGCTTGGTGCACAGCCACACTGTGAGGAGCACCATGGTGGTACATCGCGGAAGCCGACGCAGCAGCAGCAGGGCCGTCGTAGGTGCTGGGCATGCCACCGGTGGTGGCAGTGGGCGCCTTGCCGCCGCGCGTGTGGGCAAGCCCAAGGGCCTGGGCACGGGCATGGGCATGAGCACGGGACAGCGCCTCCGCCTGTGCCTGGGACACCGTCGCGTACGAGACGCCGGCGTAATGGTCACCACCACCACCACCACCGCCGCCGCCAGTGACGACGCGGCGACCCCCCGGCGAGGGGTCAAAGCCTGCGGCAGGCCCACCGGCACTCGCCGCGGCGGCGGCGGCGAGGACGGGCATGTGGTGGCCCGCGGGGGCAGGGGGGGCTCGCAACATGGTGGAGGGCACCCAGTGCACGTGGCCACTGGCGTCACGCACGCGCACCTGCGCCACCTGCCCCGACAAGGAGGACGAGACGGTGGTGGTGGTGGAGGAGGAGGAGGAGGAGGTGCCTGCAGCGGAGGACGAGGGAGACGGCGGCGGCGGGTAGTGGCGATGATGAGACGGCGGCAGCGGGGGCTCGGCTGTGGCATAGCGCGGATCGTGCTGCGCCTGAAGCTGCTGTGGGTGGTGGTACGGCATGTAGGCGGCAGCGTCAGCAGCAGCAAGGGGAGCAGCGGCGGTGGCGGCGGGGGAGTAAGAGGCAACGGAGGAAGCGGGAGCGGCGGACGCGTTACGCGCGGGGCTCGCTGGGTACGCTTGCTGGAACGGCGCGGTGTGGGTGGCGAACGTGCGTGGCGCGGAGGGGCCAACCATGGCGCCGCTCGCGCTCGTGCTCACGTGCGAGTAGCCATGGGATGTCGACACAGCAGCAGCAGCAGCAGCAGCAGCAGTGTTTGGTGCGCCTTGATCACCCACCGCGGTGTCACTGGCCGCAGCCTCACCAACAGACGACCCCGACCCCGATCCTGACGTTGACATGGGAGTGGCGGGACGCGTCGACGTGTTGTTGTTGTTGTTGTTGCTGTTGTTGTTGTTGCTGTTGTTGTTGTTGGATTCAGCGTCCGGTTCCGCGTCAGCGGCTGTGGCCGTGGCTGTGGCGGTGGACGTGGACGTGGACGTGGCCACCATGGCTTCGTGACCGTCGTGCGCCGTCGGGACGTCGGCTGCATGGGCAGGGAGCTCGTACCCAGGCGGCTGGCGCATGGGGTCGGCTGCAGGGACCGGCGGCGGTTGCGGTTGGGATTGGGGCGCTGACGTGGCGTGCTGCTCCTTCACTGGCACCAGGTAGTGCTCGGAGCCTGCGGAGGCCAGGCTGTGGGGGGTGTACAAGAGGGACAGCAACGACGAGTGGCTCATGCCGCTGCCCAAGGTGCTGACAGAGGACAGTGACGAGCGGCGGGGCCTTCCCTTCACAGAGTTGCTCCCGACGGTGGAGGGCGAATCGGTGGCGGAGAAAAACTTGTTGCCACTGGAAGCACGGCTCAGGCAGCTGGCCGGCGTGGGGTGTCCAGCGGACGCGCCAGCGGGCGTGTTGGACCACACCGCTGGCGACGGCATGTCGCCAAAACCACCGCCGCCGCCGCCGCCGCCGCCACCACGCTCGTCTGAGAACTCAAACAAGCGTGGGCGGATGTCGAGCGTCGGCGCGTGGCTGGCGGGGAACAACCCGGCACGCGAGAACGTGGGCGCGTCATTCACGCCACGCACCACGGGCTTCATGGGAGCCGACGCCGGCGGCATCGGCATCGGCATCGGTGCGGGTCCAGGCGGGAGGGGTGGCGCCATGGGAACGGCGGAGGAGGAGGAGGAGGAGGAGGAGGAGGGAACGAACGACGGCGACGCTGACGAGAAGCCACTTGCCGGCGCCGGTGGCTCGTCCACCGGGGTGCCCATCGACCCCGTGGTGCTGGTGCTGCTGCCACGAGGGCGGGCATGGAGGTCAAGGTTGCCAAGCACGCCATTCACATGGTTCATGAACGAGGAGTCGTCATGCGGCATGGAGGCAGACATGGCGGCCGACGTGGGCACCGGCGGCGGGCGCTGCGGGCCGGTGGCGTGTGCAGGCAAGTCCATTACCAACCGCGCGCGCACACACACACACACCAGCGGCTCAGGAGGAAGGAAGCGGAGGAGGGGAGAGGAGAGGAGGGGGAGAGCAGAGTGCGACCGCAACTGGGGTGGAACGCAACTATCTGCAACACGGTGCAACCACTATGGAAGGCCGGCAGGCGCGTGGAGTGATGCTCGGGAACGAAGTGCGACCACGACCGACAGAGCAGGGCGTACAAAGGGCAACTGCTGCTCAATCCAAGTTCACAAAACAACCTGTGCCACGCCATACCCCATTCATTCATACAGTAACCCCATCAGCCACCCCAAACACGACAGAGCAGCCAAGCACCACTGTGAGGCGAGGATAGCGCACAAGACCAGGTTGACGTGGCCGTGCAACAAGCACGCGCCCATTGTGTGCATACGTGGCACCCGATGCGACAGCGCAAGTAATCATACCTGCGCGTACACCACAGATACCTAAATGCAGAGTATGTAGCACGGGGAACTAGCCCCGGGGCAAGGGGCCGAGGTGGTGGGGTCGCAAAGCTCGCGACCGGTGTGGCGCGGCAAGCGGTCAAACATACGCCAATGCCACAGCGCACGACGTCGGGATTGTAAAGCGCCAAAAAACTTTTTTTGCGAGTGTCATTCGTGACACACAAATTCGTGAAAATACGAAGTTTGTGGTGGTGTGACGACATTCCGGAAATCTCACTATCTCCGCCCATCTTCACCCCTGCCACGCACAGGGCGCAAGTCTGCAAGGCTGTCAATGGGCGTGTGTGGCGCATTCACTGGCAACAACGAGTGCCACGGTCGATCACTGGGACTTCCAGCTACACGGGAGCGGACAGGTGACCGAGGTAGAGGGGGTGCCAGCACCTGTGGTTGCCACGTCGCAGTGGACAAAGCGTTCACTCGTGTCAGGCTCAGGACGCAAGCCAAGTCACGCCACTTGCCGCCGCCACACCCCCAACAACACAACGCACGGGGCTGGTGGGTCGGCGGCTTGCTTCGTGCAGGCGCTGCTGCAGTCGGCTGTACGTTAACCGATCAGGAGGCGCGGGGAGCTCCGCAACCTCCTGTCGCGCCGCCTGCACAACAGACATGGCAGACGAGCGAATGAACTTCGCCTGCCTCGGGCCGCGCTTTCGTCGCCTTTGTGCGCCGGTGAACGACGGCATTGTGCTGACAAACGAGCCAAGCAAAACTGATGAGAGGGACACATTCACGCGGCAGCACCAAACCTTGACAAGCTGTGCTGCCTACCTGCTTCGGTGAAGGCTTCCATGCGTAGGTGACTTGGACCGGAACGAGGACGCCCGGGGATGGCGAAGTTTGCCCAACTTCGGTCCCGAGCTGGATCGCTTGAGTGTGCGTGCACCTCGTTTCGTGCGAGCCACCGAGCCACGCTGTGGACGACTCCCGTGCCCAATCCCCGCCTCCGTGGTGCCCGACGTGGGCACAACCTCCGTGCGCGCGCTCTGACGGATCTGTGCCTGCTTACTTCTGCTGTCGCTCGATCCACCAGGTGGAGCTTGACTCGGCAGCGCCGGGTCCAGTGACGTGTCGCCGCCCCCCTCTTCAGCAGTTTCTCCGGCACCGCGCAACCACGGCGCGGCGCGAAGGGCAGCTCGCCGTTTCACTGTGTTGCTGAGGTCGGGGGCTTGCTTTGCCATGGGCTGTCGGCGTGTCGTTTTGCGGAACAGCGCGTCGGGGGCGGGGCGTTTGTGTAGTTTGTTGTAGCGAGCACGCTTCCTCGCTTCTCGCCTTCGGGCGACGCTTCTGTTGGGGCGTTGGCACATGCAAAGAAACGTTACACACCACACCACACCATGTTTGCACTGGCGCCTCGGAAACGTGACGGACGGTGACATGAAGTTCTCCTCCTTGGCGCTGCCTCGTTGCAATGACGTTTCGCCAGCCTTGAGGTCTGGCATGGCCGAGTCAGGGTGAATACGAGCCACAGCGGTCTCGACCTTCTTGGTTGCTTCGTGTCGTGATTGCCACCACTCCATTCGCACAGCCTGAGGACAGGGGGGAGAACGAGGGTGAGCCAAACACTTCCAGCATGTAATGCCACACCCCCGCGCACCGCTGTGGATCCTAGTGCCAACAAAGTCGCGCGGTCAAGCTCCTTGAGCAAGTCTTTCTGTTGAGAGCAACGGCCACACACAGTTACATTCGGTGTATGCGGCTGCAATCGATGTGCGGGTGCGTGTCGTACCACAGCCACCATGAGCACAGACACCCTCGTCTTTGCGACAACAAACGCGGGCATCTTGACTCCCGGGCGCGACGTGGCTCTTTTCTCTCGGCCCTCTTGCCCTTCGTGGTGCAACAAGCAGTTGAGGCCAAACGCTTGCCCTTTGCTCAGAGTGGCAATGTTTCGACGTTTGATGGTGCGGGATTGAAACCCGCGGATGGTGCGGGATCTCCAGCCATGCACTCCATGCTGCCTGGGAGCAGCCATGATGTCCACCTGACCCTCCACGATAATGTACACGTTGTATGGAACAGCTTCTTTCGTCAGAATCACCTGGCCAGCATCAAACGAACCGGCAGTGCACGTGGCTGCGAGAGACAGCAAGTGCGTGCGTGGAACGGCTCCGAAGCCGCCCGTGGCGTGCAAGATTTCAAATCTCCGCTGCACTTCGTCGCTGTTGTGGGCGATCACAAGGTTGCGGTACTGTCGGCGGGTAATGGAAATGAGCTCGGACGAGTGGTGCACAGAAAACGTGGACATGCTGCCCAACAAAGCACAACGTGGCAACAATGCACGTGAGACACGAGATGTTTTTGCGACGTCCACTGAAACCAAGTCCATGGAAACTTGCAAAAAGCGCTGCACGCACCGTGGCCGCTCCGTGAGCAGTGCAGACACTCCAAATGTGTCTCCAACACCAAGTGTCTCTCTTGTCACCGTGCCGTCTGAGGAGACGTGCTCACGTTGCACCTCTCCGGACAGAATTGCGAAAAACGTATCTGCCTTGTCTCCCTGTGCAGCATGCCGCGTCAACATCACCACCGCAGTGTGGTGCGCTCACGCTCACATTGCCACCAACACACCTGTTGGGTGAGGATGGTTGGCACGTTGATGTTGTGGTACGAGATTACATTTACGAGAGCTCGACGAGCTACCCGTGTCAGTGGAAGACACCCAAGCGTCTGATGGAGACATGGCACAGCACCCAACGGTTGAGTCGACACCAAAGACACACACAGCATTTCAAGATCACAGCCGGGTACACTATCTGCACGCAGCGCCGCCGTCCCCACGTGTCACGTACATCCTCCACGAAGCCAACAAGCACGCGCGTTTCACCTGGTAGCCGCTGCTCCGGCTCTTTCAGCAGCATGTCCGCATACTCCGACAGTCCCGTACCACTGGTGGGAACCGTGTTTCCACCACGCACAGGGGACACACTCACGTGCTTGGTTGCAAAGACACTGCGGCTTTGGCCTGGTGCCGGCGACATGATGCCTTCTGTCACGTCTGTCTCCGTGACGATGCGCAACCCATTCCGCAGCTTGTGGCTCTTCTGTCCACCCCCCACAGCTGCGGACGCTGTGGTCGCCCGAGACAGCACTTGTGCCCCGTCCAGTTCAGACACCTCAGAGGTTCCTACTTCGGATCCGCTGCGACGGGCTGTGCGGCGACTTGCACTGCGGCTGGACTCATCGGCTACAACCGCCGCCGCCATCATCTCTGTTTGAATGTCGACCAAACTCCGGCGACGGTGTTCCGCCACATTCTTTACCGTCGAGCCTGGCCTTCGTGTGCCTCCAGCGCCGTGGTTACCCCTCGCCACTCCATGCGTGGAGTGCGTGCTGGGCCACGGCGAGGACGACATCGAAAACGTCGGTGCCGGTGCGGAAGCCGCCATCTGACTCAGGAAGCGTGGAACGTGCAACCGTGTGGACAGGCAACCCTCACTTCAGCCACTCCATGCGAGCTGTGGTGACTACAGCATGAACAAAACTTCTACAAGTGCAAAGTTGCCTGTTCTGAACTTCGTGGGTCAACACTGACGTGCCCTGCACACAAAATCATGAAACGGATGCATGTCGAAACTACCACTTTTCCGGGCGTGATGTTTCATGTTTCATGTGTTGTTTCTTGTTTTCGCTGCACATCATCGGCGCGCGAGCCATGGCCCGGACACCAACAGAAGCATGGAATACGCAGAGTGTTGGAGGTGGAAGTATGGACACGTACGACCTGTCCCTTCGACAGGAGCTGCGGGTACGGGACGGAGGGACTGTACTCTGTCTGCAGTGCTTGACTGACCACAACTTGTTGTACTGTGACAGGAAGCTGTAACTGAACGGCAGAGGTCTGAAGCGGATCTCATGCTCCTAGAAAATCGAATTCGCCACCTTGAGGTGATTGCGCATGGCGAGGGATGGGGTGTCTTGGCTCAAGTGCTGTGCGTGGGTGCCTGACGTCGTCAGAGTGAGGATGCGAAAGCCCGACAGCGGATTGTTGCAATTCGTCGCCGCACGAAGGAGGTTCGAGCGTTGAAGACTCGAAACGAAGCAAAGAAGCGCCAAGAGCTCCGTGTAGGCTATGGTCGTGGCAATTGTTTCTGTTTGTCACTTCTTGACTTGGTGGTCAATGTAACAGCGCGTGGAAATTCAACAGCGCAGGCAGGAGAAGAAGATACAAAAACGAAGACAACAGAACGGGACGACGTTGACAAGGTCCCTGGCTCGTTCTCAGAGACGTGTGCGCCACACTCATGCCAAAGTGCAACAATTCAAGCTCGAAAAGGAGGTAGTGTACTGCATCGTCGTTTGAAATGAAAATGAAAGCATGTTGACCGTCGTGTATTCACGAGTGCCCGCGACGCTACAGGCTGTGCTGCGATACGGACGCCAGGTACTTGAGGAGGAGGAGCGACGGAAGCATGAGCTGTACCAAGCCATTCGTAATAGATCCCTTGAGCAGCAACGTCGCAAGCGAGAGAAAGAGCAAGACATGTTGGCGCGGCACACCGCACAGTACGAGCGCGAACAGCAACTCGAACTGCGGCGAGCACGGCGCATGGAGTCACGCATTGCGCGCATGGAGGCAATGGAGAAGGATTTGATTCGGCAGCTGCGATCTACGCAAGTGCGCCAAGTAGAAGCGTATGCGGACTTAGAGGAGGTCATCACGGAGCCGTTGCCGTACAGTGGCAGTGATGAGGAGCCCGACGCCGGAAACACCGGCATGCATCACCAAGAGGCGTACGACAGGGCTTCCCCACGTCCAGGCTCAACCACAGAGCATGGAAGGGAGGCTTGGGGCGATGAACATAGTGCTGATAGTGACGAGTTTGGCCCACCGTACAACACAGCGTCTCAGCAGCGATACCTGAAGCCGTCACCGCCTCCACGGGCGCGTGGCGCTGTGCGGGCGAGACGTGCGTCGCCGCGGCATCGGTCTCGGCAGGTGGCCACAAACACAGCATAGTGCGTGCGTGTGGACACATACCGCTTGTGCGGAGCTCACAGTTCCGCTGCACAGGACGGGTTTTTGTGCACGTGCGGGCGCAGTGGCGCTGTGGTTTTCGTTTGCACCGTGTGATGAAGAGCCTTCTTTTGTATGGGATCGGGGTACATGATTGGGGATTTGCTGGGTCCCTTGTTGCAAGGCGCAAGTGGCGGACTCGGTTTCCCGCAAACTTCGGGTGAACGATGGGACGCCCAGGTTGGTGCCGCTTTGCCGCCGCCGCAGTCTTGTTCATGTGCTTGGCATGGGGTGCTCATGGCGTTTGTGAGCCGCTGGCTTCCAAGGTGCCGTGGCCTGCTTTGTACGGCAACGCCGGTTTCACAGCGTTCCAGACGAGCGTTGGGACCCCAATCGGGCAGTGCAACTGGGAGCTACAGTACCCCAGGACGGAGGTCCCGTGGGTACCCACCTTCAGCGGGGGTGGTAACTTGGCCATGGACAACGAGGGGCGCGTGTTGGTTGCCATGGAGTCCACGAACGACGGTCCCACCACGGCTGCAGTCGCTGCTGTGAATGCGACGACCGGCAAGGCTTTGTTCCTCACGCCCTTGGCACAACACAGCAGCAACGTTGTGGTGCTTGTTGGAGCCCACAACATGGTGTTTGTCATTGGGGCAGACGCTGGTGCTTCCACAACAACCGATGCCGCGGCCGCCAACACAACCGTCCGAGTGACTGTGCTCCATTCTGCCACGGGACAGGTGTTGCAGTCTGCGACCCTGGTCGGTGTTGTGTCTCTCACAAGCGGCACTCCTGCCGCTTTGTCGGTGGATGGCACCAAGCTATTTGTTGTGTCATCGCCGCAGCTGTCTGTTTTTTCGGTTGATGCTTCCACGCTGTCCGTGGAGTCTGTCGTGCGAATGGAGTCCACGTTCGCTGGCCCATGCGCGTCCTCTTGGAGTGTGCCGTCTTGGAGCGCCGCTACGGTGCCTGGTGATGTGCTCGTCTTTGAAGTCCATGCCACCTCCTGTTATCCTACCCGGCTTGCCGTTGTTGACATGCAGGTATGTTTGTTTGCCTGCTGTGCGCTGTCCATGTCCCTCGCTTGACCATGTGATTGCGGTATGCACCACTTCTCTGCAGGCTGGTGAGCTCGCATTCATCACCCCGACGTCTGTATCTGTAACAACCTACTCGTACAGTCCTCCCACTGGGCGCATGGTGATTAACTGGGGCACACAGATCGTTAGCGTCGACCTGGCTACGCGCACCATTGTGGACACGTACAACATTTCAGCGGGATGGGTTGCGCACGACACAATGGTGGACCCCTGCTCTGGGGAAGTCTACATCCCAATGAACTGGACGTGGCCGGCAGGAGTCATGGCCCTGAGCGACACCTTAGAACCCCTGTGGCAATACGTGCTTCCACGAGACCAAGCGCCTCAGAAGTCGTTTGTCCAAACGGTGCGTGGTGTTGCTGTGTTCTGCAGGCTGGCTGGCTGGACAAGTAGCGCGCTCGGGCGCGCTTGGACATGTCAAGATGACCCAATGGTGCTGTGCTTGTCTTTCAGATTCGAGCACCGTGGAAAGGGTCTGGTGAAGGAACTGTCACTGCGTTTTCTACGCGCACTACCGTCAACGGCACGGAGAATCTGTTCCTCGAAATGTCTCCCGCTGGAGAGGTGATATCGAGCACCCCGATGCAGTTTCCAGGTGCCAAGTTGATGAGCGCCATTACTGGCGGCGTTAATGTGTACGTCTTGTGGCAGCAGCCATGTGGCAGCCAACAACATGAAAGGCTGTACTGATATGTGCTGCTTCCTGCCAGGTACCGATCCTTGCGCGTGAGCGATGCAGTGTTGGCGCTGACTTGCACCGGCCCCCAAGAGTCGTAGACGTACATGTACTGCTTCGTGCCTGTGTTGCATGCGTGTGTGGCGAGTGGTGCGACGTGGTTGTAGTGGCGCGTGTACCATTCGCAGGTGCAACACTACTGTTTTGTGTACCGGGACAGTGAATTGCCCGCGCCCCCATTTTTGAAAGCCCCCCCTGCGCCCCTCCCCTTCCCCATGTACGCCTTTGCGTTGAGGCGACGCTACTGAAAGAAATGTATGGAGTCCCGCCTTCGCTGCCGGGCACTACCGCCAGCAGTCGGTGCCTTGCCGCTGCTTCGCGCCTGCCTTCCACGTGGCGGCGGTGCCCGCGGGGGTGCCTTGCCGTGGAGAGAAGGCGCAGCAGCCGTGCTTGGCGGCCCGGGACTTGGGCGTCGGCGAGACCCAGGCACAGAGGCGTATGGGTCCCTGCTTGCCTGACCACCCGCGGGCGCGTCGCTGCCGGCGGTCTGGTCTGCAAACCGCACGTGGCGTGCCTGGGTTTGTGGTAGCACCCGCCGTGGCACCGGGAGGCTTGGACGTGAGGCCCCAATGGACGGGGCGTCGAATTGGATCGAGTAGCCACCGCTACTTGCACCACCCCCACCACCGCTTCCACCGCCTCCACGAGTGGAGGCCCCGCCGGCTGGCGCGCCGACGCCTTGCAGCTCGTGTGCACGTTGCGCGTTGGGACCCGGCGGAAAACGGGGGGGAAGTGGTGTGGGCTCGACAACGTTGCCGTGTCGCCGGGGCTTGGCTTGGCGGCGGCTGCTGCCGCTGCTACTGCTGCCGCTGCTGCCACTGGTGCGGCGGGAAGATTTCTTTCGTTTGCTTTTTGCTGGCCCGCGCTTGGGTTGGTTTGCCACGGCGTATTTTGATGCGGATGCAGGGAGGGATGGAGACGATGAGGGCCCGGACGAAAGGCGGCCCAACTGGAGTTTGGGCACCACCGGTCTGGCTCCCACGCGCACCTGGCCGGACTCCTACACACGCGCAACACACACACACACACACGCACACACACACAGGAGGTTGAAGAGCTGGGTGAGAACGTGGGGAACAAGCAGAACTTGCTCGCCGGTCCATACCTGTTCATGCAGCCGCTGGTTAGCTTCCTGCACTGATTGGGTGTTGTTCTCCTCCATCTGCTTGCGAGCAAGGGCACGCAACTCAGCTGCTTCTCGATCATCCATCAGAAACACGTCCCTGCGTACCACGCCTGCGCGTGAGGGAGTGGCAAACACAAGAAGGAAAAAAAACAAACAAACAAGTTGAGGCCGAAGCACACCGACCTTAACGGGAGGCCTCCTTCCAAGCCTTCGTCCCAGGCTTCGCCGTACACACTCCGCCCTCTTTCATCGAACAACGCTTTATCCTCCTCAAATTTCTGTCGCGCAAGCAAGGGCCAATCGTTCGTGAGCCGCAGGTGGTCAGGTTGGTGCATGGGAGGATGGTGCATGGGACGCATGGGACGGCGCAGTGGGTGTCGTACCTGGTTTGCTCGCATGGCAGCTTCCGGATCCCGCGCCGTGTCCAGTCGGGCCGTCAGCAAAGCTGCAGTATCTGATGTGTGGCGCAGGTCATTCTCTTTCCGGCTTAAGGCGGCGCGCAGGCGCTGGATGCTGGACTGTAAACGCCTTTCTTTTCGCTGCGTGCTCTCTAGTGCCAGTTCCTCTCTGGACCTCAGTCGCAACTCGCGTTGGGACGTCACTGCAGTGCCAACAACAACATAAATGCACAGCAAAGATCGAACACGGCCCAGACCATACGTACACGCATCACGGCGGCACATATTAGCGATGGCACAGCACAGCATGAGCGCAGACACTCCGAAAATGATGTACAAGGCTGTCATCGGGTTTGCTCCGCCCATGGTAACAGCAAGCGCCAGGCACGTCCCACACTCGCGATGTGGCTCAAAGATCTCCCCAAGTGTACGATTGGTCCATGCCAGCAACAGCTATGCTTCAACAATCAAGCAGCACATCAAGGAACATGGAGCGGCTCGCATGTGACACCTGCAGATGCTTGCGCTTGGATCAGGGTAATAAATTACAACGCTCAAAATAACACTGGGTAATATTCATGAATGTGCTCGATCTTTTCCCGCAGCTTTGAAAAACACCTTCTTCTTCCTCGCTTGTACGGACGCTTTGAACGCCACACGCAAACCTGGTGAGCCGTTCCACCCGACAACACTTCTTCGCAGCCGCATACCCTTGCACAGGCCGCCACAACTTGCACAAGTTTTGTCTTGTGACCTTGTTGTGAGATCCTTCACACCCTGTGTTGCGCGTGACGCTAGTGTCGTTCCTTTCTCGCACGTTCACACACGTCCAACATGGCCGGTATTATGCCTCAACTGGGCATGGTGAGTGCTCACTGGCAGTGGCTGCAGTTGTCAGTGAATCCCTTGCGGTCGTTCTCACGCCTCATGATGTTCTTTTGTGTTGTTTGTCTTTACGCTATGGCGTGTTTTGTGTGGATGCGCTTGTTTCAGCGCCCTCAAATCATCCTGCTGCGTGACGGTACGGACACCAGCCAAGGCATTGGCCAGCTGATTAGCAACATCAACGCCTGCCAGGCGATCGTAGAAACTGTGCGCACCACGCTTGGCCCTCGTGGCATGGACAAGCTCATCCACTCCGGGCGCTCGGTGCGTATGGGTGGTGCGCTCCGTGCTTGACAGTTTCGCGCCACGACACCAACCAACTTACGCGCTTTGTTGTGCACTGGGTTTGTTCCGTTGCAGGTCACCATCTCTAACGATGGTGCCACGATCATGCAGTTGCTGGATGTTGTACATCCCGCTGCAAAGACGTTGGTCGACATTGCCAAGTCACAGGACGCCGAGATCGGCGACGGCACCACATCCGTTGTGGTTATGGCTGGCTCTCTCATGACCGCTGCGAAGCCTTTTGTCCAGGAAGGTGTGCACCCGCAGGTCATCATCCGCGCCTTCCGTCGTGCGCTGGGTGTTGCCGTGGCCCGCTTGAAGGAGTTGGGCGTGCCCTTGGTTGAGGGCGGCAGCGCGGAGACCCGCCGTGCGCTTCTCGAGAAGTGCGCGAAGACCTCCATGAACTCGAAGCTGATTTCTTCGTACCAGGACTTCTTCGCCCCTCTTGTCGTGGATTGCATCTCCTGCCTTGACGAGGATATGGACTTGAAGCTGGTGGGCATGAAGAAGGTCCCGGGCGGCTCCGTCACCGAGTCCTTCTTGGTCAAGGGCGTGGCGTTCAAGCGCACTTTCTCGTACGCTGGTTTCGAGCAGCAGCCCAAGACGTTCGAGAACCCCAAGATTTTGTTGCTGAACCTTGAGTTGGAGCTCCAGTCTGAGGCATCCAACGCCGAGGTGCGTCTGAAGGACCCAGCGCAGTACCAGAGCATCGTCGACGCCGAGTGGGAGATCATCTACGACAAGCTGGCCAAGTGCGTCGCGTCTGGCGCACAGATCATCCTGTCCAAGAAGCCCATCGGCGATTTGGCCACACAGTACTTTGCCGACCGCGACTTGTTCTGCGCTGGTCGTGTGACCAACGCGGATTTGGAGCGCGTCGCGCGCGCCACGCGGGGCCGCATCCAGACCACCGTCCACGGCCTCACGCCAGACGTGTTGGGTCAGTGCGCACACTTCGAGGAGCGCCAGGTTGGTGCTGAGCGTTACAACCTGTTCACGGGTTGCCCAGAGGCGAAGACCGCCACCCTGGTGCTGCGCGGCGGCGCAGAGCAGTTCATTGACGAGACCGAGCGCTCCCTGCACGACTCGTTGATGATCGTGAAGAACTGCTTCAAGAGCAGCACCATCGTTGCAGGCGGTGGCGCCACGGAGCTGGAGGTGTCCCGCGCGTTGAAGGACTTCAGCCGCACCCTGATGGGCAAGGAACAGCTGATTGTGGCGGCGTTTGCGAAGGCGTTGGAGATCATCCCGCGCCAGCTCGCCGACAACGCCGGCTTCGACTCCACTGACGTGTTGAACCGCCTTCGCCAGAAGCACGCCGTGGCTGGCGCCGGCACCTGGTTCGGCGTCGACATCGACCGTGAGGGCATCTGCGACACCATGGACCTGGGTGTGTGGGAGCCCGTGAACTCGAAGATCAACTCGCTGTCGGCAGCAACGGAGGCCGCGTGCCTGGTGCTGTCCATCGACGAGACCGTGAAGAACCCCAAGTCCCAGGACGCGCAGCTGCACCAGGGTGGACCCCCCGGCATGGGCCGTGGCATGGGGCGCGGCATGGGTGGCCGTGGCCAGCCGATGAGCGCTGCGATGGGTGGCGGTGGCATGAAGGCAATGATGGGCGGCGGCCGTGGACGCGGCATCCGCGCATACCGAGGAAAGGGCGGCAAGTAAACACCAGCAGCAGTAGTAGTGCAGCAGACAATGCTGCCAGGCATGTGGCGTGTGGAGGTGGCAGGCAATCCATCGATCACGTCGTGGTGCGCGTGGTGGGGAGGATGCGCAGCACATGTGGTGGTTAGCAAGGTTCCGTTCACGCAAGCGGCTGCGACAGTCGAAACAACAACAGAAAATGCGTGTGAATGTGCTCTTGTGGTGCAGCCGTTGTGTCACACGGGTTGTTGCACACACAAACAAACAAATTTGAATTGCAACAACTTGAATGCAAAGTTGTTCGGGCAGGCTTGAGGGAACGCTCGAACCGCATGCATGACGACCACCGCTACCGGCACCCACACACGGCACCAGTCCATCGCAGAAAACACACACCCACACAAAGCGAAAAACAAAACGAAAACGATGTGTGCACCCCGCACATCAAGTTCACATCAAGTTCCCACCACAGTGACGTGATGCACACACGCCCCCAGGCACAAGCGCATGAGTTTGAGCAGCTCATGCACTTGCTGTCGGCTTAAGGCGTGGTCACAGCACCGAGCAACCACGGAGTACGCAAGAGTGAGGCACCCGTCTGTCGGGTCAGCAAAGCTGCGGGCGCGCACAGGCATGACTTCGTCCACCATGTTCCCCAGGATCTCACGGACAACCGCCATCAGCACGGACTGGTCCCACACCGCATCGAGAGGCACCGACAGCGCCAGCTGAAACTCCCATCGATGCGGCCACATGGTGGGCCATCTCAACGGCGGAAACACGCGCACTGCACAATCGCCACCGGCGACATCTGCAGCAACAGCAGCGGCATCAGGAGCGGCACCAGCAGCGGCACCAGAAATAGCAGCGCCGCCGGCTGCCACGGCTGCGGGGGCGACGACCCCACCCACAAGCATGGTGTCACGTGCGAACTGCTGCACGAAGGAGGGGTGACGCGACCACAAGGGTGCCACCCCATCCAGTGACGGGTGGGTGCACGCGGCCAACGCATCCACGTGCACACGCGCCCACCAACCACGCGCCTGCCGCAGGCCAGTGCTGTCGTCACCGGTACCACTGCCACCGGTGTGGTTGGTGTGAACCGGCGCCAGTGACATCAGCCGAGTGGGGCGGGTAGCCACACCCACTCGCCTGCACCACAGCGTGGTTGCGTTCCCGGTCACAGCCACGCCCATGTCCTGGCTGTCGGCGATTATGGCAGGCGATGACGTCGCCCAGGTGGGAAAAACGACGGCACCGTCGCAGGTGAGGCAGTGTGACGGTGGATGGCCGGTGTGCGCTGCGTGGCCCAGGTCGTGGAAGCCTTGGGGGTATGCCGCCGGCGCCGTGCCGTCGACAGCCACCCCGGCTTCATCGTCCCGTCGGTCCTCTGCCAGCTTGGCGGACAGGGAGATGGGGCACTGGCCTTGCGCTTCCAACCAGCCCGCACCGGCAACCGCGTCATGCGTGGCGTCCAGAGGATGGGGCTGTGAGGGGGGCTGGGGAGGTCCAAACCAAACGTGGAGGCTGGAAGGGTCGCACAGACTGGCCACCACCTCCAAGGCCCACGCTTGCGCAGCTTCAAGTCTCTCCTGTGCGCTCCACGCCTGTCATAGCACGCAGACGGAGGCCCATCAGACGCATACCAACACGCACGCCCGTCCTCACCCACGCACGATCCACACAGCGCGCACACAGTACACACAGTCCACACACGAGCGACAGCAGGTCGGGGCGTCGCGTGGTGGCGAGCACACGCACCGTCATGTGGTCCGCAGACACCAACATTTCGCACTCGTGCTGCACAGGGGAGGAAAACCGATCGATCCAAGCTTCGCGGCGACTCACGGCCCCCGACACCATCGCCACCGTCGAGCTGGACGGCGTGTGGCGTCGGTTCCACACCTGCCGCAGCTGCTCAGACAGCCAGGGTCGCAACACCTGGGTGGATGGCGCGCCCGACGCACCCGGCGCACCCGGCGCATCGGTGTGGAACAGGCAGCTGTGAAAGCGGTGCTGGGTACCGAAGGTACGTGGCAGCGACGCGGCTTGGACCACCGTGGCCCTGTCGCGCGACACAAAGCACCGGGCGTCAGGCAGCACGCCGCGGGCTGACCGCTCCAACACGGCCATGCACCGCGAGGTGGGGTGGGAACGCGAGCGAAGGATGCGGCGGCTGTCGTTGGACAACCGTTGCTGCACAAAGGCGGGCGTGGCATGCGTCAGGGCCCGACGAAACGTGGGTGTGCGCCACACGCCGGCCTCCTGCAGCGCCCGCAGTCGGGCAAGTCTCGCAGGGAGGGGGGACGGCACCGCCGGCAAGCGAAACACATGCAGCAGCGACCCGTGGGATCGAAACGTCATCTGCGCGCCGCGGCGGCCGGTCACGGAGTACCCCTTGAAGGGGGTGAAGTCGTACGGCGTCACGGCCACCAGGTCCAGCCCAGCGTTGCCCGCGGCCTGCACCACGTGCCAGTGGTTGCCGAACTTGCGCGGTTCGTCGATGGGGGTGCCGCCCTGGCCGGGCGCCAGTGGGATGTGGAGTTCCCCACCTTCCGCGGCCGGCTTGAGGATGTCTTGACAGGACACGAGGGTTCCACTCAGCAGCGCCCGGTTGACTTGGATCAGGCCCTTTCCCGAGTGGTGCGGGAAGTTAAAGACCACGCGGTCGAATCGCACCCCGTCCAGGTCGTGGGGCAGCGTGGCGTGCAAGTTTGTGGCATCCACACCATGGAGGGTGCGCACGTTGTGGGCCTTGAGGACAGCCAAGGTTTCGGGCACAACCCGGGGGTACCGCGCGTGGAGGTCGGCCAGCGTGTCGTACGACGTCGCGATGATGCGCTCACACGCGTCCGGACAACCCTGGTCGATAAACGCACCCACCAGCGCAGCAGAGAAGGTAAAGTCGCCATCGCCGAGGATGAGGATGGACTGCGAAGCGGTGTAGGGGCCGGCGGTCACACGCTCGCGTGGCGTGGGCGTGTGCACACTGTCAGCACCACTCGCACCGTCCGCCGTGTCAGTGGTGCTGGGGCCGCCACCGTGTCTGGCAGCGCGGCGAGTGCGACACACCAGTGTGGAGGTGGCAGCAAGGGCCGTGAACGTGGCTATCTCCATGGTGCGGTTGCACCCGGGCCAGCCGCAGCGCAGTGTGTGTGCCACTGGCAAGACGAGAAAGTAGTTGGGTTGTTTTGTGTTGTTTTGGGGTTTGTTTTGTTTGTGTTTGTTGTTTTGGATGTTGTTTGTAGAGGGACGGACACAAGGCTGGTTGGTGCTCGATATGCACGAGCAACACACAGCGCGGGCAGCGGCACAGAGCCGATTTACAGCTTGGAGCGAGACTTGGCAGCCTTGATGACAGTGCCAAGCTTCATGGCCAATCCCATGTTGCCCTTCACCTTGAGCTTACCACGCATGAAGGCCTGGAGAGGAACACAGGGAGGGTTGGTGACGACGCAGACAAGGTGTGGCAGCGAAAGCAAGGGTGACATCTACAGCATACCTGCTGCGGATTCAGCTTGCCAGAGGCAATTGCGACCAGGTCAGCGTCCTTCACAGTGAGCGTCATGTCAGCCTTGGCAGCCTTGCCTTGCTTGACGGAACCAGTGCCGTTCTTGAGATCCACAACCCAGGCGCCATCGGGGCTGACAATGAACTGGATCACTCCCTTGACCTGTGTTCGTGCATAGAGAAAGATAAAGGGACATGAGCAAAAGGCAACGTTCCCGGTTTCACACCAGCCCAAGCAAACCCCGGCATGACAAGCTGACAACACACCTTCTTCACAAGGTTGGCGCCATCCGAAGCGATCGCGGCAGCAATCTCATCAAACAACACAGCAGACTGCAACGATGACTTGGCGGGTGCAGCGGCCTTGGGCGCAGAAGCGGCAGGGCTGGCTTTTTTGTTCGCCTGTGCAGCCTTGATGACGGTGCCAAGCTTCATGGCCAAACCCATGTTACCCTTCACCTTGAGCTTACCACGCATGAAAGCCTGGGTAGGGAACCACACACACACGGCACGACTACACGTCAGTGCCACTCTACCACGAATGGGGCCCCGTGCGCGCGCTTCAGCTCGCACCTGCTGAGGGTTCAGCTTTCCAGACGCGATCGCGACCAGGTCCGCATCCTTCACCGTCAGCGTCATGTCCGCCTTGGCAGCCTTGCCCTCCTTGACACTACCGTTCCCATTCTTGAGGTCCACCACCCAAGCACCACCGGGCTGCACAATGAACTGAATGACGCCCTTAACCTGGCAAGACAGTGACAGTGACGAATCATTGTGAGGGTGCAAGTGGTGTCCACACAAGCGGCTCGAGTGGGCAGGGCACGGGGCGCGCAGAGCACGAGCACGCACCTTTTTCACCAGGCCTGGGTCCGCTGCCACCGCAGCACCAATCTCATCAAACAGGGAGGCAGACTGAAGAGCCATTGTGGGGGAGACGACCAGGCAACCGGAGCGAAGGAGACAGGACAGCGGCGAGAGCAACGGAGCCGAAGATTTTGATGACGCATCCTGACAAAGATCAATACACATACTGTGTTGTTGTATTTACAATGGTAGTCATTTTGAGAATTGTCAAAGCAGGGACCGGTGTGCCGCATGCAATTGCGGTACTAGTACAAGCAAGCACCATCGACCCATTCAACGTGCTGCGACCAAACACCGTTCTCCACCATGGCTCGCGTCATTGCTGTGACGACAGCGTTGGTTGTATTGCTGGCTTGTGCTGGCGCTGTGGCTGCTGTTGGCAAGGATGACTGGAAGCTCTCTGGCATCCCCACACCCAACTCTCTGGTTAAGGTGACGATTGGTTTGCGTCACCCTGAAGGCACGTACGCTGCTCTGGTGGGTACGTGCAAGTCTGTGTCGGAGCCCACATCTGAGGCGTATGGCCAGTACCTGAGCCTGGAGGAAGTGGCTGCGATGTCCCAGTCCGACGAGAACGTGGCGCTGGTGTCAGACTTCCTGCACAGCTTCGGCGTGGCGGACTTGTCCGTGTCCCCCACACGCGACTCCTTGGTTGCGGTCATGCCTGTGCGCGTGGCCAACGAAGCGTTTGGTGTGGACATGCGTGTGTTCACCCACGTCGACGTGGAGAAGGCGCGCATTGTGCGGTCGGCGACGGCCCCCACCCAGCTGCCAGCCCGCGTGTCCGCCGCCATCGAGGTGATTGTGGGCGTCTCGGACTTCCCCACCCTGATGCGTTCCCTGGTTGCGGAGCACCGTCGCCGTGCTGGCCTTGCCGCGCGTGTGGCTGCCGAGACGGAGCGGCGGGCGTCCGCTGCGGCCTCCACCTCCACAACCGGCACCGGCAACGCTCCGTCTGCGCCGACGCCCGGGCTTCAGTACGTGTCCGACACCCAGACCACCCTGATGGTCATCCAGCGCTGCGGTGGCTCCATCTCGAGCACGCCACAGCCATGCACTGGCACTGACTATCCCATCACGGGCTACGAGGCGCTGCTGTACGTGAACGGCAAGGAGGTGGAGTCCGCGCTACCTGTGCCACTGTCGTCCGTGTCCGCCGAGATCCAGCCTGGCCCGCAAGCCAACATGACTGTGTACAACGTCGCCGTTCCGTACAAGCTCACCGAGTTCCAGTACGTCAACGTCTCCATCCGTGCCGTGAATGACTATGGCAAGGTAAGATCGCTTCCTCGTGCCCCCCGCCTTGCTGGTGTGCTGCCGCGTACTTCTTTGCAGCATGTGTTGATGATGCCTGAAACTGGATGGTTCGCAGAGCGAGTTTGTCACGATCCCTTGGGTGGACCAGTACTCAATGACGGATGCATACCACCGCATGTTGGCCACTCCCTACGTCACACCGGAGGTGCTGACCAACTTCTACGGCTTGCCTCCCATGCCATCCGTGCCCACGGGTGTCACCCAGGCTGTTGGTGCGTTCAGGGTTGTCAGTACTCGTCGCCCCAACTGCTGTTGTTGTTTGGTGTGCTTGTGCGGATGGAGCGACGGTGGTGACCCTGTTGTGTCTCTGTTGTTCTGCTTGCTGTACGGTGTACGTGTTGCGTGCTTCCCTCAGCCGAGTTTGGGTACCAGTGGTACAGCCCTGTGGACCTCGCGAACTTCTACAAGATGTACAACCTGCCGTCCACGCCTGTTACCGTGGTTGGTAACAACGACGGCCCCCAGTCTGGTGGCGAAGGTAATGCCTTGCCCTGCGCACAGCACCCTCCCCATGCTTGTTTGTTCTGCTTGCCGAGCGTGCTGATATGATAACCTGGTTGTGCGTGCGTGTGTTCCGTTGGTGTTTTCTGTCGCGTCGAGCAGCCACTTTGGACATTGAGTACATCACCGCCGTTTCGCCGGGTGTGCCCACCACGTTCTGGTCTGTCACTCCTGGTTCGGAGCCTTCGGACAGCGCTTTCCTCTTCGAGTGGGCGGTGCAAATGAACGCTGCCTCCAACCCGCCCCTCATCACGAGCATCTCGTACGGCCTGGGCGAAGACCAGTTTGCCTCCTCTGGCTTTGGAGACGAGTACGTCCCCC
>Ga0213833_1001115_pt1 | contig 20258 bp, 23 predicted proteins | sample SWATP21_FD_160575 | JGI IMG/M metagenome (GOLD analysis project Ga0213833, IMG submission 160575) | Coastal seawater microbial communities from Marineland, Florida, United States - SWA TP2 #1 | ecosystem: Environmental > Aquatic > Marine > Coastal | place: USA: Florida | collected 2016-08-14 | reverse complement strand
GAGCACACACAGAAAGGAATACGTGGTGACACGAATAAACCCACAGCTCAACACGAAGCGCTCATCGCTCGCTCGCCCACTCGCTGCCGCAACGCACCATCCGGCGAGCTGGCTGCAATCAACAGCTCCTGGTCTTCGTCGCAGGTGATCACAAACACAGGCCGTGCCTGTGGCTGCAGCGGCTCCGTCGCCGTCGCCGCCGCCTCGTCTTCGTCGTCGCCGTCCGGCACGACCAGCGGCGCCGCGTCCGCCACAATTTCGCACGTGTACACGCAGCGGCGCCACGCGTTGCGCACGGACCAAAAAATGCGACGGGACAAGAAGCCCAGCGGGTAGATGGAGTGCGAGCTGTGCCACGGCGCCTCCACCACGATCTCTCCCCACCGCAGCACCGTGAGAGCGCCGATGCGCAGGCACGGGTACCGCGGCGGGAGGTCATCCATGGGCAGGTCCGAGGGCGTGCCCGCAATGCGGTGCATGAGGGCGACCACCGCATGGGACGTTTCCGTCGCGTCCTCCAGCTCGGCGCGCTCCTCCGGCGTCAGCTGCTCCCCCATGGCCTCCGCCGCCGTGGCAGCCGCGGTGGCTTCCATGCTGTGGCTGAGTTGGTCGCTCAGCACCAGTGGCTCCATGCCCTCCACCGCCAGGGCTCGTTTCAGGCTGACACACGGGTAGTGCACGGCGTTGGCAAACACGCGCGGCACGGTGCCGGTGCTGGTGCTGGTGCTGGAGGGTGACGCAGTGGCGGCGGACGCCAGCGAACGTGGGGTGGTCGTGGCGGCGAGTGGAAGCGCCGGGGCAGCAGGGGCAGCGGAAGGCGCTGGGGAAGCGGAAGTGGAAGCGGGGGTGGGTGTTGATGATGATGGCGGCGGAGTGGACGTGGCGGTGGTGGTCGACACAGGGACGGTCGACACAGGGACGGGGGAGTTGCGACCCTTTCGGCCCCGGCGGTTGCTGCGTGTCTTTTGTGCAATGGCATCCTGCAGGTGCTGTGCGCAGTAGGTGTTGCTGTTGGGGAGGAACCAACACTCGGCCTCAACCGCACAGGGGATGTGGAACACCTTGCGGCACTGGCGGATGCAGCAGCCCATGGTGGCACCTGGCAGTCCGCAGTGTGCGCATTTCTGGAGGTGCCACAGCAACAACACACGGGACAACCGCACACACACACACACACACACACACACACACACACACACACAACAAGAAACAAGACACAAGAAACAAGAAAGAAAAACAAAACAAGAACAACAAAAAACAACAACAACACGAGACAAGCAAGGGAGCAAGGTGAGCAGGGGGCGACGCAGAAGAGAAGCAAGCACACGGGGCAAGTACCGTGCGCAATCCGCGAGTCCTTGCGCGCACAACGTTGATGAGCACAAAGCGGGGCGACAAGAAGACGTCGGAAGACCAAAACGCGCACGTAGCATGGACCCACTCCGACGCTAACACAGACCGGGTGTCCGCAGGCGCCGACAGCAACCGGCCCAAGTCCCCACCTTCAGGGCGTTGGCACAAGCAACAGCGCCGTGTGTCCAACCCCATCGTCGACGCATGCACCGCGTGGTACACCGACTGCGATTGGTGGTGCCAGCACCCTCCAGCACGTTCTGTTGCACTTGTACTCGTGGTGGCGACAAGGGCGCCATCAGCAGAGCCAGGGCCAGAGCCCACGGTCGCCACACCCTGGCGCCATCCACGAAGGGGAGTGCGCGGAGGCGGGGCATTGTTTGCACCGTCCACGTCATCCTCAAGTACAACCAACTGATCCGTGCGTTTGGCGTTGGCGTTGGCGTTGGCGTTGGCGTTGGCGTTGGCGTTGGCGTTGGCGTTGGCGTTGCTGGCATCGCCACTACGCGTCGGGGGGCTTTCGTCTTTGACTTTGCCCTCCGCACCATCGGTGCTTGTGGCAGCGGCGGCGGCAGCGGCGGCAGGTGGTGCATTTGATGCCACAGGTGAAGCCGCTGCGACCGGCGTCGCACCAGCTGTAGCGTCGGGCATCTTCACGTCCTCCTCCTCCTCCTCCCGTGCAGCGTCGGTCATGTCCACGTCTTCCCCTGCAGCGGATGGCGCTGTGGGTGCGGCGGCGGCTGCTGCTGCTGTGGCTGCCTGGCCATCGCTTGTTGCGGGAGGCGCATGTGCTTGCTCTTGCTTCACGACGCCCACGGTGTCCGAGTCCGGCACCATCTCCACATCCTCCCCGTCCTGGTGATGCGACGTCGTTGATGAAGCCGAGCCGTCTGGCACCTTCTCGTCACTTGCGCCAGACGGCGTCTCCACAAGACGCGCGGGCTTGGAGGGCTTGGAGTGAGATGTTGGGGCACCCGTACCGACCGCAGTGCCAGCAGCAGCAGCGTTGTCAGCGGTGTCAGCGTTGTCACCCGATGGGACAGTCGTGACTTTGCCCGCAGCGCCACTTGCCAACAGCAACAGTCCCAGGGCAGACGAATCTGCTGCTGGGGTCGAGCTTGACGCGGCTGGTGCTTCCGCTCGTGCCACGCTCGATGACTTCGGAGCTGCCGCAGCGGCTGCCGAAGCGGCACTTGTTGTAGAGGCCGCGGTTGCACTTGGGGTGGCGGCGCGTGGAGGCGAAGGCCTCGGAGCGCTGGATCCCAGTGCGCTGTGCGATAGCAGTGCAGGGTGCTGCAAGCGTGGGACATCCACTCCAGCACTCGCACTCGCACCTGTCTCGACCCCAGCAACTGCACCCGCACTCGCACCCGCACCCGCACCCGCACTCGCACCCGCACTCGCACTCGCACTCGCACCGGCACCACTTGCCGCCGCTCGTGACCCACTCCTCGCCGTCTGATTGGGACGGTGCAGCAGCGGTGACGGCGCGTGCGCCTCCTCCAACGACGGCCGGTGGGGGTTGTGGGTGAAGGAAAAAATCGGCGGCACGGGCATGAGCACCATGGGGTGGCGGTTGCACAGCAGCGCGTACACGGCAGGGGCGAGCGCCGGCGGAAGGCGCACCACCTGGCGATGTTGGTCCTGCGACAGGGCGGTGGACAGTGCGTGAGTGTACACCGAACCGGAGCAGAGGTAGAGGAGCGCCGCCGCTCCGCGTGCGGCGGCCCACAAGGCGGCGCCGGACATGGTGGACACAGGCGGCGCGCCCGGCAGGTACACCTGCTGTCGAATGAAGCGTGCCGCCAGCATCTCCACCCACATCATGGCACTGACGTGGGTGCGGGAACCGGTGCCGGTGGCGGATGCGGATGCGGATGCGGATGCAGATGCGGATGCGGATGCGGATGCGGAACCGGAGCCGGAACCGGAACCAGAGCCGGACCCAGAACCAGAGCCGTGGTTGGTGTGGCCGGTCAATGGCAGGTCGCCAAACACACGGTGGGAGGAAAAGGTGCTGAGGAACAGACCGGGGATGCGCTTGATGGTGGTCAACGAGAAGGAGGGGTGGACGTCGGATACGGTGCGTGCGCGTGACGTTGCGAGTGTGGTGGTGGAGGCTGGATTCGCCACCACTACCCCCTCTTCCTCTCTTTCCTTCCCCTCCACCCCACCCTCCACCCGACGGCGCAGTTTGCGTGTGGCTGTCGCAAACGCCAGCAACTTGTCCACGCCCAGCTGCACCACGGCACGCAACATGGACAGGCGCTCCTTGCGGGCGTACTCCCGATGCACCCGGCCCAGCACCTCGGCCACGCTTTCCATCACCCCAAGGGGGTTGTGCGTGGCCAATCGATTTGCGGCACGGCCACCACCACCGGCGGCGCCGCCGCCGCCACCAACCCCCCTCATCACCCCCGCGTCCGCCTTCATGATCGCCACCAGCGGCGCGAGCTGCGCCCGCGCCACCGGCTTCCCCAGGCTGGCCAGCTGCGCCGCCATGGCCTGGGCCTCTTTGGACAACAGGGACGGAGCGCCGGGTGGCAGGTCACCACGGCAGCGCGGACACGCGTACGTGGCGGCGGCGGCGGCGTCGGTGTTGGCGGCCGGGTCAAAGGAGGCGTCACAGGCGAAGTGCACCCACCGGCGGCACGCGTCGCACTCCACCATGGAGATGTCGCTGGCGGACCACTGCTGGGCACACACGGGGCACGTGCTGGCCTCCAGGCGTGCCACCTCCACCGCCGCGGCGGCGGCCTCTTCGTGCTGCAGGCGTTCCGCCTCGGCGGCCGCGCGCTTGGAGGCACGCACGGCGGCGAGTCGCCGTTGCTGCTCGACGTCACAGGCGTGGCACTGGTTGACGGACAGCGCCCACATGCCGGGGCGCTGCGGGCGGCTGCAGTGCACACACCGCACGCACGACCAACACACCCAGTGCCCGGCCGGCACGGCCTTCAGCGGCGGCTTCAAGCAGAACAAGTGGTACCCCGCGTCGCACACCTCGCACATGAGCAGCTGCGCCGCCTGCTCCTCCTTGCAGTCGCCGCACACCTCGCATATTTTGCAGTTGGGGCACCGCCAGGTGCACCGGAAGCGGTCTGCCGACAGGGGGTCGGACGGCACCGTGGCGTTCACACAGTAGGAGTGGTACACCTCCCCGCAGTCGATGCACAGCAGCATGTCGCCCGTGTCGCCGGAGGAGCCGCAGCAGCCACACAGGTCCGTCCACGCCAGCGCCGCCGACTGTGGCAGTGGCATGGGCACCGCGAGCAGCTGCATGCTCTTGGGCAGGTCCGTGGAGGCGGCGTCACGGTGTTGGAGCGTGTACTCTTTCGGCGGAGCCTTGGGCTTGGGCTTGGCCAGGACCATGGCGTCGTAATCGATGCGCCCGAGGGACGCATGGTGGCGCAGCACATTGTCGAGGTCTTCCCCTCGGGAGGTCATGGGAAAGAAATCGTCAAACGCCTGCGACCCAACCTTCACGAAGCGAAAGGCCTCCTTCCAGTAGCGATCCTGTGGACTGTTGAACGTCAAGGCGTTGATGCAGATCAACTCAAACATGCGGCGGAACTCCATGTGGTTGATGGGAAGCTCCTCAAACGCAGAGGTGGACGCAAAGTCGCCGGCACGTGCCGTTGCAGCACCAGCCCCAGCCCCAGCCCCAGCCCCAGCCCCAGCTCCAGCAGCGGCCACAAGGGCGCCTGCCTGGGCACCTGCACTGGAGGGGGCGTCGGCATTTGTGACAGCAGTCGCCGCTGCAACAACAGGTGCAGCGACAGACGCTGGACCCTTCGCGGTGGGGGGTTCGGGGGCGCGAATGCCCGGGGTTCTCAGCTTCTGCAGTCGTTGGTAGATCGTGTGCAGGTCCATCGGGTTCTTGATGACCGTGAAGTACCCCGGCGCGACCTCCTCCGTGACAGGCCAGTAGAACATGTAGCGCTTGTCGGCGTTCAGCAACACGGTGAACACATGGCGCAAGCGCTTCGGGAGGCACTGGGTGCAAAAGTAGTTTTTGCCCCACATGGGGTGCTTGTCCGACTCTATCAGTGCCAGCTCCGGCGCGGTGATACCCTCGCACTTGGCATGCACCCACATCTGTGGTCAAGGGAACCACACACCACAACCACAACCACAACCGCAACCACAACCACAGACAAACAAAGACGTCAGCACAACTAACAACCTCGGCAGCGCCCGATCGCACGGCAACGTAGCACGCGGTGGTCACGTGGTCATGATGCAGCATGATGTGAAACACAACGTACATCACACGCGTCGCATCCCAGCATGTTGATCGCATCTGCCGTGTACGTTTGCACACATATCGGGCAGTACTCTCGACGCTTGTACCGCGCATGGCAAGGGCCACAGAAGGACAGCGCGACCTTCTTCTCGCCCACTAGGTGCTCCACGTCAAACCACCCCGATGAGGTGGGCTTCATGGTCTTGCAGCTGTGGCAGTACTTGCAGTACATGCACGACCAACGGGTTAGGGCAGCGCCATCCCGCGGCGCCTTTGGTTCGTGGCCCGGTTCCATGCAACCCGAGTGGTACCCCTGCTTGCAGACACTGCAGTGGGCTAGGTACTCGGACGGCCCACCCACACGGTTGCAGTAGCGGCAAGGCACGACAACCGCTGCCGCGTCCGTGTCTGACTTTCGTCCTCCGCTGCCGCTGCCGCTGCCGCTGCCGCCGGTGTCGTCGTTTCCGCGGCCGTGTGCGGCACTCGTCGCCATGGGTTCAGCGCTTCCAGCGGTGCTTCCAGCTTCGGGCACGTCGCCACCCTCATCCACCTCCACCCCCACCTCCACCTTCACCTTCGCATCACCACTGTCCACGCCGACGGCAGCAGCGCCACCACCACCACCACCATCACCAGCAGCAGCAGCAGCAGCAGCGCCATCAGCCGTCACATGCGCGTCGCCGGCAGCTGTGGACCCACTGTCACGCGTGTGTGGCACAACAAACACACCCACGGGGAGCCCTTCTATTTGCTGCCACCAACTTGGCGCCTTCCCAGAGTCGGTGCGAAGGCGTGGTCGCAAGGTGCGCACAGGCGCCCACCGCGGACGGTACTTGTCCGACGAAAACACGATCAGGTGCTGTGTTGCATGCAGACCCCGCGGCAGCACGCCCACGAAACGCGACGCAACACACGCACATACACATACACACATGCACAAAAGGGCCAGCACACACCCGTGTCAGCGCGTGCCCACGCTTCACCCAGCAAAGGCAAAAAATGATGCCGGCGGCGTACCTTTCGCAACGGTTGGCTGTAGCGGGCGACCCAAGCATCACACAAGGCACCGGATGGGTAGTTCGCTTCGGCGTTCCACACGCTAATCTTCTTGCCAATCCACGCACGGCCTACAATGCGACGCGTGTCGTTTTCCTTGTCCACGACGCGCCGGCACTCTTTTTCCCGAACCTTCCCCACCATGGCCATTTCTTGGTCTGCCAGGGTGATCACGGCCTTGCGGTTGGTGTACTGTGCAACCACAACACACACGTGGGTGGAGGGACAAGTTGGGTCAGGCCACCCGGCAACACTCAGTTGCACCACGCGTCGACCCACACACCACACACAACCACCACGCCCATGACCAACCAACGAAACAAGAAAAAAAATGCAAGGACACACGCAAAGGACAAAAGCAAGGGCAACAACGCCCACACAGGCCAGCAGAACGCACCTTGTTTTTCTTTTGCTTCCGGCGCCACTCGTGGGAATTGCGTGGCGTCAACCACCCCACGCTGTCGTCTCCCAAAAACCGATGCAAGGCAACGCCCGCGGCGACTTGTCGGCGGTACTCAGGGCAGCGACGACCAAACTCCACCGCAATCGCGGGCCACCACGGAAAGCGCGGGAGCTTGCCCCACCGCACCCCAACGCCCAGTTGGTACTCCAAGTTGTCCAGGAAGTTCCACACCGACTCCCCCGAGCTGTACACAATGTTGTGCTTCTTGGTGTCTTTGTTGTACTTCATGATGCGGCCGCGCACCCACACTCGCTCCGCGGGCCTTGCACCCCCGCCGTCACGACCACGACCACCACGGGCGTCGGCATGTGCCAGGCGCGCAACCCAAACCGACAGCCCGACGGCATCATGTGTGCGCAGCGGCGGGCCCTGTGCCACACAGGCGGGACAAAACCACGGCCCCGCAGGCACCGCTGTCAGCGGTGGCGACAGGCAGCGCATGTGGTACTCCCCGTTGCAGTCAAAGGTGTCGCACACCAGCAGGTTGTGGGGGTCCGTGTTCAGGCCACACAGTTCACAGCCACACGCAACGGGGTGGGCGGGGCGGCTGGGATCGGCGACGGCCGCCGCCATGATCGCGGCTTGCGACACCGCCTTCTTGGGGTCGCCACCTGCGCCGAGGCTATCCTGGGCCGTCAGTCGCACAGCCGGCTTTGCTTTGGTCTTTGCCTTCGCCTTTGCCTTTGCCTTCGCCTGTGCCTTGGAGGAGGACCCTGCCACACGTTGCTTCTTCGTCGCCCTCCTTGCCTCCGTGTCTCGGTGCGCTGGGCTTCGCTTCCCCGTCGCACCCTTACCCTTGACCTTCACGCCGCCCCGCTGTTCGTCCTTCACCCGTACCGCTCCACCAGTGGTGGTGGCGCCGCCGCCGCCGCCGCCTCCACTGCGTGCCGTCGACCGCACCCGCCTGCTGGACGCCAGTGGCGACGGAGAGGACGTGGCAGAGCTAACCACCGAGGAGAGCGAGCCGCGGGCACCGTCCTTGCCGTCCTGCGAGCCTTTGCGCGGGCTCTTGCGCGGGCTCAATCGCGGCGAGCGCGCGTGCCGTGGGCGCTTCACTCCGACGCCAGCGCCGGTGCCGGTGCCGGTGCCGGCGCCGGTGGAAGAGGCAACAGACGAGCGCGTGGCGTTTGGCGCGCGCGCACCCTCGTCGACACCCGTTGACAGCGCGGCAGCGGCGGCGGTGCGCTTGCCGCGACGAGACGACGATGACGACGCTGCTGCTGCTGCTGCGGCGGCGGCGGCGGTGGTGGTGTCGCCTGACACCGCCTCACGAGCAGTGGCCGCGGCGGCAAGGGCACGAACGCGGGGGGAACTGCGCCGGGGAGACCCGCGCAGGTGGATGGGAACAGGTACGGCGACGGCCGCGGACGGTTGGGCATCGGCCAGTGCGGCAGGTGGGGGCAACATGCCACTGCCGCTGTCGCTTGTGCTCCGGCGACGTGGCCCAGCCGCTGGCGCTGACCCTGACCCTGACCCTGACCCTGACCCTGACCCTGACCCAGCGTGTGCCAGAGACTGTGGGCTGCTGCTAGCAGAGTCGTCGTCTTGCGGCGTGCCGGTGCTGGACACGGACGCGGGGGACGGTGTGAGGGGACGCCGTGTGCGCAGTCCCAGCCGGACACGCCGCACGATGTCGGCATCCGGACTGCGGGGCTCCACAGAGCGGCGGCGGTGCTTGGAATTGGAGCGTGTCTTGCGAGAGGTGGCACGGGGTTGCGCGGCGCCCTGCCTCGGGCGCGGCGAGGCGGAGCCACTTGGGGCTCTGTCCTGTGTCCGTCTTGTGTTCCCACGTGATGATGGACGTCTGTGCGGCTGGCCAGTGGAGGAGGAGGAGGCTTTGGTGGACCCCGCTCGTGATGAGGTACGTGCTCCATTGGAGACTCGTGGAGACGAGCGCCGGCGGCGGGAGGACATGGTGTCGGCGCTGACCTTGACGTGGCGTGTGGCCGAGGGTTGATGAGGTTCCTAATCACCACACAGCTCGCAGGCACGCCTGACAGCCACGGAGCGCGCGGCAGGCCTGTCTATGGGGGGAAGCCCATTGAATGGGATGTACCACGTACACGGGCGTGGCCAAGGCCGAGCAGTACACGCCAGCTCCCACTCCCCAGCCGTCGGTGTTCCGGTTTGACAACCACCCACACACAATCGCGCGCCAAGCGACATCCATCCAGCAAGGTAAGGGTGGCGGATATGACGTGACGTTTTGACGATTTGTCATGAAATACAGAAGTTGTGAGTGCAATTTGCAGGCTGCTGGTCAGGCTGCTCGGCAGACGTGTTGGGAGCGCACTTCGCACCTGGCGTATTTTTGTCCCTCCTGTTTCGAGTAAACATGCCCACGGGTGTCTCTATGAAGGCCGTTGTGTTGGCGTTTAGTGTGGTCGCCATTATGCAGCACGCTGTGTGCAGTGTGGCTGCGGCGTCCAAGTTTGGAACGAACAACTACGTGGAGTACGTGCCCGGTGATCTTCCCATTGTGCTCACCGTTCCCCACGGTGGTAGCCTGAAGCCTGCCAACATTACCGACCGCACAGCTGGTTGTGGCTCGCCTTGTGTGTACGCGGCGTGCAACACGCCCAACACATCCACCTGCCCCATTCGGACGCTGTCGGACACCAACACGGATGACGTGGCGACGGAGATGGCTGCTGCCCTCGAGCGGCTCACTTCCCGCCGGCCGCACGTGGTGTTTGTGCACCTGCATCGCTCGAAGCTTGACGCCAACCGCGAAGCGGACGAAGCAGCTCAAGGCGACGCAGACGCGCTGCAGGCGTACAACGAGTACTTTGCCTTCGTCGATGAGGCTGTGGCGAGTGTGCAGGCGGGCTGTGGCTTTGGATTGGTTGTGGATGTGCACGGCCAGGCGCACTCGCACCAAAACATCGAGCTCGGGTGCGTTGTTGTCGCGTGTCATGTCGTGCAGGTCTTGGTGCGGGTCCGGTGCCTCAGCGTGTTTGGGGTGTTTCACCGTGTGTGGCCGCGGTGTTCAGGTACACGATTTCGGGCTCCACGCTGGACAAGTCTGACACGGAACTCAACAAGGTTAGCCTGTCGTCCCTGCAGTCTCTCGTTGGGCGCGAAAACTTCACCTTGGCCGACATCATTCGGGGTCCCAATGCTCTGGGTACATCGCTGGCAACGCGATACGGTGTTGTGCCCAGCTCCACCCTGCCTGGTCCCCAAGGATCCTCCTACTACTCTGGGGGTTTCACCACCAAGCGTTACGGACGTGCGACCAACGGCACCGGCGATGGCATCGATGCTGTTCAGTTTGAGCTCAACTCGAACCTGCGTTTCAGCGGCAACCTGACCGAGTTTGGTGACGTGTCGGCCAGTGCATTCAAGACGTTTTTTGACGCGTTCTACAGCGTCCAGCTGGGCTCTGGCGATGGCTGCCCGCAGAAGTGTGCGTGTGTGTGGTGGTGCTTTGGACTGTTGATGTATTCCAAGTTGAGAACCCCAGTTGTGTCCAGTCTAGGGTCTAACCTTTTCATGAGTGTGCCGCGCCGTGTGTCGACTCCAGCCACGCCAAGCTGCACCGCCAACAAGGCGATCCCGGGTGCCTATTTCCATGATGGAAGTGTGTGGGATGATGCCTGCCGCGCGTCGTTGCATGGGTCGTGCCCGCCATCCGAGTCGAAGGACGTGTTGTCCCATGGTGGTTCCACGTTTTATCGACGCCTCCCCTCTGCACAGCAGAACATGGGCCCGGTGTGCTGAGTTCTATTGGTTCTCCTCCTCTGCATGTCCCTCTGTTGTGGCCGCATGTCGGTTCCTTTTCGGACGACTGCTTTGTCAAGGTCGTACTGTACTGTCGTTTCTTTCCGCAAGCACATGTTGTGTTGTTTGCGCCTGCGCCGTTTCTTCACCATCCGTATGGCAAGTTTGCGCCACGATGCCAACGAACAGTTGTTGTTGTTGTTGTTGTACCACTTGCACTTCATTGAACGAACTTGAAGAGCCTGTACTCGTTGACTGCGGATGGAACCTAAATGGACATCAACGAACCCAGGGCTGACGAAACGAAGGACTTATCCTCATCACCCTTTGAGCTGGTACTTGGACTTTCGGATCTGCGCTTCCGACTCCAGCTCAGCGATGATGCCGTCCAACAAAATGCGATGCTGCATGTCGGTTTGCAGTCTCTGCCATTGGGGCCATTGAACGCGCCTTCGTCAGAAGAAGTACCGCACCTGTCAACCAACAACCACATACCTGGAGCAGTTCCTCGTCAGCCGTGCCCCTCAGAGCCGCTTCGTTCTCGAACAGTTCCTGCATTTCCTCTTTCGCATCTTGCAGTTGAGCGCGAATCTGCAGGCCCCACCAACGCAACGCACAAAGTCACCACATGCCGCACCTGCTGTGCAGCGCTGCTTGCGGGCGAGGCACGTGATGGTGCGTGATGGTGCGCTGCACAAACAAACGTACATAGCCGGCGTCCGTCATGCGATTGTTGGCCTCCTCTTCGATCGCCGCCCGCCACTTCACTTCTTCCAGTGGTGCATTGGCCTTGATGGTCCGGACACCCTTCAGCGCCTCTGCGGCCTTCGCTTTCACAGCACCGACATCGTCCTTCACCGCCGCGATGCTTGAGGTCACCGCCTCTCTGGCACGTGCCGCTTCTTCCAACTGGCGGGTGAACCTTTCCTGAGCCTGCTGCACCAAGGCGAGGGTGGCTGCGACTGCCTGTGTGGCTTGCTGTCCCTCGCCACCCGTCTCCAGCACTGCTGCTGCAGCTGCATCAGCGGCGGCTTGTGCGGTGCCGGTTGCGCTTTGCACCTGGTCTACCCGACCTGCCAGAGCCTTCATCTGCGTCGACAGGTCAGACACCAAGCCACGGGTGGCGGTGGTATCGGCCTCGCGTGCTGCCGTTTCCTTGAGAATAACGCCGCCAAGAGCCGATGCCTCCACTGCCTGCGACCGAACGTCTTGATACTGTGCGTCCATTCGTGCGAGCAGCTCTGCCTTGGCAGCAGTCACAGAGGCAGCCACCTTTTGAAGCGCCGCCTTGTTCTCCAGTTGGTCGGCTTGGGCAGTGGCAGCGGCGGCAGCGGCGGCAGCAGCTGTTTCGTTTTGTATCACCTCACCCAAGGAAGAAGACATGGCACCAACCTTCGCCACGGCGGCTTCAAGGGTTGACTTGTGCGCTCCAGCTCTGAGCGCAGCTTGGTGGGCGTTTATTCGATCTAATCTTGTTGCCACCTGTGTGTGTGCGCGCGCGCACGCCTGTGAACCCACCACGCACGCCCTCGGCAGCCAGCGCAGCACCCCCGGTCATACGGACGTCCGATTTGATGGCATCAAGCTGCCGTGCAAGCTTGGCCACGTCTGCCAGTGCGGATGTGGTTTGTTTGGAGCCATTCTTGGCCGATCGCGTCAGCTTTTCCAGCTGGCACAACACCCACAGACGGTGTCACAGGGGCTCGCGGCACCACACAACCCCACACACGTCCACACAGAACGCAAGGCACTGACGCGGCACCACGAACCTGGGCCTGGATGGACCCCACAACCTCTCGCTGTGCCTTGTTTGCTGTGACCACCTGCCCGTGCAGCGTGCCAACCGCTTGTCGTCGCAGTTGTGCTTCCGCTTCCACGGCATCAGAAATCGCAGTTTCCACGCGAGCATCCAGTGCGGCAGTGGCTTCCGCCGCTGCGTCAGCAACTTTCGCGAGCCGCTGCTTGATGCCTTCTTCCATGCTCGCCGTGTGGCCAGCAAGGCTCCGCGCCACGCTTTCGTTCACCTCCAGGACCGTCGCGGCTAACGCATCGCGGTGTTCCCGAGACTCCGTCGCCATGTCGTTCCGGAGCTCACTCGTCGCGTCATTCAGCTCCGACATGCTTTCTTGGATCTGCCCAACGCTTCCCACCAACTCACCGATGCCACCCCTCGCCTGGGATATCTCGTCCCGTAGCTCACGCACCACGTCGGCGAACTCATCCTGAGAGACAGTGGGCGGGACCACCAATGACACACCTGCAGTGCCAACTGCGTTTGAGATGTGCGTGGGCACCTGAGTTGCCCCAGCGCCTGCGTCGCCTGGGGTGTCGTTCACGGCGCGGGCAGCGTCTGCTGCCCCGTGCGCGAACGAAAAGTGCGGGGTTGCTGCCGCCACCTGCGCCTCTCGCAACTTGCTCACTTGATCTGCGCTTGCAATTGCTTGCTTCGCAATGACTGTGGCAACCGAGGTGTCAACATGTCGCCGCAACTCTTGAAGCTCGGCCACCGTCGCGGCCTTGCGTCGTTGCTGCGCCAGCGCTGCCTTCATCGTGGACAACGATTGCCCCATGCGCGCCTTCAGAGCGTCCAAGCGAATGCTAAGCACCTGTGTTGCCTCGTCGTGGCCCTGCGTCAGCGTTGCAGTCATCGTTGTAAATCCCTTGAGCTGGAATTTGCAACATCCACCACACAGACGGGTGAGAGCGATGCAGCTGGGACGCTTTCGCTTCCACTGGCGAACCTCATCTCTCATCACTTCCACTGCCTTCTTTGTAGCTTCAGCAGCCTTCGTGGCTTCTGCTGCTACCTTGGCCTGCACGTGAAGTGTTACGGCAACATCCTCCAATGAGCGCATGTATCACAGCACACCTACCGAAAGTGCTTGAATGGTTTCCTGGAGTTGATCAACATTGTCTTCCAGTGCTTCGGCACCCACTCGTTGGACTTTGGTAATTGCATCACCTGTTGCGGCGCACCAATGACAGGCCCAGCGTAAATGAAATGCCAAGACGCACGGCTGGAACACAGCCAGGACGCACCCATAGCCCGTGATTCGCGCTGACGGACAGACACCTCGGCACGAAGCACCGCCTCAAGCCGCTCCACCTTCTCGTGCACATCTGACATTGCGGCTGCGTTCACTGACACCTCGCGCCCACTTCCGCGTGTGCTGCTCATCATTGTGCTTGTTCCTGTCTTGATGATGCGGGTTCGCTTGATTCCGGCGATGCCACGAGCTCCCACCCTTGCAGGAGACTCCAACGGCGGAGGGGATGCGACCATCCTGCCTTCTAACGCTTCGACGCGCTCCAGCAAACTGCAAAGTACATCTGAGTTGTTGCGCTCCCCCACCTTCCAAGGCGACACAATAACAACAACAACACCAACGGCAAATCAAGCCACACGCACGCTTCAAACTGCTTGGCCGTCACCTCAGGCGGCACAGGCGTTGACGTTTCGGGCTCGCCATGGATGCTACCCGCTGCTGCGGGTCCCGGGGACGGCGGCCCTCCCGCCACTGTTTTGGATTCCGCTGCCGCGGCTACCACGCCAGCGTGGGGAGCAACAGCAGCTGGCAGCTGTGTGGCAGCTACCTGCACCTGTGTGGCCGACGACATCGGCCTGCCCACAACGGAAAACGCGGCTTGTGGGCCACCGGCAGGTCTAGTTTGGATCTGGGTCATGAGTTCGGCCTGCGTGGGTTGCCACATCGCGGGCACGGCACACAACAAATGGCGGGCACACAACACGCATGGCGAGTGAGGAACATGCTTGGCGCTGCAGCACGCGTTCACGTACCTTCATGCCCACCATCATGTCATGCAGTTGCTGCATTTGTTGGCGCGTGTGCATGCGCTCACTGTCAAAAAAGTTGCGTAGGTTCTGAACATCCGCCAGGATGGTAGGGTCTGGGCCTGTGCACAGATGTGCAAACATAAGGCACATGTGTACCGCTAACTAAGTCAAAAGGGCGCTCGTACCCATCGGGACCTTGGCCTTCTTTTGTTCGTCTTCCAGCGCCGTTAGTCTGCCTCCAAACTGGCACCACACAGCGGCGAGGGGTGAGCGCAGGGCGAATTCAACCCGTGGGGGACACACCCACCCACCTTGACAAGATGCTTGGCAACCTCCGCGCGTGTATCATCAACCCGCTTTCGGTTGGTTTGGCAAGTGTCCTTGTTCGCCCGGATAGCTTTCTCGACTGCCCGCTTCCACTTGTTGAGTTCTTTCACGGACACGTCCTCAACCAGATTGGCTAGGTTGTCTTCAACCTGCTCCACTTGCCGCTCAACTGCATGCACTCGGTTTGATACGTTTGCATTGTTTCTGTGGCCAGTGCCAGAGTGTGAAGCAAGTGCCGCAAGTGGGGGGTGTGACAGTCACAGGGAAGACGCACATTGTCTGCGCCACATTCTCCAATGACTTCTCGGTTTCAAGAACATGCTCCTGAAGCACAGCTTCAATGGTCTTCTGGCGGTCTCCAAGGCGACGGCACTCCTTCTCGATCAGCTTCACACGATTCCCGTCGTCCCCTCCACGATGACGAAAGCTCTCTCTGCGCGCACGGCGACCCATGTGACGCGAGCTTGAGCCCCACAAGCTCGCCCACACCCAAACAAAGCACAGAAGAACACTGGGAGCAGTCTCACCGTTGGCGCCTTCCTGTTCGCGACGACTGTCGGCTCCGTGATCGGCGGTGGCCGCCGCTACCGCCACTTCGACTGCTGTCAAGCCCACCGTCGCCGGGAGACGTGTGCGTCGCCTGCTTCGAGTCTTCGTCGGCGGCCGACATCTGGACCTCCAGCTACTCCTGTTGCCTGCACTATGCTCACCAATGAAGGAAAATAGGCGGTGTCTGTGGTGACGCGCCGCGTATGGACGCTGAACGGGTCACACTCTCCGAGCAGTAGCTCAACGAAACGCTTGAAGCTGCTGCGTTTTGCACCAGCCTGACCACAGTTTCGAATTTCGTAATTGCTGTGACTGTGTGAATATGACATGACGATGGGTAACGAATACACCGAGCACAAACCGTTTTGGTAGTTTTGCTATTCAATCCGAGCATGGAGATGGAAAGGTCGCGGCGTTGTACACCCACGCTCTCACTCCTCCGTCCGTCGCCCCCCTCTTCGTGCGTTGTCCCTGCTGGCCAATGTGGATGCGTTCACCGTGTATCTAATGAGTGTTGTTTTATTGTGCGGTGCAATCGCAGATCTACTCCCCTCGTGAAATCATGGCTGCCGAAGATACGACTCCCAAGGTTGCCGAGACCCCCCTGCTCGGTGTGTCTGACGCCGTCGCTGCTGCAGATGACGCTGCGGAGCGCGCTGCTGCTGCCAAGGACACAAGCACGTTGAGCGATGAGCAGCGCGCAGTGTTCGAGACCGCCTACGCCTCCGTGCGCGGTTCTGAAGGCGAAGACACGGGTGTGACGCGGGATCAGATTTGTGATTGGGTGGCCGAGCAGTACACGATTGATGTCGATGCTGACACCGCCGAGGGCGGTCTCAAGAGGTGCGTGACTCTCGCAAGCTTATGGTGTTTGCTGGTTTGTGTATTGTGGCGTGGGTGTGGTGGCGTCGTGGGTGCGTGCTCGAGGGGTGTGGTCCATGTGCTCACTGTTCGGCGTGGTGGTCACAGCATTGTGGACAACGCTTTCGCGTCGAAGGAGCGCATCTCGAAGGAGGATTTCTTGGAGTTGGCGTGTGAGGTGCTGGAATACGTGATGTGAGACGTTTCTTGCGAGTGCACGGTAATACCTTCTTCTTTTGGCACAGTTGGTCACCCGTGACAAGGCATCCCCCACACCACCATGACACTTCCTTCCTTGCACGACACCGCTTCCGACGGTGCGCGCTTTCGAGTCAGCGTGGCACAATTCGTGGGTTGTCCAAGTCACGCCACGCTTCGCGGGACTGCGGGATGAAATCAGTGTCAATAGCCACACAGTGGTTGATGGCGGTGCGAAGCCGGGTGGCCATGACAGCTTGGCTGCTGTACCTGTTCACGCCCCGAAGGGGAGGTCATACACACGCACCACATCAGTGCATGCGCCACACCGACAGCGTCGCTCCACACATTCCGTTCCACATGAACCACTGCACGCCACCACGTACGCTGGAACCTCGAGTTGAAAAAAGCACGTCGCGGCGCGCGGAAGTAGGTGGTCGTTTGACGCAGCCGCCTCCGCCGCTGTGCGGGATGCAGCACGAGTACCCCCACCTTGGCGCATGGTGGCGCCTTCACCCGTGCTTTCCCCGTTGCCACCCTGAAGGCACACAGTAAAGCGCTGTCGAAAGGCAGCCGCTCGAGCAGGCAGGCGGGAGCGCCCCCAGACGAAGCGGAGAAACCGTGCCCGTTCCTGATGGTTGAAGCCCCCCAGCGCCTCCCACAGGTAGGTGACAACCGGCGAGTCTTTGGTCAAGCCGCCTTTGTACCTGTGTGGTGTGAAGCATGAGTCACAGGGCAGCCAGCATTGTCACCCTTTCCAAGCAGTGCAACGCAACACAACGCAACACAACGCAACACAACGCAACACAACGCAACACAACGCACGACAACGACACACCGCAGCACACACGGAACGTACACAGTCAGACTGCGCAACAGGTCCACATCCACCTCCACACAGCCACACACAAGTTGCTCCAATTGCGACGGTGTGAACAAGGCAACGGCGGCGGGCGGAACGATGCTGAACAGGCCGGCTCGGATGGCATCGATCTGGACCACGCTTTCTTCGAGGCGCCGCTGAAGCGCCAAATCACAGTACTGCAGGCAGTTCTCAAAGCTCACACGGAGTGCATGCCCCCCCGGCACAAGCTCAACCTGGGTGGCGAAACCGAACGTAACCAAACAACATCAAAAGGCGGGCAAAAGGTGCGTCAGTTGGCACACACGACACGACGGCGCAGTACCAAAGTAGGACACACGGCGATCACACCCGACACCTCGTACGCACCACACGCTTGTCCGACAACGCCACGGTGAATGTGCTCTGGAAGAACGACGAAAACGCCGACGCATCCACCGAACCGCCCTTGAACACGGCACGCAAATGTCCAAGGGTCTGCGATGTCGCCGTGTCTATCGCATCAAGGTCGGTGGTGGCAGGCGGTTCGCGCGCAAGCAGTTTCCAGAAAAGCGGCGGCAAGTTCAACGGAAGGTGGTTGCTCGTTCGAATCGCCATCCCCATTGCTACGCCGACGGTGCTGAACAGACGCATGGCTTGGGGAGACACACAGGAAGGGCTGGGGATGAACATATCACGTCCACTACCGAGGTGCTCCACGGAGTTGGGAGTCGGCAAGAACAGCGGCAAGCATGTTTGCTGAAGCTCCTCTGCCAACGCACTGAGGGTCTCTCGAAACAACCCCTGTCGAGACCTCGAGAATCACACGGAATCATACGCACACAACATGTGGTCACACGCGTGAGCATGAGGGAAGACGCACACCACTCACACAGCGACTTGTACACATGCAAACGTAGAGCACCGACGCAATTCACGCCCCTCCCCACCACACCACAAGAGCCGACACGTACACCTTCGTCGCGACCGCCTTCACCGTCAAACGTGACGCGCAGACCCTGGTCAGCGTGACATAGCTCAGACAAAGGGACATCCCGCAGCGCCTGGGTCAGTTGCCACCACATCGTCCCGCGCATTGCCGAGACGTCAGCGTTTTGACCGTGTTGGTGGGGAGGTGCGGCGCTGCGGTTGTTGCTGCTGGACGCAGAGGTTTCAAGAGCCCGTGCGGCCGCAATGGAGCGAGCAGCGATGGGACGTGAAAGTGACACGTGCACTCGAGTGGTGCTTCGGGACGCGGTTGCTGCCAAAGCTTCCTTGAGGTAGGCGTGCTTGATGTTCGGTAGAACCGCATTCCGCATGTGGAATCTGGCAACACGCACACGCGCCATCCAGCCAACCATTGGTGAGGCAGCGGCGAGGGGTGCCAAGGCACAGCCAGGCTTTGGCGACTATTGCGGTATGCACAACATCCACCCCAGGCCAACGTACATTGGGAATGCGACATCCCAGGGCTGGGGCTCAGGATACAATCCAAGCAACGGAGCGCAGGACACGACGGCTTCGTTGAAACGCACAACCGCTTGCACCATCTGGCGTCGTGTCTGGTGCCACATCACGTTGGCCACACACCACCAATCCAACAACCACATTGCGTCCACGACGTCACCGACATGCCAACGGGGGGCAAGGTGCGCACTGCATCAACGCTTGCCCCGCACCTGTTGTGACAACGCTGCCAACTCTGGAAACATATCGTAACTCGCGCCCTGTCCCTTGTCTTTCGCCAACGAGCGCCCTGCATGTCCTTCCGTCTCCACGGGAGCAGCCCCACGCAGAACCAGGTTCAACGCCTCGACAACTTGCCCCAAACAGCTGTCGAGCACATGTGCAACACCGGGTAGCGAAGCCTCTCGCCGCGCCGGACTGTTGCTGTCGCCACCCGAGCTTGATGAGGCATCTGCCGCCTTTACCATGTGCGCAGCAATCCAATCTGTCACAACCCCCAGCGTGCTTCTTGATGACAGCAGTGAACACGCATGGCAGACGGTTCTCTTTGGAACCGAATGGTGAGTAACGTCGAGGTGGCGGGGAGGTGGAAGCAGTACGTACCCACACTGATGCAGCAGATGGAACATGCCGCCCGAACACCACATCGATGTGAGTGGAAGGGTGCTCTTCAGGAGCCACGGAGGCTTCGTTCGACGCATTGCAATGCGCGACAAAGTTGAACGTGCCTGTGCGCACATATTGGTCAGAGGCAAAAAAAAACAACCTTGTCGGCAGCAACGGATTACCCATGTGCCCAAATGATCCACACGGACCGGGTTCAAGATGTTGTGTACGGTTTGGCTCGATCAGGCGCACGCACGGCCACGAGGCAGGATGACAACATGGGGCTTCCACAGAGCAGAGGGTGATGGATGTGTCTCCGGCACCGCCGTTGTGGTCACCCCCCTCTGTCACACAAGGGCTGCGTGCCGCGCTTCCTTCAAGCCGACAGTGCTTTCTTGTCGCAGCCACCAGCTCCACGCGGGTGACCCAGGCACGGGCCACGACGTCGTCGCTGACCCCTGTTGCTGACCCATGCAACGCACCGTGTGGGTGTGCATCGATGTGGAGAAGCCACGGCCGCTGGAGGGTGGGAGCAAGGGGCGGCCAGAGGTCCACGTCGCACGCGCCACCACTCGGCGCCAAAGCGCAAGGCACGCGTTGGGAGACGTGTGGTGATGACACCAACACCGCGACAGAAAGCTGTGACATCGTGCGGAGGGGGGACCGAATGCCCACGTGGATGCGCCGCGAGGCGCCGTGCCCTTCGTTGTCAAGCCACCGGAATAGTCGCGGCTGGGCCTCAACCAAAGCTGCAACGGACCCGTAGCGTGGCTGT
>Ga0213833_1001114_pt1 | contig 20259 bp, 33 predicted proteins | sample SWATP21_FD_160575 | JGI IMG/M metagenome (GOLD analysis project Ga0213833, IMG submission 160575) | Coastal seawater microbial communities from Marineland, Florida, United States - SWA TP2 #1 | ecosystem: Environmental > Aquatic > Marine > Coastal | place: USA: Florida | collected 2016-08-14 | reverse complement strand
AAGAGGGGAAGAGGGGGGGGGGGGGGGGGGGGGGTCAGCCTTGATTTGAGTGATTGAAAGCAAACGCCGCACACACTCACGCGACTCCGTGGTGGAAGCGGGACAAAAGGTGAGCAATTTCTTGCAACATCACAGGGTTATGAAGGTCCTCGTTGGTCAATGTGCGGCTGTTCGGAACGTAGCGCGTCAGCATTGTGCCCTGCGTCGGGTCGTAGTGCACCACCTCTGGAGAGACCCCCGCGGCAAAAGCGGCCTGCATGGAGCAAGCACACCCACACCCACAGCGTCGGATGGGCACAAGGGCGCACCACAGACGTAACATACCTTGGCACACGCGTGCTCGACGGTGCGGTTGACAGAATGCACTGGTGCAGAAACAAACACACACGTCACTCTGCATTCAAGACAAACGCCACCACACCACTCGCCTTCTCCATAGTTCTGTGAATCGGGCAGACAACGGTCTCCCGAGACTCGATACAAAAAGGTCTCACCAGACGCTGTGGAAAGGCGAAAGTTGCGATTGCTGAGCCCGCCGGGAATTTCGTGGACGTCAACGATCACGTGCGACGTCAGCGCCTCAACATTGCTAACCAGTGCCACAAGCTCGGCCGCTGGCAACTGAAACAAGGACCCGCGACACAAGGGACCTTCTTGCACCTCATACTTTGCACTGGCCCAAGCACACGCGACAGTGCACAGTAGCAGAGATAAGTGAAGTGCGCGCATGGTGAACACGTGGGAAGTGCGCACCGCGCATGATCGTGTTGTTCACTTCACCACGAGCATTGAGACTTCGGCCCGAAGTCGTCGACGGTCGGCGACTTGTTGCAGCGAATCGCCAGTCATTCATCGCTACAGCGTGACATGCGCCGCCGTTTATTGCGCTAGGCGCAAGAAAACAGCATTGTGTGTGGCAAGCATCCACGTGCAGAAGACCACGGGGCGTTCCGCTGCTGTGGAGCATGCCTCCGTACACTGATTATGCCCTCGTCCACCACAACATTCGGCGGACGTACACGTTCGCCCGACCTTGCGTGTTGCGCCTGGCCCCTGACTGGATGAAGGTGACCATGTCTGCTGATGGTCTTACGTTGCAAGTTACTGGGGCAGCGGGTTTTGTCGATGTGGGTCGGCACCGCCTGGTGGTGCAAGAGTGCGGGGCTGGGCAACCCTCCGCCCCCACCCGAACTGTCGCTGAGAACGCCGAGGTCGTGGTTGGTCTCGGGTCTGGGGAACGTTCGGAGTACCATGTGATTGAAATGCATGTCATGCTGTCTCGCCTGCACAAGTGCACCGTGTGTGTGTTCACATGTGTGTGTATCCTGACCGTCGCGTTCTATGTGTGGGTTGGGCTTACGGCTGCTGGAATGCCGGACATCGACAACCCTGACGTGATCATGGCGCCGCTTGAGGAGGGCGTTGGTGGTGAGAGTGGTGAGAGTGTTAGTGGTCCAAGAACCGGCGCCGAGGCGTGAATGCGGTTGTTGTGGGCGCGAAACGACCAGCCTGCACTGTTGCCGGCATTAGTTCCGGCACCAGGCGCGCCTAACAGCCCCCCCCCCCGCCCTTCGTGCTCGCACCCAGCTGTCCGGGCAGTCACACCGTGTCATGGTACTCAGTGAGCAGCGTCGTGGTACTCAGTGAGCAGCGTCGTGGCTTTTTCAGGGCCTTCTCGAATATGTTGCGCCGCTTCGTGTTCACCGGCGCTTGCAACAGCGAGCGACCCCAGGGAGGCGTGACATGGTGCAGAAGTCGAACACCGGTGTTAGTGCGTGCGTGTGCATGAACGAAAACCACACCAAGTCACATGCAACAAACACGAAAGCACACCAAGCACTTGCACGGCCATCCGACTGGACCCGCAAAACAACAATTGTATGGACACATCGATGACTGCTTCAAGGCAGGCAAAAAAAGGAAAAAAACGCGAGTGTCCGAGGTAAAGTGGTTTGCAGCCGCAACAAACTGCGCACGTAAGGAGTAAAATGAAGGCGGCGAAACTGCCTTGACACGGCACCACCACGTCGGCGGGTGCCGCTGCAATTGAAGGTACCCACGCCACAGCATCAAGGCAGCTGCACCGAAGCCTCTGAAGCCCGTGGGCCTCGGGCAAGCCGACCGGTGGGAAGTTCACCACGTGCCAAGGAAGAATCCGCCAGATTCACGATGCGCCGGGGCCGAAGTCGCCGGCGCAACGGCGATCGCGTCGCCAGCGCACCGGTGCGCGCGACCGCATGGGCGCCGCGTGGACGTGGGCGAAGGCCAGCGTCTCCATGGGACACAGAACACGCCACACGGCTCCATGGTGCGCACTCAAGCGGTCGAGTGGGCATGACACGAAGTGCTCCGACCCGCCGCGGGAGCAGCGGCGGCAGCAAACCGTGGCGTGTGGGTGGAGAGCCGTCAGCCGATCGCGACGTGACGCTCCGCACAGGTTCACCGGGCACACGCGTCGGCACAAGGGAGTGGCGACGGGGGAGAGGGAGCGGGGGCATTGCTCCGGGTGATGACGCGGGTCGTGGAAGCTTGCCGTTGGCACTACCAAGGCTCAAGCGCCGACGGACGCGTTGCTTGCCTGGGGTTGGCAGTGCGCAGGAAACTGGCTCTGCCACCACCTTTTCCTCGTCACTGTCACGAGAGATGACACTCTCTGCATCGACACTTGAAAACGAGGGCCAGGGTGAGTCGGACAAGCCGGACTTCTTGGACTGCAGCGGCGCACTTCCGAGTGGCAGCAACTCGTCACACGACACCAGTGAAGCGGTGGAGGCGACAGACGAACGTGAGGCGGGGCGAGGCAGCGGCGACTGGTGCTTTTGCTTTGACACTAGCATGCGAGAGGGTTGGGAAGGCGGTGTACTGGCAGGCTCTGCGCGGTTGGACCTCAGAAACAACTCAGCCGTTGCACGCAGCAAGGGATCGCTCTGCATGTCCCTCGGCCTTTGCTTCTGCACCCCGTCCGTCTGGCGGGCGTGTTCGGCCGCAGAAGTAAACCCCACGGATTGTGCGGCAACGTCACGCCCCGGGACGGTCTCTTGGGACACAGGCTCCATGTGTGCGGCCAGGCGTTGGCACACGACACGAGCAGAGCGCAGTGCGCTCGGAAAACGGTAAGCGCGGGAACAAGCTGAAAACTCAACAACTGCTCGCTGGTAGACCACAACAAGCGCAGGAAGGTAACGTCTGACTGCAGCAATGAGACGGAATAGAAACAGGCAAGAATTGTTGACAACAGGAGGGTGTGGAAAGAGCTGCGGGTGTGGTGCTCGTGTCAGCGGAAACGAGAACGGTGATCCCACAACGGCACATCCCGTTTTCAAGCAAGTTCCACGGACATTTCCTGCAAACCAAACCACGGTTAGAGACGTTGGCGTGACGTTCACTGCCACGTGGTTCGTTTGCTTCGCATTAAGGACGCGAATCGGCTCGCGTGCTCCAAGCTGCTCGCCCAGCTGAACAGCCACGCGCACACGCGACCGAGTTTTCCAGGATCATCACCATGCCCACACTCCATCAATCCAACCCATTGTCTCTTTCCTCAAGCCTCCAACCCAACTTTTCAAGTCCTACTCTTCACTACACTTCTTGCAACCATGTCTGCCATTGTGAAGCCCAATGTCCACTGTCTGTATCATGACGACACGTTCACCTGCACGTACATTGTCTCGTGCCCGAACACGTCCAAGGCGATCGTTATTGACCCCGTGATGGACTATAATGCCGCTGCTGCTCGCACTGGCAACACTCATTCGGAGAAAGTTGCCGCATACGTCGAGGAGAACAAGCTAGACGTCGATGTGATTGCAGAGACGCATGTTCACGCTGATCATCTCACTGGTGCTTCGTGGCTCAAGGACACTCTGAGTGCCAAGACCGCCATCGGTGCGCATGTTACAGATGTTCAGGGTGTCTTCAAGGCCCTTTTCAACCTCGGTGATGAGTTCAAGGCTGATGGCTCCCAGTTTGATATCTTGTTCAACGAAGGCGACACGTTCAGCATCGGTGACGTGCAGGCCCGTGTGCTGCACACTCCAGGCCACACGCCTGCTTGTGTCACTTACGTGATCGGTGACGCTGTATTCACTGGTGATACTGTCTTCATGCCGGACTTCGGCACTGCACGCTGCGACTTCCCCGGCGGCTCTTCCACAGCGCTGTACAACTCTGTGCACGAGAAGACGTACAAGCTTCCCGCCGAGTTCCGCTGCTTTGTGGGTCATGACTACCCAAAGAGCGCAGGTCGAGATGCTCCTTCTTGGGAAACTACTATCGGTGCCCAACAGACGGGCAATAAGCACCTGAAGGTGGAAACCACCGAGGAGGAGTTTGTCGCCATGCGCAATGCCCGCGATGCTTCGCTGGGCGCGCCTCGACTTCTACTGCCGTCCCTTCAAGTGAACTTGCGCAATGGAGAGCTGCCACCACCTGAGGCTAATGGCACGTCTTACTTGAAGCTTCCAGTGAATGTTGTGGGAGGCAAGAAGTGAGCGTGTGTCAATGAACACAGTTGTGCTGCTTTCGTTTTGTTTCGTTTGTTTTTCGTTAGAAGTTATGACCATCACACAACAACCACCTATTTCTTCAAGCACCTCAATGGTTGTGCATCCCTCTGCGATGGTGCTCGTTCGTCCCCAACTTGACGTGGGGGAGCGTCATCACATGTACTCCGAATCATCGTACCCACATGCCCAGGTGTCAGGGTGCACATATTGTGGCAGATTTGTTACTTCCGGACTGTTCTTGTGCGTCGTCACCGCCCCACACGCACCCGTGCCGCAAGCCGGCACACGCCCCACCCACTCTCACAAACCCCAATCCCTCCACCTCTACACCTCCTTGCATCGACTACAAAGCCGGAAGAGCGCCCGGCACTGGTTTCTGGTGGTGTGATCATAATGACGAGCAGCGAGAGCAAGGCGGCCGCGTCCACGGAGATGGTCAATGTCCTTGTGGACAAGGCGCCGTCTGATGGCACTGCAGGGGCCCCAAAGCCCGTGATTGTGCCTGCGAACCACGCAATGGCAAGATTAGCTAGTTATACGAAGCCCTACCGCGCCCGCATCTTCATGGCTAGCTTTTGGTCGGTGCTCAACAAGGTGCTAGACCTGATGCCTCCCATCATGGTGTCTTGGGTGATCGACACCATCAACCAGAAGCCACCAGGCTTTGTGAAGGCAGCCTCCGGTGAAACACCAATTGGCTACGGCATTGTCCTTGCAGCCATTGTTATGCTGGTGTTCGGGTTCGAGTCTCTGTTTCAGTGGGCCTACACCTCGCAGTTCATGCGGATTGCCCAAGATCTGCAACACGACCTGAGACGAGACGTGTACGCCCAACTCCAGCGCCAAGAGCACGCGTTCTTCGAGAACCACCGAGTGGGTGATGTCATGACAATGCTCAATGATGACATCAACTCTCTGGAGCGTTTCCTCAACACGGGGTTCAACACCCTGCTGCAGCTTGTTGTGCTGTTCTGCTTCAGCGTCACCACCCTGGTTGCCACCTCCTGGCACCTGGCGTTGGTTGGTCTGTGGCCCCTTCCCCTTGTCGCCTACTGCGGTATCTGGTACCACCGCAAGATTGCTCCGCGCTACCTTGCTGTGAGGCGCACAGTCGCCGACGTGGCGTCCAGGTTGGAGAACAACATCGGCGGCATGGCTGTCGTCAAGGCGTTCAACGCGGAGGCATTCGAAGAAGATCGTGTGCGGGAAGCTTCGTTGGCGTACAAGAAGGCCAACTACGAGGCCATCCGCCTTGCCACGGTGTACGTGCCCATCATTCGGATGGTGGTGGCCCTTGGGTTTGGCGGCGTCGTGTTGCTTGGCAGCTACTGGGTGCTGGAGGACGGGGAGGACGCCCCCATCACCGTGGGACAGCTGGTGCTCTACTCCATGCTGATTCAACGCGTCCTGTGGCCGTTGACGCGCCTTGGTCCTGTGTTGGATGACTACGAGCGCGCCGCGTCCGCGGCCTCTCGCACGTTCGGCCTGTTGGACCGGCAGCCCAGTATCCAGGACCCGCCCGCGCACTTGACGCGCCACCTGCCTCCCCTGTCCCCAGGTGTCGCCGCTGGGGCTGTCTCGTTCCGTGATGTGCGGTTTGGTTACCCGGGCACACGTGACGCGGTGTTGAAGGGGCTCGACTTTGAGGTGCGCAGCGGGCAGCTGGTGGGAGTGTGTGGCACCACCGGTGCCGGGAAATCCACGATCATCAAGCTGTTGCTGCGGCTGTACGACACCAGCAGTGGCACGGTGGAACTGGATGGCGTGAATGTTCGGTCGCTGCCTCTGCAAGAGCTTCGCCAGCGGGTGTCACTTGTCAGCCAAGACGTTTTCTTGTTCGCCGGCACCATTCGGGACAACATCGCGTACGGTCTGGAGTGTGTGGAGGACGCAAGCCCACGCAAGGGTGAAGCCGGAGTCGTTTCCCATTCTGATGTGGAAGAAGCGTCCAAGGTTGCCCAGTTGTACGATTTTGTGTGCTCGCTACCGGCAGGTTTTGATACGGTGGTGGGCGAGCGTGGTGTGAAACTGTCCGGCGGGCAACGTCAGCGTCTCTCAATCGCACGAGCGGTGTTGAAGAACGCGCCTTGCATGATTTTTGATGAAGCCACCAGTGCTGTTGACACGGAGACGGAGCGGTTGATTCAAGAGTCGCTCACAACCTTCACGCGTGGTCGGACCGCGATCGTGGTGGCGCACAGGTTGAGCACCATTCGCCACGCGGACAATATTGTCGTGCTGTCGAACGGCATTGTGTCGGAGCAAGGCACGTTTGAACAGCTGCTCGCCACCAATGGCACCTTCGCAGAGCTGTGGCGTCTTCAAAGCGGCACCAGTGTGCCGCCCCAAGCAGAAGAGGGAGGTCAAACTGGTGTGTGATTACATTGTGTGAACGCAAGAGGTGGAGAGAGCGTGTTATCGCAACTGAAGACACTTCCGTTGACATTTTCACATTGTTTTTCTTCTTCTGTGCCGTGGTTAGTTGCATACGGGACGCGTGCACGGGCAGAAGGCCGCATCCATATGACGGCAGGATCACTCCACATGAACCCCAGCACCTTCTCCGAACCCAGACTCAGCAGTCAGCAGCAGTGGGCACACCATGTTCCTGCTCCAAGCCAGTGCAGCAACGTCACCAAAGTGCTTCGACACGATACAAAAGCAAGCAGCAGATCATCATCGTACCCGGACACAGCGCTCCAGTGCTCACCCACAGCCGTCCGTGTTTGCCCTTCTTTCCCACTCAGAATGATGGCGTACAGGGCGTCGTAGCCACCAGCTGCGTCACACAATCATGAATTGAAAACGCCTCCAGTTAGTGCAAGGCCAAACATCGATCATATAACGAAGAGTGCGTGCACCCACACACGAACCTCCAGGAACACCTGCCGCAACAACACCAGGTACGTCGCATGTGCTGTCTGCAAACTTGGTTTGCTCATCCGGCTCTACAGGAACACCAGCCTTCTCTCCCATCAGCCTGCGACAGCAAGTGCCAACGAACACCATCAGCACCATACAAGCGCCGTCTCTCACGACATGCAACGCCGTACTTGAGACACACACGCGTCTCGCGGAACGTAGCACGCAATCTTTGAAGTGCTTCCACCACGGCTGGTACACCAGCAACTTCACCCCACTGGCTCACGCAATAAAACAAACATTCCATGAGCGACGAGGACCTGCCACGGAGCAACTCCCGGACGTACCTTGTCAGCACTGGTAGCGGCACACGCCAAGAGTGTCTGGTCATATCTGGGGGTACCATGGCAGCGAAAACGTGTTACATCGTGTTGCACACAACAAACGTGTAGGCTCAATCAGGGCAGGTGTGGACGCACCCTGCCCTATCCGAAGATGACAACGCGCGCAAGTCGGCGAACGCGGCCTCAACTTGATCATTTACAGATGCCAGGCCGTTCCACAACGTCATGGGATCCTCTTCGCCTTCTGCTTTGCCTTCATCGCCTTGCTTCCAAGCCAAGATCTTGCGCACCATTGACGGGGTTTCAGACCCACCGCAGACGTCTGCCATCATCAGTTCCATGCCTGGAGGCAGGGAGAACGGTGTCTGCAAATACGAACGCATAGCAATCCAGCTTCACGGCTTGCACGTTTGCAAGAATCAACGCTCTTGAGGTAACACACATACCACAGTGTACTTCCACTCCGTCGCCCGGCCTTTCGCAAGCTCAGCCGCGACCGTGGCGATAGCACCGACGTCACTGGTGTCCAGACGCTCCAGATACGAGCGCAAGGTCTCAGCGGGCACGCGAATGTAGCGTTGACTGCCCAGTGCCGCTGAAGACACATCAAAGCCACTGCCCACTTTGCCTTGAGCCAACGCGTGCGCCACCTAAAGCCAAGCCCAACATGCAGACCAACGAAGCCGCACATACATGCCCAAGTGATTCAGACAAGCTGAACGGACGAAAACCACCACCGATGATGGAACAACCCACCTGCGCAACGTGGTGACAAAGTCGCACTGCTGCAGAAGCGTCTGCTTCTCCGCCAAACGCACGAACAGCAGCTTGGCTTGCAGCGGTGGAACCTTTGAACCACAACCGGAGCAAGAGATGTTGTCACAACCACTCAACAACACGCGCTCCTCCTTCCCACCAACCCACCCACTCAACAAGCCAACTCAAGCACACAGCTCTGTGAAAAAAATACTCACCAGGGAGGTTCGCAACACGCAGGAAAGATGCCAAACAACCGATAACGGACGTAACGAGGGCGGCTGAACTGCCCATTCCTGTTTTCGCGACAATCGCTTTACCTTCCGCGTCTGGGACGTTTCAGCGTGAGTCATGACGGCCACTCCACACACTTGGAGCAATGTACCTTGGCGACATGGAAGGAACTTCGGAAGACTGGCGAGAGACTTCACATTGACGTCTAGCCCTCGCTCCAGCAGCTGACGGGGAAGGCATGTTAGTGCACACAGCACTACGGACGCTCCGCTCCGTACCCCGGCAACATACGTGGTCACGCTGGGAGTAGAAGTCATTGTCTGCCACTAGATCCAGGTGCAATGTCAGCCCGTTGTTGGCGCAGAAACAAAACAGGTTGGACAGTTGGTTGGGAGGCAGCACGTGCGCAAACACTTGCAGCGAGCACTGAATAGCGCGCTCCACAAACTTGTTCCGCTTCCCATCGCTGAAGCAGTTCAATAGACATGGTTGGGGGACGTGAGCAATGCGTACTGGAGGTGAGTGCAGCATAACATGGCACACGCAGCCCCGCTTTCCGTACGAAGCTGTCAAGGCGAAGGGATGGCACGTCTGCATGTCGTAGTTCCACTCGTCCCACAGCTGCGAACTGGAAACCCGCACAGCCAACGTCTGGTCGGAAACCCCGCCACTGGCAGCACTTCCACAGATCTTAGCGTAATTTCCAGCCACCACAGCGGCCACAGGTCCAGGCAGCGACGCGACGCCCGATGGCACAAGCCAGGAAGCCGTGGAGTGGAAGCGTGCGGTTGTGGCCAGGGTCAATCCTGGGTTGCCTCGAAGCACAAGATACCCTCCTGTGACCAGAACCTTTCCTGGGGCAGAAACAGTGCTGAAGATGGTGAAGGTTCCGTTTGATTGTCAGGTGGGGGAAGGTGGAGTCAAGCCAATGCGTGAGACAGAGGGTCAGTCTTGTGAAGCACAGCATGAACGCACACCGACAGGCCTTGAGGCGCAGGGTCTTCGCTCTTCCCCTCATCAACCAAAGCCCGAGCTGGGGTGGCGCGGTACGTCACAAACGTTGACGTCACGGCCGCAACAACACCAAACACGACTGCGTTGGAGTCCATGGTAGAGGCACAAAAACGTCGGTGACTGCACAGCGTGCCGCACTATGTGCGAATATGACGTGACATACTACACGGCATGTGTGTTGAGGACCAGTTGCACTGCTACAACACAACACTACAAGTACAGCTGGGTTCCCAAGATGCCCAACTCGCTCACTTGCCAGCACACCTCGTTTCGCCGCTCATGGTACAGTTTCTGCCACCATATCCGCCACAGGTCAACCGTGCAAACCGCCAAAGAGCATCACACAGCACGCATCACACAGCACGCATCACACAGCACGAACCTGCATAACGAAGGCGTACACCACCGCTCGGATCTCGTTCTCAGAACCTTCCACAATCTCACCCTCACGGTTTCGTGTGCAGTTAATTTGTTGGCACATGACTTGGCAGATCATCATGGGGTTGCCACGGTCTGGCACCTTCGACGACACAAGCTCGCAGGAGCTAACCTCCAGCAGAGTCGGGTCAACAATCAAGTTGGCCACATCGCGCGCCTTCAAGGCGGCGTTCGTTCGTGCAAAGGCATCATCCGAAAGCCTGTGGGAAAAGGTGCAACACGCAGAAGCTGAGTGGGTGCGCAGCGCAACAATAGGCAAAAGAAAACCCACAGACAACGTACCAGTACTCCAGCACTTTTCGATCAGCGTTCAGGTACGCCTTCACCACCGTCGGAACGATTTCCTCGATCATTTCCTGCAGTGGAATCATGGGAGCGAGTGGAACACACAGGTGAGAAGGGATGAGGCACCCAAACACGCGGAAAACGGAAGCGCCTCTGACGGAATGGAGAGCAGCAGCGAGCGCAAGCACGCAGTGAAGCGGAGCACGCACATCCATGAAGTCAGGAATGGAAAACGAGGGGTCGAGCCGACGAATGCCACTAATCGCTTGCGCCTCTTCGCTCTCGGCAAACATCGAGTCCACCACGTACGATGTACGGTACACCCACCTGTGGGAAGCAGCACCTCAAAACGCATTAGCGCAATGTTCGTGTCCAACGTGCAGAAGCAATGTTGTGCTCCACACCGACGCACGGGTTCTGGCTGGTCTCCCACGTCTCTTGGATGTCTTCTTTCTTGTCCTGGATCTTGGTCTTCGCAGCCTTCACGGGTGCGCTTTGGGCAACCTGCCAAAGCCCACGCTCGTGCATCAGAACGCAACACAGACACCAACACACCCAACCATGCCCGCACGTACCGCTTCACCAGCAGCGTACACTGAGCTGATGATTGGCGTGTTTCGGAGTTTGGAGTTCACCTTTTCCCAAGCGCTCTGATCCTTCTGCACAAGCGCTATATCGGTGCGATCGGATTGTTCACCAACAACGCTCAAACCGCCCTTCTCATCGAAATCAGCGGGCTTGTCGTGCGTGATGTCGTGTGTGTACTTGTTGTAGTATGACACCTTGCCGTTGTTGTCAAGGTACTCGGTCCAAGGGTAGCTGAAGAAGGGGTGAACAGTCAGTCAGTCGTGATGAGTCGCCGCCAATGAACCGCAATGCAGCGGCACAAGCAACTCCCATTCATAGTGCGAACGTACTCTAGCATGGTGGTCTGGCGCCGCTTCTTTGCTCCAAACACCTGACCCATGATGTCAGCAAACCCGGACAGGGACTTACGCAGGCGCGACTTCTTTGCCTTCTTCGTCGCATCATCCACCGTCTCTTTCGCATCCTGGACAAACTCGTTCTCATCCAGGCGCTCATCCACCCGCTTCTTCGCTTCCTGTGCAGCTTGCCGAGCTTCCGCAGCACGGCGCTGGGCCTCCTGCTTCACCGCCTCGGCCTTGTCACGCAGCACCCTGGCCGACGCACCGAAGGAACTTTCCGCAGCGGAGTCCCGTAGTTGCTCGCTTTTCTCCTTTGCGTCGTGCGCGTGCTGCTTGGCGCTGTCTGCGGTGTGTTCGGCGGCTTCGGCGGCACGCTTGGCAGTCTGTCAGTGGCGGACCGGGTGTGAGCACAGAGAGGAGGGAGAGGGAGAGGGAGAGGGAGAGGGAGGAGCCAGTGCCCGAACTGAAATCTCGTAACAAATCAACTCGCTGCACGCGCTGCACGCACCTCTGATGCCTTCTCTGCGACATAGGCAGCTTGCTCTGCCACAGTTTTGCCTCCGACCTTGGTCTTCTTCAGCTCCTCCACACTTTTCTTCAGCTCTTCATCCGCTTCCACAACCTCCTCCAGCTTCTTCTTCAAGCCATCAAAGAGACCAAAGGAGCGTGTGGCGCCCATACGAGAGTGGGACGTCCACGCAGGTGGGGCCGCAGCCGCAGGTGGGGTGCAAGCACTATCCAGTAACACGTGAGTGGAGCATGTGGCTTGTGTGCGGTACAGGGCAGAGGCGGCGAAGGTCCGCGCACCAGACGTCTGTGACAGCCGGCCCAAGTGCCGACCTGGAGTGAGCCACGGCGAGCGCACGGCAGCAACCGTGCCAGACGCAACGCGAGTCGCGTGAGCAAGCATGCTGCAACAAGGGAAGGCGGGTGGCACAACCCTGGCAAGTCAAGAGTTCTACTCGCAACGTCGAGCTGCCAGCACTTCAGCAGCAAACACAAGACTGCAGTATCTGACCACTGCAAAAGCTGGTCAAGCCTCTTCACGCGTGATGTGCGGATCAACCGGGCCAAGATCAGGAGTCGACACGTGGAGCACAGTCCCACGACGTTGCTTCGTCGCGGATGGAAACAAACTGTGCGAATTTGGGATGACGAAATGGGACGCCGCGTTCTGTCGACTGATGGTGCCCCAGAAAGCACCTGGCAACAGTTCAAGAAGTGGTTATGTAGTTCTGAGCAACACGCTGCTTTCATCGCCTTTGCACAGCCATGACAGTGGCTTCATACACTTGAACACCTCTGCGGGAACCACCACGAGCGCTGCGCAAGCGTTTGATTTGTTGATGCATCACTTCGACTTCGGCGTCTCAGGTTTCGATGCAACTGACGCGGAACGCGAGCGGCTGCGACGGCGACTCTTACGCCGCTGCTTGTCGACCACAACCATGACCGTTTGGTGGAAATTTACGAGGCCCAGTACAGTGAACAGGATGGCCACAAGGACTGCTTGTACCTCTTCGCGAAAGTTGTACCACGGCTTGAGGGATTCGTACATGCGGCTGAGATGCAACCCAAGGGTGACTCCGTTGTACACTTGGAAGAGATGAACCGCGAAAATGAACACAAGCAACAAGTACAGCTCCTTGGGGGTTTCAGTCAGAGTTTCAGTCTGACTGACGTCCATTGGACCCGCCTGAGACAACACACAGCCAGTACCGCGAAGATGGCACAACAACAGCGTTACTGAGCGTACAAACACAACGGCGCATACGCAACGCACTTTGCCAATAGCCTTTCGAATGTAGAGGCGTTTCTTTTGGTACTGCGCCTGCATGAGTTGCACGACACCTTGGCAAAGGCAGTAGCTGCGGGCACGGTGCCGACAATGAGCTCCGACAGACCAAATAAACGCACTGCACAAATGTACGCACAGGTTGAATTGGGGCAAGAAGGTTCGGTACAGCTCCGTGTTTGGCCATGTGAGGAGGACAATGGACATGAAGGCTGACAGATAGTGGTGGTGAATCCACCAAGGTCGGATGTTGCTGCCATTGACACGAAGAATGTTCTCGCGCAACGCGAGGCTCACATAGTAGTATCTGTGTATGTAGGCGTGGGTGAGAGGTCGGCACATGGTGGGCGCTTGCTGACACAACTTACAGGAGCCACACGTGTGTCAAGATGTGAACCCAATTGGTGTACTGCCAGTAGTCAGACAGCTTGTACACGACGAAAAAGTTGAGCAATGGGAGGAGGCAAAACATGATGTTCGTCCGCGACTTGAACTTGTTGTACCTGATCGGGGGGTTGGCACGAGAAATGAGAAAAATGAAACCCTTCAAGGAAGCCAAGTGACTCCACTGTCCTCACTACAGTGCCACCACGACACTCACTCATCACGAAGGCGTGTACGGTCAACCTCTTGCAGCACGCGCACATTCACACGCCCAAGGAACAAGCGCACGAACAGGCTGCCGGTGGACGGCGAAATGGAGAGAGTTTCCTTGCACACAGCTTTCATGGCGTTCATCTTCTTGTGAAGCTCTGCTTTGTTTTCGCCATGAGATAATGCGTGCACAACTGTTGCTGAAGATTGCAACTTCTTCAAGCGGTGTCGCCGAGATCGGGCATCATCCGCAATCTCTGCCTGGATACGCGTTGCCTGCGAGATGAGGTCCTTGAACTTGCGTACTCTACCACATACAACATATCATAACAGTGAGGCGTCCTCAGGAAGGAGTCGTCCAAGCTATGTTGGGAGACCGCACGTCACTGCCGGGACGTACTTCACAGCCTGACCGTCAAGCTCTGACAGCAGCGTATCGATTTCAGAAAGCGCTTCGCTTCCCATGGTGAATCAAAAGGCGTACACAAACCAACCGACGACCAGAAGGGCCGCGAAAGACAGGAGGCTGGGAGGAACGATGACACTGAGGATGGAGGAACCGAACCACCACAATCCAAGCACCACGCAAAACGAGGCAATGCCAAGAGCGATGCCTATGGGGAGAGAGCAGGCTGCAACAAAACCACCGCTCACGGACGACACAAACGTGCCAAATACTGCGGCAAGTGCCCTCAGAAACGCGCGCACAGCGTCGAAACGGGCCAGCGTGAAGGTTGCACACTTGTTGCGCGCACGGACGCGCCTGCTGCGCACACGCCACACTATTGTCACGTCAAATTAGCATAAACAAGCTGCGTTGGCTCAGCGTCGCCGACGCAGTCTACTCTGACTTCCAGTGTCGCTTGCGCTGCCTGCAGGGGAGCGTGGCTTGGTTGCCGACGTCGCGCATGTGTGAATGTACCGAGCAGTGTGCATGATTGTTGGGACTTGTCCGTAGGAGTGCAGATCCGCCACCATGGCCGCCGCTTTGCGAGTTGGCCAGACAAAGAAGCGACGCCTGGCTGAAACAACCACAGGGCTGGTGGAACAGAACGCCGCGGCTGGGTGGCACTACACCCCTGCTCAGGAAGGTCGACCAGCACGCCTTACCAACGTCTATACAGGCAAGGTGGAAGCGGTTCCACGAGTACCAACCGCACCACGGTTTCACCCCGCGCGGATTGCCGTGATTGTCCCGTTTCGGGACCTGCACGCTGCGCAGCAGCGGACGTCTCACCGTCGCGCGTTTGTCCCGTTCATGCTGCGATACCTATCTGAGTGCAAGCTAAAGGACTTTACTGTCATGCTTGTGGAGCAATCGGATGATGGGCGCAAGTTTAATCGTGGCAAACTGCTCAACATCGGGTTTGACTTGCTGAAGGATTCACATGACGCCTTTATTTTCCATGATGTGGATTTGCTACCGGGTGACGACCTAAGGGACAGCTACAGTGTCATCCCTGCGACCGGCAAGCCCATTCACATCGCCCGTTGTTGGGGTCGCTACAGCAACAACCCAAAGTACTTTGGGGGCATCGTATCATTCTGTCGCGGTGACTTCGAGAGGTTGAATGGTTATCCCAACAACTTCTGGGGCTGGGGTGGGGAAGACGATGAGCTGTATAATCGACTCAAGCAGTGCGGACTGTCTTTTGTGTCGCCTCCGACTGGGTCAATAGCAGACTTGGAGGAAATGAGTCTCCAAGAGAAGTTGGCGTTCTTGAAGAAGAACCCGGACTGGAAAAACCAGGTGCGTTGTGGGCCTTCTCGCTGTACTAATCATCAATGGTATGTGCTGAACACCTGGCGTGTTGCTTGACACGGACGATTACAGGTGAAGCAAGAGCTCGTCGCGGAACACAAGAAAACGTGGAAAAAGAACGGCCTGGCCGACCTTGACTACGAAGTTGTTGCGCGCCGCTGCTTGTGCGCTTCTCGGCGCGCACAACTCGTCACAGTTGATGTGAGGTACAACGGTCACTGGTCAGACTCTGTATTGACGTGGCAAGACCTCCAGAAACGAAGCGCCAACAAGGCATAGGCAGCGTTCAAATAGACACATACATGTATTCATCGCTTTTGACATGACCAGCGCACTGTCCCCTTCGAAACGAACCTTCCTGCTGGTCATGCCAAGCAGCGTGGACCTGATCCATCAACCCCCTTTACGTTGAAGACCTTGCACATAGTCCAGTTATCTTGGATTTGTGCGCGCGCCAAGGCTCCACCATGGCTCGGGCTTCTCCTGGACAAGCGTTTGATGCTGTCGCTGACGCAGACGGGTGCGTGGCCGTGATGGTCTTGTGTTGGTGTTGCATTCTTTCTTTCTGCTTGTATCCTCTGTGGTGGTGGTGGTGGTGGTGCTGCTGCTGCTGCTGCTGGTGGTGGTAGTGTTGGTTTCTGCTATGACCCTATTTTGTTGATTCCGCGTTTGTCTCGTGTTTGTGCTGGCGTTCGTCTGCCAACGTCACACAGGGTGGTGCCTGCGGATCGTCTTGCAGACCTGCTGAGCAGCCTCAACTTGGATCCGGAAACGGGACGGCAACAGCTTGCTGAACAGGGATCATCGGTCACCCGTGACGCTTTCCTTCGTTGGATCGAGCAGGCCCCTGCCGCCACCGTCAGTCGCACCGACAACATCCCAGCCGGTGCCAACAACGGCGACGCACCCACAGCAGCAGGCAGTGAGGACGAGTCAGAGCAGTCATCCCGTCGTGCCACAGCCCCCATTCCTCGGGCTAGAAGCCAAACGCAGGACCGCCAACACCTTGGTGGTTCCGCCCCAAAGCTCGCCACCAGCACCCAGGGCTTGGCGAGCGCCAAGCCACAACCCCGCCGCCCTCGCACCACGACAGGTCGAACCCGCAGACGCCCTTCCAGTTCGTCGATGGCTAGTGGTGGTGGTGGTGGTGGTGGTGGTGGTGGAGCGCGTGGCAGTGACGAAACTGGTGGCCGCCGCCAACGCGGCCAACGAAGTGGCAGTGTAGCGAGCTTGCGGCGCACCGGCACCGCCGGTAGCGTGGGCCGTGAGTCTGTGATGTCCACGGCGTCGTCACGACGAGCCCGCAGCGAGATGCTGAGTGCGAAAATGGTGCGGCAACGGGCAGAAGCAGACATGAAGCTGCTGGCAAATCGATTGGCGCACCTGCAGGCGGAGATGCAGCGTGCAAACAAGAAGATTGCCCAAACCCGGAAGCGTGCTGTGGACATCGACAGTATCAAGCGCAAGCACCGTGACGACACACGGTCGAGGGACAGTCGCCGGGAGCAGCAAGAGCGTGAGCGTGCCGAGATGCGCGCAGCCAACGCTGCCCGGCGCCGCGAGGCGAACCAGCGCCGCGAGAAGGCTCGACAGCAGGCGTTGGACGCGAAGCGTGCGGCCGTGCGGCGACAGCGGGAAGAGGCAGAAAAGCATGCGGCGCTGGTGGCGAAGCATCGGTCCCGGTTGGAGAAATCGAAGAAGAGCACACGAGAGCGCGTGTTGTCGCAGTCACAGCGTGCCAGTGCCGCCCGGCGCAAGGCTCACGCAGATCGCGTGCAACAGCAGCGTGAGGAGTACCGGCAACGCATTGAGAACGAGCGAAGAAGGAAGGAAGAAGCCGATCGGAAGATCGCCGAGTTCGAAGAGTATGAACGGGAATTGATTGCACGTCTGCGTGACAGTCAGCAACATCAAGTGGAAGCGTTTCAAGAACTGGAAACGGCGTTGGCAGAAAGCAAGTCGAGTAGGTCTTTGCAGACGGGCCGTCGGTCGTCGATGCGAAAGCGTGGCACTCGAAGCCGGTCCAAGAAACGGCCAATGTCCTCCAAACCGAGACGTGCGCGTCGAGCGTCAAACCAGGAGCAGCATGCTACACAACCAGGGGCGTCTGATGCCCAAAGTGCGAGCAGTGATAGACCTGCTGAGCCTGTCTCGAGGGAACAAACATGACATGAAAGGGCGGAGGACTGTCTCGAACGCAAAGGGTTGTTTTGTTTTGTTTTTGTTTGGGCTCTATTCACATTGGCTACTTCTGTAGTGCTGGTGGGCGACTGCTCAACAGTCAAGGTTGCGCAACCATCAACGTGGGATGTAAAATGCCGTGCAGCAAGCAAGCATATGCAGCTCCGCCGCTCAAAAATCATCCTCCTCATCGTCAAACCGCCCGCCCCTTCGAACTCGTGTGAACTTTGTGCGAGACGCTTCTTTCCGGGGATCGCTCTCCAGGTTGGTTGAGACTGCACCATTCTCCGCAAGAACCCACTCCACACCTACGTAGAGAAATACACACATCGGTTAGCTCGTTGCACTGCCACAAACGAAGCACCCTCCCTCAGGCTGCGTACAGTTGACATCGAGAGCCCGTGCCCCAAAAGCCTCGACGCCTGTCAACCGCTTCTTGTTGTCGCCTTCATGATAAATCAAGACTGTCGGGACGGCACTATCAGGGAAGTTTTCCACGCAGTTTGTTGCAACAATGCGCATGAACTTCGTAGCCGGGTGGCGCTTGGCGAGTTGAATCATGATTTCCCCCAGGGCGACACTTGCTTCGACACTGCATGGCACACAGCAGAGATGTGTGAGGGTCCATCGTGCCTTCGTTTGCCACTTCCAAACAAGTCAATACGCGTGGGCAGCAGCTCTAACGCACTATTCTTGATGCATATGCAGCACGACGTAGCAATCATTGCTCGCTTCCGTGACTTCGCGGACGTAGTCTGGCCTCTCCAGCGGAAGCACCGACCCAAACTTCGACTTCGCTGCAAGTGCCTTCATCTCTGCGAGTCTCTTTTTTCTGATTTCCACGGCAACGTGCACAGATGTGATGATCGAAGCAGAGCACCCGCAGAAAACAACTCACAGCTGGCGCACCTGTACTCCTCGATGATGCGCGCGTCGGAGAACGCGTCATCCTCCTGTGCACATCAGACAAGAGTGAGTCAGCGATGTAGCGATGCGATCAGGTCACACAAATATCAACCTCGAGAAGATCCAGTTGCTCTGTGGTCTTGCCTTCCAAGAAATCAACCTTCTCAGCCTCATCCTCGGACTCAACCTCTGGCTGCAAGCGGCATATTGCACAACACAACGCGTCAGGGCGACATCCTGACTCTCTTGTTCCAGGGGGGGCGAAGGTTCCGTACTTTGGGGTTTTGTTTTTCAATGATTCCATGGTGGTGGAGGATGTCTTCCCACTCTGTTGTCTCTCCGGCCGCGCGTGTGTATGTGGTGGAGCCTGCGGAGATCAACGCGAGGTTGGAGGGTGAGGGCAGAGGGAAGCCAGAGCTTCCACACAACTTTACGCAAGAACAGCCACAACGCATAGTGTGCCCACACTGGATGACGTACTTCCGACGTTCATTTTGACCAGGGATGCAGGGACTGGGGATCAATCACCAACTCTCACACTCGTGATGCACAGCGAACCACAAGAACAAGCACCAAGAACTGCAATGTTGTCACTATTTTGTTCATGTCATGTGTGGAATATGATGTGACTTTTCCGCCTCTCGCTACAACTGGCTAGCGTCGCATGTTTTCCCGACCAGGTTTGTTGCAGTGGTGAGGTTTTCTGTGACACTGTGGAGCTCACTCCTTACATGTGCGTTGTGATTACGGGACTGTGTATGCCTATGCGTTGTGGCGCGCTAACCATGCAGCAAATTGCATGTCATGGTCCATGCTGCGGCGGCACCCTTCGCTGTGCTGTTGTCTCTTGTCCATGTGTAACATGTGGTAGTTTTGCCTTCAAACGCCGCAATGTGACTATATGTTGACTCCACCAGGTGTGCGCCTGCCTCCCTGGAAGTCCCGGGCTGGAACTCGCGCTGTCGCCATGTCCAAAGAAGGTGCGTCCAAGTTGGACGGTCCAACTTAGTTGTGAAGGTGTTGCTTTCTCTGGTTGACGATGTTGTCTGTGGGCTTGTGGCTTGCTTGTGGCTTTTGGCACGTGGGCCACGGCTGACGTGACGTGGCTTGTGGGCCACAAGTTGTGGCTTGTCGGTACCACACCTTGGCCGACACACTACACCACCCCCGCGGCAGGCGAAGGTGCGCAGCAATGCAACAGCGTGGTTGCTTGTATGTCTGACTGGCACTAGATGTGGCTTGTAGGTACCCAGCAGATGAATCCAGGCTCGACACCGCCACGTTTCTTGATCAACACACGGCCCTGCTTCGTGACTGGCCAGGTGAGGGTGTGCACAAGAACTTTGCAACCAGCGCGAAACTGCGGCCCATTTTGCATGCTCTGCCCCCGGAACACAAGTTGTTTTACAACTTCCTATCGGTGACGGGGGCGCGTACCAACGCTATTCTGGGAACGCCTCAGGAAGCCACGCTCATCTAGGGCCTGTGCGACAGCATTTCCCAAAACCTTTACGATCGATTGAGGATTGGGGCATTCAAATGTCCTGTAGAAACTGCGACCACGTGGTACGTGCAGCTGCTTTCTCGCTGGCTATGTGTGTTGTTGCAGTGGTTGTGGTACCCAACGACTCACCGCATGCTCTCTCTCTCTCTCTCT
>Ga0213833_1001112_pt1 | contig 20358 bp, 14 predicted proteins | sample SWATP21_FD_160575 | JGI IMG/M metagenome (GOLD analysis project Ga0213833, IMG submission 160575) | Coastal seawater microbial communities from Marineland, Florida, United States - SWA TP2 #1 | ecosystem: Environmental > Aquatic > Marine > Coastal | place: USA: Florida | collected 2016-08-14 | reverse complement strand
CGGGGGATTCCCCCGAACACCCCCTGTTTCCGGGGAGAACTCCGTCCTCCCCGGGCCCCTCCGGCCGGGGGACTACTCCGTACGTCCCCCTGGACCCCCTATGCGGGCCCGGTGCCGACGGACGATGGCTCGCAGGGTTCGACGGTGGGTGCCTGGTCCCGGGCTGGCTGTCGGGTCTGGGGTTCGATGGGCTCGGGGGACGACGAATCGAAGGGTAGGTGGCCGATTCGTCGCTTTGTTCGCTGACGCTCACGCTCCGAACGACTCGGTCGAGGCTGACCGAGCGCGTGGGCACAACAGTCCTCCCCCTTCAGCACTCCACCGACAGAACCCGGTGTCCTCTGTCGAAGTTGTCTCCAAGCTGACTGCTCGGGCCCCTCCGGCCGGGGGACGACTCGCGTTGTCGGGTCCGGGTGTCGATGGGCTCGGGGAGTCCGAACGTCTCGGTCGAGGCTGACCGAGCGCGTGGGCACTGCAGTCCTTCCCCCTCCAGGTGGAGGACATCGTCGTTCTCACAGTCCTCCCCCTTCAGGGGGGAGCAAGGCGCCGAGCGCGAAGCGCATCGGAGGCGCCGCGGTAGTCATTGCGCAGCAGGCCTGCGGAGCAGGCGGAGGGGGCCCCGACCTCCATCCAACCTTCATCCTCCGGGTACACTCCAGGGCGTCTCGGGAGACCCCATGCGCCTCGCTCTGCTCACCGTCCTCCTCTTCGCGTGCTCTGGCAAGTCCGACGACTCCTCCACAGCCAGTGGCACCACCGATGCCACCACGGGGGGCGACGGCGGGGACGACGGTGGCGACGATGGGGGTGATGGAACCGACGACGGCAACGGGAGCGGAGAAACCCTCGAAGATCCCGTGGTCACCGAGGTCGACGCCTGGTGCACCGTGTACGTCACCGGCGACACCCGCGTGGTGTGGTCCGTCACCGCCACCGCCTCCGACCCCCAGGGGGCCGACACCCTCCAGACCCTCGTGAGCGACGGCGTGGTGGTCCTCCAGGGCGGCACCGAGGTGGCCCGGCACCCCCTGAGCTGCAGCGTGGTCGACCTCTCCACCGCCGACTGTTCCGGCACGTTCGACGCCCCCGATGGCGGCTCCACCTGCGACAACGCCGAGTCCTACGGTGTGGTGGTCGAGGCCGTCGACGAAGACGGCAACCGGGGCGCCTCGGATCCGGTCATCGGACGGGCCGAGTAGACCCGGAGGTCCCATGCCTGCATCCGTCCGCCCCCTCGACCCCCACGACGACCACCTCGTGGCCCTCGTCGCCCACCGGATGGGCCTCACCCTCGACGAGGTCATCGGCGACGACCGCTCCCACCACCGCTACACGCAGGCCTGGCTCGAGGCCAGAGTGCGCGCCCACCTCGACCCTGCGCAGCTCGAAGGTGGCGTGTTACTGGCCTTTCTCGACGATGACCCCACCCCTGTGGGCCACACCATCGTGCGCCGCGAGACCGACGGCCCGCCCGACCGCGGTGTGTTTTCCACCACATGGGTGAGCCCCCACTACCGGCGGCTGGGTGTCGCTCGGGTGCTCCTCGACCACGGAGAAGCGTGGATGGTGCGTCGGGGCATGGACTGGGCACGAACCGACACCGCCACCCACAACAGTCCGTTGCGGGTGTTGTTCGAACGGCGTGGCTACCGGGTCGTCGAGCGGGCGCCCGATGGGTCGATGGTTCGGTTGGCCCGTAGGTTGGAACCGCAGGATCCGCGGGGGTAGATAGGGGCGATACCCGGGTCGGATCTGGTACTGTCCCGGCTGCTCCCGGGGGACCATCCATGTCGACCGACCACAATCCATACCGCCCGCCCGCCGCGCACGTCCAAGAGGACGCCCCCCCGCTTCCGGACGCCGCCGAGGGCTTCCTGCCACACGGAGACCTCGCGCTCGCCCAGTCGGGCGTCCTCCGCCTGAAAGGCCAGGACACCGTGAAAGAGGCGTGGGCACGCACCGATGGAGTGAAGCTGCAGGTCACCGGCTTCCTGCTTGTGCTCGGGTTCATCTACTTCATGGGCCTCGGGCTGGCCCTGGTGCTGGGCACCACCCTGGCGGGCTTCGAACCCGCCGACTTCATCGACCCCGTGAAGTCCGTCGAGCTCATCGCCCACCCCGAATACACCGTCACCACCGGCTTGGTGGCTGCACCACTCCAGGCGTTCCTCTACCTGGGCGTCTGGAACCTGGGGATGCGTCGGGCCGCAGGCCTTCCCCTCCGCATCATCGATGCCTTCCCAGTGCACTGCTTGGTGCGGGCCTCGGTCGTGAACCTGCTGGTGGCATCCGTGGGCATGTTGGCCTTCATCCACCCCTACGCCGGGTATGTGGGGCTGCCGGTCTCCTGGCTCACCTTCTGGACCCTCCCCCTGTTCCTCGACCGCGACATGGGCGTGTTCGAGGCCATTCGGGTGTCGAGCACCCTCGCGGTGAAGAACATCCCGGGGATGTTCTTCTGGGGGGGTGTGGTGACCATCGCCTACTTCGCCGCCTCGCTCACCTGTGGCTTCGCCTTTTTCTGGTTCTTTCCCTTTGTTGTCGCATCGATGGGCGTCGCCTGGCGGCAGCTCGCTGGCTTCGACCGCATCGCGGTGGGCTCGACCTGACGCCTTCCCCCTACGCACCGAAAGTCTAGTGCAACACAAGCTGCGGACAGGCACATGCATCCAGTGACTGCGTGTCCGCCACCGCGCCTCCGTCGAGCGTGAAGCTCCAGCCCGACACCTCCAGCAGCCCCTCCTCGTCGATGGCGTCCACCGTCAGCTGGCCCTGTCCGTCCACCGCGAACTCGGCCTCCCCGCTGCCCTGGTTCTCCAGCCGCAGGTCCACTTCGCCGTCTTCCGTGGCGTTGTACATCATGGTGTAGGTGTCCCCCGCCGTGGGCACGCCCACCAGGTAGGTGTCGGCCAGCCAGCCGCCCAGCCCCGAGAAGTCGAGCGCATCCTGGCAGGGGTCCCCCGACGCCGACTGCAAGCCGATGACCGCGATGCCTGCCCGGTCGTAGGTCCACACGAAGCCATCGAGCTGGATGCGTCCGCCCTCGGCGAGCGACACCTCCACCGAGTTGGCATTGCAGAGGTCGGGGTCGACCACGATGTCCACATCCGTGTCTGCATCCGTGTCTGCATCCGTGTCTGCATCCGTGTCTGCATCCGTGTCTGCATCCGTGTCTGCGTCCGTGTCTGCATCCGTGTCTGCATCGGACTCCGAGGTTGCGCAGTCCGGCGACCCTGCACACCCCGGGTCTGCGCAGTCGAGCAGCCCGTTGTCGTCGTTGTCCTGGCCGTCGACACAGTCTCCCGGGTTCACCCCTTCCGCGGCCTTTCCTCCGCATCCACCGGTCAGCAAGACAAAGGCAACAACAGCACGAACAGTGGACATGGCGACTCCGCGGTCACCGCACTCTATCCCTCGTTCCCTTCAGGTGTCCCGACGGCGGCGCCACGACCACGGCAGCAGCAAGATGAGCCCCGCGGCGCTGTAGCGGCAGCCCGATGCCAGCCCGAACACCACGCTGTCGCCCGGCTCGTCGGTGGACTCGGGGTCGTCGCCTTCTTCTTCCTCGGGCTCCGCGTCGTAGGGCTCGAGGAGCGGCAGGCTGCAGGTGCCACTTCCGCCCGACCATGCGCCCACGGCCAGGTCGTCGTTGTCGTCGGAGATGGCCTCACAGTGCACTTCGTCGGTGCCCCAGTCCCCCGGACCGTCGGGGTCGGGGTAGGCCCAGGTGGTGCCCGGATCGTTGATGTCGACCCGCAGCAGGGCAGGGCGGTCGGCCAGCTCCGGGAAGTCCGCCGGGTCCAGGTCGCGCAGGGAGCCGTCGAAGCCGGGGCCGTCGTCGGTGGCGGGGTAGAGCAGATCGTGGGCCAGCAGGTCCATCACGTCGCCACACGGCTGCGCCACGAACGCATCGGCCAGGTGGCGTTCATCCGAGTCAGAGCAGCCCGGCTGGCCTGTACAGGGCGCAGTGATGCCGCCCGGATCGGCCATCACCACGTTGTTCGCGTTGAGGAGGGCCTCTGCGCCATCGGATGTGGGCTCCACCAGCTCGCCGAGGTGCCAGCTGCCCTGGAAGTAGGTGTTGAGGAGCGCACCGCGCGGGAAGCCGTGGGAGTCGTCGGGGCGGATGCCGAACGCGGTGGTGGCTGCACCCGGGTCGCCTTGGAGGGCGTGGTGGACGGTGAGGTTGGCCGCCACCAGGCCAGACTCCGTGAGCGCCGAGCCGTCGCGGTCGGTGCCCGAGGGGATGTCGAGGCTGAAGAGGGGCTCTTGGAGGTGCCACAGCACCGAGTTCAGCAGGTACACGCTGCGGGGGGTCTCGAAGGTGGGGTCGAAGGCTTCCGTGGCCTTGAACAGCGCGCCGCCGCCTTCCACGCCGCACACCAGGCTGCTGTACACCGCCACGTTCTCGCTCTCGGCGATGCTGGCCTGGCTCGTGTCGACCGGCGTCATCACCAGGGTGTCCACCATCGCTTCCTTCAGCTCCACCCGCGGCGCGATGATGAGGGGCTCACCCCACGTGCGGAGGTTCGACAGGCGCGAGCTCTGGATGCCCACCCAGCCGGCACCATGGATGAACGGCAGCCGCACCCGGTCAGAGCCCGTGGGGCTGATGGTGAGGCCCACGAGGGTGTCGTCGACGATGTCGTGGCCCACGTGCAGCAGGCTCTGGTTGATGCGGATCCGGCTCTCGGGGACCACCGCCGTGGCCTCGTCGTCTTCCCACCAGCCCGCGTGGATGACCGCACCCGAGGCGATGTCGAGCTCGGAGGTCTGCAGCAACACGTCCGAGGGCATGGCCCAGAGGTCGGCTGTGATGGCCAGCGCGCGGGTGAGGGGATGGGTGCCGGTGGTGATGTTCCGGAACTCCACAGCGGCGCCGGCGGAGGGCACGATGCCGAAGTCGATGGGGCTGGCGTAGCTGGAGCGCAGCTCGACGATGGTGGGCGGCAGCGAGGGCAGGGCGTCGTCTTCGGGGGGCACGTCGATCACCGTGCCGTCGAAGACCAGCGTGGTGTCGCCGTAGGTCTTGAAGAAGTGCTGGGTGAGGAAGCCCGCGGTGCCGGTGGTGGAGACCATCTCGGCGTAGGCTTCGGCGGTCGCGGCATCGATGCGCCCGCCCGAGATGGTGATGTGGCCGTTGCCCACCTTGAGGAGCGGCAGGCTGTGATCGTAGGCCACCACCTTCTTCTCGGTGCCGCCAAGGTCGGCTGTGAGCGGGTAGGCCGGGATGGGGTCCACCCAGTCTTCCCACAGATAGATGACCGTGACCGTGTTGTCCTGGAGGGCCGCTTCCAGCTCGTTGAAGTTGTCCACCACCGCTTCCGTGGCATGCGCCGACGGTGCGAAGAGGAGGGTGGACGCCAGGCCCATCGCGAGGGCGCAGGTGCGGCGGGTGTGGGTCATCGGACCTCCCGGGGTGGGCAGGAGCGGTGGTTCATCGTGCCCGGTGGATGCACGCTGCCATGTTCTGTGTGCAGGCGCACTCTCCACGCACAACTCGGTGGTGGCGTTTTCATCGCACGCAGCGGAAGCCCACCATCGGGCGGGCGTCGGAAGACGTCACCGGCAGCACTGTGCCGTCGTTCTGGAGGAGAACCGTGCCCGAACCCGATGCCCGGAGCTCGAACCAGGGGGTGGGACCGCCGTCGGCCACCGACCATCGACCGGGCGCCGCATCCACCGGCAGCAGCCCTCCCCGACCCGCACACACGCGCTGCGCCACCTTTGCGCTCACAGCCTCCACAGGGGTGTTCTCACCGATTGTGGCCCCCGAGGCCAGGCGCTCCGGCGGCGTCGAGCCCGTCCAGCCCCGCAGGTAGCGCGACGACAGGCCACGGGTGGCCGACCCGCCCGGCTGGTAGTCGGGGTGGCGCTCGAGCCAGCGCACCATGCGGCCCACCGAGAAGAGGCGGGGCACGGCGGCCTTCTTCGGAGGGGCCGGGGCCTCGAGGTCGACGACAAGGGTGATGGGACCGGCATCGTCGAAGGGAACCACCACCGACAGGGCGGTCTCGGCGCAGGTGTCGGGGCAGCCGTCGGTGCAGGGTGTGTCGGGGCAGGTGCCGGCCTGGACGACGAGGGGGTGCACGCCGGGAAGCAGGGGGTCGAGGGCGACCTCGGTGTGTGGGTCGGTGAAGGTGGACCCGGCGTGGACCCGCAGAGCGGTGTTGGTGCTGGAGGAGACCGTGACTGTGCGGGAGACGACTTCAGGCAGTCGGATGCGTCGGCGGGCCCCGGTGCCGCGGTCGTCGACCACAAAGTCTTCGACGAGCTCGGCGCAGTGTTCGGTCGACCCGGGGGGCGTGCAGTCCGTCCCCATCCAGATCTGCAGCTGGTGGCTGCCGGACGCGACCTCGGGGAGGGCATCGAGGGTGACGGGCTCGCCATCGAGGTGCACGTCGACGGGCAGTGCGGGAGGGTCGGGCGTGACGACCAGCGTGAGGGGCCAGGCGGACGGGGCTGGTGGAGGCGGTGGCTCGGCGGGGGCGGGCCAGAGCGCCATCGCGAGTGCCATGCCCGAGACGCCCAGAACCGCTGCAGCCAGCCAGGGGAGGCGGCTGGGCGGGGGTGGGGCCTCGGGCTCGGCTTCGATGTGGGTGAGGGGGACGAGGGTGGGGCCTGGCGGTCGGTCAGGGGGCGGGGCCGGCACCGTGTCGTGGGGAGACGGCGCGGTGGCGAGGTCTTCGGGGACCGCGGTCCGGGCGACCCGGGCGGCGTCGGCGTGGCTGTGCCAGGTCCGAGGAGACACCGAGACGGTGGTGGTGTCGGGCAGTGGGGGCGGGACCAGAGCCGCTTCTTGTGCCGACATCTGGGACCGCAGCCGGGCCAGGTCGGCGGCTGCGCGGGCCAGGTCGACCCCCCGGTCCTCGGGCGCCCGGGCGGTGAGCTTCCGGACCAGCTCGCGCACCACTTCGGGCAGGTCGAGCCCGGGGTCGAGGTGGGGCAGCGTGCGCTTGCGGTCCTGCACCACCGTGAGCTGCTGGACGAACGTGCCCTCTGCTGGCGGACGGAAGGCCGGCGTGGCCGTGAACGCCTCGTAGATGACCACCCCGAGCGAGTAGCGGTCCCACGCGGTGCCGTCTGGACGCGCGGCCCCACCCCACTCCGGCGGCACGTACTGCAAGGTGCCGAACAGAGCGCCCGGACGGCTCAGGGTGGCGTGCTGGTCTTCGGTCACCAGGCCAAAGTCCACCAGGGTGGCGTGCTCGCCGGCCACGATGATGTTGTCGGGCTTGATGTCGCGGTGGAAGACGCCGCGGGCGTGCAGGTGGTCCAGCGCCGAGCACAGCTGCATGGCGATGGTGGTGGCGGCACCGCGGGTGAGGGTGCGGGCCGACAGCAGCTGGCCCAGTGGGGTGCCGGCCACGAAGTCCATCTCGAGGAAGGGTGGGTCGTGGTCCATGTGGACGTTGCGCACCTTCACGATGTGCGGGTGGTCCAGCGTGAACAGGACCTCGGCCTCGCGCACGAAGCGTCGGCGGTTGCGGGGGGACCGGGCGGTGACCGGGTCCATCGTCTTCACGGCGGCTTCGAGCCCCGAGACCTGCGTGTGGTGGCAGTGGTAGACCGTCCCCATGCCGCCCCGTCCGAGGCGACGCTTCACGGTCCACACACCGAGTTGATTTGCCACGCTCTTCTCCGCGGTCGCCAACTCGTCCGTGTCAGAGCCGCCTGGATCCACACAGTCCGAGGGAGGTCGAGTAGGCTTACCACGGGTTGGCCCCCACCCTGCCACCCTCGATCACGTGCCCGGGTCCTCCATGACGCCACTGCGTGCCCTCCTGGTCGTGCCGCTCTTGGCCCTGGCCATCGGTCATCCCGCCCACGCTCAGGACGCCTTCGGGCTCGACCCCGGCGTGGCCTCAGGCACCCTCCACGACCCCCTCACCGGACACAGCCCCTGGACCACCACCGGCGGGCGACTCCAGGCCCACACCACCTTCGGCTACGCCCACAACTCGGTCTACGGCTGCGAGGTGTCCCCCGAGACCGGCACCTGCATCGACGGTGTGGCCCCGTGGGTGGCCCACGATGTGCTCGCTGCCGGCGGCCTGGCGGGCCACTTCCTCGATGGTCGGCTCACCTTGGATGCCGGCGCACGGGCGCGGGTCCAGACCCTCCCCGGAGAAGGGCTGCCCGATGTGCTGGTCGACGCCGGCACCTTCGAAGGGGCCAGCCTCGCAGATGTCCGCCTGTCGGGCCGCATGGTCCTCCTACACACCGACCGCCTCGCCATCGCCCCCGTCGCCAGCTTGCGCTTCGACCGCGAGACCCACCTCATCGCCGACGACCGCGTCGTCCCCCCGCTCACTGCCGGACCCCTCTACGGCCTCGGAAATGGCGTGTCCGCCGCCGTTCCCGTGGGCTTGTCTCCCGCGCGCCTGCCCATCCACCTCGTCGCTGACGCCGAGCTGGGCCTCGACCTCACCTCCCTCGAGACCAGCGAGGCCGTGAGCGATGTGGGGCTCAACCCCGTCCGCAGCTGGGGCCGCCTCCGGGCCGGGGGCGACTACACTCTGGCCGACCAGGTGGCCCTGCTGGCCGAGCTCGAGGGGCGCTTTCGCCAAGACGCCGTGCTCAACGCCGCCACCACCAGCATCGAAGCCCGTGCTGGCGTCCGCACCGGCCTCGCCTCCCACCGCCTGCAGCTCACCGCCCTCGTGGGCCACAGCCCCATGCAGGCCCTCGGCTCCCCCGCCTTCCGCGGCGTGCTGGGCCTGCGCTACCGCGGCGCCAACCCCGACGCCGTCGCGATTCCCGAGGTCCCCCCGGGCGGCCGGGTGCTCACCCTCACGGTCACCACCCCCGACGGCACCCCCGTGGTGCCCGAGGTCTCGCTCGACGGGGCCCCCGCCCTCCTCCTCCCCAGCAGCGAAGATGGCCTGCAGGTCATCATTCCCGACACCGCGCCCCACCGCCTCTCGCTCCGACATCCCGGCTCGGCCACCCTCCAGCAGACCATCGAAGCCCCCGACACCGGCGCCTGGGCTCTGCACCGGGTGCTGCCTCCGGGCGACGGCGACGGCGTGCTGGTGCTCGACCTCCAGGACCCCTCCGGCACCCCGCTGACCGACGCCTCCCTGCAGCTCACCCCCCGCGATGGCCCCACCTTCGACCTGGGCCAGGTGTGTGGCGACTGCGACCTCCGCTTCTCCGAGCTGCCCGTGGGCCCCTACGCCCTCGGCCTGACCGCCCCCGGGATGTCCGCCGCCACCGTGCCCCTCACCGTGCGGACCACCGCCCCCGAAGCGCCCGCCAGCACCATCTTCCTGGCACCGCCGCCCGGCCAGCTCCACATCCGCGTCCGCGACGACTCCGGCCAGCCCCTCCCGGGCGCCGACGTCCGCCTCATCCACTCCGACGGCGTGTCGTCTGTGCCGCTCGACCCCTCCGGACACGCCATGCCGGTCGTGGCCCCCGGGCGCTGGCTCCTCGACGTGGCCGCACCGGGCCGGGGCCGCCAGCAGGTCCAGGTCGATGTCGAGCCCTTCATCCCCATCCGCCACGACCTCTTCGTCGACCTGCTGCCCGAAGCCGACGCCGGTGCACGGCTGCACGTCGAGGTGGTCGATGCCGACGGCGATCCGGTCGCAGGCGCACAGGTGATGGGCGGCGATCAAGTGCTCGCCACCACCAGCACCGGCGGCAAGGTGGCCCTCGACGGCCTGCCCGAAGGCCCACTTCCGCTGCGCATCGAACACCCCGACTTCCGCGCCGAGCCCGACCGCCTCGTGCAGCTCGCCGCCGGCGAAGAGACCGGAGCCAGCTTCGCCCTCGGCTGGCAGCCCGGCGCTGTGGTGCTGAAGGTGGTCTCCCCCGACGGCCGCCCCGTCGACAGCACCGTCCGCTTGGAAGGTCCCGGCGAGCCCATCGTCGAGCGCACCGGCCCCGATGGCCGCACCAGCCAGATGCTCGACAGCGGCCTGTGGCGGGCCGAGCTGGTCGACGCCGACCACCTGCCCGTGGGCGTGTCCTTCGAGCTCACCCCCCAGCGCAACACCGTCGTGAAGATGCAGCTCGTGCAGCATCCCGCGCCCACCGAAGGCACCGCCGCGCTCGCTGTGTCCGTGGTCGACGAAGCCGACCGTCCCATCGAAGGGGCCACCGTGCAGCTCGGCGACGTCCTCCTCGGCACCACCAGCACCACCGGTGAGCTGACCGTGCGCGGCATTCCCGCGGGCGACACCGTCGTCGATGTCCAGGGCCAGTACTTCGACCCCTGGTCCGAAGCCGTGGCCGTCGACCCCTCCGTGCCCAGCCAGGTGCAGGCCAGCCTCCGGTCGCGGCTCGGTGTGGTCGAGCTCATCGCGGTCGACCCCGAGGCCGCACCCATCGAAGCCCAGGTGCGCGTCACCGGCGCCGGCGGCCAGACCCGCCTGTCCCGCCTCGGTGTCGACGGCCGCCGCACCTACCGGCTCGCGCAGGGCTACTGGGAGTTCGCCTTCGCCTCCGAGCGCCACGGCTTCGGCGTCGAAGACCTCACCGTCGAGCGCGAGCAAGCCGCCTACGAAGTGCGCTGGGTGGGCACACAGGGCCAGGCCCCCACCGTCCTCGCCCCACCCGCCAGGCGACCCGTGCAAGTGCAGCTGTGGAGCCGTCCCGCCGACGCCCCCACCCCCGGCACCCTCCGCATGCTCGGTCCCGACGTCCTCCCGCCCTTCGAGGTGGGCGCCGACGGCATCTGGGAGGGCACGCTCCGGCCCGGCATGTGGGAAGCCCTCGCCACCGCACCCGAGCTCGGCATCGGCGGCGGCGACCTCCCCCTCGACCCCGGCCTCGAGCCCGCGTCCCTCCGGGTCGAGCTGGGCCAGGTGTCCGTCGAGCTCACCTCCGAAGAGCTCACCATCGACGACACCCTCTACTTCGCCATCGGCTCGGCCGACCTCGAGCCCGCCGCCCGTGCGTCCCTCCAGGCCGTCGCCCGCACCCTCCGGGCCAACCCCCGCGTCCGCAGCGTGCGCGTCGAAGGCCACGCCGACCAATCCGGCTCGGCCGCCGTCAACCAGCGCCTCAGCGAAGCCCGGGCCCACGCCGTCATGGATGCCCTCATCGCCCTCGGCGTCGAGCCCCACCGCCTCACCGCCGAAGGCTTCGGCGAGACCCACGCGGCAGGTCGGGCCAGCGCACAAGACCGCCGGGTCGTCTTCCGCGTGGTGGAGGTCAGAGACGCCGTGCAGCTCTCGCCTACCGACGACACCGCGCCGTGAAGTGGCGCAGCGCGCCCCGGCTGTCGTGCACCGGCCGGGTCGCGCCCGATGCGTCCATGGCCACCCACCCCCCGTCCGCCTGCCGCAGCTCGTAGTCCCGGCCACCCAGCTGTGGCGGGCCGTCGTCCATCCGGGCCACCCCGCCGCGAGATGCGCAGAAGGCCGCATAGATGCGCGGACTCACGCCATCCACCAACGCGCCAGACGGCAGCGGTGCGCCGGTGAAGCGGTCGCGTGCCTCTGTGCCCTCCCAGCCCGGCAGGTACCTGGCATCGGCATCCCGTCGGGCGGCCGACCCACCCGGAACGTACTCGGGGTGGGCCTTGAGGAAGGCCCGGAACGCCCCCACGGTGATGGGACGACCGGGCCCCGAGGAGACCACGGGCGCGCTCTGTTCGGGGGCTTCGGGCCAGGTGAATTCCGCCCGCAGCGCGGTGGCCGAGAAGGGCACCGCCAGTGATGTGCTTGCTTCAAGACACCCTGCTGGACACTGTTCTCCGCAAGGGTCGTCCGGGCAGGTCCCGCGTTGGACCACCAGCGCACGCGCCGGACCGGGCAGCGCCGTGGTCGCACAGTCCGCTCCACACGCGGTCCAGGGCCCCCCATCCACCCGCACTCGCTGGGGACGGGCGCCCGCCACCGACACCTGCACCGGCTGGGCAACCACCGCTGGCAGCTTCAAGGTGTGGAGGATGTGCTCGCGGGTGTTCTCGGGTACATCGAACGAGACGTTCTTCGTGGAACACCACGCCGGAAGCGCCGCCCCACCACATTGCACGCCCACCCGGGCGGTGAGCTGGTGTGCCCCTGGAGACAGCGTGGGCCGTGCCGTCGGCTCGAACACCACCCCGTCGAGCGCCACCGACACCGGCAGCGGCGACTCCGCCGGCACCAGCTCCAGAGCCAGGCGCACCGCCATCGTTCCCGACCCCGGTGCAGGAGGCTCGGGCCACATCAGCGCCACCGCCGCCCCGAGCCCAGCCGCCAGAGCCGCACCCCCCACCACCGCCAGCCGCGGGCGCGGAGAGGGTGCGGAAGGAGCCGCCACCACGGGCACCACCACCGGAGGCTCCGACCGCGCAGCCGCCGCCGTGACCACCGTCCACAGCTGGTCGTCTGCGCCCGGTTGGTCTTCCGCGAGCGCCGCCAGAGCCTCCGCCACCGCCGCGAGAGGCACCGCCCGCTGTTCCGGCGCCCGGTGCGTGAGCCGCCGCACCAGCTCGCGCACGCCGCGGGGGTGGTCGGGGCCGGGGTCGAGGTGGTCCTGCGCCGCCACCTGCTCCTGCACCGCCATCAGCTGTTCCAGGCGGGAGCGCTCGGGGTCGAGGGGAAAGGCCAGGCGGCCGGTGCTGCACTCGAAGAGCACCACGCCCAGGGCGTAGCGGTCGCGGGCCCCACCATCCCCCGGCGCATCGGGAGACCACTCCGGCGGCAGGTAGCCCACCGTTCCCCGCAGCTCCCCGTCCGGCGCCGGCTCCGCAGCCGAGCACGCCACGCCGAAGTCGAACACCACCGGCCCGTCCCGCCCCAGCCGCACATTGCCGGGCTTCAGGTCGCGGTGGTGCACCCCGCGCGCTTCCAGGTGGGCCACCGCCGCACACAGCCCAGCCGCCGTGCGCAGGAGGTCGGTGCGCACCAGGGGGCCCGTCGACAGCACATCTTGGAGGTCTTCGCCATCCAGGATGGGCATCTCGATGTAGGGCGGGTGGTGGTCGAGGCGGATGTTGCGCACCGACACGATGTTCGGGTGGTCGAGGTGGGCGAGCAGCCGGGCTTCGCGCTGGAAGTCGGCGACCGCCGCGGGGTGCTCTGCCTGCGGCACCTTGAGTGCAGCCCGGATGCGCGGGGCGTTGCGGTTGTGGCAAGCGTAGACCGACGCGCCGGCACTGCGACCCAGCACCGCGTCCACGTCCCACACATCGATGGACAGGGGCGTGCCGCGCGGCAGCGGACCGTCGGGGACGGGCGTGGTCTCGTCGTCGAAGAGGTCGACCAGAGTGACGGAGGCGGGGCGCTTCGCGTCCGACATCGCGGGGCTCCGAGGGGGAACGACCGCGCCTCCCTATCGCGACCCGAGCCCGTCCGGGTTCACGCTGTCCTCCTCCTTCAGAGGTCTCCTACCCGCACAACCGGACGACTTCAGGTGGGAACGACGATGTCCTCCCCATTCAGGGGGAGCAAGGCGCCGAGCGCGAAGCGCATTGGAGGCGCCGCGGTCGTCATGGCGCAGCAGGGGCCGGAGGGGGCCCACCAAACTGCCCTCCACCGCGAAGTCCTACGGCTGCAGCCCCAGATACAGCTGGTCGAGGAGGGCCTCCACAGGGTCGTTCTCCGACTCCCAAGGCAACGCACCCCCCGCCACCAGCCCGGCAAATCCGAAGCAAGTGCTCCACACGAACGTAGCCACCGTCTCGGGATGGTCGCGGCGGATGGCCTCGGCATCCATCGCCGCTTCCACCGCCCACATCAGCTCAGCCACAGCCCGTTCCCGCGCCCCGGCCAGGCCGGCATCCGTCGACCCCTGCACCACCGGATGCCCCAGAAAGCCCAGCCACCGGGGGTGGTCGAGGAGGTACCGCACGTAGCCCCGACCCACCGCCCGGAACCGCTCCCGGGCATCGGGAACCACCGCGGGATCGACCAGCTGGGCCTCGGCCACGCCGTCGTAGATGGCTGCCGCAGCCGCCACCAGCAGCCCCTCCAGCCCACCCAGCTCCTTGCCCACCGCCGTGTGGCTCACGCCGATCTCGCGGGCCACCCGTCGCACGGAAACAGCCGCTGCGCCGTCGCTTTCGATCAACGACAGCGCCGCGCGGACCGATGCCGCCCGCAAGTCTCCGTGGTGGTAGCGCCCAGATGCCATGGCCCCCCGCTAACCCCGGGCAGATGTTGCCACCGGAAACTTCTCGATGTAGAAAGTTTCCACTGGAAAGTTCACTGCGAGGTCTCCCGTGCACCACCCCCTCCGCCTGCTCCTGCCGCTCCTGCTGGGCACCGCCTGCATCCGCCCCATCCAGAGCCCCCCACCGCTCCTGCTGGCCGCCACCCCCTCGCCCGGCCGCACCGCCTACTTCGCGGCCCTCGGCACCGGAGACTACGCCGCCCTCGACGGCATCATCGCCACCCTCACCCAAGAGGCCGACAGCGGCGACATCACCAGCCGGGCCGTGCTCGGCTTCGCCCACGCCTGGCGCCTGTCCGAGTGGCACCGCCAGCCCACCGACCCCACCGTCACCAGGCACGCCGCCCTCGCCGCCCACGCCTTCGAACAAGCCAGCGCCGCCCTCCCCGACGACCCCCGTCTCGTCGGCTTTCGCGGCTCCTTCCTCCAAGCCCGCGGCAGCATCGAAGACGACCCGAAGCTCACCCGCCAGGGCTGGTTCGACACCGTCGACGCCTCCAAGGCCTGGCCCGAGTGGGGCAAGTTCACCCAAGCCTACGGCCTCATCACGCTCTCCACCGACCACCGCCTCTACAACGAAAGCATCGAGCTGTACTGGGACAACCTCGACGAATGCGCCGGCTCCCCCGTCCCCCGCGGCCCACTGGACTGGCGCCCCTACGCCGCCGAGCTCGACGCCAACGGCAGCGCCCGCGACCGCCGCGCCTGCACCAACACCACCGTCGCCCCCCACAACGTGGAAGGCTTCTTCATGGTCTTCGGCGACCACCTGGCCAAGGCCGGCGACCTGGAGCTGGCCCGCTCGATGTATGAAAACGCCCTGAACATCGACGACGGCACCTGGCCCCACCGCGCGGTCGCCGAAGCCCGTGTGGCCGACCTGCAAGCCCTCCCCGAGCGCTTCTCCACCAACCCCGAGGGCGGCGAGGTGCGCGCGGTCACCGAGATGCCGGTGTTTGGCAGCGCCATCAGCTGCACGGTGTGCCACCAGGCCACGGGGACTGGGGTGGTGGAGTAGGTCCCGGCCGAGCCAAGGTCTCGGCCGGCCCTGCCGAGCCAAGGTCTCGGCAGGGGCCTCGGAGCCCTACGGTCTCCTCGGCGGATGTGGCCACGCCTGGTCCAGCCACCCCTCGATGCCCACCGCCACCGTCATCTCATCGTCTGCACCCATCAGCGCCGCCACCAGCTCCGGCTCTGCAGCCGCCCGCTCGACCACCGCGTCCACATCCCAGCGTGCAGCGGTCGCATCCACCAGCCGCACCGGCCAGCCGTCGGTCACCTCCCCGGCCTGCCCCGACAGCACCGCCACCATCGCCGCCCCCAGCCGGGGATGCACGTGCCCCGGGTCGAGCCAGTCCGACCGCTCCAGCGGCCCGCCCGTGAAGTCCCAGACCGGCCCGGTGCTCACCATAGCCGCGCGGAGGTCTGCCAGGTCGTCGTCCAGGCCGTGCAGGTGCATCGTCAGGCGCAGGTCGGGATGCACCGGCGCCAGCGCCACCACCACGTCCACTTCCGCGGCCCGCAGGCGGCCCACCAGCTCCACCAGCCGGTCCAGGTCGCGGGTCGACCGTCGGAAGCCACCGTATGTGCGCAGGTGGTCGACCGCCCACGCCCACGCCCAGCCAGCCCGTGCCGAGCGCGGGTTCACCAGCTGCGCCTGGCCGCGAATGCTCATGGGCTGCCCTTCAGCGCGCACACTCGCCACCGGGGTCCGCAGGCTCGCCCCCACCGCCTCGCGGGCGAGCACCGTCTCGCGGACCCGCCACCACCACGCCGTCGGTCCACCGGCCGCCAGAGCGTCGAGTCGGTCCACAGAAAAACCCGGTCGCGGCGCGCGTGCCCGCGCGCTCAGCCAGAACAGGTCGGCCACCAGCACCACCGTCTCCGGGGTGGTCTCGGAGCGGGCCAGCAGGAAGTCCACCATGCCCTCGAGCTCGGGCACGTGCATGCCATCGAGGGCGAGGTTGTACACCCGGTCGTCGGCCACGCCGGGCCAGGTGGCCGGCAGCGCCATGTGGATGCTCGACGACCCCAGGAAGACCACCTCGGGGGTGGTGTCGGCCACCTGGTAGGGCTTGAACATCCGCTCGGTGGCGGCCTGCGCCACCTTCGTGGCCGTGCAGCATGGTGCGACGGGCGTGCCCCAGACGCCGTAGGGGTCGACGCCGAGCTGAAGCGCCACCAGCGCGAAGAGGCCCACAGCCAGGCTTCCGAGGAGCCAGCGGGGGAGGGTGGCGGGCACGGTGGGGAGGTCCTGATCCATCAAAACCGAAAATACAAGAAGTCCAGCGTCCGCACACTGTGCACCAGCCCCACCAGCCCGGCCGCCGCACACACCAGGGCCGACCGCCGGGGTGTCGCCCACATCGTCGTGGTCGCCCACCGCCAGCTCACCGGCAGCGCCACCGTCAGCCCGAGCAGCCCCACCAGCCCCACCACCGTGATCATACCGTCACCAACGCCATTCTGGCCCACCATCGCCCCCCAGGTGTGGAGCGCCTGGTCCAGTGACACCGACCGGAACAGCACCCATCCGAACACCACCACCAGCATCGTCCCCACCCAACCCACCGGTCGCGGCACCACCCATCCCCGCCGTCGTCCCCACGCATCCACCACCATCACCAGCCCGTGCAGCAGGCCCCACCACACGAACGTCCAGCCCGCTCCGTGCCACAACCCACCCAAGGCGAACGTCACCAGCAGTGCAGCCCACTCCCGGCCCGGCCCCTCCCGACGTCCTCCCAGCGCGATGTACACGTGCTCGCGCAGGAAGTCGCCCAGCGTGATGTGCCAGCGGCGCCAGAAGTCCCGCAGAGACGTGGCCCGATACGGCGCGTCGAAGTTGGCTGGCAGCGCCAACCCGAACAGCAGGCCCAGCCCCATGGCCAGGTCTGCGTAGCCTCCGAAGTCGTAGAACAGCTGCAGCGTGTAGCCGAGGGCGCCGGTCCAGGCCTCCCCAGCACCCACCGCTGGCGCCCGGAACACGCGGTCCACGATGGGGGCCAGAGAGTCGGCCACCACCGTCTTCTTGAACAGACCCAGGCACACAAGCGCCAGCCCCGACCCCACCCGACGCACAGTCAGCCGCTCCAGCCAGCCGCGGTCCAGCTGAGGGTGGAAGTCGGTCGACCGCACGATGGGTCCGGCCACCAGCTGGGGGAAGAAGGCCGTGTGCAGGGCGTGGTGGAGCAGCGAGACCCGGCCCTGCCGCCCTCTGGCCGATGCCACGAGCGCCCCCACCTGCTGAAACGTGAAGAACGACAGCCCGAGAGGCAACACAAAGCGTGGTCGGGTCCACCCCTGGTCCAGGAGAGCACTCAGCTCGCCCACCACAAAGCCCGTGTACTTGAACACACCCAGCAGCAGCAGGTTCAGGGCCACTCCGCCCCACAGCCATCCCCGCCCGCCCCCTGCGTGCAGGCGCCGCATCAGCGCATGGTTCACCAGAATCGAGCCCGCCAGCACCGGCAGGTGGTCGGGTCGTTCCCAGGCATAGAAGCCCGCCGACCCCACCAACAGCACCGCCGCCGGGCTCCAGCGGGGGCCCCACCGCGCGGCGGTCCACCAGGCCAGCCACACCGCCGGAACGAAGCCGAGCAGCACCTCGGGCGAGGCGAGATGCACGGTCAGCCGCGACGAATGGCGCGGAGGCACCATGGGTTGTCGAAGGTGCGCCCGGTCGTGGCCACCGCCACACACGGACAGCCGCCGCCACACACCGGAGCCAGCGCGCACCCATCACATGCCCCACCCGCGGCGGGTGTGCGTTGGGTGAGCCAGTGCCAGCGCCCCCGGTCTTCCCAGATCTGCCGCAGGGGCTCGTCGCGCACATTGCCGACCACAAACGGCGCGCCCACCTGGTTCGGACAGCCCTTCACCCCACCATCGGGCTCGAGCGCCACCACGGCACGGCCACACGTGGACCCCCGCCACACCCGCGGCTTCGGTCCGCGCGCACTGCTCCGCAGCACGGGCTCCTCGCGGGACAGCCACCCGATTGAAGGGTGCACCATCGGCGGCAGCACAGGGTCTCGGGCGGCCGCCACGAGGAAGTCGGCCAGCTCGGGCATGCGGTGCTTGGGCACCATGTCGTCCACGCCGAACCGGCCGGTGGGATGGGCCAGCTGCACCGACCAGATGTCGACGCCGAGGTCTTTCACGGTGGTGTGGAGGTCGGCCAGCACATCGAGGTTCCCCGCCCGCACGGCGGTGATGACCTCCACGCGAACGGGGGTGTTCCGCAGCCGCACAATGGCCTGCACCACGGCATCCCAAGACGACAGGCGGGCGGTGGCCTCGGGGTAGCGGCGGATGGCATCGTGGCCGGGCTGCAGCCCGTCGAGGCTGAGGATGACCCGCCGGCAGTCGAGGTCCACCAGCTGCTGCACCACCGTGTCGCGCAGCAGGTGCCCATTGCACGACAGCATCCACGCCATCCCGCGGTCGCGGATGCGGGCGGCCACCCGGTGCCAGTCTTTGCGGAACAGTGGCTCGCCGCCGGTGAGCGTGACCGCGCGCACGCCCAGGTCGGCCAGCTGGTCCACCACCCCGAAGCAGGTGGCGGTGTCGAGCTCATCGTCGCGGGCCGGTCCGGCCGACACCAGGCAGTGCGTGCAGCGCAGGTTGCACTGCCAGGTGAGCTCCCAGACGGCGCGCTCGGGCGGGGGGATGGGGGGCATGGGGCGAGTCTATCCGATGGCCGTTTCACCTTTGCCGCGCTCGCGGGTCCCATCCGATGTGGAGGTCCCATGGTGCGCTTCGTCGTCGGAACCGTCCTCATCGCCGTGGTCTTCGGTGTGCTCCAGTGGATGTGGCCCCAGCAGCGGGGCGCCGGGAGAGCCTCGTGGCGGGTGCTGGGCCTCGACCTCGCCTACTGGGCCCTCCAGCCCATCTTCATCAAGCCCGCCTCCCGGCTCGCCGGCTTCCTGGTGGCCGCACCCATCGCGCTGCTCATGGGGCGGCCGCTCGATGCCACCCTCGCGCAGGGCCACGGCCCCCTCGGCGCGCTGCCCGTCGGTGTCCAAGCCCTCCTGGTGCTGGTCCTCGCCGACCTCATCGGCACGCTGTGGCACCGGGCCCGCCACCAGGGTGGCATCTGGTGGCGCCTGCACGCCATCCACCACTCGAGCGACCACCTCGACTGGCTCGCCGCGGCGCGCACGCACCCCTTCGACGCCATGTCGGCGAGCATGCTGCAGACCCTCGTGCTGTTGCCGCTGGGCTTCGACTTCGTGGCGGTCGGGGCCGCGCTGCCGGCGCTCGGGCTGTACGCCGTGTTCGTGCACGCCAACGTGTCTTTCCGCTTCGGTCCGCTGCGCTACCTCGTGGCCACGCCAGCCTTCCACCGCTGGCACCACGCCGCCGACCTCGAGGGCGAAGGCTGCAACTTCGCCGGCCTCTTCCCGGTCTGGGACCTGCTGATGGGCACCTTCCACTGCCCGCCGGATGCGGTGCCGGAGCGCTTTGGACTGCGGGAAGAGGGCCCGGCCGAGCGCTTGTGGGCGCAGCTGGTGTGGCCGTTCGGTCGGTGACGCGCTCGAGTCCTCCGGTCTCCTGCCCGCACAAGTCGTGCGTTCCACCGACAGAACACAGTGTCCTCGGTTGAGGTTGCCTCCGGGCTGACTGCTCGTGCATCAGCGGGGGACTGCTCCTTCGGAGCGACTACCGCGGCGCCTTCTGTGCGCTTCGCGCCCGGCGCCTTGCTCCCCCGAACCCCCCCTGTCTTCCGGGGAGAACTCCGTCCTCCCCGGGCCCCTCCGGCCGGGGGACTACTCCGTACGTCCCCCTGGACCCCCTGTGCGGGCCCGGTGCCGAAAATCGATGGTTCGCAGGGTTCGACGGCTGGTGCCTGGTCCCGGGCCGGCTGTCGGGTCTGGGGTTCGGTGGGCTCGGGGGACGACGAATCGATGGGTTGGTGCCAGATTCGTCGCTTTGTTCGCTGGCGCTCACGCTCCGAACGACTCGGTCGAGGCTGTCCGAGGTCGTGGGGGTCCGCACACGAGTCGCCCCCCTCGCAGTCGGAGGTGGCCCGCACCGGAGTCCTCCCCCTCGCAGTTGGAGGTGGCCCGCACAAGTCGTGCGTTCCACCGACAGAACACAGTGTCCTCGGTCGAGGTTGCCTCCAGGCTGACTGCTCGTGCATCAGCGGGGGACTCCGTCCCCCAGACACCCCCTGTTTTCCGGGGAGAACTCCGTCCTCCCCGGGCCCCTCCGGCCGGGGGACTACTCCGTACGTCCCCCTGG
>Ga0213833_1001110_pt1 | contig 20382 bp, 28 predicted proteins | sample SWATP21_FD_160575 | JGI IMG/M metagenome (GOLD analysis project Ga0213833, IMG submission 160575) | Coastal seawater microbial communities from Marineland, Florida, United States - SWA TP2 #1 | ecosystem: Environmental > Aquatic > Marine > Coastal | place: USA: Florida | collected 2016-08-14 | reverse complement strand
TTCTGTTTTGCGCCCCTGTTGCTGGTTTGTTGCTGGTTTGTTGACATGAAATCAAATGCACAGACGCTGGATTTGAGTGGAAACGCGCTGCATGATTTGTCTTCGTTTGAGCCCATGCCCAAGCTGAATGAACTCTTCCTTCGTGACACCGGCTTGTCCGACGTCCATGACCTGCCGCGCCTGTTTCCCAGCGTTGAGGTCCTGGACCTGTCACACAACGCCGTCACGGATCTCGACCAATTCGACGACTTCGAGAGCCTGCGCGACATTCGCGAGTGCTGGGTCGCAGACAACCCATGCACAGCCAACGGCGAGTACGTGACGGGGTGGTGGTGCTGTTGTGATGTGCAGGCTTCCATGGGGTGTGGCACCACACCCTGCCCACCCCACCCCACTCACTTCAACCCAAACCACAACCGTGTGTGGTCGCTCGTGCTGTTGCTTGCTACGCTTGCTGTAACCCACATGTGGGTGTGTGTGGGTGGTGTTTCCAAACGTTGTGGTTGGACGTGCACGCTGCCATGTGGTGGCCACCACCGCAGGCACGTGGAGAGGCTGTGTTCACTGATGCCGGAGCTCCACGTGTTGGACGACCTCCTGATCACCACACCCACCCAACCCATGGTGGATCCCATCCAATACGCCGCCGCCACTGGCACCAATGCCGGTGGAGGTGCGGGTGCGGGTGCAGGTGCGGGTGCGGGTGCCCGCCCTGGTTCAGCCAGCCGCACGCGCCGTCGACCCACGTCCGCTGGACTGCGCCGCCGACCCGGTACACCCCGCGGGGCGCGATCGCCTCGCACCACCACGTCTGGTGCGCCGCTGATGCGACCGCCGTCGCGGGCGGGCGTCGAAAAGAAGATGCTGGGGCCGGACGACATCGCCAGGCAGTTTGAGGACATGCGGGAGAAGATTGCGCGCACCCGGGTGCACGTCCACCGGCGGCTGTCGGCGACGGCGGCGCAGATGGGGGGCTCGTCGTTGGATGAAACGGAGGTGAGTGAACGTGGCGTGGCGTGGCGTGGCGTGCAATGCGGACCGTCGAGCACCCCGCTGTGTGTGTGTGTATGTATGTGTGTGTGTTTGGTTTTCTTTTTTCTTTGTTTTGGTCCATGTGTTTGCCCATGTGCTTGTGCCTGTGCTTGTGCCTGTGCTTTTGCTTCAGCATGTGGTTGCGTGCCACAAGCTCGTGGCATGGCGGCGTGTTGTGTTTGTGCAAGGTAGTCGCGTTGACAATCTGCCGTGCTCCTCTTTCCTTGCTCCGGTGTGTGTGCGTGTGTGTGTGGGTAATGTGTGGTTGTGTGTGTGTTTGCGCGTGTTTGCGTGCGTGCATGCGCGCGTGTGTGTGTGCACCAGGGCATCCAAGCCGCTCGCAAGCTCCTCGCGAGTCGTGGTGGCGGCTCCCGCCGGCCCCCGCTCCAACGCTCGGACTCCGCCTCCTCCATGACCGCCACCTCCCGCGCAGAACTGGAAGCCCGTGGCGCTGCCGCCGCCGCCGCGGCTCGTTCCAAGCGACCCGGCTCCGCGGGTCCGTTGACCCTGGCGTTGGACACGGTGCGACGGCGCAGTCTGGCAAGTCGTGGCTCGCAGTCAGGCTCCGGCTCTGGCCCTGGCTCTGGAGGCAACAGTGATGGCAAGGCCAACCATGACGACGACGGTGGTGGTGGTGGTGGTGGTGGTGGTGGTGGTGGTGGTGGTGGTGTGGATGTGGATGTGGAGGCCTTTTCGGAGGTGTTGCACACCGCCCGACGCGCGGCCGGCCAGCGCACCAACACCAAGGGCGCCGCGTTTCGGTCGTCTCTACTCACACGTCTCTTTACCCCGCGGTCGTCGCCCACCGGTCAGGGCACGGGGTACGGCTTTGGCGGCGACGGCGAAGCAAAGACCAGTGGGAGTGGGAGTGCGAGTCGTGCGAGTCGTGCGAGTGGCAGTGCGAGTGGTGCGAGTGCGCCGCGGGAGGAGGGGGGTGGTGAGTCCAAGCGCCACGCCCCCACACCACCCCGACGGGCACGCCCGGCTGGCGGACCCGGCGTATCGCCCCGTGTTCCACTGTCTGCCCGTGCGTCGTCCCACACTGCCACTCGCAGCAGGGTCGCTGATGGTCATGGTGACGGTGACAGCGACGGTGACGGTGACGGTGACGGCGGTGATCACGGTGGCGATGGCGCTGCGGGCAGCGCCAGTGGTGGTGGGTTGGGTCGACCACCCCTGTCTGCCCGTGGGCGCCGCGGCAGCAACAACAGCAACAACAGCAGCAGCAGCGGACGCGGACGCACCATGCGACGGAGCTCGAGCAAGCGGGGGCTGGCAGAGGCGTTGGCGTTCTCGCGTCAGCAAGACGACTCCGATGCACCACCACCCCCCGCTCCGACCCGGCGGCGGCGCCACCACCACCACCACCACTCCAACAACCACAGCGGTGGTGCCGAGAAAGAAAACGAGGGCCCCATGGGTGGCGCAAGAGGAGGAGCTGGGTCACTGCAGTCTGCACGTCGCCTGCGTCACCCCGGTGGTGGTGGTGTTGGCGGTGGTGGTGGAGTGTTGGCCCCGTCGGATGACGCGGCGCGGGCCAACCGTGGCACGGTGGCGACACCGCTGCAGTCCGCCACCGCGAAAACCAAGGTCGCGGTGGTGAGCGTGGACACCAACACGGAGGCGGAGGCGTCGGCCTCGGGGCGTGTGCTCACTGCGCGCGTGTACCGGCCCGTGACCGACACCCACACCCACACCGACACCGACACCGACACCGACGCCAAGGTCGGTCAGGAGTGGAGCCGCTCTCGCCCAGGGTCAGCGGCGACGTCTTCGTCGCTGGCGCGTCCGATGACCGCCCAAGAGAAGTTTGTGGTGGCCCAAGCTGCAGGACTGTTGGGCAACGCGTTGGGGGTGGGCCAGGGTGTGGAAGCAGCAAGCGACAGCGAAGGCGGGGGCGGTGGTGATGCGGGTGGGGGTGAGGGTGATGTGGAGGACGAAAAGGTGTCGGAGCGTCCCCCAGTCCCGTTGTTGTCATTGGATGCACAAGCAATGGAGGCGCGGTCGGTGTTGGGTGGCACGTCTGCTCGAGATGCGCTCGTTTCACCTCGGTACGTGGGTGGTTTTGATGTTTCTTCTTTTTTTTTTTTCGGTTTGTTGTGTTTGGTTTTGGCCCTTCTCGCTGTGTTGTGTTGAAAGTGCGCTCTGTGTGCGTGTGCGTGTTTGCTCTGCTCGCATGGCATGGTGACTCAATACGGTTGTATTGTGGTGTTGCCGTGGCACGTGGCACGTGACAGGTTCGTCAGTGCTCGACAAGCGCAACGCAAGCGACGTCCAAGCGTACAAGAGCGTCGCGGAGATTTCCGTGGCTTCCGCATTCCAGAGAAAGCAAAACGTGCCCTCGCGTCTGTTCCAACCAGTGGAAACCTGCTGGGGTAGTTTGCTGGGCTGTGTGCGTGTGTGTATGTCGTGTGGTTAGTTCATGTCCATCCTTTCCTGTAACAGAATCAAAGCAGCTGCAGGAGCATTTTGGTACACCGTGGCGTTGTGTCTACATGGCGTGTCCACACACACACAAGCATCCACGACATCATCAACGCACCAGCAGCCACACACGCAGCGCAAGCACAAGCGCGGCGCTACCCAAACCCAACCCAAAACGTTCGGCACTACACTGCCTCCACCACTACTTTGACTTTGCAGCGCCACATGACTCGCGGCACGACACGACTCCCGTTCACACCCCGGGCGACAAGCTGCACATCACTGAACTTTCCGCCGGTGCCGTCCAACAACACACGCGCACCCAACTTGTGCGCGGTATGCTGCTGGGGAACTGCTGCTGCAGCTGCCGCTGACGCGTCGCCGTCTGCTCGAGCAAGGCGCGCCAAGCATGTGACCGGCTTGCCACTTTGGACGGTGGGAAGCGCCCACAGCAGCTGCCCCGAGGTGGCACCCGGAGTGGTGGCAGCCCTCCACTTGGCGGTTGGTTTCGACGCGACAACGCTCTTCACACGCCCCGCAACAGACGGGACGGGGATCAGCACGCTGCAGTTGACGGTGGCAAGGTGCGGGGCGGGTCGCACGATGAGCTTGACGAGCACCTCGATGGCCGACGCTGTGCTGCGGCATGACACCTGCACCTTGACCGGCAGCTGCGTTTTCATCGCATCGAGTGGCAGCGTGTACTTCGCCAGGGGCACGGGCTTCGCCAGTGCCTGTGTGGTGTTGACCAAGAGTCTGTGGTCGCGGCTGCGAAACAGAAACAACAAGGCAGGGGGCAACGAAAGGCAGCGTCAGTCGGCTGGTCGGTGCGGCATGATATCATCATACCATGTTTGAGGTGGCGCACGAGCGCACCAACGTACGTCTTGGCATTGGGGGGCGCCAGTTTTACGGCGACGTGTGCGTGAGAAGCGGTCACCGCCTCGACTTGAAGAGTGGTGGGAGAGCGCACAACGACGCCCATCGTGGCTGCGGACGCACACATGGTTGGTGAGGGCTCACACTTCCTGCCACAACAGCCACAACAGCCACAACAGAAGAAGGAACAAGAAAAGAAACAAAACACGTTCGCAAGCACCAGTCCGGACCTGCACTAGACAATCGACAGGCAATCGCCCCGGTGCCCACACCTGACGTTAACACGCCACCCCTGGCGATTGAATAAGTGGCGTGGGCCAAATTGAAAGGGTCAACTGTGAGCTTCACAACACAACCACACGGAACCCCAGAAGCAATAACACCGAACCAAACGCAAAGCACACCGCTCGCACAAGAAACGCACTTGATGACGACTTGCATTGTTTCTTGCGCCAGCACAGTGGCGGACACATCCGTGGCGGCCTGTGATACACTCACAGCATCCGCCTTACGCCCTTGGTTGGCAGGACCAGCACCAGCACCAGCACCAGCACCAGCACCAGCACCAACACCAACACCACTAGAGTTCTGTTTTCGAGGTGGCGCAGCCGCTGCCATCGCGATACCAGACGTGCTGCTGCCATCGCCGCTGCCTCCACCATGACTGGGCATGGTGTGAGCTGCTGAACGAGTGTTCTGCGAACGAGTGTTCTGCGCAGGCGGCGCCGGGGGCAACGCCAAAGGTGGAAGCGCGGCACCAGGCCCTGTCGTGCCAGTCTTCACAGCCGGGAGTCGCGGTGGCGTGGCAGTGGCACCAAAGTCCACGGCAAACGGTAGAGATTTTGGGGCGGGTGCGGGTGCAGGTGCGGGTGCGGGAGGAGACGTGAATGGGTCAAACGAAGGTGCCCATGCGGAGGTGTCGCTAGTGGCTGCCGGCTTCTTCGGCGGTGAAGCGGGTGTCGGTGTCAGGAACAGGTCCACAAGCTCCGAGGGGGTCTCCACAGCCACTGCAGTCGCGGTGGGAGGCGTGGCACTGCGCTTGCTGGGTGTGGTGAGTGCCGAAACCGGGGTGGCAATGGCTTGAAGGGCGTCATCCAGGTCCGCGGTGTCGTCACTGTCGTCATCTGCACACGCCCACGCCAAGCGGTGGTGTGAACCAAGCGCTTGCCCACAGCACCACCAAAACGCAAAGGAGACAAAAAAACATAAAGAAACGTTCTACGATACGCAAAGACGTCGTACCCATGCCACTGTCAAACTCGTCGTCAATCACTTTGTCGGTCGCAGGACTGGTTCATCCAGCACGATGGAAGTCAGGCACACCCACCCACCCACATACACACATGCACACAAGGGACAATCTGGGCAAGCCAGCGCCAGACCGTGGCCACGATGCCAACGTAGACGCACTCAAACAACAAGGAATCGTCAAGGTCGAGTTGGGGGTTGGGGTTGAAACGAATCATGTCCATGGCGGAGCTCACATGAAAGGGGGTGTGAACAAGGAAGTCCATGTCCAAGTCTGATGTCGTGTCTCTGAAGCCAGTCAATCCCATTGATGATATGATGGAACGATACACCAAGTCGCCGTCAGCAATGCACACAACACTGACGGGATAGAGGAAACAAAGCTGCGCAAGGCGCCGACCACCCACACGTGCACACCATCACCCCCCATGTGACACCGTACCGTAGCTTCTGAGCAATTTGTGTGTGGTGTTGGAATGCGTCATGGGCTAAGGCGCTGGCAGCACTCAGGTCGTTGCAGGCACGACTGTGGGCGCCGTCCAGCTGCCCGTGTTCGACGCCATCCTCATCCTCAACCAACCGAACCTCCTGGTGTTTGGTTGTCGCCAACGCGGCCGCACCTGGGTCGCAAACCCAGAGGTCAGAGGCGACGGAGGGAGGGGAATCAGTGAAAGAAAAGGGAACACAGCAAACCGAAACAAACAAACAACAACAAAAAACAAAACAATCCAAGGCCACTCTGTGTGGGTGGTTGCTCTGGCCTGTCCCGGCCGAGACGACGATTTCCCCACACGTGCATACGTACCATCGAGACCATTGAGGATGCGACGGAACGCCAAGAACAGTTCACCGTGCTTCTGTGCATTGGAAGCAACCAAACAACCGAGGGTGTTAGCGCCTCCTCACCTACGTGTCTGCACGTTTGCACCGCACCTTTTTTAGCACGGCAACGGAAACATCAGGGCCCTTGCAGGCCTGCACCAGTGTTTCGCGAGCACTTTGAAGGACAGCTTCAGCCTGGAGTCATGGCAACAACACAGCCAATCCCTATCATGTGACGCCCGTGTGTGATGAACGCAACGGGTGGGATGCGACGCACCTGAAACGGAAGATCATCAACGCGGAAGAACGTCGCAACGTACACCTCCCCCACCGCCAGGTACAAGACTTGATGTGACCTGATCCAGACGCGTGGCCCACAAGTGTTGTGAGACCCGGGAAAGCAGCCACGGCACACACCACACATCCACACAGATACACACACACACACAAAAATACACACGCGCGGGCGCACTGGTTCACGGTGAAGCTGGATGGCACCACGACCGGGAAGGGGTTCGCATGGGACAGTTGCCTGCAAGAAAACATGTTGTCCATGCACGGAATAATGCAGCTGCTGAGACAAAGAAGACGCAGCGACGCTAGTGCAGCAGAGGTGGAAGACACACCTGGCTGCGTCTGAAGCAGACTTTCGAAACGACGCAACCGCCGCCGCAAATGCTTTCGCGAGCGTCCGCAGTTGTGTGTAACTAGAACAGCCATAGAATCCAGCACCATTCATAGCACCGGAGCCAAACAACGGCACGTTCAGACGGCACAATCGAGTGAACAAGTTGCAACGCGCCTTTCCCCCACCTCACCTCGTTGTTCCGCTGTGTGTCAGCAACAACACATTTCTCCCGCTGTCAAGCTCCTGTACACAGGCGCCAACGACAGACATCTTTGTGGTCGCGCTTCACCCAAGCAAAACACCCTCACGCTTGCCCTGCTTCCGCCATGGGGCTGGGTGGAGGTCGGCCGGGTGGAATGGGTGCCCACTCAACAAACAACAAACAAGCAAAACAATGCCACAAACAACCAAAACAACAAAACAACACAATGCAGAGTGCACCACATGCCCCTCACACCATTGTGCTTCCTGTCACCCACAAGCACCATGGCTTCAAGCGGTGCGGACCCTGCAGCGATCGTTTGGATGCACGGCTTGGGAGATAGCTCAGCTGGCTGGTCCGGCATTGAACACCAACTGAAGCGGCACCTGCCTCACGTGCAATGGTATCACCGTCTGTCTGTGCTTGGTACTTTGGTTGTCTCCCGTCTCACACCGTTGTTACAGGACGTTTCCAAACGCTCCCCGCCAACCTGTATCTTGCAATCAAGGGTACCAAATGGTGCGTGTGTCTCTTTTGAGCGTTGTGGCGTCTGTGTGCCTGTTGCGTTGCTTGGGTTGACTCGGGGTGTTTTCGTGGTGCAGCGGTCGTGGTTCGACATCTGGGACATCCCCCTGTCCGAGGTACGTGCTTGCATCTCCTCTGCTGGTCGTGGGCATGGCTCAACGCATGTGTTGCAACCATATTTCAGCACGTCCGTGAGGACAAACCTGGCTTTGATGCCAGCTCCGCCCGCATTCACAAGATCCTGCAGGGCATCATCGCCAAAGGCATTCCATCCAACCGCATCATTTTAGGGGGGTTCAGCCAAGGCGGTGCGTACGCCTGGCTGTGCACGTTCATGCCAGGCCTGTGTGGTCCATATAGTAACTTTCTTCTTCTTGGCTTTGCTGCCTACAACAGGAGCCATGGCGTTGTACGCAGGGTTGTCATTCCCCACCACGCTCGGTGGCATCGTGTGTTTCTCTGGGTGGGCAGCACTCCGGGACCAGTACCCGGGGCACATTCATGAGAGCAACAAGTCGACACGTGTACTGATGTGCCACGGAACAGAGGATCCAACGGTGCGGCATGCTGGCGTTGTTTGCAGCGGTGCCTGCGTCGATGCAAGCGATGCTGACATCCGTTGCTCCTACACTGCTGTGTGGGCCCAGGTCCTTTTCTCAGTTGCCAAACTGTCGCTTGCTCACTTGACCAAGCACGATGTGAACGCTTCACTCATCCCGTACGCTGCTGTGTTGTTGTTGCACACCACCGTCGTTCCGCGTTATGTTTGATGTGGGTTTTCCCTGTTCCCGGTGCGTGTGCGCGCGTGGACGTCCCAGATTTCCCAACATGGGGCATTCTGCGTGCGCAACGGAGCTCCATGAACTTGTCACCTTCACGCGTGAATGCATTCCCAAGAAGCAGGTGCGGCCGGCATCAACCGCTTCTGCGGCTGCCCCTGGTGCAAGCGATGCCGTCGATGGCAGCGTTGCTCCTGTTGCAGGGGCTGGAGCGGGTGCAGGGGCTGGAACTACGTCTGGTGGTGCCACGGCTGGCACGGGTGCCTCTGCTCCCTCGACAGCTGCAGATGAACCGACGTCGGCATAACTGAATTGGACAAGAAGGGTTGGAAAGTCCAGTTCGATAAAGTTCATCAAAGTGTACTAAACATCACAGCTGCGCTGCGAAGTTTGGCGTTCAAGCTTTTGTGGTGGTTCCACATTCTGTTTTTTGTGTTCCTTTGTCTACAACAACCATGGGCTACGAGAAAACAATCACCAAGGTAACGGATACTACGCATGATGAAAGAGTATGGGGTTGCTCACGGGTTGCGTATTGCGACCACAGGAGGGCAGCGGCAAGATGCCAACCAAGGGCCAGACGTGCGAAGTGCACTGCACTGGCTACGTGACCAAGACTGGCAAGAAGTTTTGGAGCACCAAGTCCCCGGGCCAGTCCACGTTTTCGTTCCAGGTACTATGATGTGTCACACTCGCACCAGATGCGGGGTAGGGTGACACGACTGGTGTATGGGCTGTGGCAGGTTGGTCTCGGCAAGGTGATCCGTGGTTGGGATGAGGGCGTTGCCACGATGAAGGTTGGCGAGGTACGTGCCGTTTCCACCCTCCGTTGTGCACAAGCATGTGGCCGTGTATACATTCTCTAACACCCAGGGGGGGGGGGGGCCTTCTTCTCGCTTGTGCCAGCACGCCACGTTTGTGTTGACGCACGACTACGCATACGGGGACGGTGGCTTTCCTGCCTGGGGTATTCCTCCTCGTGCGTCTCTGACGTTCGAGATCGAGTTGCTCAGTGCGAAGTAGGTTGAGTAGTGTAGTGACGACAGTGCGCATACGAGGCAACAAGCAAAGCTCGAATGTGCATCATGCGTGTGTGAGCAAAGCACACTCTCAAGCACAGTCAGGCAGATCTCATGTTACAAGCCATATTTTGGTTTCTGGATCATCGAGATGAACTCGATGTGCTACTCCCTAAGCCATACAACACCCCTTGCCACTTCTTTAGATCTGCCCCGCCGAAAAATCGTCGCTTCATCTCGAAGAAGACGGCGGAAGTCAACATGCTGTCGCTTCCTGCCTGATGCATAGGGCCAACACGCGCAACCTGCAGACGGACGAACGACGTCATGAGTTGTGCACACAATACCGCACGCACAAACGTGGAAGGGACGCAACGTACGCCCAGGTCAGACGCAAGCTTGTTCAAGCCTCCTTTCAGGCTGTCCACGCCTGTCATCATGTGTTTCACATCGAACACGTTGGGGAACCAAAGGTGCAGCAAACGGAAGAACTTCGCCTCCTGTGCGGGGAGCGGAACGCAAGTAAGCAGCTTCAGCAGGTAGCCGAAATCATAGCCACTGTGAAAACTGATCCATCGGATGTCTGGATTCAGCACAAGCCCGGATGGAACGAGCAGCTCGCCGAAGTCTGCAGGCGAGATGCCGTCTGTTTTGAGCTTCTCGAAGTTAATTCCCGACCGCTTGAGGAGGTCGATACTATCTTGGGCAAACATGTCATGTCTGTCCAAAAACAAAAGCCAACAAGGGAAGACAAAGCGCGGCGCGACGTGTCAGCTGCACAGGGAGCTCGCGACCAGCGCTTCATGTCTGGGGGTGACGTACTCAAGGTCACACTTGAAATTGAACTGCCAGGTCGGACAATCTGGCACCAGCTGTCCAGACTCATCTGCAAACGTTATTCCAATCTGAATGACGTTCAGCATGTCCACGTTGCAACGCAACGTCTGGTAGTGGAACTCTGTGTGGCTGGCAAAGGCGCCAGTGGGGCGTGCGACAACGCCCGGGAACTCAGTGTCCTGGTGCAGCAGCCACGGTCAGAGACTGGGCAGACTGCGCAACAGGTGAGAGTGGGCATTGCGTACCATTGCTACAAAGGGGTATGCCTCGACCATTTCGCGAATGATCGCCATCTCACGCTCAAGGTTCGACGCCCAAACCTCGCGCAGCTCACGCTTCCCATGGTACTGCAGCGCGCCACCACCGAGCACTTGCGGACCTGAGCCCGACTTTTCTTCTTCCCTGCTCATGCTACGAGTTGAAGTTACAAGTTCACAACGGCATTTGCCAATCTGGCGGCGTGGGGCGCGACAAAACTCCTCGACGGCTCGGCGAGCTTGGACGAACCTACCACAACAAAGCACTAAACAGCGGTGCTGAATTAGTTGACGTGACAAAGTAATCAAATAACTTAACCACGGATATATCTTGTGAGGTTCGCGACGCGAAGTGAAGTCCCGTAAGACAACCTGCCTTCTTTGCTCGTTGCGCCCTCGAGGAAAATGTCCGGAAATCATGCTATTCGGAACAAGGACAACCCGCAGGTGTTCTTCGACATGAGGTGAGAGGGGTGAGGTGGCTCTGCGCGAGACCAGTAACGCCCCACGCCACCTCTCACATGTCTACGTTTTGCGCTCATTTCGCCAGCATCGGTGGCAAGCCCGCAGGACGTGTCACGTTCGTACTTTACGCAAGGCGTGCTTTGAGCGATGTGCTAGTGGTGCGGCTAGACTGTGAGCCGGCTGTTGTCTTGCGCTCTTTTGCTCTTGTGCTGGGTGTTTTTTGGCTGCGCGCAGGATGGAGCTGTACGCCGATGTTGTGCCCAAGACCGCAGAGAACTTTCGCGCCTTGTGCACACATGAGAAAGGTTTCGGTTACAAGGGCTCAAGCTTTCACCGGTAGGGGCAGGGGTCGGGCGCTGTTGTCAGCGCGTCCCCAGTCTGACGTGTGAGCCTTGGGGGTGTCGGGACATGCAGTGTGATCCCCAATTTCAGTGCGTACTGATGTGATTGCCCGCTTGGATCACCGTTGACGCCATGCCTAGAGACAGTACTGATAGAGTGGTGGTGGTGGCGGTGGTGATGGTGGTGGTGCATTGCGTTGCGTTGCTGTTTCGTTCAGTGTGCCAAGGCGGTGACTTCACAGACCATCGTGGCACTGGCGGAAAGAGTGCGTCGCGTGCTCGTGCAGCACCATCCTCCCAACCCTCGCCATTGGTTCTGACACATGCTGGTGCTGCGGGGTGGCGACGCCCTCTTCGTGCTGTGTGTTTGTTTCTTTGGTGTCGTATGTGTGCTGGCGCGGGGCTTGCTGGTGCTAGGCATCTACGGCAACAAGTTCGCGGACGAGAACTTCCAGTTGAGCCACTTTGGCGCGGGAACTCTCTCCATGGCGAACGCTGGGCCCAACACGAACGGCTCTCAGTTCTTCATTTGCACCGCTCCGACCGAATGGCTGGACGGCAAGCACGTTGTCTTCGGTGCCGTGGTGGCGGGCTACGACGTCATCAAGGCATGCGAGCGCGTCGGGAGCCGCTCTGGCACCACCAGTGCAGTGGTGGTGGTGTCGGATTGTGGGGAAATGAAGGACGGCACTGCCGTGCCCACCAAGGCTGAAGGCTACGCAGGGTTTGCTGATGCTGCTGCGTCAAGCGGTGGTGATGGTGGTGGTGGTGGATGTGCCATCCTGTAGCAGAGTAGGGGGGAGGTCGTTCCTAAAAACCCTTGTCCAATTGAACGGGCTTCCTGGTTGCTTCCTTCCCCTGCGCCCAATCGCCCCTGCTGTGTCGTGCTTCTGTGCACAGTTGTGTGGGGTGTTGCGCACATAGCGTGGGGTGTTCCTCGAAGGGGCGATGACATGCCGCAACACTTGCTGCGAGTTACACCATGGATCAACGCATCCCCCGTTCTCAGCAAGCTGCAGGACGTGTTCGCTGCACTTGGGACTTACGACAGTCCGTCGAGTGCTGGTGGGGCATTGGACAGTACGTCGAGTGCTGGTGGGGCCCTCAAATGTCGTTGCTGTTGACAGCCAGGGCAAGAGCTCCGTACTAGAGAACAATGTTGGTCGGTGCGTCACATGGAGGCAGTGGAGTGTGGCGAGCGAGTGGTTGCGTTGCTGTGACTCACGCGCACCGTGTGGGATGTGGTATCCCTTCCTTCCGCATTACACAGAAATCGAAGCTGGCCCTCGCGCGCCGTGACAACCACGAGCTCCTCGTGCTGCTTGGCGGGTGACGCGTCGGCCGCTCCTCGCAGCTGTCAGAGCTGGGGGACCCAGTGCCAGGGCTCAACATGCGCGTCAAGGGCGACCTGTCGCTGATGCTGTCCAAGCATGCGACAGCGTTTACAACCACCAGGTTGTGGCGGGGGTCGGCGGGCATGTGGTCATGGCAGTCCCGACAAGATGGACACGGTGCTTGCAGGCGCGCATCACGTTCATGTTCAATGACGTGCTCACCCGAGCCATGATGGTGCGTTGCGCGCACGGTGCTTGCAGGCGCGCATCGCGTTTATGTTCAATGACGTGCTCACCCGAGCCATGATGGTGCGTTGCGCGTGCAGCTGGGTGGATTGGTGGGTGAGATTGCGGGGTGACATATGTTGTTTTTGTTATCATTGCGCAAGCGATGGCTACAGCTTCAAGATAACTTGCGGGGTCTTCACACGCACGCCGTCAGCGTTGCTGGCCGATACAACGAGTGGGATCATGGTGCGGCCCTCGAAGATGAGGGAATCGGCAGCATAAACTTCATTGATGTAGGCGCTCAACGGCCCATCAAAGAAGGTGGTCGTGTAGTCGGGCTTCTCGGCGGGGAACAGAAGCTTACCCGCAGAGGTGGACTTCTGGTTGTTCGCCACCGGGTGGTACAGCAGGTCGACGTTGGCGCCTGTACGCTTCGCAAACTGTTCACGGAAAGCATTCACAGACATATCACCCTCAAACACCAGGCTGTCCCACTTGTTGAACCCCTCCTCTGGGAAGGTGACGTAATCTTCACCGTCCACGTCCTTGCCCGCCTTGGTCGGCCACAGGTCGTCGGCACCGATGAACTGGAAGAAGTTGCTGGACAGGCCAAAGTCAGTTTTGCGGGCATCATCCACGGGCTTGCCCAAAAGGATCTTGTACAGCTCCACCATTACCAACGCGGTGGCGCCAGCCGTGGTGGTGGCAATGGCGGCAATGATTGAGCCAGCCTTGACCTTGCAGTCCTGTCGGTTGGTGTTCTTGATGCCGTAGATGCTGGCACGGTTGTTTGTGAAACTGTGGATGAAGTCCATGTGAAAGTTGTAGTCGTGGTCCTTCTCGAAGTCGCACGGAACCACCTTCAAGGAGCTCTTCGGCAACTTGCGGTGCTTGAAGTGGTTGATGATCTCCTTGTAGTTGGCCTTCTCCTGCTGGGAGATGGAATCGCCCTTCTCTTCCTCGTCACCCTCCTCGGCCTCGGCCTCGTCCAGTGCGCCCTTGACGTACTCCGGCTCCGGGATGGTCTCAATGATGCTCTTGAAGTACTCAGGGTCGCGCTTCGGGTCGTCCTCGGGCACGGGTCCGGCCTCTGACTCGGGGTCGTTCACCAAACCAAAGATCACGGCGAAGATGTTGGACGCGGAGATGATGAACGTCATGGTCATCTCATCGTTCACATCCAGCTTCGAGGGCGGGGTGGGGAAGCGCTTGCCGGGGCCCCAGAATGGCACGCCCTCCGTGATCTCGTCACGCGGGTGAGTGTTGACGATGTCCAGGATCTTGTCACGGAACTCCGTGTAGTAGTACGACACGGCCATCTTGACGCACTTCTCAAACGTCACACCACCTTCGAGGTTGTCCAAGAACCACTTCACCTGCTTCAACACGTTGTAGCTCGTCTTCAGGTCCGAGCCGCGCTTCTTCATGTGGCTCTTGACGAACTTCTTCTTGTCCGCAAGCATGTCGCGCACGTTGGCCGGACCAACCTCGAACAAATCGGCGAAGCGATCACGCGCCCACTCGATGCAGTGCTCGATCATCACAGGGTAGAGGTGCAGAGTGCACATGGGAGGACCGTCACCCTCGTACACGCCCGGGCCGTCTGAGTACGACGCGGTCTTGCCTGGCCAGTAGGCGGCAACATTCGCGGCCACGCCAGTGGTGCTGCTCTCCAGCAAGGGCTTGTTGTAGAACACGCACTTGGAGTCGACGTACATGCGTGCCGTCACGGAGTCCAACGCGTTGGTGACGAACGTGAGGTTTTGCCAGAAGGTGTCGTTGAACAGCTCTTCGGTGCTGGGCATGGCCTTCAGCTTGTACGGGGTGACGTTGAAGGCAGGGTTCATCGCACGGATGGCTCCAGCAGCGGCGGAAGACTTCTGCTGGCCGACGTTGTCCTGGCGGAACAAGAACTGACGAGAGAGGTTGGACACCTCGACCACATCGTCGTCGGTGGTCCAGACGTGGCCAGAGCCACAACCCACACCGATCATCGCGAAGTTCTTCAGCAACTCGCAGCCCAAAGCGCCACAGCCCACCATGAACGTAGAGGACGCCAGCAACTTCTCTTGGAAGGCCTTGCCAAACACTGCGATCTGGTTGTCGTAGCGGGAGTTTTCGGGCGCAACATCGGTGGCGCGCTCCGCAGGCAGAGCCTCGAACCAGTCCAAGTGAAGGTTCTGGTCAAGTGGCAAGTACATGCCCGTCGCTTTCACGATCTCCTGGGCAGCCACAGCACCGAAGAAGCAGGCAATTGGCTGGAGCTCCACAGCAGCGTGGCGCGCAACCTTGGCAACCAGCTCCTCGTCCACCTCGTCCACGCAAGTGGCGACCGTGGCGCCACAGGACGAGTTCATGAGCTTGCACGCATCGTTGTATGCCTTTGCCAGTGCCACCACCTCGGCGGTGGCCTCATCGTCATTCGCCGGGGGCATGGCGCCGTCATGCGCCTCCATGTACGAGTAGACACCCTGCGAGGCGATGTGCAACATGGTGTGGCGGCCGAACTTCGTGAAGTCTGTCAGTTCCTGCTCGTTGATCTTCAAGAAGCACTGGGAAAGCGGACGATAGTGCTTCTCGACAGGGCACTTCACTTGGATCAGCAAACCGCCACCGCGGTACTCGGAAAGGCCCGAGAGGTCGCCGACCTTGATGGTGTGGGGATCCACGTACGTGCATCGGAACGGCTCCGACGCCTCGTTGATGTTCAGGCCGAACTTTTGGTACGACTTCTCGTCCTTTGCGTGGAGGCCCTCGACCTCTTGGAACCGCACCCAGCCGGTGTGGTCGTCGCACTCGATCTTGTGTGGCTTGCCGACAGTGTTGCCACCCTCTGCCGCGGACAGAACACGCACCAGTCCCTCTTCATCGTTGGCGATGTGCGTGATACGGCACTGGCTCGGCTGCAGACCATCCGAATCGAAGACCACGTGGTGGTCGCCGAAGTCCGTGAACACGGAGCCCGACAGGCCCCAAGCGGTGGTGGAGATGAAGCCGCAGTTGTTCTCGCGGGCAACCTTGTTCCACTTCACGAGGTCAGCGCGCGTGCCCTCAGTGAACACGATCACGCGTGCACTTTTGATCAGCGCCTCAGACACCTCCTCGGCGACGAACACCTTGCAACGGGTGTTCAGGGACATGAGCTGCGACGAACGAGCGCGCAATCCGATGTGAGCGGCGTGTGTGCCTTCCTTTCACCCACCACGCTGCACGGCCACAACGCACCTCGGGCTTGCACGCCTGAGCAAGTGGCTTGCCAAGGTCAGCATCTTTGACGTAGAAGTTCGCACCTTGGTGGACAGGGGCCGCAATTTCATCTGCAAGTGCCTCAGCAAACGTCAGCGGGATCTTGTGCAAAGTGCGCACGCAAGGCACACGCAATCACGCACTGTCAACAAGTGTGACGGCAAATGGCCCAGCAAGGATGACGTTCTTGGCTACTTCCACACCCAGGCCCTTCAAGCCGACGATGACAACGTGCATGGTGACGAGCTTGGCCATGGTTTGCATGCCGAACGTGGCGATCTGACGGCTGCTCCCACCCAAAAGCCCACATCAGCGCTGCGCCCCACCACAAACGACGACAGCATCGCCTCGCCCAATTAGTGCGCGATATTTCACACACCTAAACAAGTCCATGAACTCAGGATCCTTCATGAGGTCTTCGATGGACATGGCAGCCGGCGCCACCTCCATTTCTCCGCCCTTTGCTTCGTCAGCCATGGTAGGAGCTGGTCGTGTGAAGCCGGAAAGGCAAGCACAGCGAACAAGCAGCCACGAGGTGAAGAGATACCAGTGAGAAACACGAGGTCTCAGAGGTGTCAATCTCCGGGGTGAGAGAAGCGAAGACAACACCCAAGTGTGCGGGAACCAGGAACAAAGAAAGAGGTCGAGAGTGCAAGATGCTCTCGGAAGATTGCATGTTCTCAGCTCGCCATGAATTTTATTCGATGGATGTTTGTTGACGAATACACCTATGCTTTCAAAGCGCTCATGTTCAGCATCCAGTAACACAAATCGCATCAACCGGCCCGCTGCACAGGTGTGAGTCGGCGCTTCTCTCCATCTCCGCGCCACGCTTCTGTATCCCTGCCAGGCTCCGCCCATTCCCTTAACGGCTACCTACCCCGCCAAAGCGCATCACTACAGTACCCATCAATCACCGCGAGACTATCACATGTCAGGCACCCGCAGCATGGCGCGCCTGAACCAGGGCATCTGCATGGATCTTGGCAGCGCGCGAACACTGAGTGCCATGTCTGACACAGAGTCAGACGACGAGTATGAGCCTTCGACAGCCTCATGCCCACCACCCCTGCACATCAACACGCCTTCGTTCGACTTGTCGACCCTGGAGGGTGTCAAAGTCACCGATGTGGGCACCCCGTGCAGTGTTGCCACGGAGGCCTCAGGCAACCCCAACGCAGGCGGAGAAGACGATGGAGACGAGTCAGGTGGGCTCACGTTGTGGCGTTTCAGGGGCACCAGCTGTCATGTATTGCTCACATGACGTGGGCTTGGTGTTGTTGTTGCTGCTGTTGAACGCTTCTGCAGTCCTTTCCGAGCTGGCGCGTCGCGAAGCCGAGTTGCACCTGGCAGCCGAAGCCGGCAAGATGATCTTGCAGCACAACCAGGAACTGGTCCGCCGCCATGCACAATTGCAACAGCAAGTCACAACAGCGCATGCAGTACGTTGTGTGTCTAGTCTGCGTGGGGTGCACGGGTAGCCTGGACTTCAGATCAAGTGCAGTGCCTTACACTCTGCACAACGCTGTTGCTTGTTGCTTTGTTGCTGTGTTGTTGCTGCTTTGTTCCCCACAGTCTGTGGCAGAGCTCGAGGAGAAGCTTTCTCAGCAAGAGCAGGCACACCAAGCATATGTGCACACGTCCACGCTTCGCACAGAAGACTTGGAATTGGACGTCGAGGAACTCACGAAGAAGCTTGCTGCGGCCAGACAACACCACGACAAAGCGGTTCACCGAGCCCACCAAGCAGAGCTCAGCTTGACAGAAGAGCTGCGTGTCGCTGTGGAGAGGGAGGACGCAGCTAGGGAGAAGGCAGCAGAAGCAGAAAAGCGTACTGCAGCTGCTGAAGCCCGTGTCCATGAACTCGAAGCGCTCTGCAAGATCGCGGAGCATGCCGCCAAGTCTGCTGGCGCAGCAGCACCCTCCCTGCCATCTGGAAACCCCGGTGGTGCGTCGCGCCAGCTTGCGCCACGTTGTGTGTGTCTGTCTATTGGTTGGTTGGGTTGGGTTGGATTGGATTGGATTGGTTTGGATTGTATGAGGTGTGTTGGTTGCAGCGCCATGGGTTGACAAGCTTTTTTTTGTTTTGTTTTGTTTTACTTCTTTGCAGGGAGCCCTGGCTCTGCCCATAATCGCCGGCACAAGCACCAACACGCACCGGAGGACGTGCACGAAATCCATCGCTTGCAACGCAAACTGCAGCACGTTGCCGCTCACAATGCCGAGCTCAAGGCACAGTTGCACGAAGCCCATGAATTGATGGCGAGCCTCCGTAAGAACGCCGAGGTACGCTGCTTCTGCTGCTGCTGCTTTGCCGCTGCCGCTGCCAGTGTTGTTGTTGTTGTTGTTGTTGTTGTTGTTGTTGTTGTTGTTGTTGTCAATCTACGCAGTGCAACTCACGTTGTCATGTTCCTGGGCTGCCACAGCACCGACGAACTGGCTCGTTGATCAGTGACGGCGACCACCGACGTGCGTTGTCACTGATGAGTGACCTTGGCTCGCCAGTGGTGGTCCCTGCCACAAACTCTGGCGCCAGTGCCACAGCCGCGACGACGGCTACAGCCGCAGCCGCAACCGCAGCCGCAGCCCCCGTCTCGATGTGCACCACCGGCACACAAACAGCAGACGTGGCTGCCGCCCCCGCTTCCGCATCTGCGTCACGTGCCAAGTGGCAGCAAGGCACGCCACTGCCACACACAGCGGCAGTGGCCTTCTCTGTGACGCCGACACCCTCGCAGCCCGCTCCCCGTCGTCGTCCTGCGCGATCGTTCTTCGCGCGCTACCTGTCCTGCTGCTTGTCCAGCAGCGCACGCCGCCTGCTGGACTCGCCTCGGAAGCGCCAGCAGCAGGGCAAATGGGACGACAACGCACCGGCTACCGAGCTGGTTGCCCCGCAGCCCAAGCATATTCACTAGACACTGTGTGTCCGGTTTCCGGATTGGATTGGGTGTTTCCGTCGCGTGCGTTGCGCTGTGCGTGTATTGTTATTTTACTCAAGCACTCGTTGGAGTGGCAGTCTCGTTTCTGTTTCTGTACGTTTCTCCCCTTCGTCTCGACTGTGTCTGCTCTGTTACATGTGCATGTGCGGCTGCCGACTGCTGGGCAGTTGAAGCAGTGGGAAGGCACGTTGCTTGTTGAACAGACGCAGTATTTATTCATTTGGTATTGTATGCGTGCCCCATGGCAGGGGTGTGGTAGCCCATCACCGAAAGCAAACAAACAAAACATACACCAGCAATCTGAGCAAGCGCCCAGTCGTGCAAACGCAATCCCTGCAACTTGACACAACATCCACAGCTTCCGTGGGCACGAGGACAAAAAACGCAAACAAAAAGGCCGCAGGACACATCGACACACACCACAGCAACGACAAAGATGAAGAACGAGAGGGGAAGGGGGCGTGCCGGGAAGGGGGCGTGCCGGGAGGGGGCGTGAAGCTCGTGTGAGATCTGCCGTGCCCCCTTCCCGTCGTTCCTTCCTGTTTTGCCTCCCTTCCATGCTCCTTTGCTTCCTTTCATCCATCCATCCGTTCATCTCTCTCTTTCTCTCTTTCTCTCTTTCTCTCTTTCGCCCTTTCTCGTTCTCTACACGTCATCGTCATCCCGGTTCCGGGCAGCACCGTACGACGAACGCCGGGGTCTGGGTGCGTCCGTGGATGACGGTGGTGGTCGCACCGCGTCCGCGACGGCACGAAGGCCTGCCAGAAGGCGCTGTTGCACCGCCGGACGATCCACACTCCCTGACTCCGTGGGTGTGAGCTCGTGTGACGCATACCGGTTGCGGAAGGCACCGCCGGCCACGCGCGGCGACACCACGGTGATGTGATACGCGTCGTCACTGAACCCGCGCGACTTGCGGCGGTGACGCTCGGAACGTGATTCGATCTCCAGCTCTCGGCGCCGCTGGTCGTCCATTTCGGGCTCCGAGTAGTACACGAAGATGGCAAGGACCAAGGGGACGAGGCAGAAGGCATCGTACTTGCCGAACGCCTCAGTGGCCTGGCCTGACACAAATCGGACCTGTGCGTGGTGTGGATCGTGGTGTGGATCAAAAACGGTGAGACGAAGGAGGATAGGCATCGCACAGGAGTCGAGCACGCGGAAACCACGGAGAGGG
>Ga0213833_1001109_pt1 | contig 20397 bp, 34 predicted proteins | sample SWATP21_FD_160575 | JGI IMG/M metagenome (GOLD analysis project Ga0213833, IMG submission 160575) | Coastal seawater microbial communities from Marineland, Florida, United States - SWA TP2 #1 | ecosystem: Environmental > Aquatic > Marine > Coastal | place: USA: Florida | collected 2016-08-14 | reverse complement strand
CCGCTTCGCCTTCTCCCTCACCTGCTGCTTCTGTGGCACCTAGGACCTCTTCGTCCTCGTTGCCAGAATCCAGGTTGATCGCGTTGGCTCCATCATCACTCATGGCGACGGCAACAACTGGATGGAAGACGGCACACCGACAACTTGGGTGCTGGGGGTGCTCAAACGCGTGAAGTTGGCATGACAAACGTAGTTTCATTGTTTTGATTGTTTTCATGCAGTTGTCCTCCCGCCTACGACTTCTCGTCTTCAGTGTCCACGTCGCTGTCGTCTTCGACGACTCCAGATTGGGCAACAGCAGCTGCTATGGCTTGTGCAATGCGATCGGCTTCACGCTGTGCCTTTCGCTCTTCTTCAGCCTTGCGCGCTTCTTCCTGCTTGGCAGCTTGTATGCCAGCAAGTCGCTCTGCCTCGTCTTGTGCTTTGAACCTGAAGAGACGACCGTGACGCCAGCCACACGGTGTTAGGAACAGAACAGAGGGGATCCGGGCATAATTTTGACGTACATCTTCTCTTCTACCTCGTCCGGCAACACTTTGGACAACACACGAATGATGCGATGCCCGTACGCTTGGACATTTTGGTCGTAGCGATGGAGTTTCATCGCTGCTTTGACTGTCCTTCGGACCCTTGTCAGCACAGGCTGTGCTTCAGTCAGTAGGATTTCTGCGATGATAAAGACAACAAGAGATGCGAACGGTAAGTGCAACACCCGGGCTGTCACTCGCATCATCATCGCATACCGTCAGGTGTGTGGGCCAGAGCATGAAAGATGAAGACCCCAAACTGCTGTAGGTTCAGCGTCTTGGCACATGTGGACATAGCATTCTCCAGATGAACACAACCTTTGGCCTTCATGAAAGCTGTTCGATTGCGACCTGATCCAACCAACGTGCCTCATTGTCATGGTGCGCAGTAAACAACCCGTAAGATGCTTCACTTACTCGTGCGGGTCAGCATGGGAATCAGTTCCTTGGCTGCCATGGCCGTCAGAACTGGGACCAACGGGTCCTTCTCCAAAAGCTCCACAAGGAACCTGCAAACCATGACAAAACATGAGATCACATGACAAGCAGACTGGTATGAAAACATTGCACACCGCTCGTACCTCACTCCCTTCTTTTTCGCGGTCGCAACGCGCACTGGGATGGGTACAATCACATCTGTGGGCCCACAGATGTGATGGAGGGAGCATCAGGTCACCTCCAAGCTCGATCCGCAATCATGCTGCACACCACACTACGCACGCTGTTCTGTGTACAGCTTGCCACTGGCTTCGGTCCAAGGGCCATATCCGCCAATGTTCAAGAACCGAATGCGCACCTCACTCCTGGTGCATGACCAAACCGCATTCGATGTGAGTGTCCCCTCGCCACCGAAAACGATATGCAACGTACGCCGAGTCTGGAACGCGATCACGAATGCGGAACTTGCGCGGGACAACAACAAGCTTGTGAAACGTGATCTTCCCGTCCTCGGTGGGGTCTTCCAGGTTCACGCCCTTGTCATAGACGATCCCTTTTGGCAGACCTTTGAGGCGAGAACCAGGCATCTTGCGTGCCTTGCGCTCCTTTGTTTCCTTCTCGAAGGCTTCTTTTCGCTTTTTCGCTTCCGCTTCTTCCTCACTATCAGGATCGCTCGATTCGTCGTCGTCGCTATCACTGTCACTGTCGCTGTCACTATCACTGTTGTCACTGCCGCTGTTGCCCTTCCCTTCTTCGTCACCCTCTAAGCCACCCTCTTCCCCCTTGTCTTCTTCCTCTTCGCCGTCTCCCTCTTCCCTCTCCTTTTTCGCAGCTTTCTCTTTTTCCTTCTTGGCTTTCTTTTTTGCTTTCTTCTTTGCCTTTTTTGCTTCACGCTTCGCCTTCTTCGCGGCTGCTTTCTCTGCTTTGACTTTCGCAGCCTCATCTTCCGCGGCTTTCTTCTTCGCGTCTTCAACAGCCTTTTTCTTTGCTTCTGCCTCTCGCTTCGCCTGGCCACTCTCCAAACGCACAAGCACACACATCCAGCGAAGAAAGCAGAACATGTCAACATGACTTCAGTGTTCGCAGCAATGCTAGTGCTGCAGAGCAAACGCACAGTTAGGTACTGTCCACGAACGCCAAGCGTTGTGGACTTCGCTTTCTCCACAATCACTTCCAGCTCTGGCTCCCGATCGTTGAACAACGGCAGGTGTGTGTAGAAATGGGACCGTGGGAGGGGGTACACAAAGCTGGGTGACACCGTTGTCCACTCTCTTGCCGCACGTCCCAGTCCTCGGACTTGGATTTCGGTATGCATGATGGGCATGCCAGCAAACTTGGGAACACGCCACTGGGGATCCCACACGGAGTACAGAGCACATGACCCGGTGAGGAAGGCAGGGTGCGAGCAGCAAAAACAAAAGCGATACAAGAATACTCGCCACCGCGCGAACGTACCTGGATGGTAATGGATGTCTTGCTTCGCGCAATGCGACTTGGTGGCATTCGGGGGACAGGGTGTGGCCCTGAAGTCATCGCGCCCCGTTCACAGCACCACTATTGATGAAGCGACGCACAAAGGCCAGCGAACGACAAAACGTACGTGGTCGGCACACCAAGTTTGAATATTGCAGGAACTCGCCAAAGACAGGCATGGGTCGCGTGTCTTGCAGTCGCTTGGTACGGTGTTTGATGTCTTTCTCATTTAGTTGGATCACACGCAACAGCGCAGCTTCTTGCTTGGCTGCAATTTTGACTCGTGCTGTTGCGGACACAGGAGACACAATGCCTCATGAGTCGGGTGCATGGAGAAGACTGAACAGATCCGTGGGTCGAATGCCGTACCTGGGTCCACCTTTGTCTTCAGGACAAGCTTGAGCTGGGAGAGCCGCTTGCGAACCCGGCGGTCGGCAAACTCTTGGCACCAGTCCAATATCTGTGCAAGCGACAGAGTCACAGCTCCAACGTTTTGAGCAGCACCACCGCTGATAGCATTCAGCACGTCGAGGCAGAAATCTGTGGGTCACATACATACAACAGCACATCAGACGACCTGCTGGGGCACGAACACCGCATCCGGACCGTTCGTGTTCACGCACCACCACCAGAACCAGGGATGGCCGCATAGGACGCGGAAGCAAGCTGAAGGGGGGCAACGACGATACGAGTGCGTTTCATGGCCTCAAATATTCTTCTGGGAAAGTCAACTCGCGCACGAAGCGCTTTGCCCGAGAAGAAGGAAGGCAAGACGACGTCTTCGGGAGCTCGATTACAAATGTCCAGCATGACGACAGTCTGCGAAGACTCACCATCGATCAAACCTCAACTGGCCGTCAAACAAAACTCAGCAACACAGTCAGAAGTGCACACCTTGGATGTGGGGATGGTGAGTACAAGTTCAGCCAATCTCGTTGCGCTAAGACAGCTTTCTCTAATCCCGTTGCTGTCGCCGGCCCACAGCTGACAAACGCACACGTTCCAGAGGCCACGGGTGACATGACGACAAGCCTTGGGCATCACCAAAAGCAGCCACAAGCAGTGTGTTGTGATGAACATTGCGCACCGTGTCTGACATGATGATGTAGGAGCCACGCGCAAGTCCCCGACGAATCCGCCCTGACCGCGAGGTGATGAACAGCAGCACCGATGAGTCTGCGTCACATGCGCGGGCCACCTTGTTGATTGCGTGCACAAACTCCGCCATGGTACAGTTCACCAAGTGGTGGACCTTCTCCGGATCGAGGCCACCCATTTCAGGATCCACCAGCAGCTGGTGAAAATCCTGTGATCGCTGCTGCGCCTTGTCGGGCAGGTTTGGAAGGTCAGCGAACTCCTGGTTGGAAACCACGATGGCGTGCACTCCAGCTGAAACACAGACCAAACCACAAGCCACAAGCCACAACCAAGATCACTACCTCGGAATGCCAGAAGGCGGCGCCACAACGTCGTGTGGCAAAACTCAGGCAACCAGCCGCACGGCATCACGATGCCAACAAGCGGACGTACAGTGCACACGGCGCCGGGCGGTTAACACATCCTGCCAGTCCATCGTCCAGACCGAGGCACGGCGCACACCGCCTTTCATTTGCTCGTCCTGTCCGGCGCTGCTCTTGGCCTCCTCCATCCCATCACCGCCCGCAGGAGTGCCAGATGCATCTGAACGTCACGACGTCACGGTCGTCAACATCACCTGCGCACGAGTGCGCGCGGCTTTATACGCGTACCTCGAGCACTACGCTCGTCAACGTCCATCTTTCAGTCCACTTTATGAGGCCTACGACCACCTCATTCACGCGGTTGGGAATGGTACAGCTCTCACGCTGCCATCACATGAAGCACTGCGCTGGTACAACGAATCAAGAGCTTGTGTGTGCAAGTACTACTTTTGAAACAGTGTGTGTGCGCGGGGGTAGATTTGATGTTTGGCGAGGAAGCAGGTCGACTGTGAACGCCAGCGCAGCTCGTCGTAGTGTCTCCTTTCTCTGGCCTCGTGCACCAGGGTTGGTGTGTTTGTTACCATGATTCTCCAGTTCGATGACCGAGTCGTTGGAGATCTGACGTTCTTGGCGGAGCTTTCAGAAGAGCGTACGCGCCTTGCAGGCGACCACCAATACCGCTTCGGGTGACCTGTTTGTTGTTGTGGCGGACAGAGTTGATTGACTTCTGCAAGCTGACCGTTGATGCCACCATCAGTGGAGCGGAGCCACAAACTTTGACCCGTGCTGCGAGTGCGTGTTGTGGCTCGGGACAAAATGTGTTTGGTGCGCAACTGGTTCACGCTGCTTTCGACAGGTTCCATTGGTGTGGACAAAGAGACCGTATCGAAAGGGGCCGCGGCATTGTCCAGTGTCTTTATTGAGGCCTCTAAGGTGGAGCATCGGCTTGGTGTTTCAATTTTAGAGCGCTGGCTCATGCACGGAGAGCTGCGTGTGTGTCACAGAACCGACTTGCCAAGGACAAGTTCCTTCTGTCGGTGGCCGATTTTGCGATCCCAGATGACCACAAGACGATGCTTGCGGAGGTATGTCTGCCATTCACGTTCATGCTACTGATCTACAGCATCGTGGTGCTGGTGTTGATGCTTTGTTGCGTTGTTGCGTTGTTCTAGTTTTATGGTGAACACAGGAAGGGCATTCGTGAGTCGCTCGCGCATCTGAAGATGACGTTTCCAGCGTACCGAAAGCTTGACTGGCGGCTGGACATTGAAGTGCGTACTTGTGGCACATCGCATCGCTCTGCATGAGTTGGTTTTGCGTCCTGCTTACGTTGGTGTGCGTTGTACTGCCGACTCCGATGGCAGCTTGCGAGTCGTTCCCTACACACAACTGCTGCTCCCTCCTTTGTCCTTCGCCTCGACACTACCAACCCAGATGTGTCATCAACATACATGCAAGCTGACTATGCCAACCTGAAGGTGGGTGGTTGTGAGGGGAGTGTTTGCGTACGTCATGCTCATGTGCGGTCTTGGTCAGCGCCTTGTCGAGGCTCTGGAAGCTGCTGAAGCAGAGCTGGACAACTCGCACAGCAAGCGTGTTGTCAAGTTCATCCGATAGCAGTCACAAGACGGCGTGTTTACTTGCTCTGCTGGTCGCGAGGGTGGTGAGCAGAGGTGTTTTTGTTGGCTGGCTGAAATAAATACAATAAATGAAAACATACGCAAAACAACACTAGCCAGCGGAATCTTTGGGCTTCCACCACCGCAGCATCGCCTCGATGAGGCCCCCATGAGCACCAACCCACGTCGTCACAAGAAGAGTCGCCGATCTGTGGACTCAGGACTAGGTGGGTGGGTGTGTCCTTGTGCTCTGTGGCCTTGCTTTTGGTGTCTGTGCGTTGGTCTTATGCGTTCTTTGTGTTCTGGTTGTGTGCAGGTGCTCACGGTCTTTTCGCTGCGGTTACCGGGAGAACCGGTGCAACATGTGCGCCACCACAGTGCGCACCCCAGCCATACTGTGGAACACGAGCATATGAAGTCGCTCTGACGGGAAGCGCTGCAGCACCAGGTGTTGGGATTGGCGCGGGCGCGGGGTTGGGTGCTGGAGCGGGTGCTGGCATGGGTGCGGGTGTTGCACCCGCCGAGCTTCTGCGGTCGCCTGTATTGTCACGCTCTTCAGCACTGAGTTTCCATGCAAACGATTCAAGAGACAGCATGGCGAGCGTTGACGACCAGGGTGTGCGTGTGGGGGGTGCCGTCGCGCGAGCATGGTGCACGAAAGTGGCGTTCATCACGTGGTGAATGGCACGTTGCAGTTCATGTACTTTACGACTCACGTGAAGGCGTCGGATATTCCTGACGCTTCGAAAAACCCACCACAGTACCAGTACACTGTGACTGGTCGCGTTCGGCGGGTTCGCAAAGAGGATTCGGCCCTTGCTGTGAAGGCTACAGCCAACGGAGTAGTCCTGGTGCGTGCCAGCACGAGTCTGACTGCTGTCTTGTCGGACCCCCCCATGACGCCTTGGCTTGTGTTTCGCAGGCTCTTTTTCGATATGGTGAGCGTGTCGTGGCATGTACCAACATATGTCCGCACCAGGGTGGTCCGTTGGCATTGGGCGACATCGAAGACGTCGGTGGGCAGTTGTGCGTGACCTGCCCATGGCACGGGTTCAAGTTCAGCGTTGATACGGGGAAAAGCGTCTTGCCCAAAGGCGTACGCGATGTGGTTTCTGCGGCGAAGTGGTGTTGTGTGTGCATCCATTGTTTTAATGGGTTGTTCTGCATGGTGCGCTGCAGACCTACACCATGGCGACCCACCCAACGCGCATTCGGGACGGGGTGGTGCAAGTCGGGTTTCAGCAGGTGTCTCGCGTGTTGTTTGAAAGCGAAGATTTTTGAGTTGAGTGTTTGTCTGGCGGTGCCACTTGGCGGAGAGGTGTGCAAGTGTGCTGCACCATCAATGGGGTTAGTTCATCGAGGGACGTGCAGGAAATGCTGGGTGCTGTGTTGTGCCTTGTGTTTGGGTAGCTGAGCTCGTTTCATGGCGTGATGAAAGCTATTTTGTCATCAACAACAACACGCGTTTGTTGGATTGAATTACCGACATACCAAATAGCAGCGGAAGCGAAACGGAAACGGAAACGGAAAATTGAAAGACAAAGGCACTAGCACCCCGCACACAGGCAGGTCCCACAAGTGCACGCTCACGCATACGAGACGGACGCGCCCTTGACAGTGGCGTGCGCCGGGGGCTCCACAGTGGAAAGCTCGGTGAACGCGGGCGTTTGGGAGCGGGCGCGGCAACGACGGCGGGCCTTCACCACGCCGACCACAGCGAGAGTGGTCACGAGGACGACGCCAGCGCCAAACACGGCCAGGTGAACCAAGCGTCGCATCCAGGCACCACCCTCCTCCTCATCATCATCATCCTCGTCATCCTCATCGAAGCCATAGCCGTAGGCCTCCTCATCGTCGCCGTCCCGCCCCTCCTCCTCGACCATGTGCTCAAACGAACCATCACCGAACTGCTCGTGCATCCCAGGCATGGACTCCTCGTCAGACTCTTCATGCTCACCGCGGTGGTGCGACGGGCGACGGTGTGGGGGAGCGGGCATGTCCTTCTGCCAGTCCGCCGGCAGTGCCGACACAGCGGCCGCGCAGGTACCCGTCAGCTCCTTGACGTTCTTCTCCAGGCACATGACCAGGTGTGCGGGGCTGGGTGGGCCCTGGTGGTGACGACCGCCGCGCTTGCCCTTGCCGTGCTTGCCCTTGCCGTGCTTGCCCTTGCCGTGCTTACCGCCGAAGCCACGCAGCACACGCAGCACACGCAGCGCACGTGCTCCGGAGGGTGCCTCGTCGTCGTCGTGGCCAGCAGCCGGGCGCGCGCACACATTGGGGCCTTCCGTCTCGCACGCCTCGAGCACCTTCACAACGGCGGCGGGGGGAGCGGGCATATTGGACAAAGCGGTTTTGCAACGCGCGGACACGGAGTCCATCTGTGAGCGCAGGCAGGTCATGACCTTCCAGGGGTTCGGGCGGACAGCGTGCTTGCCACTGTCACCGCCCAGGGTGCACAACTTGCGTGCGTCAGCGGCACATGCGCGCATGGGGCCACGGGGACGTCCACCACGGCCACCACGGCCACCACGTCCACCACGGCGCTTCCCACGATGTCCGCCGTGGCGACCAATTTGGCCGCCGCGGCTCTTGTGGTGGCGTCCGTCATGATGGCGGGCGCCGTCGTGGCGCTCATCCTCGTGATTGTCCTCGTCCTCATCTTCGTTGTCATCAGCAAACGGCGTGGGAGCGTCGCTGTTGACCGCGGTGCTGCACCCGTCGCTGAGTTCCTCGGCGATGTCCTTCTTCAACAGGCAGCGCAGCACAGCAAAGGGGCCCTTCTCGATGTCTGAGGAGCAGAAGCTGTCGATGTCCTCTGCACATGCTTCTTGGATGCTCACGCCGGCTGGGGGTGCGGCGGGCTCAGTGTCTGGGTTCAGGCTGGGATCTTGCATGACGATGGCGGGGTCAGCCGCGGAGGCGATGACCAACAAAGCCAGCGCCACCGTTGCGAAGGCGCAGCGACGGCCCAACATGGTTGCTGTACAGTGCAGCGTCCACAAACCCTTGTGCTTGGTAGTTTTTCTCTTGCTTGCGGGGGTGGTTGATGTGGGAAGGTGAGTTGGGTTGGTTGTGAGGAGGTTTCGCCAGCAGGTGCTGAAAGCCCAAGAAGCACGAGCTGAGCAAAGTGCAAGTTGCAGCCCGCCTGGCATTGTGGTATTTTTGTTATTCAAGGGGGGCAAACGAACTGAGGACGGGTTTGTTGTTTTGCATTGTTTTTTGTTGTTTTCCAACAGCCACCCACCTGCGCGCGTGTACAGTGCGATCAAACGTATGTGGGAACACAGAGGTAGTGGTACATTGTGCCTTGATCTACCAGGCAACGCAAGGCGTAGTTTTCTACACAAACTGGGCACGACGCCAGCCAGCCACAACAACAACAGCAACAACAAGCGGGACAGAGGTCACGAGTGACACTGTGGACTTATGCGTGCTTCCACAGATGAAAGTAGTCGTTCACTTGAGTGAACGTGGTGTTCACAGCCTTCGACATAAGGTCGTTGAAGTGGCGCTGGGCAGCATCATCTTCGTACGACAGCTGCACCAAACCATGCAGCAGCGTTAGTCAACGCAACAGCAGCAACAACAACAAGGGCACCGAGGGCTCCACCGTGTCTCCAGCACGACAATCCATGCGCAGCAATATGACGCACCACAAGCTGGTTTTCGATCCAGCGGATTGCTTCACGGTTTTGCAGCTGGGGCATTTGGCAGCGCACCATGAGCAAGAAGAGGGTCATGATCAAGTCCGAGTTGCGGCGGGCGATCAGAAAAGCACGCGCTGCCATTTTCATGCACTTGCGAAACGGATCCCCCTCTGCCCACACCAAACCACGGCGCACACCAAGGGTGAGGAGGTTTGCCACACCATCAACCACCCTCTTCAAGAAACGAAATCAACAACGAACCAACGGTCCCAAGGATGTGTGCATACTGAGGAGTGCAAACGAACGGCGCTCGCTCGCGCCGGATGCCTCCCTTGCTCTTGAAGTTGCCAAGGAAATGCCCAAAATCGATGTGAACCAACTTGCCGCTCTTCGTTAGCATGATGTTGTCACAATGACGGTCACCAATGCCGAGCACAAGCCTGTCACAGCACATAACAATGGCAGCACACAATACAACGCAGGAGCGTGCATCGGGTGAGATCGAGATGGGAATAGGCACGCAGCTCGTGCCTTCCACCAGCATGACCGTACGTGGCAACACAGTAACCGGCACAGGACCGCGCAAAGATGTCTTGCGCGTGGGCGTAGGGGTTGCCGACCTTCATCGACATGCTGTGAACGGTGGTTTTCACTCGCACCACCCGTGCATGGTCCGGGGACCGTGCATCAGCAAGCTGCTTCGCGTAGGCAGCAGCTTGCGAAGAGGTGCTTGTCGACACGCCTTGGCGTGCACGGCATTGTTGCTGTACAGAAACACGCGGACAAACACGCGGAGAAACATGCACACACGTGCACGCACACACACACACACACACACAAACACAAATCACAGTGCCACCGACAACAACGAAGGGTCAACGTGGGGAGCCTTGCAAGGATGCCCGACCACCGACACACCTTGAGCCACTTCGACAGCGTTTCGTGTTTCCAAACCAGCGAGGCTGCAGCCGCTTTGCGCTTCGCCCGAGAGACAGACTTGGGAACCGAGGCGATGTGAATGTTCGAGATTGTCTCGGAGTCATCCACAATCTCGATCATGCCGAGCATGTCTCCCACTGAAATGCACCTGCAGCAGGGGGTCACAAACATCAGGTGAGTGGGGGACGAGCCGGGTCAAACAGTAATGACGGCACGCGCAAGCGATCATGTTGTTGGGGGTGCCACACACTCGTAAGGAGACATTTGCAGGTTGAGCCCATTTCGCTTCCACAGCTTTGCCATGACACGCATGACTTGGAGCGTCAGTTGGTCTTGCCGCACGTCATCGCCGATCTTGAACAGCACCTTGAAGGTCGAAGCACGGCTCCGCGGCGAGCCGTCACCAGAGTCCGCCGACTCAAACGTGAGGAGCAGCGGGAGCTTTTTGCTGCTCATGACGCGACAGTCTTTCACCACAAGGCCGCGAGCCGTGAACTGCGGTTTGACGGGAAGTTGGAAGCTCTCGGGGAACACAATCTCGCTCAGGAGCTTGCGAGCTAACTTGTTGCGGGCACGACGGCCAGCGGTCTTCTTCACTTGCTCTCCGACCTGGTACGTTGGTACGGTGCGGTGTGTGATGAGCATGCCTCATACCGGGCATTCACTCACCCGTCGAGCAGTCAATCCACACCACACACACGCACCATGGCAAGCTTGCGTGTGACAAACATTTGATGGCCCAAGTCCAGGCGATGATCGCCACAATTTCCCAGGTAGTGCTGCAGCAGCAAACTGTACCTGTCACGTACATCTGGCACGTGGAGCTCGGCCTGTAAACCCACACCCAACACAGTGAGCTAGTCAAGTGAACAAGCACTGCGCTTGTGCAAGCCGATACTGATGCTGATGCAGACCTTGAGCATCCAGAAGAGTGTGTGCCCGATCAAGCGCGGGTTTTGCAAGGCCCTTCGCAGCATGAATCGTGTCAAGGCAGAGTCGTGTGCGTACTCAAAGCGCAGCGCCTGAACCGACACATACAAACACGTGAACGCGTGAGAGGAACGACACGCACAAAGACCTGCCACATCACGAGGACACAGCAACGAATGGCACACAGGGACCAACACATGCCAACGTGTGTCGCTAGCCAGCCCCATACCTGAACGAGCTGAAGCATGTACAGGTGCAGGTCCTCATCGGAAAGCGGCTCCAAACACGACACCGCAAACGCCCGCACGCTGGGATCGGGGAAGGCCAAATCCAGCAGCATCAGTGCCTCGGCGGCGGACAGCTTTTTCCACACCGTGAGCAGGGTGTGCATTTCACGCACGGCCTCGCGGTTGGACCACTGCACACAACGCAAGAGCTTGGGTAGCGCCTGCAGTGCGTCGGACACAGTATCGCGGACGGTGCCGTCACGTGTGTCAGGACAGGATGCATGCATGAGTTCACCAGCACACCACCCACACCCACAACTGGCGGTAACACACACACAACAGACACGACACAACAGACACAACTGGAAGCAGGGCAGCGTACGACCCTTGCGCGACGCACCTTTGGCTTGTTCACCAACGAGGCTCGGTACCGCCACAACATGCTCCGTTCATCCTTGCTAAAGGTGTACAGAGGCGTGGAATCAAGCAGGCGCTGGACAGAGCCTGGGATGGTGCGCCTCCTGAGCTTGGCGTACCGACTGTCGAGATCCTCGAGGGGCGGGGCGGGTGTGTAGACGATAGGCACCTCTGCGTCGTCAAACGCCACCACCAGCACCGGTGGGTGTGACCCGTGGATGTTCTGTAGCAGGGTGTCTGCTCCAACACACATCCCAAAAAGGCAGCAAGGGTGAGATGGGGGAGGGGGCAGCATCGAGGAAAAGGGCACGCACTCATGGGACATGGGCAGCTTCCTGGCCACAAATGGAGGTCCAAAACACCTCGTCGCACGTGCTGTGAAAGGCCACCATGGGTGAGGTGTGCATTGCGCAGCAAAACAAAAACACACGCACACATCTCCCCTCGGTGTTCACAAGCACCAGGCAGCAGCGTACGTTGTTAGCTTCTACCAACCGACAACCAGCCCACCCAAGAGCCTTGCTGCCGCAGCGGACAGTGAACACCAGGCGTGCTGCTTGCGGCAAGTTGTTCATCGTAAGGCTGGACGTGAACTTGTGGTCAAACGTGGCACTGCCAACGGTGGCCGTGTGCATTTTCCCGCCCGGCAGCTCCACAGACTCCTTGGTCAGCGAGCACTTGGAGAGTGGTGTGCTCATGTCAGAATCCAAACATTCCTGCAAGGCAGACAAAGGAACACCCACCACCAAGGTCGTGAGGGTGCATGCAGGAGAAAGAAGAAGAAAAGAACACTCACCACACCCACATCCATCCACACCCATCCACATCCATCCACACCCACCCATGTCTACATTCACACACACACACACACACGGACCTCGCCGTGGAACACTTCCAGGTCCACCTTGATACTGGGGGCCCCGCCAAAAAGCCGGGTGACAGAAGACACATCCAGGTTGCTTACAGACACCACTGTGGCGCGAAGAGCGCGTGTCACGTCGTCAATAGCCGAGAACCGCTCCAACGACGCCGCATGTTGAAGCCGTGTGTACAACAGCGGAGCGGCGAGTGTGCACAGCTGCTCAAGGCTGCTGGCTTCCACGGGAGAGAACGGCTGTGATCCCCGCTGCTCATCACAACACATCAGGACGCGCAACATTAGAGAGGGTGGTGGTTGTAGCAATCGTGGGGGCAAGCGGGAAGGTACATGGTGCGTACCTTGTTGACCAACTGCATGACACCAATGACGTGGCCTTCTTCGTGGCGACCGGAGTCAGGAGGAAATATGGGCACGCACAGGACAGACCTTGGAACCGACACGCCATGCACTTGTGACAGCAGGCGATGAGCCTCCGAGTTCTTCTCCACAGAGGATGTCGACACCACCTCCCCTGCACATGCCACACCATCACGCACCACCACACACCACCACACACACACACACGCCGTTTCCAACACCCATGGCCACGTGAGTTGAACCGGCTGTCTATGAATGCGCAGCTTTGAAACCGAGCAGAACCACACCCCACCTGTCTCAAAACATTCGCCAGCGTATCCCTTCAACGGGACCTTCACGTTGCCGCGGGTCGACTGTGTGTAAGTGCACATGCGCAACGCCACGTGCCAAGCGCAACACAACCCGCCACGTCCCAAGACCCATCACCAACCACAATACAACACAGCACGATGAACATGAGCACATCGGACGCAACAAGACACACCACACGTGATCAACATCCGGCAACACCGCAAGCGTGCACGCGTACGCACCTGCATCACAAAGTACGCATCCGTGTTGGCGTCTACGACCAACACGTCACAGAGTTCCACAGGGACGATTGTGCGAGCTTGCTTCGCGAGCACGGACGTGAGCTGCTGCAAACTGGCTTCCGGCACCAAGCCAGCCGCAAGGTCCAGCAGCGTCGCAGCATCCTTTCGTAGCAACGTTGTGCGCACCAGCGCCATGAATCTGTTCCACATTCACACGTCAGTGCGGTGGGTTCATCGCCACCATCACACACCCAGCCATCAGCCAGAGAGACCCGACGCACTCGGACAACGCCCGCGTTTCTGGATCCGTATCGGGCTTGATCGTTGATGCCTTGCCCAGCAGGGATCCCACCTCGGATATCACAGACAAGAACTTGTCGCGAGAGACAGTGAGGCATACAACGCGAGTGGCGGCCACACATGTGACCACGCGCTTGGTTTTGTGAATGAGCGTGCGCTCGCCAAAGAAATCGCCGAGGACCAGGCGTTGCACGAGCTGGACCACACCACGGACCACACCACGGAGCAAGGGAGCGTCAGGGCATGTATCGACCAAACAAACTACTACCGACACATACTGTTCGACTGCCCCGTCACATCACCAACAGCCAAACACCGCAAGCAAACACGGCTGGCACGAAAAAAAAGCGCGCCAACCACCACATGGAACGTACCTCACCCACACCCAGGGGGCCCATGTCTTCACTGTTCGGACGCTGTTTGTACACCGCCACCTCACCCGTCTCGATGATGAAAAACGTGTCGCCGACTTCTCCCTGCCTCATGATGATGCGCCCGCGCTCAAACACGTCGCGGTGGACAACCCGCACGAGCTCCTCCAGCTGTTCCTCGCTCAGTGGCTGAAACAGCGGCACAGACTTCAAGAACGACCGCACGGAGTGCCCACTGTGCCGTTGCCCGACGATGCTGCCGCGGCGACGCGCAGCCTTTGCGGCGTTCTTGGGTGTCCTGGTCTTGAGCATGGACATCGTGGAGAGCGTGCGCAAGCGCATGTTAAACCGGTCTGGTGCGTCCTTGCTGTTGCCGCTGTCTGCGCGTCCACGGTTGGCGCCTCGCGCAAGACTCTGCACGGTGGACATGCGACGGTCGCCATCGACAGCGGCGTTGTGACCTCTGTGTTCGCCCCCGCCCGCCCCATCATCTTCGGCCCCCTCCCCATCAAACGACTCCTCCGACGAGCCGGGAGAGGCGGGGCGGTGAGCGTGGTTGTGCGTGACGTGTGCGTGCGCTGATGACGAACGGGTAAGGCGCGCAGCAGGTGGCTGTGGCGGTTCCAGCGGCACAGACTCTCCAGCCGCAGCAACATCGGCACCAGCACCGGCACCGGCACCGGCACCGGCACCTGCACCTGCACCCGCGTGCCCTTCTGAGGACGAATCGTCGTCGGAGTCCATGTCTTCGTCCCTTGGTGCGGAGCTGCCTACTGAGCCAACAGATGCGACGCTTGCGACGGAACCGCGACGCGTCAACGCGGACGACGACCCGTTCACCGCTGCCCACAGGTTGTGAATCAGTTTGTGTTGCTGCTCAATAATGTCGTCACGCTCCGTGATCTCAGACGCCAGTTCCGCCACACGTGCCCCCACAGACGCATGGGCGGCCTTCTCTTGCGACAGCTCCGCTTGCAGCTGGGCCACTTGGCGCTGCAATTGACGGATGTGCTCCGCCTGCTGTGCCGGCGCCAGCCTACCGCCAGCGCCAGCACCACCACCACCAGCAGCAGCAGCGCTAGCACCGCCAGCACCGCCAGCACTTCGCCCGATGAGTGCGGGGACCACACTCCCCTCCAGAGACGGGTCTGTTTGGCAACCCGTCGACGTGAACATCGTGCGGGGCGGGCGTGTTGTTGTTGTTGTTGTTGTGGCACCCGGCGCCGGCGACGCAGCCATGGGGACTGGGGTGGCGCCCGCGACCGGCACGGATGACGGGGTCTGCAACCGTGAGGGAGTGCCAGCGTCCGCGCGGGGCATCCGAATGGGTGTGCTGTGCCACGCCGTCATGGAGCGTGGATCCGACGGGGTGCCCATCTGCCTCGCGCCGTCACGAGCATCAGCGACAAGGGGAACACCAGGCGCGGGAAGCGGCCGCACCACCGGTGACGGTGACGGCGACTGCGACGGTAACGGTGACGCGCCCCTCCGTGGGAAGTAGTACACCGAGGTGGCGGCGTGTGGGGGCTCTTGGCCATGCGGGGAGGCAGCGGCGGAGGCGGTGGCATCACCACGGAACTGTGGTGTTGGCGCGGGGTGTGGCAACCCCGGTGCCCCGACTGTCGGCGACGGTGGTGTGCCGGCGTGAAGGCGCGAGGGCGGCCGCGCACCGCTGACGACGCCGGTGTGCGTGGCCACCACGGAATGGGTGGAGGCTGCAGGCACGAAGGTCGTGGCCGTCGGCGCAGCCGGTCCGAGCCACAGCTTGTCGGGTCGCGCAGGCGGTGGTCGGCGTGGCGACGGCGGCGAGCGCTTCACCGGCGCACCAATGCTGCCCGGCTTGAAGCGGCGGGCGGCGCTGCTCTGCGACAGGCCCTGCTGCAGCGCTTGTTGTGTGTGTTGCGACTGTGGGTGCTGTGGATACACGGGGTGGCGGGGCCCCGCGGGGGTGAGGGGGAGGAAGCGGTTGGGCGTGTGGTGTGTGTGAAGGCCGCTTCCCACCGTGCTGGCGTCACAGGCGGGCGCCTCTGAACGCGCAACGCGTTGGTGGGCCTGCACAATGGCTACACGCTCCTCTGACGTCAGCACCAGGCCACTCACGGACGCCATCGTGGCAAGGTCCACTGCTGTGAGATCGTCGTCCGTCCACATGTCTTCGCTGCTGGCGGAAGCCGCAGCCGGGGACAACGGCTTCCCACGCGCCGCTCCCCCGTTCCTGTCGCCGGCCACCCCCGCATGGTACTCGGATGGGTGTTGCGTCCACCCCAGTGGCGCCGCAGGCACCGCATCATGGCGCGTGGGTGCCGTGCCAGTGACACCGTTCGTCAACGGCGGCGTTGCCACCGGCCTTCGGGGGGCCTTGCGCATTGGGCTTGGCACAGCCCGGGCGTGCATGGTGCCTGTGGCAACCCGACCACAAGCGCGGGCAACGCCAACACAGGCTCAGACCTGCATGCAGGGCGCACGGAGGCCGAGGCAGGGGACCAAGCTCCGGCTGTGTGGCATGGCTGCGGGTGCGCCTGTTTTGCCCTGCGCAGCAGCTGCGTCACGGTCGCCACATCAATCAAAATTATGGTAGATCTGTTATGATTCATGCAGAAGTTTTACCACCACCAGAAGCACGTGTTGTGGGTGGCTGCTCCGTTCCCCAGGTGGCAGGCAGCATGGAGTGTTGGCCTGGTGGAACAAACAGCGCTGCATGAACGTGTAGAGGGTGCCCGGGTTGGATTTTTGAGGCGTGCCATGGCCACACTTCCTCAAGCTGTGGTGGACCGGATTGTGAATCATGAGCTGGATGGCGCTCGGTGTGACAAGCCAACTCGCCGGTTGATGAACCGTGCAGTGGCAGGTGGGTACAGCGCGAACATGCTTCGACAATGCCCTCGTTGCAACGCAAATGACGTGTGTCGCACCCGTGCCACCAGAGTTCGTGTCGCTGCTTGCGACTGTGTCGTACGCCTGCTGTGAGCAAGACAACAAGAAGACCGTGCACCCACAGCATGTCATGACGGCGCTGGGGGTACGTTGATGCTGGTTGTTGTTGTTACTATGCATGAACAGTGTGAACGTTCAGATCAACACAGTGGTTGGTGTGGCCCGACCCACAGCAATTGGACCTTGCCCACTACTGTGAAGCGGCAGAGCTGGCTGCTCAACAAGCACAGGGAAAATCGGCGGTGCGTATCGTCACATGACATGCACACCCTCATGCAATGCCGCCTCAGCACGTGACTGACGATGTGTGGTGCCAAATGATACCAGGCGGCACGCGCTCGCAAGCGTGCCCAGGTCTCATCTCCAGGGTCTGCCAAGGCGAAACGGAGACTCATCGCGGAGCAAGATCGCTTGTTGCGCGCAGCAGCTGTGGAAACTAGGACAGCCGTTCCAACACTGGCGACTGGGCCAGACTCAACAACCACACCAGTGTCTGCACGTGGTCAGAAACGTCGCCGAAAAGGAAAGAAAGGTGCCACACGTTCGAAACGCGTGCGTACACGCACGAAGACGAACGAGTAGCGGGCGTCGAAGTAGCACCAAGGAAAAGGGTTTTTGTTCGTGTTTGGGTCGCTCACCCAACACTCCCGACTGCGCACAAAACTAGAAACAACACTCCTTCGACGCAACACAGTTAAATTCCACAGGTCGGTGGCGGGAGAGCCGCAAAACACAGGTGGGGGGAGTGCGCGTGCCTCTTGCTTCTCGCTCGGATGAGAAGCTAACCACACGAAACCTCGTGCCCACTGGCAGCCATGATTTCCTCGACCAAGTAGCCAATAGCGTAGGCAATGCCAGCGGTGGTGGATCCCATGACCAAGATCTCCAGTCCACTACGCCACCACTGCTGGTTTGTCAAAGAGCTCTGCAACACAACACACCACGTCAGGCACCACCAACGACCCAGCGAGCACCCGTTGCAGAATGCACGCATACCTTGAGGGCGCCAAGCGTGAACAGCATGATTGCCGTCAGCACACAGGCAATGATAAACAGTGTGGTCTCGGAGAAGTCGGAGCCAGCGAAAGCCACGTAGCCAAGCAACGGGATCACGCCGAACACAACGAAGGAAGTGAAGGTGATCAGGCCTGCATGCACCAAAAACCGCAAACACACACGTTACGCCGTGGTGTCAAAGGTAGGGAACACACACATCGCCGACGGACCGTCCTTCCAGGGATTGTCGTCTTCGCCAGGAACCTGTAGCTCCAGCTCTTCGATCATCATGATGTCCACGAAAAAGTCAGGGTACTTGGCCATGCGTCGGATCACAACCTCCGCGTCCTCACGACTCATGCCTTTGCTTTCATACAAGTCAATCATTTCCACAATTTCACCCTCAGGGTACTCCTTGAACTCCCTGCACACAAAAACACACACGTGTTGAGAGAGGCACAAGCAGTGAACTCGACACAAACAACCAATACGTGCACCAGCCACGACACACACCATTCTTCACGGCTCTTCTCTGCCAGAATGTAATCATTCTCTGCCTTCGTGCTCATTGCGTCACCAGCTCCCATGGACACGGCGTCAGCAAAGATGCTGGAAAAGCCAAGGATCATGATGACCTCGATACCCAGCCCGCCACCTGCACACAAGCCTTGTCAGCGCCTGAACAAATGCACGCGCTCGCCCACCCTCCTGCACGCACCAGCAGCACCCGCAACGACGGCAAACGTGGTGATGATGCCATCCAGTCCACCGTAGACGATGCTCTTGATGTTGCCACCGATCTTTTTGTGGTGTTCAGCCGCGTTCAGGACCTTGGCATCATGGGCTGCCTTGGAAGCTTCGACGTCACTGTTGGCATAAGCATCGCGCGCAGCCTTCAAGTCCCGCATGGCAAAGCCACTTTCCTCGTCCTTACTGCTCATGGTGACCAAAGCGGAGGGTAGGGTAGTGAAGATGTGTGGAACGAGTGGTTGCGCGCCACAACTGGCAGGCGCAGCTGACTCATCTTCATGTATGGTAACATCCAATCGTTAAATTATACAATCCATGCTTGGCCTAACGTGGCGGCATGTCGCCGAGCCTCGAGGATCTCACGTCCGAGACGCGTGGAGACGAGAGTGGCAGTGCCCCCTCCCTGTGGTGTGCCAGTGCTAACGGCGCTCTGCAGTCATGGCAACTGCCGAGAGAGCGTGGTCCGGCTCGAGCGAAGACTCGGGGTCTGCATCGGACTCCGATTCGAGCATGGAGCCTGCCTTCGACAACAGGGCTAGCTTGGTGGGTGGTAGCAGCTTCCGTGGCACCGCCAACGCTCGTCCGTCCCTGCTGGCAGAACGTCTTGGTCGTCGCATGCCTGATGCGCCCCACCACCCCGTCCATCCGCCCCGTCCATCCCGCCGCACCACTGCACCCGCCGTGCCTGCTGTGCCGCCATCGCACGCACGCCGCCAACCTGCTGCAGCTTCTGCTGCCACACCGCCGGCATCGGCCTCGACATCGCCGTCAACATCGCCGTCGGCATCACTGTCCACATCGTCGTCCGTGCCTGCACCCACGGCAACGTCAGAGGCGGAGGCTCCATCGCCAGCGCGGGAGGTGCGCGAGGAGGTGGACACCATCTCGGCACCCCACGTTGCGGCAGATTCGGAGCCACCCCGCAGTGAAGCGGGTTCCGACGGCACAGGTGCTGCTTCTCCACCCCCTTCAACCGGTGGTGGCATAGATCTCGCCGCTGGGGTGGGCGATGGGGCGAGCGCCACTGACGCATCGCCGGAGACTGGCTCAGCATCAGTCGGCAGGAGGGACGCGCCTGCACCTCCCCACGCGAGCGAGACACAGCCAGCCTCGGCACGCTCCGACCCGCGTCGCTATTCATCGGTTGTGTCAGCCATGGTACCCACTCGGTGTCGGGCGGTAACGCCACGAACCACGCCGTTGACGCCAGAACAAGAACGTGCGACGTTGGTGGCAGCGGATCTCCTGGACGTGCGTGCATGCGGACGTTGTGGTACCCGCGGCAGTGTGTTGTGTGCCGAGTCGCTGTATCTGTGTGGGTGTTTGTTTGTTTCCATGCGTGTATTGTCATTCCTCTCACACTGGTGTCAACTCGGATGGGTGTGTGTGGCGCGACATGGGTTTTGTGTGGCCTCAGTGCCACTGTGAGCGAGACGGCGGCTCTGCAAACACAGCGTTTGACTTCCACAACCTGATGGCTTCCAAGTTTGCGGAAGACTCTGCCGAAATCGACATTACGCAAGAGCCACTGGTGGATTTCACCCAAGATCAGGTTCGTATTGCGCTGTGTGTGGGGGGGGGGGGGGGGGGGGGGGGGGG
>Ga0213833_1001108_pt1 | contig 20402 bp, 20 predicted proteins | sample SWATP21_FD_160575 | JGI IMG/M metagenome (GOLD analysis project Ga0213833, IMG submission 160575) | Coastal seawater microbial communities from Marineland, Florida, United States - SWA TP2 #1 | ecosystem: Environmental > Aquatic > Marine > Coastal | place: USA: Florida | collected 2016-08-14 | reverse complement strand
CGGAGCTCGAGGAGGCCGACACGCGGCATGCTGCGGAGCTCGAGGAGGCCTCCACGGAGAAGCTGCGGATTGCGCACCGCGAAGCGCGGGCGTTGCGGACGGAGGTGGAGCAGTTGGAGGCAGCACTGGAGCAGGCGCAGGCGCAGGCGCAGGTGCAGGCGCAAGCTCGTGGGCGTGACAGCCCCGGAGAAAGCGGGGGTGAGCAGGGCGAGGGTGGCAAGGATGGGGAGGATGGGAAGGATGGGGAGGGTGACGCAGCCCCCACGACTGTGACTGCACATGCCGTGGCGGGCGCGGGTGAGGGCGGCGAAGGCGAGCTCACTGTTGTGCAAGACGGTGCAGACATCGACCACTGGCTTCGTACGTCGACTGCAGACTCCTCGGACACCGAGTCGGATGTGGAGGAGGGGTCTGGAGGCCCGCTGGAGTCGGCAGACGGCAAGCGAGGGGGAACCATGGAGGTGTCGTCGCCTCAAGGCGCCGCCATGACGCCGGGTTCCCACAGCAGCATGCGGTCTCTGGATGCCGATGTTGTGGCTGCGTGTGAGCACGACATGCACGCCCATGTGCACGTCCACTGGCGCAAGACGCGGTGCTTCATCTGTGGCGAGAGCACCGGCCTGCTGGAAGGCCACCTGTTCAAGTGCCGCAAGTGCCACGTCAAGGCCCACGATCGGTGTTGGCACACGCGGCTGCAGGAGCGCGGCCTCCCGCCCGCCGTGCCCAGCTCCCACGCCCTTGTCGCGCCGCGTGACTCGATGGACACGGGTGCAGGCGCAACAGCAACAGCAGCTTCGCCGTATGGACGCTCCGGCAGTGACGTGGACGCGGACATGGATGTGGACGTGGACGTGGACGTGGACGTGGACGCCAGCGGGGCCCGCCCTCGGCGTGACACCATCCCGATGCTGGGGAGTGACGCAGCGGCAAGGCTGGTGTCGCCTTCGGGTTCTGGTTCTGGTTCTGGTTCTGGTTCTGGTTCTGGTTCGGCTGCTGCCCCGGCGTCGTCCAGCGACCTGGTGGGTGGCAGCAGCGCTGCTTCACCAGCGACCTCGCCGCTTTCGCGCGCTCGCCCCGTTCCCACAGCCGGTTCGTGGGTGTCTCCCAGCGCCGGTCTTGACCCCGCATCCGCACCCGCACCCGCACCCGCACCCGCACCCGCATCCACACCCGCACCCGCTGTGCCTGAGCTGGCGACGGCCACGACCACGACCACACCCACGACTACGCCTGCGGCTGGGCAGCAGCAGGTGGCCACGGGCTCCCCCGCTTCGAACGGCGGCGGCGCCCCGTCGAGTGTGCATCAACTGGCGGCGCCTCCAGGCGCTGCGGGGTGGGCACCTGCGAGTGACGACGAAGATACGGACGACGAGGACTTGTTGGCGACGGTGGCCCATGCCCATGCCCATGCCCACACACCGGGCCAGCAACACGTTGCCACCACCGGCAGCGCGGGCAGTTTGACTGCCCCACGCGGCCTGGGGACGACACAGCCGTCGTGGTATGCGGGGCTGAATGACGACAGCAGCGACAGCAACAGTGACAGCGACAGCGATGGGTTTGAGCTGGAGAAGCACTCCTCGCCTGCAGCCCGTGGTACCACAGTGTCTGCCGATCGCGTGCCCTCCACGCGCAGCATGCACCTTCCTTCTCCGCCCCCTGTCCCGCCCACTACTGCGCCTGCACCTTCTCCTGCACCTGCACCTGCGCCTGCGGCTTCGGTGGCCGACGCCAGTGCACCAGCAGAGCTGGAGGGGTTGCCAACGGTGGCACACACCCGCAGGGCCAGTGCTGAGGACGATGAGTCTGATGATGACGACTACAGTGCGGCATTTGACGAGGAAGAGGAGGAAGAGGGAGGGGTGGATAACAGTGGTGATACCGCCAACGACACAACACCAGCCATTGGGGGGGTGTCCGCCGCGATGTCTTTCCCTGAGGACAGCGACAGCAGTAGTTCTGATTTTGAAATTGAACGTGAGGGTGGGTTCTCTCCAACGAAGCCTGTGGCAAGCCAGCCGCCGTCGTCTGCTGGAGCGTTTGACGTTGAAGATGGCTCCGTCTCGTCGTCCTCCTCCTCGGACGCACCGCCCCCGGCACCAGCACCGACAGCGTCGCCAGCACCGGCGAGCAGGTCTGTTGCTGCTCCGTCCCCAGCGCCTGCGCCCACACCTGGGCGAACGTTTGATTGGATGCAGGGATTGGAAGACAGTGATGATGATGACGATGATGAGCCCCTCATGACACTCAAACGGCCATCCAGCTCCACAGCTCCTTCTGCGACGCCTGCTTCCGCTCCTAGCTGGGCCAACCTCATGGACCTCGCGGATGACGATGACTCCTCTGATGAAGAGGATGAGTAGCCTGCACGTTGGTTCTGATGCTTCGTGGCCTCCGATGGAGAGAATGAGGAGCAGCCAGCACATTGGTTCTTATTCTTGATAGCGTAGCGTAAGGGAATGCTTTACGATCACAACAACAACTGAGTTCCATTACCCTTTCAGAGCGACAGTACGGACATGCATGGTCGCGCTACACACAACATCACTTTTGTATCCCGACTTGACTTTTGCGCCTTTGTGATGGGTATGTGTCACCGTGCCGCAAAGGAAGCCGCTTTCGCCACGACACCATGGCTCATGAAGAACGCAAGTCTGACACCACCTCCACGAACACATTTGGAGATGTGTCATCGTTCCAGCGCTTTGCTACCGGGCGCTCACCTGTGTACGGCACGCACGGCATGGTGGCATCGTCGCAGGTGAGGATGTGGTTGGTGGTGCGGGGTGTCTGGTTGTCAGCGCCACCGCTCTTATTCCCGTGCCTTTTCGTACCAGCCACTTGCGTCAGAGATTGGCATGCGTATCTTGAAGGCGGGAGGCAACGCAGCTGATGCTGCAGTGGCTGTGGCAGCAGCCCTGAATGGTCAGTTGTTGCACTTTTTGTTTAGTTGTTTTGCGCGTGGTCCTCCTCTCTCTTCGCCCCTCCCCTCCCCGCCTCTTGCTGTTTGTACGTGACTTGTATGCTTGTCACGCCCCACAGTCACGGAACCTACCAGCACTGGCATTGGTGGCGATTGCTTCTGCTTGTTCTACAACGCCAAGACGAACACGGTGCGGGACACGGGCAGGCAGGGCCATTCTGTGAGTCACAGACGGTGACCGTGACCTTTGTTTTATGCACCATACAGGTGGAAGCGCTGAATGGCAGTGGTCGAGCACCCGGTGCGCTGACGTTGGACCGCATTCGTGAGGACTGCTTTGGTGGAGACTCGGGTGGCGCGGAGGCCATGCCGAAGTTCCATGCCCACACGGTCACTGTGCCAGGCGCGGCGGCTGGTTGGGCAGGTGCGTGCAGGGGGCACGGGGCAGGGGGCACAAGCACGAGGGGGAGAGAGGGAGTGCTTGTTTTCACCACACCACACCACACCACACCACACCACCCCCAATTGAGCGTGCTCGTGTTGTTCCGTTGACGTTCTTGGTGTGTGTCTGCAGACACCATCGAAAAGTGGGGCTCCAAGCCATTGTCGGAGGTTCTGGAGCCTGCTGCTGCTCTTGCGGAGGAAGGCTTCCCTGTCAGTCCTGTGACTGCGTACGTACATTTTCGTTTGCCGGTTGCCTGTTGCTGGTGTTCCGCCTCTCCCAACTGCTGGCGTGTCGGGTGTGACTCATGTTTGTGTTTCTTGTATGTGGCAGATTTGCTTGGAACCGTGGCATCGCGCAACTTCGCTTGGGTCCCCACGCAAACGTATGTGGTCCATGTCGCTGTGTGTTGGAACGAACACTTGCACCGTTGGTGTGGTGCGGGAGAGCGCTTGTGTGCCATGCCTGACGCAGCTCTGGTGTGTGTGTTGTCACGTGTGCTGCAGGAAATGCTGATTGATGGGCGAGCGCCCAAGGCTGGCGAGTTGTTCCACAATCCCAACCTTGCCCGCACGTTTCGGGAACTTGGCAAGCACGGCAAAGCAGGGTTTTACTCTGGCCGAATCGCCAAGGAGATCGTGAAAGTGGTTGCTGGCAAGGGTGGTGCCATGTCAGAGCAGGTTGGAGCTTGTTGTCTGAAAGCGTGGGTGCCAAGTTTCCTCGATTCACCTTTCATTCCCGTGTCCCGCCTGCCACGTGTGCCATTGTCAGGATCTTGCTGATCACGTCAGCACGTTCCCGGAACCTATTTCTGTACACTACCGCGGTGTCGATGTGTTCGAGGTTCCACCAAATGGGCAAGGCATCACTGCGCTCATGGCCTTGCAAGTGCTCAAGGGGCTTGACGTCAGTAGCGAGCATAACAGTGCTGAGTACTTGCACACGCTGATTGAGGTGAGGGAAAGCAACAGCGAATGTTGTTTCGGGGATTGCATGTCGTGTGACTTTTCTCTGTTCAGTGCATGAGAATTGCATTCGCAGACACACGCTGGTATGTCGCGGATCCAGATGTTGAGCACGTTCCCATTGCCGAGTTGCTGAGTGAGGAGTATGCCGCTACGCGCCGCAAGCTCTTCAATCCATCAAAGGTATTGCCGCACGAGCCGTGCCCGTGACTGTACGCGTCTTCACAGGTGTGCGAACAGGCCACGATCGATGTGAAGGCAGGATCCCCTGTCGCATCCAGCAACACTGTCAGCTTCCAAGTGGTGGACGGGGCTGGCAACTCGTGTGCTTTCATCAACAGCAACTACATGGGGTTTGGATCAGGTTGGTGACTGCAGTCCTGTGCACCACGGAACATGTTACGTGGTGTTCCTTTTGAAACCCTTGTGTGTTTTGCTCCAGGTCTGATTCCCGAAGGGTGCGGCTTCACGCTGCAAAACCGTGGACACAACTTCTCCATCACCCCTGGGCATCCCAACTGCGTGGCGCCCAACAAGCGTCCCTATCGTGCGTGGTGTTGAGGTCGTTCTGCGCTATGGCACCGAATCCGGGGTCCATGTTTGGTAACGTGCTTACCTTCTGCTTCGCAGACACGATCATTCCTGGCATGGCACTGCGCGATGGGAAGCTATGGGCATCCTTTTCGGTCATGGTGCGCATCACCAACGCCAACATCGCCGTGTTCTTTCTTCACTGCACTTCCTTCACAAATGAATGTTGGTTGGCTCTGTTGTTGTTGTTGCTGTTGTTGCTGCTGTTGTGGTTGTTGTTGTTGTTCTTGCCCCACTCCTGCAGGGTGGGTTCATGCAGCCCCAGGGTCATGTGCAGGTGATCTCACGCATGGTGGACCATGGTTTGAACCCACAAGAGGCGCTCGATGCGCCCCGGTTCTGCATTCGCGATGGAACCGCCGGTGGAAAGGTTTGCATCGAAGAAGGTGTCCCTGAGGCTGTTGTCGAGCAACTTCGCAGGATGGGGCACGATGTGGAGGTGACCCAGTCTTGGGATCGCTTTGTGTTTGGTCGCGGTCAAATCATTCGGTTCGACGCTGCTACTGGCGTACGTCATGGTTTCACACCCCGCCCTTATGATTATCATTTCATTTGTTGATTGCATGCTCCTCTGTTCCTCGCAGGTTATGTGTGCCGGGTCCGATGGCCGCGCGGATGGGTGTGCCATGGGATGGTGAAGTTCATCAGGTCCAAGCCTCTGCTATGACGAATACACATTGTTCAATTCTCAAAATCGTCCCCATCGCATGTTGGTCTTTGCTGCCTGTCTTGGCAAACAAGGCGGCCAGGAGTGACACGCGCACCGTGTTGAGTGGGGTTCGTCCACAATGGCTGCGCAGTTTTCTTCAACGTTGCCGGGTCCCTCAATGGGCAACCTTCACCTCCCAGCAACTGCGTCGTACGCTGACGGTGGGGGGCTTCTGACTTTGCGCCTCGCTCACTCCTGTCGCTGAACGAAACAGGGACGCAGAAATATGTGTGGAGCACCCGTACGAGTTGTTCTGCAAGGTTCCTGCGCTGTCAAGCTTCTACACTCAGTATGAGAAAACGTTTGTACGTACCTCCACCAATGGAATAGCGTGGTGGTGGTCACGCTTGTGCCGTGACATGTCGTGTGTGCCGGTGCAGTCGGGATATGATATGGCCTTCTGGTTCTCGCAAAATGTCTGGATGCCTTGCTTCCTCGCGACGTTGTACCTCTTTTTGTGCTACCAAGGCCAGAAATGGATGGCGAACAGACCAGCTTTCAAGCTGCAGCGGTAGGTTTCACTTGCGTGGTCACTGTCTGCACTGATACCATGGTAACCGTGTTGGTTTCTTGGATATTTTCAGGGCTTTGGCAATGTGGAATCTTGGACTCAGCATATTTAGCACGATTGCTGTTATCCGCGTTGTCCCACACCTTGCGTTGTATGTTTACACCAAAGGTCTTCACTACACGGTGCGTCCGCGCGGCGACCTACTTCGCTTGTGTGCATTCTCACGTGTGCGTGCAGGTGTGTGCTCCGTCCCCACTTTGGTTTGGAAACGGGACCCAAGCCTTCTGGGTGTTGATGTTTGTCGCCTCGAAGGTATGCGATGTGATTCACACCTGCCTGATGGACCCTTGCGGTTTGTAACACTCAGTGTGGCAGATCCCTGAGCTGTTTGACACCATGTTCATTGTCCTGCGCAAGCGCAAGCTGATTTTCCTGCACTGGTACCACCACACGACAGTTCTCGTCATCACCTGGTATGCTGGTTCAACCATGGCATCCTCAGGTATGTTCAAACTGTTTTCATCGCGGGTGCTGGCGCAGAATCCCCAAGAACAACTTGTGCTGTGACAGGTCTTTGGTTCGTGGCCATGAACTTTTCTGTCCACTCGATCATGGTACGGTGTCCACGTTGCGTGTGTGCGGCGGTAGTTGTTGCATGCTCTCACCCTTCCTTGCTGTGGTTTATTGCTTTGCCTGTGGCCTGACACGCGCCAGTACTTCTACTACTTCTTGTCGGCAATTGGCAAGCGGGTGTCGTGGGCTCCCTTAGTGACCGCGCTCCAAATATCCCAGATGTTTATGGGGTGCTTTCTGTGCCTCAAAATCTCCATTGCGAAGTTCTCTGGCCAGGCCTGCCATGTTCCAGCTTCAGCGCACCTACTGACATGTGGCATGTATGCCTCATACCTGTACTTGTTCTGCCACTTCGCCTGGTTCCGGTTCGGACCTGGAAGGAAAGCACGCAAGGGAACGAAAATCCAGAAGGCCAAAGACGAAGAAGATGTTCGCGTGACCGGATCTGTTGCCTCTGACTCCGTGGCACGACGCCGCAAAGCAGTTGACCACGACATCGAGCAAGGAGCTCATGCTGCCAGTGAAAGTCATGCAAGTCATGCGGACTAGCTTTTTGTGGGTGGCGTTTGTCGTGCCGGGTTTTCTTTGATGGAGTAGAGCACAGCTCAACGTTGTGTGCGACCCTCGCTGCCGTCACGGCAGTGCCGTGCGCCGTGAGTGCGTCGTCTCGCGAAAAACAACTCCACCTTTACCGTACTCGGCAATCCAATCCATAGCGCACCTGGTTTTGTGATCACTCCATGGTCAAGATAGCAGAATCCCGTCATGTGATGCCATCCGGCGCGTCGCTGGCTGGGGGTGGCTGCCGTGCAGTGTAACACGACACGTAAGCTAAAAAGCACATTTGCACTTGCTTCCCGTCATGAAACACAGACTTTTGTGAATTATTTTGGCTCCATGCGTGTTAGAATTCAGCTCGGGACAATGTGTCCTGCTGTGTAATCTCCCAGAGTTGAGTGAAGGTTTGAGGCTCGATAGCTCACGAACCACTGGGCAGTTTGTCGAGAAACCGGCATCAACTGGTGCTCTGGTAAGCGCTAAGTTTGGTAGGCGGATTGATTACATATGTTACGAGGTCCTTGACGCCAAAATGTGGTTTCCAATGTTACGGGCAGTTGCTGCAAACGCGCAATTGTTGACGTTCGGCTGATACGCGCATTCTAGTCGTCTGGCAGCACCACTCCACTTTCTGGCCAATACAAAGCGTTGACAACAGACTTGTCCACTTGCTAGCCGCTGTATCTTGTCTCTTTCACGCTCCAAAAGGCCTGCTTTCCGACTTCGGCGCGCAGCTGGTGTGTGCAACAAGGTGCGCCGAAAACCCCATTTTCGTGATTGTTCTTGTCAGCCGCCTTTGGATCTGTGGATACACCTGCTGCTGCTCACGGTGTCAACGCAACCCGTTTGGTACCTTGTATGGGGTAGTTGTGCCAAGAAATCAATCTTGCGGGTGTGGGAAACAGTCAATCGAGATTGAGCCCACTGTGTCAGCTGCCACGTCATTTCGTGTCTGCCGCGGCTCTGAGTGAGTTGTACTGGGGTGTCTGACTTGCACGGGCGCCTGCTGTGCCTTTTGTGTGTCGTAACAGAGTTTCTCGGTCACAGGTCTTCGGGATGGCGGCTGCCGCACTTTCGGGTTCCATGCCTGGTGGCGGCGTGCGGCGCAGCAGGCGCCCGCGGAGACAGGTGTCTGCCCCACACCGCTACCGGGATGCTGACACCACGGCATCAGAGAGAGCGCAGCTGTTAGCTGCGATTCGCAACTCCAAAGTTGTCACGGTACAGCAAGCGGTTGGCTGTGCTGGTGCTGCAAGTTTCTTCTTGCTGCTCTCTCACGGCATGACTGCCGGTTCAGACACGCGAAGCGAAAGTGGATATTGCCCCCATGCCCATCTTCTACCCGACGTTGAAAGAATTCGCGGACCCTATGGCGTACATTCGGAGGTAGGACTGCACTCACGCAACGCAATCGTGTCCGTCGACACTCCGACGCCCTCATTTGTACCTTCGCGTCGTGTCGAACAGCATCGAACCGCAGGGTTCGAAGTTTGGTGTGGTGAAGGTGGTCCCTCCAACGGGGTGGTCTCCTCCTCTTCAGATCATTCCCAATGATGGATTGTCACGAACCTTCGACACGAAACTTCAAGATGTTCACAAGTTGCAGGTGCGGTCTGTTTGCGGGTGTTTTAAAGAGGGACGCTCACACCATTTGTGTGCCAAGCAGCAAGGCAAACCGTTGGCGGAGGGGAAAGCATACACAGTGGAAGGCTACAGGAAAATGGCTGATACGTTGCTCAAGACAAAGTACGTTGGAACCAGGTTGCTGTGAATCCATTTTTGCTGACAATGTGTGCGTCGCAGGTTTCCACAGTTTGGCCACGATAGAGTCCGCAGTCCATCTACGCAAGATGTGTTGAAGTGGGCACGCATGCCTGAGTGTGTTGGCCCTTCTCCCTCCGTTGGTTCGTTTCGTGTTTGTTGTTGCTGTTCTGTGGGAACATTCCAATATGACCCGTTTATGCGCAGAACCCGGGCAGGTTCAACCGAAGCCAACAACAGTTCGTGCCGACGCTACCTATGCCACCGGTGACGAACTCATCCATGCAATTGAAGACGAGTTTTGGCGAGTTGTGGAGACGTCGCCTTACGAAGTGCAGGTGCGCCTGGTGTGTGGGTTGGCGTGCTGTGTACGAAATTCACGGTTGCTCCAGGTGGAGTATGGGAGCGACATCCCTTCGAGTGCTCACATCAGTGGTTTCGACCACACCAAGATGGATCCGAAAGCGGATTACAACGCGCAGAAGGAGTTCCTGGCCTTCAAACGCAAACAAGGCAGTGAAACCATCCCGGTGGACTTTTCGAGCCGAGAATACTACCAGAATTGCGGGTGCGATTGTCACATGTTGTGTGGTTTGTACCAATTATCTCAGAACCACCTGTACCCCCGACAGGTGGAACGCACACAACTTGCCGTTCGCAAAAGGCTCTGTTCTGAGACACTTGCCAGACCTAATCAACGGCGTCAACGTCCCCTGGTTGTACATGGGAATGCTCTTTGCCGCGTTTGCTTGGCATGTCGAGGACGACTATCTCTTCTCTGCAAGCTACATGCATTTCGGAGCCCCCAAGATCTGGTAAGTTCGTGCCCGTCCAAGTGTGCAAGTCACAGCTCATTTTGCGCTTGGTTCATGGCTCTAGGTATGGGGTCCCACGCTCCGGTGCTGCTGCCCTTGAGCGCACCATGAAATCCCAAGTGCATGCCCGTTTCGCTGAAACACCTGACTTGCTGTACCATGTACGTTGTGGCTGGGTGATTTGCTGGGGCCTGTCATCTGCTGACCATGTTTCCACAGCTTGTCACGGTCATGTGTCCGAACGTTCTGAAGCGTGCCGGTGTGCCAGTGTATCGAGGCGTTCATGTACGCAGGTTTTGTTGCGATACCATGACCGTGCCGTAACATGTCATGTTGCAGAACCCTGGCGAGTTCATGGTTACGTTTCCACGTGGCTACCACTCTGGTGTCAGCACTGGCGTAGGTTATGATGTGTGTGTGTGTGTGTGTGTGTGGCCACTTCTTTGCCTGACGATGTGGTTGGGTTGTAGTTCAACTGTGCTGAAGCTGTCAACTTTGCTTTAGCCTCTTGGATCAAGATTGGGCGCGAATGCCAGAACCGCTATCGCTTGTATGCTCGGCCTTCCATTTTGTCGTTTGACTTGCTTATGTGTCGCCTCGCGCGTCACGGCGAGGAGCGCAGTGTTACCGAGTGCGAAGCGTACGTTTGCCGCATAGTGGGAAATGCCGCCTGAATTGACGAACATGTTCTTGCAGTCTCATGGTGGAGCTTGCTAACACTGCCCATTTCGAGAAAGGTTTGCGCGAAGCGATTGTTGAAGCAGGTGGGTGCCGTTGGAATCGTTTGGAAAACGTTACTCTCACTAGTTCCATGTGCTAGGTGTCGTCACATCCGCATACCTTGGTTGGAAAGCTGCCAGTCGATTCGACTGTGCAGTGTGTCGCCAACCCTGCCAGCTTTCTGCTGTTGTGTGCGACTGTTCCAAGAAACGAGTCGCATGCCTTGAGCACTACGAGCAGCTGTGCGAGTGCCCAAGCAAGTCCAAGTGCTTCGTGTCGTACATTCGAATGTCGACATTGGACTGCTTGATCGATCGCGTCACGCGGCGCCTCGAACGCCTGCAACGAGGATCTGTCAAGCGTTCCGCCCCGCAGCACGCCCCGAAAGCTTCCGTGAAGCGCCAACGCCCGTTGGCACAGTCTCCACATGCATCAGAAAGCGATGCGGTACAGTGTTTGTGCCCGCAGGTTCGCCCACACCTTTCGGCTCACCGACTGCGTGCTTGTTGCGATTGTGGGTGTTCTCGCAGTCCGTCGGTAGCACTGGGGCAGTGAATGTGCTGGATGGGTTCGCAATCTTCTCGGGAGAGTCGGCCCAGGCGCTGCAGGAAGTTGCTGCGCCGCTGTCATGCGACCTCTGCGGTGTGCCTGTGCCTGCCCACCCAAAGAGTGTCGCCAGTGCTCCGCGATGCGCCAATTGCGTGAAGTTTGTCCAAGACCAAGCTCAGCAGTTGCGACGGAAGCAGAAGAAGTGATCGCACCCGCTGCTGTATCCATTCACGTGGTCCTGTCGTGGCACCAGGACATTGTTTCGTCGTCTTGCGTATTTCATTCTTGCATCACCTGCCAAGAGCCGATGTTGATCCATGGCTTATGCACGGGGGGTGTTACATCTCTACCAGGATCTCCACAGTGCCTGCAATGCCAGCGACGACCCCAAAAGCAAACAGAGCGAGTTGTGGCCAAGAGTTCCGCAACGTGACAGCTTCTGGTCTCAAACGGAGATAGAACGCACACGGCAGCAAGTACCTGCAGAACACACAGCAGTTGGCCTGTGGCGGTACTGCCCGCAAGGTTCGCACTACGCGCACGTACGCAACAAGTACAGCAGAAGTGGCGCCTGTAAGGCCGAACACCACCTCCAGTTGTGGAAGCGCCAAAGCTATCACCAACGTGATGAGATACCTGGCTCTCACATGCCCCGGTGAAAAAGGTGCTAGCACGAAGGTGCTAGCACCAACCAACACCCATGCACGTACAATCCCACAGTCACAACCAAGTGCCTTCCCCAATGCGTGGCCAACGGAGTCTTCTGGCAAAACATGTCGTTGATGCTTTGACGGCACGGGTGGAACCCAATAGGGTACGTGAAAATCACGCTTAGCGTGAATGCAAACCTGACGGCCTGAACTGCGGCTGCCGTTCCATCAGCAAGGTTGATTAAGAAATCACCTGTGACCACGACGAGGGGGCACATCGCATAGGCAGAAGTGTGCTCCACGCGGTTAGGAGGAGGACGACGATGTTAGTGGAAAGAGTCCTGACCGTACCTTCTGTCCCTGAGCCAAACAGCATGTACCCGCCAATGCCAACAACGGCGTACAACAACCAGCACACGAACATGGACGCCCGCACCGCGCTGCCAGTCGTTGGTGGTGTGAGGGGCTGCACTGTTCGTTGCAAAAACACCCCACATCGTACCGACACATTCGTGGTACAGTTGGAGATTCCAACTCTGCGTAGATTGGGAAAATGGACGTGTGGCATGTGTACGCCAGTCCGAAGAGGGGCAAAGACTCCAAAGCCGCACTCTGGAAGCAATGCAACAGTACAAACGGATCACAACACAAGGGTTGCCGAACAGGGTGGCAGACGTACATTGATGTTGATTTGCAGCACTTGGTAGTCGTCGGAGGGGTCAGTAGTCGCAGGCAGAATCACTGCCACCACCAGCACGAAGGAGGCCACGCACAAAATGGACAACAATGAAGTAACCCTAAGAAAGCTGATGCGCTTCGGCACCCCGAGCGGGAACGCGATCAGAGCAGACACTAGCACGATGGCAATATTTCGGTTGGCAAGGAAAAACTGGAGCAAGGAGAAAGGGTGTGCCCTCTGTCAGGACAAACAAACGACATGAACAAGCAGCCACGTACGCTGGGTCCAACCAGGTGTGCAAACAGTGGGGGGACAACATCGCCGATAATGACGAGATAAGAAGACATGCTTCCGATGTTCATTAGCACCACATTGATGTCAACGAGCCATGCTCCCCCTGGGACAGTTTAAGATCGTCAGCAAAGGCACACGGCATGAAAAAGCGCGTACGTCGTACATTTTCCCATGGCAGCGCGTCCCAGCTTGCCGTAGGTATTACACTCCAAGCCTTGGTGCTTTCCCATTTCCGAGGCAACAAGCATGAGCCGGATGGAATACTCAGCGAAGAAAGCCATGATTGCCAGGATCATAACCAAAGGCACAATACCTCCCACAAGCTTCGTGCCAAAGGGAACTGGTGCCATTTGCGCAGCACACATGTTGCAACCAATGTGAGCCCTACTACCCATCCACAACAAGAAGCGCGTTTAACCAACCTGCCAAAATACCCGCCCCAATGACAGTATTTGTGACGTTGAACACGGTGCCCGTGACTGAGGAGGAGGGTGCGTTCCAAGCTGCCAACAGTCGAGCAACCAGACTTTGGTCACCTGCTGCGCCTTTCGCGTCACGTGGTTGGCTGTTAACATCAAAGGAGCTCACGCCGATGCCATCTGCACCGCTGGACGCCAAGAACGACCGTGGCGTATCGTTGCCTTCCGCTTCCGAAGTCAGGACGCCTGATGGAGCAGGTGACGCTGGAACTGCGTGGGCCTGTGGACCCGGTGTCTCCAAAGCTACGTCAGCGAGGTGAGCGTAGTCATTCCCTTTTGCACCCGACGTCGATCGAAAGCGCCCAAGCTCGATGCTTGGCCCATGTGTCGACATGTGGGCCGAAAATGCTACCGCCTGCAACACAAGTCGACAGCGGCTGCAGCAAGTGTCGAAAGTGTCCGTCGTGAAGTAATCAACTTGCCTTGCTGGCGGTGTGTGCGCATAGTTGCTGTGGCCCTGCCTGCGGGTGGACGTGAAACCATGGCGAACATTCTGCTGTCCAGCGGCCTGGAGGCCGCGCAAATGGCGTATACACATCGGTGCCGCGCTGAGGACATGACACACCGCAAGATCGAGAACCAGCGCCGGCTCATTGACAATGCCAGAAGGAAGGTGAGACAACCATCGAACACTACCAGCACCGCGCACGACGGTTCGTTCATTTCACTTCCTGGCAACAACAGGTGGACAAGAAATCAGCACAGCTGAAAGCCATTTCACATCTAGCAGCCTTGATCGCGGGTTTCTCTATGGTTGTGTTGGTGGAAGCCCAAATATCAGATGACGTCCCGCAAGTGCTAGTCGCACTGTTCGGTCTCAGTGCCGCCTGTGTGGTACGTGTGCTGAACACCCACACACCTATGTGAAAGGAAGGTGTTGTTATGACTTGTGACGAGGCGATGTTCTGTTGGCAGATTGGTTTGATGCTCATGGCGATGCTCAACTGCACACTCATTCTTGTCATCATTCTCAAGCACGACTGCTCACAGCCAACTGGGTCCACCATGACACCGACACAAGTGTTCCTGGACTTCTGGGAGACACGATGCGAGGAAGACTGGCAGTCTTCCTTCAAACAGTTCCGGATGGGTGAGTCTGGTGGACGCTCCTCTTGCGTGTTGGTTTGCTTCGTGCTGACTGCGCTGCCAATCGCTTGCTGCCGTATCCATCTGTGACGTCCCGTATGCACAGGAGTTCCGGCCTTCCTAGCCAACCTCACGTTGCTTGCGTGGGTGAAGTTTTGGAATAATCCTGCCGCAGCAAGCTTGGTAACCCTCATCACTCTGGTGGCCACAACCACGTGGCTGCTGCACACACGCATCAAGTGGGGACGCGCGAAGGCATCGTCTCAACCCAAACCTGCCGCCCCCGTGCCTCCCCGACTGCCGCCCGCAGCACACCCCGCGGTCACCCCAGGCATCCCTCAAATCCGGGCACACACGACACCGTCCACACACGGAGGAGTCGCCGGGCAGCGACACACCGCACGGGGGCTGGAAGAGTCGTTCTCTGATGACGGGAGTGGTGTGGATGACGCCAGTAGCAATGTGTGAAGCAGTCAAGAGCGTGGCCCAGTGGCTGTGCTCGGGAATACGTTCTTGTTTGCTTTCGTCCTATTTTGAACAACTTCATGTTTGTTTTGCTTGTGCATCCCACACATATCCAACCTCGACCGCCCTTCCCACTTGCTCGGCTTGTCATGCGTGCCGTGCAGCATAGACTGTGTTCCTGTCGCACAACAGACATCTCGAGTACGATACCCAACGATCAGCTTTTGTTTGCAATGACAAGTGTTGGTAAGCGTGCCCAATTCAGTGCCTTCCTTCACCCTCCCTTTCATGGCGAAACCCGCGGTCTCGTGATCAGCTGGTGGGTAGTGGATGCGACAGGCCGTTCAACTTCTGCACGTGCTCCACGTCACCAGTACGACTTCTTTGCATGTTGAGCCCCACAACCAAAAACAGCTATCACTATGCAATCCCCGCCAACCAATGGTATGCATTCAATGGCACAGCTTGTCGTCTTGAACAGCACTTGGAAGCACTCAACAAAGAGTAGGACCCACGGGAGCATAGCTGCGTGACGTCATGCTGCTTGGTACAACTTGGAACTTACAACGTTGCTGGCTGTGTGGATACCTTGTTCGCTGCTTGCAGGCGATCGTTCGTTACTGCAGGAACCAGAGGCGTAGTTGAGCCTCGCATGATATGGGAAGTCACGGAGCACTTGTGTCCATGTTTCGCACCTGCAAGCTGTACAACTGACTGGCGTGAGTCCACTCACTACACACTCGAGCAATTCGTTTCCTTTCCGCGACATCACGTCACATGTAATCTACTTGGATGCCTTCCATGGAATGGGATACGTGGCATACTTGATTGGCTCCCACAAGGCCGGGTGCTCATGGTGGCCGTCCACACTTCTCGGCGGTTTGCTCATGTTTGCTGCGTGTAACTACACTGTGGTTTGCTGCGTGTAACTACACTGTGACTTCCGTGGCCACTTGTATGCAATACGTGGACAGTCTAGATTCACTCAATGACAAGCTAGAGTTTCCTTGGACTGTCAGCTTTCCAACACACAAAGCTGGAAACAAGGCATAGTCAATGTCAACCCTGGCTTTTTGGGTCTACAATACTGGAAACAAGGTCAGCCCTGGCTTTCTTGGGTCTACAATGTTGCTGCTGCCACAGCGAGAGCCAAGCTCTGATCAACTGGAACGACCACAATGAAAGTTGGTACGCGAAAAAACCACGGCGACGCACGGCGAGGGACCACCTGTCGCTGTCAAGTTTCTGTAGGACGTTGCTGTGCACATGGGTAGTCGCTGTCAAGTTTCTGTAGGACGTTGCTGTGTACATGGGTAGTCGCTGTCAAGTTTCTGTAGGACGTTGCTGTGCACATGGGTAGTCGCTGTCAAGTTTCTGTAGGACGTTGCTGTGCACATGGGTAGTCGCTGTCAAGTTTCTGTAGGACGTTGCTGTGTACATGGGTAGTCGCTGTCAAGTTTCTGTAGGACGTTGTTGTGTACATGGGTTGAGACGGCGTGCTCTTGCATACTGTGCATGCATGCTACCACCAAAACGTCTTGCTTGCTTGAGAGTGCTGACACGAGTGTTAAAGAGCGGTATATTGGGGTACATGCACGCTTGACTCGCAACAAACAAACACACAACAGCTACACGTGGCTTCCCACCGCGCGTGAGTCTAGAATCCGAGACATCACTGCACCACACACGAGCAGCACGACTGCTTTGACTTGTCTGTAGACTGGGCCCTACCCAGCAACGGTGCGCTAGGTGAATCCCCCATGCGCATATTCGATGTTGCAATGCCTTGTTCTGCCATAAGAAGCTTGCGATGGTAGTCCTGGCACACCCACCCACGTTCGTTCAACACAAGCAAGCCGCCCCAAGGTGAACGTCCGCCAACACTCACGATGGCAGTTACATCACAGGTGTATGCACAGGCATTTTCGAGGCACAGACATTGAACCACACACTACGAACACGCGCGCCTGACACAGCAGCACGGACACCACATGCACACGCATACCTGCACCTCCTGTCGGGCGCTTGCTAGCTGGCGTCGCAACCCGCGCGTCACTTGTTGCAGCCGTACGACCTCGCGCTCCGCGGAACTCTCGTTTGTTTCACCCTGGGGAGCGGCAGCGCCCTCGAATTCGGGCTGAGAGGGTGACACGGGCACGGACATGGGCACGTGGTGACCAACTGGGGCAGCTTCCGCGGCCTGCGTGCTCGGGAAGTCGGTTGGACGGGGTGGTGTCTTTGCGAATATGGGCAGACGCAGCACGCTTTCGTAGGTCAATCCGGGCGCTCCCTGAACAGCCAAGAAGACACACCGCCAGGCAATCGGGAGGTTGGACGAGTACGACCAGCACAGCGCAGCACAGCACATCACATCACAGCACATAACACAGCAACGCAACCATAGCACATTGAAGCAGAGCACACTATGCCACCTCCAAACGCACTCGGAGGTGAAGAGCTGGCCACATCCGCACCGCCTTCAAACACACACGCGGCATAGGTTCACATCGATGGCATTCTAGCGTTGTGTCACCTTCGAATGCCGGGTTGATGAACTCTGCTCGAGCGGGGTCCAACAGTTCCCACAAACTAAGGCACCTGGAAAGCCGAACCGAAGAAGGAACACATCCGCACACGAACATTTGTGCATGTGTCAAGTACAGCACACCTGTGGATGATTGCAAGCAACTTCACCCACCCTGTGCCAATCTCACGACGCTCTCGGTCACAGTTCTTCAAGAATGTTTGCGTCCAATCACTGGACACATGGAACGCGATAGCTAGCAAGAACAGCTGTGGAGGAACGCACAAATACAATCAGGGAAACAGAACCAAGGGGGGGAGCAAAACAATACCGGTTACCTCGTTGAACTGAAAGTGATTTGGATGCTGTGCCATGATCTGCCAAACACATTCCAGCCACTGCAAAAACACGGGCGAGTTTTGGTGGTTGTCATTCACTACATCGAAGCTGGTTGTCCACTTGGCTGCGCAGTCACACATGGAGTGCTCATTACACCATAGCCTTGACATGCAAAAGGGTAGGCGACGCTACGTACCAATCGCGACTCGTGTGGTTTTCTTGGAGGATGTACGTTTCTCAAACATGTGGCCAAATGCACACCTGCAGCAACCATATCATGTCAACATCAAATGGGACACAGAGCATGTGGCCACCACAAATCAGTGCGCCCGCACACAACACACGCCACAACAACTCACCAATCTTTCTCAATCAACGCCGCGAAACCATCAATGGTGCGGTAGTACCTGTGGCAGCAGGGCACATGTGAAACCATGCCTTCACACCACGCGCACAAGCAATCACACTCACGCCCGCAGGGACACCCATTTTCACCCACACACTCATACACACCCACACTCACAGACACTCACACACACTCACTCAACCACACAGACACACATACACACAGACACACAAGCAGCCAAGCAGACACAGGCACAGAGAGCTTCCCAACGCACGGATCCAACAAGAGCTGGGCAAGGGCAGAGAGCTGGCTAGTGCGGTCCCAGCCGTCGCTGCAGTGGACAAGCACGGGTGTGCCGCCCATAACCAAGTTTTGCATGCGCACTGCACCTCGGACGACCAGCATTACGTGCTTGAGCCAACGTGAGGAGCCAAAGTCTCTGACCCAGTGGTCAATCCTGGTCGATGGCAACAACAAGTGAACGAACGTGCATGCCGGACGAATGCCACGCGCGACAGAGAATGATGGGCCGCCTGCAACAGCAGCACATGGCATGCGCAACTTGCGGAGTGTGATGGGACACGCAGGACGTACGATGAGACGCGTGCAAGGCGCACGACTTCCATAGACTTGCGCATGGCATGGATGTTCTCGATGTTGGCGTACTGTATCCGCAGCCATCCCTCCCCACCATCACTATCAGATGTGTCAAGCCGAGGGGCGTTTGGGGTGTCGGGAACCACTCCCGCAGCAGCGTCGGTCGCACTCGGCGCTGTAGCACTGTCTGCCAGATCTTCAACTGTGATTCACACCGTACCATACCACACAATAGGTGAGCACATGCAAGGGATGCAGGGGGGATCGCATCGAAGGAAGGCAGGCATGTGGTATCGGGTGGTTGATCGTGTGAATGTGCATGACGCCACCCGCACAGGACAACACGAACCAGCCTCCGCGTCGTTCTCCTCGTCTTGTGTCAATGCTGCAAGACGTCTCATGCTACCCATACTCTGGCCTCGAGTCATGGAGACAGGAGTGCGAGGAGGGGAACCAGTGGTCGGTTGTGGTGTGCTGGGGTCGTTCTGCGCTGCCGCGGCCATCTGTGCCGCCTGCAACAACTCCTCTGATTGTGCCGCTTTGGTCCTCCGACGAGATGACCTGGCGACCGCCTTGGCAAATCTGTTTTCGCCAACAAGCACCAATCGAAACACCCCACACGCCAACAGCACAGCTTTCACAACAAGTTATCGCCAAGGAACCCGTCGAAACGTACGCTTGGGGAGTGTACTGTGTGGAAGACTCAGCACCACCTCCCTTGAACCGGTTGGCACTCGCATTCAGCTTGGGTCGGGCGTCCACAACGTGAAACACGGCAGTGGGACTTCCCCCATCAGACGCCGCTGGTCCAAGCGCTGGTCCAAGCGCTGCCACGGGCCGTGACGTGCCAGCGCCAGCGCCAGCGCCAGCACCAGCGCCAGCGCCAGCGCCAGCGCCAGCGCCAGCGCCAGTACCAGCGCCAGCGCCGGCACCGGCAGCAGAGCTTGCGGCGGCTTCAACCCCTATTACGCTTTCCGGTGCACCCCCAGCTGCACCAGAGCTCGCTGTGGCACCTTCCCCCGTCCCACATGACTTCTCTTGCTGGCTGGCTTGAGTCGCTGCTTGGGAGCGGGCATGGTTCTGCACGTTAGTTAGCACGGTGCCGAGGTATTCCACATCCGATGAGGAGTGCTTCTTGCCAAAACCCTGCTTGGGCTGACTGGACCGCATCAACACCGCGCCGTTCGTTGGATGGCGCCAAGTCAACACGGGGAGCCGGCGCTTTGTTCGAAACGACGCTACACGTTCCAGAATGGTGTCGCTCCCTGTGGGCGCACCATCCCAGCACGAACAACACGCGTGTTCTGGTGGTCAATCACAGCTCCACCAACCACCAACCGCCAACCTCCAGCCTCACCAACCAGGCACTGCATGCAACATGCAGCACGTACCAGATGGGACGGCGATGCATGCAGGGTACGTTGGACACAGCCGATACTCATTGTTTGCAGTCGTGATGCTCCAGTTCGCATCCTCGGACACACCTTGTCGGTGGTACCTGGCGTGCCGGCAAACCGTCAGCCCCAACCGACTTGCGATAGCCGCGGCACGAACGCACTCTTTCTCCATTGAGAACAGACGGGGGCGAAGGGTGTCCACTGGGATGGCGCTGGCAGAGGTGATACACCAGATGACTTCACGGGCGAAGAGCTCGAAGACTGTGCATCGGTACAGGGCTGGGGCCAGCACACATGTCGCCGTGAACTTCTCACACTCACCAACATTGACATTGCAACATGCATGGCCGTCCACAAGGACGAGAGGAAGATAGGAAGGGAGGAAGGGAGGAAGATAGGAAGGGAGGAAGGGAGGAAGGGAGGAAGGTA
>Ga0213833_1001106_pt1 | contig 20442 bp, 32 predicted proteins | sample SWATP21_FD_160575 | JGI IMG/M metagenome (GOLD analysis project Ga0213833, IMG submission 160575) | Coastal seawater microbial communities from Marineland, Florida, United States - SWA TP2 #1 | ecosystem: Environmental > Aquatic > Marine > Coastal | place: USA: Florida | collected 2016-08-14 | reverse complement strand
GGGTTGTGTGCCCCCCCCCCCCCCCCTCTGTCCCTCTCCGCGCGTGTTTTCCCCAACATCAGAGTGAACGACGACTCCATGGAAGCCAGGTCTGCCACGCATCGCCCCCTTGCACTGCGTCCCACCCGCGACACAACCTCCTTCCCCACCGCTGCGTCTGCGTTGACCTCTCCCGTGACCGTATTCGAGTCGCCCTTCTCAGAGGGCGACAACCTGCGTGTAGCTGGTCGGTACTCCAGCCGCCGTTCGTCCCCCACGCAAGCCACTCCCCATGGGCCGTCCAACAACCTGCTCCATCACCCAGCGATGATGAAACTGCCATCCATGTGCTACGTGGCCAAGGCTCATCCGCTGGCGTACATCCTTCGCGACGCCCCGCAAACGGCCAAGGCACTGGAGTACTTTCAACGCATGGCTCCCAATTCCGAGGAGCAGGAGGAGGAGGAGGGGCCTACCGCCTCCTTGGCCTTGCAGACGTCCTCCTCCAAGCAACCCTCCGCCACCGCCACCTCCTCCCCCCCTTCCACGTCCCAAGCCTCGTCGCCAGATCCCTTCGGCGACCACTCCACCTTCGTGGTGTCGCCCAAGAACCTGCACAAAGTGCGGGTGGGGCAGCGCCTCGTGGACATGCAGCGTTCACTGGCTGCCGCGGCCGCCGCCACCGGAGAGGACGTGCGGGATGTCGCCGTCGAGGCCGCGACTGGTGTGGCGCCGCTGCCGTCGGTGCGGTCCACGCTTCGCCGCCTTGCCGTCGCCCACCGGCACGGAGATTCCGTGACACGTCGCGCCCACCACATGGCACAACACGCGTCGACGTTGGGTGGCGACGCGGGCGGTGGTGGCGGCGGCGGCGGTGGTGGTGGTAGTGGTGGTGGTCGTGCCGGGGCAGAGCGAGGCACTTCACACCGAGTGTTGGCTGCGGAGAGCCCGCGCACTGGGGTGGATGGTGATGCGGCATTGATGCTGCAGTCGGGGATGATTGAGGCGGTGGAAACGGGGCGCGGGGGTCGGCCCAAAACCCCAGGGGGGGTGCGCAGCTTGTTTTCGCCAGACGCAGGCAACACGGGCGTCATGTACGTAGGAGTCCTTCTTTGGCAGGTGCAACGTCCAGTTTCCATGGACGTTGCACCTTGGCTTTCTGTGGTGGGGGTGCTGTGGGGATTCGTCGCGCTGACATGCGAGCGGACTGTCGTGGTCGTGTCCGCGTGCAGGTACTCTCAATTTTCCCGAAAGCGCCACAAGAATGACTTGCTGGATACGTTGTCGCCAGTGTCAATCGTGATGGCCAATGAGTCCCGGCACACATTGGAACGGAGAGCCGCGTTGTCTCGACAGGAAAGGCGGCGCCGTCTTGAGTCTGCGCCAGACGGCGTTGGGTGCGTCGTGGTGTCCTCACTCCCTCACGTGGCGCTGCATCACATATTGCGTTTTTTTGGTGTGTGTGTGCGTCTGTGTGTGTGTGTGTGTGTGTTGTGTTGTGTGTGTGGCGTGACGACCGACGCCAACGCAGGTTTGCGGAGGCTCAGGTGATGCAATCACGGCGTGCGCCAAAACCCACGCACACGCACGTCGCAGTGTCGAGACTGGGCTCGTCACGCCGAGGTCTACTCTCTCTTCCGCCGGCCACATCACCAACGCTGCTGCCGTCAGCCGGGGTCGTTGCCAAAGGGAGTCGGAAGCTCCCGCGTGTTCGTTCCCAGCCCACTATTCGCAAGCAGCGAACTCCTCCAAGTCGCAAGCATACCCGCCCTGGAACCACTGGTGTACCACAACGAGGTCTACACACCCCACCACGTACAAGGCGTCGCCACCGCAACCGTGGCTGGTTTGGTGCCACGTCACCCCCACGATCTGGACCTCGGGCGCACTCGCGCCTTCACCCTACGCATCACCGACCAGCTGGGAAGTGGCTGCGCCATGACGCGCGTGGCGATGCACCGGCGGTGAGCCAGGACTTGGGCTCGCTGCCTCCCCCGCGTGACATCCCGGTTTCACGCCAGGGGCGATTCATCTCAGGCGGCGCCACGGTCCCAGAGCCGTTGCTTGGCATGGAGGAGGCGGTGGAGATGGACTCAGCGTCGGGCGGCGTCATGATGACGCCGGGCGGAAGCATGCGCGTGGGCCGTGCCCAGTTCGCGCGTTCCGCTGCACAAGAGGTGACGGACACGTTGCTGCGGTCTGTGGCGCTGCAGATGCACGATGTCACGTCCGCGACCGCCCCTGCCACGCCCGACATCGATGTGGCCACTGCCCCCGGCCCCGGCCCCGGTTTTTCGGGCTCTGTAGCTGCTGTGGCCCCAGAACCCGACCCGTTGCTTCACACTGCGTCTCGGTACCGCGGCTCAAGCGTGCGAGCCATGTCCAACCATGGTCGTCGCGCAGGTCGCCACGGGCGGACCCATGCCACCCCTAGTGGTTGGCGCACAAGTGCACTGGCACAATCCTTGGCGAACACCCACCGGCCGACGTCCAGTGGGTGTCCCCCCATACCTGGGTCGTTGGCAGGCTCCACGTTGTCATCGTTGCACCCTCCCGGTCTGAGCCAGAGTCTGAGCCAGAGTCTGAGCCAGTTGCACAGTGGTTCACAATTCGCTGCTGGCGCCTCGCAACTGCAACAATTCACGGACGAAGACGACGATGCCAGCGTGTACAGCAACGCAAGCGATGACGTGTTGGCTGCACTGGAGGCAGCAGAAGCTCTGCTGCTGAAGTGAGAGACATGCTGGCAGGGGGGGACATGCAACAACAACAACTGCTAGTTGTTGGCAAGTCGTGACACTTCAGTTTTTGCGTATCCATTTGTTTGTTTGTTGCAACAGCACGTGCCACATGTGTGCTGGTGTTTATGTACAGAAACAACTCACCACTGCTTGTCCCATCAACAGTCACACCGTCATCGTATTCCAAACCATACCATGGCATACACTTCGCGGGGTACAAACACGCGTGCGTGTATGCTGATATCATACCAACCAAGGTTGAGGGCAGAAAAGATCAACAATGCAGTGAGGGTGGGAGAACCACAGCACCGCGAACTACAGCATGTCCAAGTGTCGCTTTTGCTCCAAGAGCGCTCGGAACTGAGCCCACTGACGACGCCCTCCGGTAGACAACGCCGTCATCACCTGGCCTGTCTCTTCGTCCGTTTGCTCCACCTGCCACAATGCCAACACGGTCAACATAACCGCGCCTGCGTGCTACACAAACACACATACACATCCACACAACAACACCAACCACAACAGCGTGCGCTTCAACAGGCAACACACAACACACACTACACTCACCTCGCTCTTCAAGGCAGTGCGTACATAGCTCAAGACACTTGCCATGGCCACATACTCCTGCACATATGCACGCACAAGCTCCTGCAACGCGCCAACCGTCACAGTTGACTCGATCCGGGAGCTGCACACACGCACACACACACACACACACGTGCAAGGCACACGTTGAGTCATCACCCGCCTAGACAGATAGACACACACACACACACACACACACACACACGTGCGCAAACGTACCGAGCAGGGGGTGGCGCAACACTTCCGCGGTGTGGAGACTGCGGGGGTGCCCATTGCTTCACTTCGCTGTTGGAATGCAGCATGTGCGAACGGAAGCCGTTTGCAGCAGCCACACCGGCGCCACCCGCTGCAGCCGAGGTGGTGTCATGACCCACCTCGTCACCAGCAGCGGCGACGGCGATGGTGGAAGTGGTGGAAGTGGTGGCGGCACGGCCGTCTGCGCTTGCAGTTGGAGGAGGAGCATCGGAGCTTGCGCCATGATTAACATTATCAGACACTCGACGCGGTTGCAACGGGGGCAGCGGTGTGGGCGACAGGCGTTGCCGGGGGGAGGACAGACGAGACAAGGACGACGAACGCGGAGACGCCATCGACGGAGGGGGTGACGAAGCAGACGAGGCAGCGCCTCCCCCGTCTTCCTTTTGTGCACGTGCCGGCACTGCGACCGCCGTGATGGGTGGCAGACGCATGGGTCCCGCGCCCATACGCGATGTGGCCACCGTGCCAACTGCACCACTCGACGCGCCATCCGCCGTTGACGGCACTCGCGACGACGAAGCAGCGGCTTGAGCGGCCACCTCTGCGGATGACCACCAAGGCACCAAGGCGCCGCCAGGCGACGGCGACGGTGACGATGACGATGACGCTGACGGCGCAGTGGCGGCAGCAGTTGCTGATGCGGCTGCGGCATGTACGGCATTGCGTGGTGGCGACAGACGAACGACACCGGCGGCCGCACGCGGCCCGTTTGACCGACTGTGGTTGGGGACGGGTGTCGCTTTGGTCTCGCGCGGCTCCTCCTGCGGCAGTGCATCGTCACACTCGGCAGGGAAAGGCGCATGCCCCGTGCCTTTCAGCACGGGACGGGGCGCACTGGCTGGGCTGTGAATGCTGGAGGAGGACATGGTGGACGACGACAGGGTTTTGGAGGCGCCAGGGGTGCCGACAACAGAAGGTCCTTCGCCTTCGCCTTCACCTCTGCCCCCTCTCTCACGTGCCCTATCTCTTGTGACAATGGCAGGACCGGGGTGGTCACTGAACGTGACGTGTCGCTGGGAATGTTCAGAGGCATCTACGGGCAGGGGTGCGGCAGTAAGGAGCTCCCAGTCGAGCGCTGACAACAGCTGCGCCAGGTGGCTTGCGTGTCGGGTCGTGCGGTCGATCACATCCACGTGATTGTACGTGACGGGAACGGTTACCTGGTCAAGCTTTGCTCTGTGCATCCACAGGATGGGTGGGGGGCGAGACCACAAGACCAGTGCGACGCACAGCGTGACGTGTGAGTCAAGGTGACGCAAGGCAACGCAAGGCAAGGCAAGGGAAACAATGACAGTGTCGTCGGTTGCAACGACAGCACTGCAGTGGGACGGGAGGAGGAGGACACAACAAACCCACCTCACAGATCGCGAGCGAGTCGCTTCGTATGCCTTGTAAAAGTTTGTGCCTGGTAGACGCAGACGCCATCAAATCAACCTGACCACTCGAGGCAGGCGACACAGCCAACGATCACGCACCGACAATGGCAATGGGCATCGCCAAATACAGCAGCCCAAACAACATGGCCAATGTGCACACAAACTTGCCAAACATAGTCTGGCACAGGGGCACATCACAAGGTGAGTGACCGCAAAGAGTGGTTGCTGGCCCCCCCCCCCGAAAAAAAACGCACCGTGGGCGTAATGTCGCCGTAACCAACAGAAGTCATTCTGGTCGGGCACACCACCAAACACACACTAGCATGAGAATGCGGTTACACCGCCGCTGTGTAGGCACCTGCGTCACTCACGTGACAAGGATAACCCATGACGCCGTGAAAACACTGTCAATCTCGCTGACGGTGCCATCGGCGAACACCCGGACCGTGGTGCCATCCACAAACGTTTCTTCCGTGCCCCGCTCCATGAGGTACAGGGCAGTGGCAAATATCAATGTGAACACCAGCAGCATGTACAACTGCACACAAGCGGTGGGGCAAGGTATCCACACGTGAGAGTGATTGAGCCATTGGACCACCCCACATGGGTACACGCCAGTCAAAACACGTCACCGTGCCACCACCAACCCCCAAAGACAGGTGACACCTACCGGGATGAGGAGGGGCAGTGTGCTGGCTCGAATGGCCTGTACCAAGATTTTGGTGCCGGTGAAGTTCTTGGAAACCTTGAACACACGCAGCATGCGCGCAAGGCGCAAAAACGGGGCACCCCCAGGGACAATGAAGTCGATGTAGAACGGCAAGATGGCAACAAAGTCAAACAGGTTGAACACATCCATGAGGAACGCTTTGCGGTCGTATGACACGAGAAGACGCAGGAAGAACTCGAGCGTAAAGAACGTGTTCACAAGCGCGTCAAGGTAGAAGAACATTCGAGTGTCGATGCTCCATTTCCCGGTTCGCTGTCAAACAACAGACAGAGACGTGAGACAAAGAGCTTCGGAGAGACCGATGGGCACATCGAAGCTCATCAGCAACCGCAACCGCAATCGGTACGAGGCAAAGCAGTCTCGAAAACGAAACCAAAACAAAAAAGTTCACCCACGAACGTACGATTTCGAGCATTGTTTCAGCTACAAATCCCATGATACTCATGACAACCAAGGCAATGACCACGCGATTGAATACTTTCGCCGTACATGACGAGTTTGGGTCTTCCAAGATGTCGTGCAGGCGCTTCCGAGTTCGCTGGAGGCAGCCATCCCACAGCAAGTTCAGTTCAATCGAACATACTACCAAACACGATAGCGCCACGACGAACCAGGCATGTTCCCAACTTCACCTCAACCGCATCTCTCGCGGAATCGGTCGTGGCAAACTCCAACAAACGACTGCTCCACCGCTGGCGTAGTGGGCTAGCAGGCAAAGAGCCCTCAAACGGTTTGTCGCTGTAGAAGCAGCCAGCAGCTTGCCCGGGAGGGCGCGAGACCTTCTTCAGCGGCACCAAAAACTGCAGATGCATCTTCAACCATCGTCGCAGCTTCACCTGTACCGAAGTCTTGTTGCGCCTCGATAGCTCCATGCCAGGGGGAAACTCGCTGCTCCACCGGTCCGCTTGGCCGCCTAGATCATGCATGGCAGAGCCCAACAAGACGTATCGACTCGCAATGACCTCAAAATCGAGCAAACGACTCGTTAGCACCGGGCCATCTTGCGATGGCAAGGCTTTGCGCTTGTTGGCACTGTTGGCGGCATCCTTTTCGACTGCGTTGTAGAACTCGTTGCCAACAATTGCTAGGGGCTGTCCAGGACGCACCAGGACACGTTAACACCGATCTCACCGACGCGCGCTTGCAAACACGCCCACATGCGCCGTACCATGGCCGTGAAAAGAACACCGAAGATCATGACGACACACGCAATCATTTTCCCGACAGCGGTGCTCGGTACGATGTCGCCGTACCCAACGGTGACAATCCTGCACAACGCAGGGCACAACATACCACAGGAGGATCAACTGGATACGCAGCACACGACAGCTGGGCGAATGATACAACATACGTCACGACCGCAAAGTATGCTGCATTGACAATACTTGTGAACGCTGGAGTTGAAACTCCATCCACAACGTCAGCGTCCAGCTCCTCAGAGTATGACCCTTGCTCAACCCAGAACAACAGACTGGCGAACATGGTGGTGGAAATCATCAAAAAGGTTGCAGGAACTTGAAGGGCGTGGGCGCTTTCCTTGAAGGCCCACCACAACACTCTGAAAGACGTACACCAGAGGTTAGCACGACACATCCACGCCAAACAGGACTTGGTTTGTGTGGCGTACTTTGTTCCTCGGAAGTGCTGCATTCGCAAGCATCGCACGCACATCCACAGTGTCCCCCAAACGCATCACCATATGCAAAAGAAACATCCAGCACGTAAGGATGACACAAGATGGAGGAGCGCGAAGCCATTCCCTCTCTCTCGCGCGCGCAACCAGAGAGAGCGCGGAATACGAGAGAGGAGGCGTACCCGCGAGATCTTGAAGATTCGGAGGATCTTTGTGGCCTGGAGCACGTTTATTAACCAGGCACTCCGAAGGTCACAGCTCTCTGAGAATGGGTTTCCGAAGCATACGAGCACAATAACATAAAAAGGGATGATGGCGATGACATCAAACCACACATAGGGATCAGACAGAAACGGTTGATCATTCTGTCGACTGGCACAGTAGCGCATGACGAGCTCGATTGTGAAAAACAATGTGAACACCAACTCAAGCCCCGTCCTGCCCGTGAGGAATCAGTGAGCGGTCAGTGTGGAAGCAAGCGCAGCCAAGCAACACAGCAAACGACGAGTTTGCTTACCAAACACGTCGATCAACAACCGTGTCCAACGAAGGCAGTGTTTCCAATAGGTATGCAATGACACTTAGGACCACCACAATAACCTGTGTACTGTATACGGCTGCGTGTTGCTCAAACCGAGCCATCCAGTCAAGATTCATAGTCATCAACAGGTTCTTGATGGTGGTCTGCCTTTGGAGCACCTGCGCAGTGCTGCGCTTTCGGCGTCGCTCATGCAATCGAGCCGCAGTCGAAGATGAGGCCACAGAGGAGTGTGAACGTGCACCGGATGATGCAATGCTGTCACGCCGGCCCTCCACAGACGCACGCCTGCAAGCCAAGGTCAACACGCAGTCGCAACAAATTGAGTGAGCTCATGGTGGGACACCGGGATCGGCGCCACAACAGCTCACACCCACGCCCCTACAGCATTGCACACCCGGTCGTATGCACACCTGGCAGGTAGGTATCGTGTGGCGGCATCTGGGTCCATTGTGTGCACCAGTGCCGACCGCTATTACCCACAAGGGCGCCGACGAGAACGGGACGCCCGCCTTAAGAACTCCCCACACAACCCGCCATGAAAATGTCAACAAGCTGGATCAGCGGGATCTTCCAACGGCCCAACAACCTGCCCGTGGCAGCAAGCACAGCGACTTTCACTCGGACGCTCGATGGTGCGCTGGTCACTTGAAATAAGGCGGCAGCGGCTGGTTGCAACGGAAGACTGCCCGCAGCTAGTGCGCAGTTGGGAATTTTGGTTTGGTTGGCGTGACGTTTGCGACTTCGTCCGCGGTGCAACTGACACAGGCCATCTGACATGACGCTGTGCTTGAGCCAAGTCACGCCCCCGTCCGCCATGCGGTGCGACACTGTTGCTCTACCTCGGACATAGTAACGCCAGTGCATTGGTCTTGTGCAGGGTGAGTGGGGTGCGTGGTTGGGTACGGGGAAGCGCGTCGACGAGACTGTTTCAAGATCATCTTCGGTGTGCGGGTGCACCGGCGTGATCCGGCTGCCTGGCACCAATGGATGAGTTGGACACTCTCCTGAGCCGGTTGGACTGGAACCGCACTTATCTTCAAGGTCGTAACCACCTATGGAGAGCTGGAAGTGACAACCCTGTTCCAGGAACCACCATCCAAGAAGACAAACGGCGTGAGGCGCAGTCCATCACGGATGCAAAACTCGCGGCTGCCGTTCGTGCTGAAAAGCACAAACGGGGTCCGGCGGCCCAAACCAAGGTGGACGCAGTGACACGGTTTGAAGGTCTGATCCATGACCACCACTTTGGTGGCCTGGTGCAGCAAGTTGAGGACACACTGGACGACCGACGCCAGTTGAAGGCGTTCTACGATGAGTATCGGAAGGAGAAGGTGGTGGAGGATGCCACCATGTTCCGCATGATCAAACAAGGGGAGTTTGGCAAGGTTCGGCGGTTGTTCGAGCTTGGTGAAATCAACCCCAATGCGGCGGAGCCAATCAACCTAATGACGGGGTTGATGAAGGCGGTGCAGCTCTGTCGTCCCAAGATTGTGCGGTTGTTCCTTGAGAACCACGCAGATGCAAACCAAGAGAATCGGTTTGGTCAGGTCGCATTTCACTACTTGTGGGACGCCTGGCGCCGAGTCCCATCTGACTCCCTTTTCAAGGTTGTGAAGCTGATGCACACGATCATGATTGCGGAGGCGCTGCTGCAATACAATGCCAATCCAGACATCATCATTCCGGAGTCTGGAATGACGCCCCTCCATGTAGCAGCGCAATACGGACACGCGCAAATCGCTCAACTCATCCTCATGGTTCGTTTGGATCTCGCGTATCGCCGGATGGTGTGCACGTGCACATGTGCCGCGCAGGTGGGTATCGCTGACGAGTGTGTGCATGGTGGCGTTGGCATGTGGGTGTACCTGCGCAGTACAAAGGAAGCCGGGCCATCACAGATTCCCAAGGTCGCACCGCGTTGGATGTATGCGAAGAGTTTGGCAGCACGGAGGTTGCAGGGCTCATCAAGAACTGGACAAAAATTTCGGGTCAATTTGGTACGGGCTGTGGCTGCAACTTGGAAAGGCACGCGCACTGATGGCACACTACACTTCGTTCTCACTTCATGTGCTGCATGTTCCAGCCACCACGGAGTTCCGCCACAAGTGGGAGACGTTCTTCGCGCACGACCAGCGCCTGTCATCCTTCCCTGAAGCGAAAACCCTGATCACTGACTTGAACGTCCGCGAAAAGGCCATGGCAGACTTCAAAATTTCGGAAGTGCCCATGCTCGACGAACTTGCGATGGCAGAGAAAGCCAGGGAGCAACGCAAGCTTCGTGATCGCAAGAAAGCGCGCGACAAGGCTCGCTTGGCGGAGTTCCAGGCAACGAAAGCCCACGCAGAGAAGTCTTCGCTTGCTGAACAGCTCATGAGTCAAGACAAGATTGCACACGGCGATGCCCCCGTCACAATGGCGACAGCGATGGCCCTGAATGTTGGGCGATACGTCCGAACGCGTGAAACACGTGCTCCACGCCGCCTTAAGCCTGGCAAGGGGTCGGACAATGCTGCGCTCCTGAATGTACGCCCTCCCTCATCACGCACACACACACACCACCCCAAGCCCCGTTTTGCATCACTCTTGTGTGGTGCGGTGCCATTTGTCGCTCGCTCACCATGGTTTTGTTTCTGCTGTGGGGCAGACGCTTGCGCACAGTCGCCGAAAACGGGCTGTACAGTATGACTTTAACAAGCGTCTTGCCAAGTGCGTGTGTTCCTATGTAGTGGTTGTGGTGGTGTCCCCCGTCCCATGTTTGTTTTGTGCTGTTTTTGTTTTTTGTTTTTTTTGTTTGTGGCTGTCTCTCGTTCACACCATGTGCTGCCGCAGAGCTGCTGGCCGGTATGAAGACCCGGACGAAATGACCGTCGAGCAAATTTTTGGCCGCAAAGCCGTGCAGGGCGCCCCACCCGCATCGAGCAGCAAACCCCTGACGGCGACGGCGACGGCGACGCCATCACCCAAGGGCTCCTCCCCCTCTACACACCCGCGCGCCTCCGCCCTGGCCACCGCTGATGATGGTGGCGGCGGCGGCAAGGAAGGTGGCGACACGGAGGCCGCGGCGCTGCCACCACGCCCACCCAACGCCGCCAGCAGCCGGAATGTGGTGTCGTCGCCGGCACCACGGCCTGGCAGTGGGGGCTTGCCCGCACCCCCTCGCCCGGGCAGCGCCGGCAGCACAAACAGCGGTCGACCCGGGAGTGGCCGCAGCAGCAGACCTGGGAGTGGCCGCAGCAGCAGACCTGGGAGTGGCCGCAGCAGCAGACCGGGGAGTGGCCGCAGCAGCAGACCGGGGAGTGGCCGCAGCAGCAGACCGGGGAGTGGCCGCAGATCGATGCGGATGGCGGGGGCTGCTTCGCTGCGACGTTCCAGCCGTGGCAGCGCCTGTACCATGTGGTCCGGCTTCACCCAGGCATCCACCATGTCAACGGCGTCATCGCGCGCAAGCCAGGCTGTTGCGAACATGCGCCATCGCCGCCGCTTTGCCGCGCGCAACGTGGCTGAGGATGCGTACGCGGGGCGTCTCACCAAGACGTACTCTGATGGGGACACGTACATCCGCAAGAGCGCGCTCACATCGGTCACCATGCGCGGCACGCGGCAGCGTGTGGAGATCGACCCGCTGCAGCTCAAGAATAAGTTGGGTGTGCGGGCAGGAGAAGGGGGGGCATCTGGTGCCATGATCGGCGCCTTGCTCTCTGGTGGCAGTCCTAGCAAGGCTGCCAAAACGGATGCCGACAAGCTCCACGACAACCTTAAGGTAGGCTTCAGGTCCAGGGTGTGCGTCCCCCATTTTTTCTTTTTTTTTTCTGTTTCTGCTTCCCTTTTCGTTTTCTTTCTTGATTTGGCTTGTCTAATCCGTGGCGTTTGTTTGGTTTGTGTGGGGTGTGTTTGCACGTGATGATGACATGGTGTGGTTGTGAGCAGCCTCGGCGCGAGCTTGAAGCTCAAGACATTGGACAGGTGCTTCGCTCGTACTGTGGGGAAAAGCTACTGCCGCCTTCCATCCAAAAGGTCATGGACAAGCCTAAGACACTGTTGGAGAAGCAAGTGGCGCGAGAGGAAGCAAAGCGGCAGCAGCTCGCAGCCAATAAGTATGACGTTGTGTTTCGAGAAAAGAAAGCGAGAACCATGTACCGCAATCAGTTTGGCAAGATGGAGGATCCGTGGGCGCATGCCAAACTGGACAGCAAAGCGTTGGTGCAACTGGCGCATTAGCTGTGCACTCGTTCACCGAGTGCTTGTGTGAAGAAAATCACAGCCACGTTTTCGGGTGCCGCAGTCTGGTGGCTTGCGGTTCAGCTAACACGATCATTATCTTATCAACAGATTGAACACCCCTACACACGCGCGCATGCATGTGAATGCGAAGGCGTGCTTACATTACAACCCAGGCGTCCAGACTTGACCAACTTCCACTGTCGATCCACCCGCCATCCGTGGCATACAACCTGCAGCCCCTATGCAAGGAGCCCCAACACATCGTCATCATCGTCGTCGATCCCAAACGAGCTATCACCATCAGTCTCCACGTCCAGAGGGTGCTCTCCTCCGCTTTCGTCCGCGGCACCAGGCACAAAATCGGCCAGCGGTGCACCACTGCGCCACTCACTCACGTCAGCACCGCGTGCCGCCGCGGATGTGTGCGGTCCGGGAAACGGGACGTGAGCCGTGGACATTGCCTCGCGTGCGGCAGGAGGAGGTGTGGGTGGCGGGGCGGGACGTTGGTACGCCGGAGAGTGGGGCGACAGCGCCACAGACACGGGCGCAGCAGCGGCAGTCGTCGTAGCAGCAGCAGTCGTTGTAGCAGCAGCAGGAGTAACGGGGTCGGCAGTTGGACCCAAAGCGCCCGAAGGTGCCCCAAGGGAGGCGGAAACATGTGTGGGTGCTGTGGCGACGGGGTCAGTGGGGGGTGTTGTGGTGGTTCCTGGCACCCACTGAGGTGAGGGTGAAGCCGCAACGGCGGGAGGAATAGCTGCTGGTGCCGGTGCTGGTGCTGGTGCTGATGCTGATGCTGATGCTGTCGGTGCCGCTGTTGCCAGTGACGAAGGATGGGTGTTGCTGTGGGCCAGCGCTGGCGCTGCGGTTGGCTCGGGAGGGGGGTCAGTCTCTGGCACAGGTGTGGCGGTGAGGGGGACACCCACAGCCGACTCGTGCAGGTGGGTCGGCGGTCCGGCTTGGGGCACCTGGGCACGAGATCGGGCGAGAAGGTACCGAAAGGCATTCAACCAAGTGTTGCGCGCGTGAATTTCGACCTCGCTGCTCCCTCGCAGCATGCGGTCACCAACCAATTCAACCTGCCAACCACGCAACGCACACACGACGACCAACCACAGTTACGCAATGCACCCAGCACCAGTTTCACTGACGGGCGGGCGGAGATGTGCCCCCGCGTACAGCAACAGCAAACAAACTCAACAATGGGAGCTGCGAAAGCGGTAGCGCCTGCGTACCTCCAGGTCTAGCGACCGTCCGGAATCAAAGATGAGAGAGAAGCTCGAAAACTCGCGGTTGTGGCGCCCTTTTTTCCGTCGAAACACGTCGGTTGTCTGCCCCGCACGCACATCGACGAGGCGGGCAATGGGTAGACTCCTACTGGCCTTTGTGTTTCCCAACGCCCGCCACACGACGTGAGCGAGGTCTGTAGACACCCACACAAACCTGGAAGGAGGGCGCATAAGCGATCAGGCGGATGGGGTTTCAGCGCAAGTCCGATGGGCAACACCCACACGCACGCATGCGCACACACACGCACACACACGCACACACACACACACACAGACCACGTGGGCAATGTGTGGTTGGGGTTCGTCGCTCGAAACACCAGCCAACACCAGCCTACACACACCTGGGATGAGGAGTACCGCGGCGTCCATGTTTCAGGAACACGGCGCCACTGGTCAGAAGACGTCGCAGTTCCACGGGGGAGGAGAGGTGCAAGTGAAGCATGGGGTGCCCGCTGAGAACTGGGGCGGATGCAACCAAAGACGCCTCATCCTCATCCACGCCCAGCCGCACACTCGGTGCCTCACCCTGTGGCGATGTGGGTGTGGCCTCCACGAGTGCATCATCGCCGGCATCACCCGCGGGCTTGGGGTGGACGATGGTTGGCTCCGTTGTGGTGTCGCGCTTTGCATCCTCATCTTGGACGGTCACGAGAGACATGAGGTGGGAGAACTTGTCGATCTTGGTTTCGTTGTCCCGCACCAGCTCGTCCACCTCTCGCAACTCTTGAACAAGTCGCTCCACATCAGTGCGAGCTGTCGCTGCAGCGTTCACAGCGCGCTGCACGACGGTCTGTGATGGCCATGGGTGCGGCGCATGCAAGGTCAACCCGACGTTGTCAAAGCCATGGCCACCGTGCCTGTCTCGCAACGCAACACACCTTCAACATGCCACTGCAAGCGCAGAAACTCCCCAACGTCGGCAAGCTAATGTACGGGTTCTTGCTGCGGATGAACGTGGCCACTGCCCTCTCCACGGCCGCAACATCAGACGAGGTGAGGTTCCTTGGTGCGGCGTCAAGCGACACCACTGTTTTTTGCCGTTGCACGGCCACCCAACACCACCACATCCACCAACATGTGCGTCAGGCGAGGGACCAACCGCATCAGGACAACCACAGGCGCCCGCAAACTACACATGAAGCGAAACAAACCTCGGCGAGCCTTCGCCAGCTGTTGTTTCAACAGCTTCACCTGTTTCGAGAGACTCTTTGCCAACATGTGCAAGTCCTTGCCCTCGTTGGCTGTGACGGTGAACTGAAGCATACCGCAGCGTTGTGCGAACCGACACGTGGAAACAGACTCCTGGCAGAGCAACAGCGCCCACAACATGGATCACATGGCGTCAGAGCCAGCAACCGTCGTTGCACCAAGTTGATGATACGCCGCGCACCTCCAAGCACTCTCTTTCCGCATTCAAGGTGGCGATGAATGCAGTCCGGCAATTGCCGCCCAAACTGTGCAAGACACACCAACAAAGCGCAGGTGACCGTGGTCAACCAACCGTAGGGAAGCAAAACACACACACACACGGCACCCCATGAGGTCCGTCAACCCCCAACCAAACTCGTCCACTCCACCGTCTCGAACCTGTCACGAAGCACTGACGTCAACACGCTGTTGCGGTACGGAACATGCACTGTGCGGTGCTTCGCAACACTTCGCTCCCGCAGAGACAGTATCACATGCTCGAGGTAGTGCAAGGACAGGTTGATGTTACGACCCTCGTGTCGCGTTAGCGCGGACGCATCGGCCGTCTTGTACACTCGCTCCGAGCCGGCAAGATCAACCTGAGCACCACCACCACCACCACCACCACCACCACAACACACGTGTTCCCTGTCACGACGCTTCGTGCCGCGCGACTGCAACCGACACACACTAACACGACTTCCACATCCCGTCGCTGCGCGCACCATGTGCAGCTTCGAGCGACGCACAACCGCTGAGTCGCGATCGCGGTTCTCAATCGTGAGGGTGAGGATGCAATGTGATCGCGAGGAAGCCATGTTCATCGGGGTGGACGACGTGACTCGGTTGAGGTTGCCACGAAACAGCAACTGCAACGCGGCTTTGGCTGTGTCCACTTCGTACACTTTGAGGTTCTTTAGGTGGAGCTGCCCGTCCCGACCGTCAAACATGTGGATTTTAGACCATTGTTCAAGTGGCACATCCGCGTGGTCCCTGGGAGAGGGCAAGAGAGGGCAAGCAAGCATGGAGACAGCCACCACACCGGGTGTCATACATAGGATAGGAGACACGACACGATGAGACAACACACGCGCCGATTCGTACTTGTCCAACAAGTCATAGATGCACTCGTTGTAGACTTCAATGTAGGACAGTCGCACTTTGAACGTCACAGAACCTGTGGTCTTTGCTTTGTCCACCGCATTAAACACAGTTTCGATGGTGCGCGGCATCAAGCCGCGTTCCTTGTAAGGCGTGCCGCCCGTGATAGTGTATGTCTTGCCACTCCCCGTCTGTCCATACGCAAAAATCGTGCCGTTGTAGCCCTGCAGAGCACCCTTCACGATGTTGCGGGCCGCAGCACGGTACACGGTCTCTTGACGAGCAAACTCGTCGAACACGCCGTCAAAGTGAAAGCAGAACCGCTGCGGGAGGTTGTTCACGTGCCCGTGACCGGGATTCCGAGGCACGGTGAACTCCAAGTCAGTTGGGAGCGGGCGCCGCCTGCGCCGACCTTTGCCGCCACCCGAACCCGCCGTACCTACTGCCGCACCTGTCGGTGGCGGGGGTGGGGGTGGGATGGTCCACAGACGGTCCGTGGCACCTGGTCGCGGTGGGCGCATGCGGGCGAACACTGACACGGTCCACTCCATGGCTTCTTCTGCCCCAAGTCAAGGCGCCACTACTACAGCTTCCTGTCGTCAACCCAGCAGTGTGGAGCACCGCCCCCACTGACCAATGGGTCACTTGATCACGACGGGGTGCACGCCAGCAGCATCCGCACCGGAACACGCTTCCCAACCCGTTCACCACAACAACAGGGTCAAAACAGCCTCAGCGTTTGTCTTTGTTGGGGTTCACTTTTGACTCCCTCATTTGAGCTCCTGGCGGCCACGTGTGCAGCGCGGCGAGCGACGGTCGACACCCCACCCACTTGCTTGTGCGCTTGCATCAACCATGTTCGCTGCGATTCGGACGCTTGGAAGTTCCACTCCACTGCGCGGTGTTAGCCGCCATGGCTGCGTTCGGAGACTGATCCACGTGGGAACCAGGGCTGTTGCAGGTGGAGCCATGGACGTCGATAGCCTGCCGCACCGTGACACGCATCTGTCTGCGCTGTCACGCTCCGACACTGACCCATACGATGTTATTGTGGTTGGTGCTGGTGCCACTGGCGTTGGCTGCGCAATGGATGCGGCGTCTCGCGGGTTGCGCGTGGCGTTGGTGGAGAGAGGTGCGCGCAAGATCGCGCTGCCCTTCGCCCTCCGTGTTGCCTCACTGTTGCGCTTTTGCAGGCGATTTTGCGTCGGGAACAAGCAGCAAGAGCACCAAGCTGATCCATGGCGGCGTCAGGTACCTTGAAAAGGCGTTCTTCAACCTGGACTATGGCCAGTACAAGCTTGTGCGCGAGGCTTTGCACGAGCGCAATGTCTGGATGGACATCGCGCCGCATTTGAGCAGTTGGCTTCCCATCATGCTGCCCGTGTTCAAGTGGTACGTACAGTACCTTGCAGCTGTGCTGGGCATTGATTTTGTGGTCACCAAGCATGGGGCATGGCCTTGGTTCACCATATTCGGTTGGTGTTCATGGCAGGTGGCAAGTCCCGTACTTTTGGGCTGGCGTGATTGCTTGTGAGTTTCCGCCGTTCTGCCGCGTTGTCAACCCGAGTTGCCAGTAGCACGGCCATCTTACTGCATGTTGTTCGCACATACACTTGATCAGATGATCTTGTCTCGGGCCTTGAGGGTAAAAAACGCTCGTACTTGCTGGGAAAGACCAAGACACTCGAGCAGTTTCCCATGCTGAAGAAGGACAACCTGAAAGCCAGCTTGGTCTACTTCGACGGCCAGTTCAACGATTCTCGCGCCTGCACCGCGTTTGCATTGACCGCTGCTGCCCAGGGCGCTACTGTCGCGAATTATGTCAACGTTGAGGTCCGGTGGTGTGTACTTCGTCGTGGCGTGTGCTGGCTGCTTCATTTTTTTGCTCCTGCTTATCTATTTCTGTTGGTCCCCCCACCCCATGTCTCCTCTCTGCCCATCTCTTCTTGCCAGGGTCTCGTCAAGAACGCAGACGGCACTGTGGGGGGTGTGGTGGCTCGCGACATGCGGTCGCCTGACGCCGAGCCCATTCGCATTCATGGCGGCACCGTGATCAACGCCACTGGCCCGTTTACAGATGGCATGCGCCAAATGGACGACCCATCAACGCCCACCATCACATCCCCAAGCTCCGGTACACACCTGACGCTGCCTGACTACTACAGCCCCCGTGTATGTGTGCATCTTCATGCCTGCGCGTGCATCGGCATGTTCCTGTGCCTGCGTGTGTGCTCCTGTGCCTGTGCTGCCTGTGTGTGTGTATGTATGTGGTTAATTAACAGCATCGCGGCACTGTTGTCGCACAGGAAATGGGCATGCTGGATCCGGCTACGTCTGACGGCCGTGTCATCTTCATGCTTCCTTGGGAAGGCCGAACCATCGCGGGCACCACAGACGTGGCGTGTGATGTCACTGATTCCCCGAAGCCTACCGAAGAGGACATCCGGTTCATTCTGAAGGAGATTCAAGACTACCTGTCCCCTGATCTGAACGTGCGCCGCAAGGATGTCATGTCTGCGTGGACAGGCATTCGGCCACTCGTGTCCGACCCCAACGCGAAGAACACTGAGGAGCTGTCCCGGGACCACATCGTACGAATCGTGCGGCGTCTCGCGTGTTGTCGTTTGTTTGTGTTGTGGTTTTGTGTGTTTGTCCCGTTGTGTCCTGACCTCCCTTTTGGTTGCTGTTGCTTCTTTCGTATGTGTGGGTGGTTTACGGATCGCACCCGTGTTTTGAACAGATTCATGTTTCGGACTCAAACTTGATCACCATTGCAGGGGGCAAGTGGACCACGTTCCGCTTGATGGCGCAGCAAACAGTTGACAAGGCCATCGAAGTGGGGCGTTTGACGTGAGTCCTCCCCTGCTCTGCTGTGTTTGGTGGGGCTGTTTGGTCCATGTCTGTCTGACTCGACCCCTTGCTTCCTTGTTGCTCACATGGACCCACAACGGACACACACACACACGCACACGCGCACACACACACAACCTCCCCAGGCCTCGAGGACCCTCCAAAACTGAGACGATGAAGGTTATGGGTGCCGCAGAGTACTCGCCCACACTTTTCATCAAGCTGGCGCAGCTGTACAACCTCCCGACTGACATTGCGAAGCACTTGGCCGACAACTATGGAGACCAAGGTTCGTGGGTTGTTCAGGTGGCAAGCTTGGAACTGACACTGGTCTTTGTAGCGAGCCATGAATAGAATGCAGCAACTGACCTCTTTTCTGTTGTTGTTGTTTTTGGCATTGCATTCCGTGCCGATGGGGAACAATGTGGGTACGTTGCTTTGGCGTTTGTGGTGAGCAGCACACTACATCGGCGCGCATGCGTTGGACAACTTCAGCGCGGACCCGCGGACCGTGCGATCTGGAACTCGTTTGCATCCCAAGTACGTTCGTGTGCGGGTTGCTTGCAGTGGTGCCGACCACTGCTGTCTCTTATCGAGCCCGCGTGCTCCATCAGCTACCCCTTCACAGAGGAGGAGGTCCAGTTTGCCATCAAGGAGTACGCTTGTACGCTGGGTGACGTGATTCTGCGCCGCTTGCGCCTTGCCTTCTTGAACCTTCAAGTTGCGCGCAAGGTGGCACCGAACGTACGTATGCTCACGCACGCGCGGCTAGTTTAAGTTTACCTGAGGGATACTGTGCTTTCTTGACCTTTCACTCATATGCTCATGGCTGCCTGGTCCCGCCTGCCACACTGTAGGTCGCGAAAATCATGGCCAAGGAGCTGGGCTGGGATGCTGCCACAATGAAGAAGGAGCTGGAGGCGCTCGAGGTGGGTGTTTTTCTTTTTTATTCATGTGCTGTGCTTGGCTCCGTGCGTGTATGTGCATTGGCACTAACCTTGTACACGTCCCGCACAGGAGGAGCTCTCGACGATGGCGGGAAGTGAAGCCCTTCCACTGGCAAGCGAAGAAGCGAAGTCGCCTGACCAGCGCTTTGGTGAGTGTCTTCATGCTGCCGGGTTGCTGCGTACCTTGGCTTCTACTGACGTGTATTGCGTGGCGTGTACCCCAGCTCTGAATGCCGATGTCAGGGCTGCGTTGGAGAAGTTCGACATCAACCACGACGACTCGTTCGATATTCAAGAGTTGGGTCGCATGAACGAGGTACTGGGCCTGGGTTGGACCGAAGAAGAGTTGCGTGGAGTGATGCACGAGCTTGGTGCTCAGTCTATGGAAGGAAGTGTGCCTGTGGAGCGCTTCTTGGTGTGGTGGGAGACGTCACCTCTCGCCAAGGACAAGCGTGCCGACATCTTGAAGGTGGGGCGAGCCGATGAGCATGGGCAACTGTATTGAGCCGCAGTTTGCGGCATGAGTGGTGGATGCATTAGCAATGGATAAGAGGCGTCCTTTTCTCTGAGGGGGGTGCTCATCATTTACGTAGCTGACTTCTTCAGAGTCATTCATTCTGGTCTGCTCTACATCGTCAAGTGGGCATGGCTTCGCACATTGCTTCGGTCCAGCAGCTGGGTGTCCTTTCCCCTTCCTCCGTTGTGCTGGTTCCTTGTCAAAGCCGACGCGGTGTATGGGACAGGGGACAGGAGACAGAAACCCAGGGTGGTGCCAGCAGCAGCCACCAAGGCACACACCAACGCAGACCAGCAGAGAGGAGGACATTGAGCATGCATGGTGCCGGCAGATACACGCGCAAGACCGTTGCGTGCAGCACCGTCTCGAGGTGAACGTGGCGCTGGAAGCCGGCGCAAGCGTGTGCTTGTGAGCATGAAGTTGGAATGTTACACTACACTGGACAAATCTAATTTGGAAACAGAAGAGGGCACTGCTAGTGGCACCCCC
>Ga0213833_1001105_pt1 | contig 20452 bp, 6 predicted proteins | sample SWATP21_FD_160575 | JGI IMG/M metagenome (GOLD analysis project Ga0213833, IMG submission 160575) | Coastal seawater microbial communities from Marineland, Florida, United States - SWA TP2 #1 | ecosystem: Environmental > Aquatic > Marine > Coastal | place: USA: Florida | collected 2016-08-14 | reverse complement strand
CAGGTGCCGGTGCCGGTGTCGGTGCAGGTGCAGGTGCAGGTGCAGGTGCAGGTGCAGGTGCAGGTGCAGGTGCTGAGGTGCGTGCTCGAAGCCCCGGCCCTCGTCCTGACACGAGCGCCTCCATGGTCGTGTTCGGGGAGTTGAAGGGCCGCGCGCTGCGGTCGTTTGCACCCCCCTCCACCGCCGCGTCTGGTCGTGGTGGCAGTGCCCTGCGGGCTGTGCGTGCCGCGCGACACGGCCCTGCCACGCCCCCATACGTCGGCGAGTGGGTTCCGTGCGCGGTCGAGTCGTACGATGCCAAGTCGGAGCTGTTCACGGTGCGGTGGGCAGACCGCGAGGAGGACCGTGACGGCGCCCGGTCGCGCGTGTCACGCCTTCGCCTGTGCTTTTCCAAGGAAAGCCCCGAGCGGTTCGCACAGCGCGTGGCCAACGCGTTCCGTACTCGCCGCGCGGCGCTGGCGCGACTGCAGTACAATTTGTACGTGGACAGCATGCCGTTGGATGGCGTCGGTGCACCTTCGGAGGACCAAATCCGCCGCATCACGTCCGCGTGCAAGTCGTGCCCGCGACTGAGTGGCTCCGTGGACGTGTCGGCGCTGCTGTACGAGGTCAAATTGGACTGGCAGCGATCCATGAACCGCGTGCTGTTCGAGGCCACGCGTGCCAAGGCAGCAGCGGCGGCAGTGCACTCGGACTCGGCGACGACACAGCGGGAGCGCTTGGCGGAGGCCGCCAGTGGCAAGCTTGAAGTGACGGATCCCACCGCGTTCCAGATTGTGCCTGTGGGTGGATACCCTGCGGCAAAGCGATGGGCGTCCAGCAGCCGTCCGCCTCAGCGCGGACTGGTGGAGTCCAAGGCCTTGCCGTTCGCTGCTCTGAGCTCGGCGTTTGCGTTCAACACGTGCCTCACTCAGCCAGAGGTAGGTGGCTGTGTGTGTGTGTGTGTGTGTGTGTGTGTGTGTGTGTGTGGTCAAGTGTCGGTGTGTCCGCAGTTGTTGCTGCTGTTATGGGGATTGTTTGGTGCGCACATCCAGCCCAAGTGTGGCCTGTTGGTTCCCTTACGTTGCCGCGCTCACGCGGTTTCGTTTCTGGTGTTCCATATTCAGATCGTGTCGACACTGACGGCGATCCACATGGAGTGCGATCGTGTCCGCCACCTCGCACTGATGGCAACCGACTTCCCCCGCAGCATGCAGCTGGAAGATTTCCGGAACGAGCAGTGGAAGTGGATCGGCAGCCGCTGTGATCGCCTCAAAAACGACTGGGTGTCTCAAATCGCGGGCCTGGTGGTGAATGGCCTGTCGGGTGTTGGCAAGGGCTGGTTCAACATCTACGAAACGGACCAGCAGGTGTTTCAGTTCAGCAAGCTGCACCGACTGCTGCGCATGATCCAACTGGTGATGCAGGACACGCTTCGCGACCTGGTGGAGCTGTCCCTCACCAAGTTCGTCAGCCTCCTGCGCCAGCGTCTGCGCTGCACCGTCGATGTGCGTTCCCCCAACGACGTGGAGGTGACGTGGGAGCCCACAGACCCCGCCTCGGCTTCACCCTCACCGTCAGCCGCAGCTGCGGCATCAGCGTCCTCTCCCCGCCCCCACACCCGCTTCATCGACAACACCGTCGACGAAGAGGAGCGAGCAGAGCGAGCAGAGCGCCGCGAGCGCGTGCGCAACCTCCTGCGCCCACCGCCGCTGTTCGAGGTCGAGATCAAGGTGCCGGACCACCGGGTGCTGTTGAACAAGGACGCGGTGCGCGCGGCTCACGAAGCACGCCGGGCGTGGAAAGCACGCCGTCGTGCGGCAGCCGAAGCCACGCGACGGGAGCAGGCGGCACAATCAGGGTTGGAGCACCGACCCGTGGACACTGCGCCGGACGCGCTGTCGCACGCATCCTCGCTTCCCGCCAGCCACTTGTCCATCTCCGAGGACGTCACGACTGGTGGTCCCCATGGAGGAGCCGGGACTGACGCGGCGCGGGTGGCGTTTGCAGATGCTGCGGGCCTCTCGAACAAGGAGCTGGGAGCGGACGTGGTGAGTGTGGGGAGCGGCATGACGTGGGGGACCACCTTCACGGAGGAGGGAAGCTCGGACGAGGAAGACCGTGCCATGGACGACATTGGAGTGGAATCGGTGGCCTCACCCACTCGGGTCAAGATGGACCCAGAGCCGCCACGTGTCCAGCCCATGTACGTTGCGCGCTGTTGTTGTGGTTGCGCTTGCATCGCGCGCGTGTGTGTGTGGCTGTGCTGGTGGCTGGTGGTGTGGTTTGTCCCTCGCTGTAGTGGTGTACACGCTGCTGAGCTGACGTGCGTGGGGCGTGTGTTTCGTGTGGACAGCTACGGCCTGGCGTTCACGTACTCACAGAGCGCGGAGGACTTTGCCACACTTGTGCAAGAGTCCATCACCAAGATGCTGACTGGCGTGGGCGGCGTGAAGGTCATCACTCCGTTGGTGATGCGCTGCATGTCGTTCACCACGCGCAGCTTCATCCCGTCAGTGGCGCCGAACGAGCCCATGGTCATAGATGCCCGGGACGAAATCACGTCCCTGCTGGCGCAGGCCGCCCAGCCACTCGCGCCGTACCTCAAGGTGTTTGACCCGTTCCTGCCGCTGCTCAACATGGACGTGGAGCGTGAGCTGGGGCGCATCAAGGAGCGCCTGGTGCAGAAGCTCGACCTGAACGATCTCGTGGCCCGCATTTCGCACCACCGCGCCGAGGAGCAGCGTTTGTTGGACACCCTGCCCGTCAGCATCAACTGCGGCGCGTTCACTGTGAACGTCGCCGCCGTGCGCAACCTGTTGGTGGGGCGCCACACGGACATGGCGCAAGGGATCATGGAGGCCATGGCACAACACTCCGCGGTCATCACCGACCACGTCCAAGCGCGGACACAGGAGGCGAAGCAGCGCCTGCGCACACGTGTGCGCACCATCGAGGAACTCACTGACCTGCGCAAGTTCATGGAGGAACTCCGCGGCGTGCTTCCGGGCTTTCGTAACCAGCTCAACAACGCCGTCGACACCCGCAACGCACTGGAGACGTTCTGCTACCGCATTGACCGCGATCGGAAAGTGGACCTGTGGCAGGCGCTGGAGGCGCAAGAGTTGCTCCTGCAGCAGATGCGCAACGTGGCCTCGGTGTTGCAGCAGCGCCAAGAGGCGATGGCGGAGGACATGTTGGTGCAGCAGAGCGCGTTCAAGGACCAGCTGGAGCGCTTGGAGCGTGAAATCATGGAGTTCAACAACCTGACGGACCTGGAGCACCTGGAGAACAACTACCGGCGGCTGCGAGCGTTGGAGGTGCGCCTGGCAGAGGCAGAGCGGCAGGTGCGGTTGTACAACTCGCGGGAGAACCTGTTCGGCATGCCGGTGACGCCCTACACGGAGCTGGTCATGGCCAAGAAGATGTTCCTGCCCTTCCAGATGTTGTGGACGTCCGCCCACCGCTGGACGCATGCGTACGAGAAGTTTGTGACCACCGCCGTGATGCAGCTGGACAGCGAGGAGGTGACGAAGGAGACGTCAGAGGCACGATCCAAGCTGGCGCAGTGCGTGCGCCTGTTCTTCCGCGCCCAAAACAAGCGGTGCATGGCCGTGGCGCAGGAGGTCAAGACGGCGTGTGACTCGTTTGCGCCCATGGTGAGCATCATCACGGGGCTGCTGACCAAGGGCATGCGGGAGAGGCATTGGGAGACGCTCACCAAGGAGGTGGGGTTCACACTGCATCCTGGCATGGCGATGTGCTTCCCCGAGCTGGTGGAGAAGGGCATTGAAAACTACAGCAACGACGTTGTGCGCGTGTCGCGGGTGGCGGCGCGCGAGTATGAGCTGGAGGAGTCGTTGAACGGCATGGAGGAGACGTGGCGCAAGCTGCGACTGGATGTGGTGCCGTACAAGAACACCGGCACGTTCATCATCCGGGGCGTCGGCGAACTCATGACGCTGATGGACGAGCACATCACCACGACGCAGGCCATGCAGTTCTCCGCGTACAAGAAGCCCTTCCAGGAGGCCATCGATTCCTGGACCAAGCGGTTGTCGCTTGCCTCGGAAGTCATGGACGAGTGGGTGCAGGTGCAAAAGGCCTGGCTACACCTGGCACCCATCTTCAGCGCCGGCGACATTGCCGCGCAGCTGCCCACCGAAGCCAAGCGGTTCGCGACGGTGGACATGAACTGGCGGCGCACGCTGGCCGCGGCGGCGTCTGCGACCGATACCATGGCGTTCCTGGCGCGGGAGAAGCTGCTGCAGAAGTTCAAGGAGAGCATGCGGTTCCTGAACACGGTGCAGAAGGGGCTGGCAGAGTACCTCGAGACGAAGCGCATGGCCTTCCCGCGGTTCTACTTCCTGTCCAACGACGACCTGCTGCAGATCCTGAGTCAAACCAAGGAGGTGGGGCGCGTGCAGGACCACCTGGCCAAGTGCTTTGAGGGCGTGCACCGGGTGCAGTTTACCAAGTCCAAGTCCACCTACCCCAGCATGCGCCTGCCCTCAGGCCGCTCACGCAAGTCGCTCTTCCGGGTGCGGACGCAGAGCCACCTGTCCCAGCGCCAGCATGAGGTCACCAACTCCTCCCACATCATCGCGCTCATGAGTCGCCAGGGCGAGCGGGTGCCGCTGCAGCAGCAGGTGCAGCCCGGCGACCAAGGCGTCGAGGTGTGGATGTCTGCTGTCGAAGCCAGCATGCGCGTCAGCGTCAAGGAGGTGATTCGCGAGGCCATGTTGGTACATGGCTCTGTCCCGCGGCGCAAGTGGATCCTCGAGTGGCCCGCGATGTCCGTGCTGACGGCCAGCCAGATCCACTGGACGGCCAGTGTGGAGACCGCGTTGAAGCAAGGCACGGACGCGCTGCGGGAGGTGTACCATGACCAACTGCAGCAGTTGGCGGACATGGTGAAGATGGTGCGCGGCCGCCTCAGTAGCCTGGCCGCCCTGTCTGTCGGCGCGCTCGCCGTGATCGATGTGCATGCCCGCGACATCGTGGAGCGGCTCATCCGTGACGAGGTGGTGGACCCGTACGCCTTTGACTGGATTCGCAACCTGCGCTACTACTGGCGGGAGGACGACGTGTCGGTGGAGATGGTGACGTCGCAGCGCCGGTTCGGCCACGAGTACCTCGGCAACTCCTTCCGTTTGGTGGTGACGCCCCTGACGGAGAAGTGCTACGTGACCTGCATGACCGCCATGGACTTGACCCTTGGCGGTGCCCCCGCGGGGCCGGCAGGCACAGGCAAAACGGAGACGGTGAAGGACCTGGCGAAGGCGCTGGGCAAGCAGTGCGTCGTGTTCAACTGCTCGGAGGGCCTCGACTACCTGGCGATGGGCAAGTTCTTCAAGGGCCTGGCCTTCTGCGGCGCGTGGGCGTGCTTTGACGAGTTCAACCGCATTGATGTGGAGGTGCTGAGCGTGGTGGCGCAGCAAATCATCACCCTACAGACCGCCGTGCGCACGGGCGTCTCCAGCGTGGAGTTTGAGGGCACGGACGTGCGCGTCAACAGCCAGTTCTCGGTGTTTGTGACCATGAACCCTGGCTACGCCGGGCGCACGGAGCTGCCTGGGAACCTCAAGGCCCTGTTTCGGCCCGTGGCCATGATGGTGCCAGACTACGCGCTGATCGGCGAGATCATGTTCTTTGCCTACGGCTTCGCCGAGTCGCGGGAGCTGGCGTTGAAGATGGTGTCCACGTTCCAGCTGTGCTCCGAGCAGCTCTCGTCTCAGCCGCACTACGACTACGGCATGCGCGCTGTGAAGAGCGTGATCGCAGCCGCCGGCAAGCTGCGCAAAGCCACCCCCGACGTGGCGGAGCAAACGCTGCTGTACCGTGCGCTGCACGACGTCAACGTGCCCAAGTTCCTGGCCCAAGACCTGCCGCTGTTCCGTGGCATCGTCTCCGACCTGTTCCCCAATCTGCACGTGGCGCCGCCGGACACGCGTGCGCTGGAAAAGGGCTTGCGCCGCGCGTGCCAAGACCGCGGTCTCCAGCCCACGCCGTACTTCATGGAGAAAGCCAAGCAGCTGTACCACACCCTGCGTGGTCGTCACGGTGTCATGGTGGTGGGCGCGTCCGGCGGCGGGAAATCAGAAAACCTGGCGACGTTGGCACAGGCCGTGACACTCCTTGCGGGTGCCGAGGAGGGCGCGGAGCGTGGCGCAGACTTTCGAAAGGTGCGGGCGGTGTACATCAGCCCGAAGGCCATCACCATGGGTCAGTTGTACGGCCAGTATGACGAGGCGACGCGGGAGTGGATTGACGGCGTGCTGGCGCACTGGGTACGGGCCTTTGCTGCGTCACGCAACCGGGACTTCAAGTGGATCGTCTGCGACGGCCCCGTCGACGCGGACTGGATCGAGAACTTGAACACGGCGCTGGACGACAACAAAAAGCTGTGCCTCGCCAGCGGCCAAATCATCCAGCTGCCACCGGAGCTCAACATCGTGTTTGAGGCGGAGAACCTGGACCAGGCGTCGCCCGCCACCGTCAGTCGGTGCGGCATGGTGTGTCACGAGCCGCAGTTGCTGGGCACAGACCCGGTCGTGGCGTCGTGGCTTGAGCGCTTGCCCGAGGGCGTTGCACCCTGCCTCAAACCCGTGCTGCGCACCCTGTTCGACACGTACCTCGACCGCACGCTGGCGTTTGTGACACGGCACTGTGCCCTTGCCCTGCCCCCCAGTGCGCCACACATGGTGCTGTCCATGCTGCGGCTGCTGGATTGCGCGCTCGATCCCTACACCAAGCGGGAACCGGCGCCAGAGGAACTCGAGGGCGACGGACTGCCGCTGGCAGTGCAGGGCATGTTCATGTTTGCCCTGGTGTGGTCTGCCGGAGCCAGTGTCATGATGGATGCTCGTGCTGCCTTCTCCGCGTTCTTGCGCCAAGAAATGGAGGACCACGGCTTTCCGTTGGCGCCGCCGTCGGACGACACCCTGTTTGCGTACCAGTTCGACATGGGGAGCCAGGAGTGGGGTGGTTGGTCGAGCTTGACACCGGCACCGGCGCCGTATGTCCCCGACTCCGACTTCAGCGAGCTCTTTGTTCCCACGCCCGAGACGGTGCAGATTTCCACGCTGCTGCACCGCCTGGTGTCGCACAACATGAATGCGCTGTTGCTGGGCTCCACCGGCACCGGCAAGACGATGACGGCGATGCGGTACCTGTCGCAAGACGCGGCGGCCAACATCATCCCCATCACCTTCGCGTTCTCCGCCCGCACCACGTCTCACCAACTGCAGCAGTACGTGGACGACCGGTGCGACAAGCGCAAGAGAAACGAGTACGGGCCGCCCATCGGAAGTCGCTTTGTGGCGTTCCTGGACGACATCAACTTGCCCCGACCGGAGCCCTACGGCGCACAGCCTCCGATTGAGTTGTTGCGGCAGTGGCTCACTTATGGTGGGTGGCATGACATGCGCACCATGGCTACCAAGCGGGTGGTGGACACCAGCATGGTGGCAGCGATGGGATACACTGGCGGTGGTCGCCACCCGATCTCGAACCGCTTGCCTCGGCATTTCAACATCATCCCCTGTGCGCCCATGTCCGACGACAGCAAGCGCTCGCTGTTTGGCACCACAGTGGCGTCGTTCTTGAAGGTAACCGGCTTCCATGCTTCGATCCAGAGCCTGGCGCCGTCCGTCACCCAGGCTATTGTTGCGCTGTACGTTTGCGTCGTCGTGTGACGGGGTCCGGGCAAGCTGCGAGGCAGATGCCGCGGGGTGCTGTGGCGTTGCGTGTGCAGTTGTTCATTGTTGTGCGTTGGCGTGTGCGACGTGTGTGCTGCGTGGTGTGACCAGATTCAACGACGTATGCACCTGCATGCTTCCAACGCCCTCCAAGCAACACTACACGTTCAACCTTCGCGACCTGTCCAAGGTGTTGGCAGGCCTGCTATTGGGCGACAAGGACCGCATCGGGAGCGACACGTCCAAGTTCTTGCGCCTCGTCGTGCATGAAGCGCGTAGGGCCCTCCAAGACCGGTTGGTGGATGAAGTCGATCGGCAGTGGTTTGACCGGTCCCTCGCGACACACATGGCCAACTTCACGGGGTGAGTGCCGTCTGCTGTCGCAGTGTGGTGGGGCAGCACACAGACAGGCGGCGTTGTGTGCTTGTTAGTTTGTTTGTTTCGTTACTTAGTTTCTTTTGTTTTGTTGTGTGGTGTCTGCGGTGGGGACTGCTGGTGCGTTATTTTCGTTTTCGTTCGGATTGACACGTGCTTGTTGGCCACACACCTCTGTCGCTGGTCCCAATCAGGGCGCAATGGGACGACTTCATGTCCGTGCAGCCCGAGCGCGGTGCCTCCTCCGAGGACGACTCCGCGGCCGTTGCACACCGACGCACCCCGGACACGATTCTGCTGTTCGGCAACTTCGTGTCGTCGCGGGCGGAGAACCGGTACGAGGAGGTGACTGACATTGATGGGCTGCTGCCCATGTTCGAGGAGTTTCTGACGGATTACAATCTCGAGAGCCGGTCGCCCATGCGCCTGGTCATGTTCCTGTCCGCCATTTCGCACGTGTGCCGTGTGCTGCGCGTGCTGCGGCTGCACGGCAACGCGTTGTTGTTGGGTGTCGGCGGCAGCGGGCGCCAGAGTTCCACGAAGCTGGCCACCTTCATGGCCGAGTACCACCTGGTGCAGATCTCTGTGAACAAGGGGTACACGATGCAGGAGTGGCACGAGGACGTGAAGCGTGTGCTGCTCAGCTGCGGCTTGGACGACAAGCCCAGCGTGCTGCTTGTGGTGGACTCGCAGATCGTGCACGAGGCCATGCTGGAGGACATCAGCAACCTGTTGAACGCAGGTGACGTGCCGGGGTTATACTCCCCCGAGGAGCTGGACCAGATCATGGAGGCGTCCAAGTTTGCGTGCCAGCTCAAGGGCCTGCCCCTCACCAAGCTCAACCTGTTCAACCAGTACATCGCGCGCGTGCGCCGCAACCTGCACATCGTCCTGGCCATGACGCCCGTCGGCGCCGTGTTCCGCGAGCGCCTGCGCATGTTCCCAGCCCTCGTGAACTGCTCCACCATCAACTGGTTCCGGTCGTGGCCGGCCAGTGCGCTCAAGTACGTCGCGGAGGTGGAGCTGGGGCTGCGAGGCGTGGCGGACGACGACACAAACAACGCCACGTCCATGCTCCGCACACCCGCTCCCTCCCGCCCGGTGTCACCCGTGTCAGTGGGCTCCGACGCTGGTGGGAAGGAGGAGGAGGAGGAGGGGGAGGGGGTTGGCGTGCCACGCGTCGCGCCGGCGCCGTTCGTGGTCACCAGCGAGGCAAAGGGGGACGACGGCGCTGCGACCGACGGCACGATGGCGGCGACGAGTGACGGGAACGGCGGTCGCAGCGGTCGCAGCGGCACGGGGGATGTGAGTGGCGGTGGCGTGTTGGGCGCAGTCGCCAGCATGATCCCACGCTCCGCGCAGAAGCCGCTGGTGCAAGTGTTCAACACGGTGCACCAGTCGTGCATTGCGGCGAGCAACCGGTACCTGGAAGCCATGCGGCGACACAACTACGTCACGCCGGCGTGCTACCTTGAGTTCCTGCGCGTGTTCCGGCGGCAGTTTGTGAAGGTGCACAGCCAGGCGGCACAGAAGCAGCAGCGGTTGGAGGCGGGCCTGGCAAAGCTGGAGTACACCAGTCAGCAGGTGACGGAGATGGGCGAGTCGCTGGTGCGGTTGCGCCCGCAGCTGGAGGCCACGCAGGCGGAGGTGGACGAGATGATGGTGGAGATCCATGAAGACCGAGTGCAGGCCGACGCCACTCGCGCTGTGGTGGCAGAGGAGGAGGGCCTGGCGCGCGAAAAGGCAGAGAAAACGCGGGCCATTGCCGACGACGCGCAGCGTGACTTGGACGCGGTGCTGCCCCTGCTGGACCAAGCCGTGGCGTGCTTGAACGCCTTGAAGCGCGCGGACATTGACGAAGTGCGCAGCATGATGCGGCCGCCACTCGGCGTGCAGCTCACGATGGAGGCCGCGTGCATCATGTTTGGTGTGAAGCCGGCGCAGCGACGCAACGCCATGGGGCAGCAGGAAACGGATTACTGGGACGCTGCCAAGTCCCAACTCCTGCGCGACGCCCGCACCTTCCTGCAGCGCATGTTTGCGTACGACCGCGACCACATCCCAGAAAAGATCATCAACGACATCAAGCCCTACATCGACCGCCCTGAGTTCCAACCGGAGGAGGTGGAGCGCGTGAACAAGGCCTCCGCCGGCGTGTGCTTGTGGGTGCGGGCCATGTACCACTACCACCAGGTGTTGTTGGCGGTGCAGCCCAAGAAAGCGTCCCTGGCGGCTGCCCAAGCTGAGTTGGACAAGACACTGGTGTCGCTGGCGGATGCCAAGGCGCGGTTGAAGCGCGTGACCGACCACGTGGAGTTGTTGCAGACGCGGTACAACGACGCAGTGGCGCACAAGGAGTCGCTGGCCTCGGAGATTGAGCGGTGCACCATGCGCCTCGACGCTGCTCAAAAGCTCACGTCCGGGTTGGGAGACGAGGCTTCGCGGTGGCGAGACACCGTGGCGGAGCTACATGCGTCCAAGGACCACTTGTTGGGCGACGTCGTGGTGGCGGCTGGCACCATTGCGTACCTTGGGCCGTTTAACGGCACGTTCCGTGACGACATTGTGGCGGAGTGGCGGGACGAGCTGGAGAAGTTGGGCATCACCCACTCGCAGGACGTCACCATGTCCACCACCCTGTACGACAGCGTGAAAGTGCGCGAGTGGCGGTTGGCGGGGCTGCCCACGGACGAAGTGAGCACCGCGAACGGCATCATCATCCACAGCTCTCGCCGGTCGCCGGTCATGATTGACCCCCAGTACCAGGCCAACCACTTCATCAAGCGCCTGGCGGAGGATCGGGACGCCGGCATCGACGTGGTCAAGCCGGATGACGCGTCGCTGGTGCGCACCATCGAGAACGCGATTCGGTACGGCCGGTGGGTGCTGCTGGAGGACGTGTCCGAAACCGTGGAGCCCAGCCTGGTGTCGCTGTTGGCATGCAACACCACTACCATCCCCGGTGCCTCGGGACGGTTCCTGCGTGTGGGCGAGGCCGTCATTCCGTACCACCCCAACTTCCGCTTCTTCATCACCACCGCGCTGGCCAACCCCCACTTCTCGCCCGAGGTGTGCTCCAACGCCACGGTGCTGGACTTTACGCTGACGCAAAGCGGCCTGGAGGAGCAGCTGTTGACGACCGTCATTTCGCGGGAGATGCCGGCGTTGGAGGATCGCAAGGTGCAGTTGGCCATCGCACAGGCCAGCATGGAGGCGGAACTGCGGGCGGCGGAGACAAAGATCCTGTCGCTGTTGGGCAACACCACGGAGGGCCATCTACTGGACGACACAGACCTGATCCAGGCATTGAACCGCGCCAAGGGTGCGTGGGTTGGAGAGAGAGAGAGAGGCAGGGGGTGGGGGGCAGTGCGTGTCATGTCGGCATCTGACTGGTGTTGCGTTTCGTGGTTGGCTTTTGCTTTTGCTTTGTGCCTTGCGTTGTGTGGCTGTGTTGTTTATGTGTTGTATTGTTGGGCGCTTTGTGGGATGGGTGTGAATTCGTGTGTGGGGTGAGGAACCACAGGCACTGCGCAAGACATCCAAGCCAAGATCTTGGAGTCAGCAGAGACGCAGCGCCACATCGAAACCAACCGTGACGCGTATCGCTCCATTGCTTCGCGCGCTTCCGCGATCTTCTTCACCGTGTATGCGCTTCGTGATGTGGATCCCATGTACCAGTACTCCCTGGCTTGGTTCAAGCACCTGTTTGACAAGGCCATTGTGGAAACAACACGCTCAGAAAAGCGGGAGGACCGCATTCGTGTCGTGAACGAGCACTTCACAGCATCCATGTACGTGTGCCTCCGTGCTCCTACGTGTGGTCTGTGTGTGTGTGCGGGGTGCGCATTGACGGTGCCGTGTACGTTTCTTGCTCACTCTTGTTGCGCTGTTGCCACTCCCGTGTCGTGTCACCCCAGCCACACCTCGGTGTGCCGTGGGTTGTTTGAGCGCCACAAGATGATATTCGCGCTGCTCCTGGCCGTCGCGGTTCAAAAGAACCTCGGCCAAGTGGACGCGGACGTGTGGAGGTTCATTCTCAGCTCCCAGCCCCCGCACAAGGGCAGTCGCCACGGCAGTCGCCACGGCAGCCGTCGTGGCAGTCCACGCGTGGCCGACTCCGCGGAGTCTGGGTCTGGTTCTGGTTCTGGGTCTGGGTCTGTGTCAGCTGTGGCCGCGGATGCGCCACCGAACGTGCCTTGGCTGCAAAAGCGCGCGTGGGAGGAGCTGGGTCGCTTGAGCCAGCTGCCCGACTTTGCGCGCCTGCGCTCGCACGTCGTGGAGAACTTGGATGCGTGGGGTGCGTGGGCGCAGAGCTCCGAGACTGCGTTGGAGGACGGCATTCCAGGAGGGTGCGTGCTGCCTGCCTACATGTCCTCTTGTGTGGTGTTGTTGTGTTTGGTTTGTGGCTTGTGGGGTGTTTGTTGTGCTCTGTGGTGGTGGTGGGGGTGCCGGATGTGCCGGTTGTGCCGGATGTGCCGGTGGATGTTGCTGTTTGTTTTGTTGCGTTGCTGACAACGCCACGTGTGTGCAGGTACGGTAAGCAGAGCGCGCTCCATCGGATGTGTGTCATCCGTGCCGTGCGACCGGATGGGGTCATCACCGCCGCCCAAGCGTACATCCGAGAGGTGCTGGGCGAGGCGTACCTGTCCCCACCGTCGTTCAACATTGAGGAGAGCTACGCCACCTCAACACCGGTGTCACCGCTCGTGTTTGTGACTACCCCGGGCACGGACCCGTTGGCAGAACTCCAAGCGTTTGCAACCAACACAGGCATGCTGCGGAACTTCCACACGCTGTCGCTCGGTCAGGGCCAGGGTGCTACTGCAGCGAACCTCATCACGACGGGTGCTGCACGAGGACACTGGGTGATGCTGATGAACTGCCACTTGTACGTGTGGAACCCCCCCCACTCAACACATGTCGGCTGGTACATCGTCTTGCCTTGACATCTCATGGTGTGGCTACACTTTCATTTGCATGTTCTTCGTTTTGCTTTCTTTCAGGTACACATCTTGGATGGAGACGCTGTGCACACTGGTGGAAGGCTTGAGGGAGGACCAAGTCCATCGCAACTTCCGGTTGTGGCTCACCAGCGAGCCGACCTCCACATTCCCTGTCCCCGTGCTGCAACGGTCGGTGAAGATGACCATGGAACGCCCCACCGGTCTCCGTGCAAACCTGCTGGCCACCTACGAAGGGTTCACGAAGGAGATGTTCTTCGAGCAACCCGAGGCCCGCACGTTCGCCAAGCTCCTGTATGGACTGGCGTTCTTCCACGCCAGCATCGTGGAGCGGTGTCGGTTTGGAGCGCTGGGCTGGAACAAGCCGTACGACTTCAGCGACTCGGACATGTCCATTTCGCGTCAGCAGTTGGACGTGTTCCTGGGACGCTACTCCAAGGTCCCCTTCAACGTCCTCAACGAGATGACCGGCGGCATCAACTACGGTGGCCGCATCACGGACGACAAAGACTTGCGCACTGTGGACATCCTTCTGCGCACGTTCTTCTCGCCATCCGTGTTGGAAGACGGGTTTGCGTTTTCTGAGAGCGGCACGTACGTGTCTCTGCCGTATGACGATGACCAGCCTTTGGAGGAGTACCTGCGCGCGATTCGCAAGCTGCCCGTCATCACGGAGCCAGAAGCGTTTGGCATGCACCCCAACGCCAGCGTGATGGTGGCGTTGGGCCAAGCGTACAGCATGTTCGACACCATTCTGGCCATCCAACCTCGTGACAGCTCCGAGTCAGGGTCAGGCGCGTCACAGTACCGCTCCCGCATGCGCATCATCGCGCACACCGCCTCCGGCATGCTGCGACGACTCCCACCGTCGTTTGACGCCGACTCCATTGCGCTGCGGTACCCGGTGCGCCATGAGCAAAGCATGAACGTGGTGCTGGTGCAAGAGGTGGTGCGCTACAACGTGTTGTTGGATGTCATGCGCAGCTCGCTGCAGGAGTTGCGACGTGCCACCAAGGGACAGGTGGTCATGTCCACGGAGCTGGAGGAGCTGGGCAACGCGTTGTTCAACCAGTGGGTGCCTGGCATGTGGTCTCGCGCGGGCTACCCATCCCTCAAACCGCTTGGCGCCTGGGAAGCGGAGCTTCTGCAGCGCCTGGAGTTCCTGAACACATGGGCGACGAACGGTGTGCCGTCAGCGTTTTGGATCTCCGGCTTTTGCTTCCCGCAAGCGTTCCTCACCGGCACGCTCCAGAACTACGCGCGGAAGCACCACCTGCCCATCGACACGCTGTCGTTCGCCTTCCGTGTGCGAGATGACGTTGCCGACCCCAAGGACGCTGCACTAGCGCCTCCAGAGGACGGCTGCTACGTCTACGGCCTGTTCCTGGAGGGTTCCCAGTGGGACAGCGATCAGCATCGGCTGACTGAGCCACGGCCGCGGGAGTTGTACCCCAGCATGCCAATGATTCACCTGCTGCCGTCACCCGAGTGGAAGCCAGCCACGCAGGGTGTGTACTGGTGCCCGGTGTACAAAACGCTGGCACGCCAAGGTGTGTTGAGCACCACCGGCCACTCCACCAACTTCGTGATGTGGCTTGAGCTGCCTGCGGAAGGCACCACTCTGAAGCGGCCTGCTTTGGTGTCGGAAGTTGGCGCCAGCATCTCCATCGGCGATCAGTTGGCAGACACGAAGGAGTTGGTGCATGCAGGCTGTGCTGCGTTCTGCAGCCTTCGCTACTGAGCACCTCATGATGAATTCAGCGGAAAGTTTTTGTTTGCGTTGCCGCGCTCGAACGCAACACAAGTAGCATGTGTGTGTGGGCGTCGTGTGCGTTTGATCAATCATATGATACACGATTTCAGAACAACTGATGCCTTCCATGATCAGCACCAGTGGCACTCTTGCACGTTGCAAGCAAAGAGAAGCCAAAAAAGATAAGCACGACGCACGAAGGGCACAAAGAAACGGAGCAAAGGAAATAGAAAGTAAACAACACCTTGGGAAGGGCAAGAGGAGACACTAGCAAAGACAAACAAAGAAAAAACGGGGCAGCAAAGCTGTACGTCATTGTGCATGGTGTAGTCGTGGTTGTGGTGGGCCAAACAAAACACACGACACCCACAACGGCTCAGGCGAAAACGAGTAACGGAACGAACCCCACCCTGATTCGATCTGCCTCAACCAAGAGACAAGACAACGCCCCAAGCCGTGTAGCGCAGTGTTGGTGTGGCTACCGCGCCCGCTGCTGCTGTGGCGGCGTGTCATCTGTCATCACAAGCCGGCGTCGCAGTTGCTGAAAGGACGCAGATGCGTACGACGCCTCCACGTCCTCCTCATCCGTCTCCGACCGCTCCGACCCGTCGTTCGAGAAGGACGGGTGGGACAGGGACATGGGGCTCCCAAAGTCCACGGGCGCGCGTTCCAACCGGCGCGCTCCGCGGTCACCCGGAGGACTGGAGTTGTGCAAGGCACCCTGCACCCCCGGTGCCAGCCCCAACCCCAACCCCAACCCCAACTCCAACCCCAGCTCAGTGGGCCCACCATCATAGAACCGGCGGGCACTGGATCCGACCCGCAAGCCCGGCGACTGCACCAGCGTCTTGCCTGGCCTTGGTTGGTGTGCACGAGCCCGGGCATGTGGCCGCCGGGCACCTTGACCGTGACCCTGACCGTGACCCTGACCCTGACCGTGACCGTGATCGTGGCCCCGCACATGCACAGTCACGCCAGCGGTCTCTTCTTGACGCTCTGCCCTGCGTAGCGGAAGCAGTGGCGTCGACGTCACCAGTCCGATGGCCCGCGTTGCTCGAGCAAGGGGGCTGGCAGCCGCTGCCTTCTGCACGTCAAGCAGTGGCTCCGGGGAGTGAGGTGCTGCTGCATGCGTCGCGTGTGGGGGCAGGGCAGCGGCAACAATGCCAGCGGCTCGGTTGAAGCGCGTGAGCGGCGAGGGTGGCACGGAGATGGAAGTGGGCTCCAGCGGACGCGTGGGGGTGGTGGCACGCAGCTTCGCCGACGTCAGTGCTGCCGCTGTCGCTGCGTCTGCGTCAGAGAGCTGCTGTCGCTGCGGCGCGTGGGCTTTGATGACACCGGTTGCCTCCGCGTTCAAGGTAGGAAGTGACGGTGGCGCTCCGTTCGAAGGATGGCGACGCAGGGTCTTGGCGAGGGTCTTGGCGAGCGCGGACACCTTCGCCAGTGCGGGTCGGTGTTCCTGGTGGCGGAATGTCATGGCAGGGGACGGGGTTGACGCTGCGCCGGGTTCCGGCACGCGTGGTGCGACAAAGGGAAGCGCAGGTGAGAAGAGGGGGCGAACATGTGCCTCTTGAAGCCGTTGTGGAGCGGGACGGTGATCGATGCCAACGTAAGAGACAGGGGTGGCTGTCGTGGATGTGGTGGGGGTATCAACGGTCGCTGGAGTGTCGGGCGTGGCATGGATTGCTCCTCGCACCGTGCCACGGTGTGCGTGCTGACTTGCAGTCAATGTGGGGGTGGTTGAAGTTCCTGCGTTGGTGGTGGTCGCGGGTTGTGACGCCTGTGTGGTGGCTGCCTTGTGTGACTCGGAGGGCGGACGTGGTATGGGCGAGGTACCCACATCGCAACGACTGGGTTGGCGCTGAAGGTCAAGTGTGGCCTTGCGGGTACTCGTCGTCGTAGAGGAGCGCTTGTTGGCGCCGGAAGTGGCTCTGGCTTTGGCTACGGTCTTGCGGCGCCGAGGGATCATGCTGGCTGGAAGGTTCGTAATGGACTGCAGCATGCGCGGGCGACTGGAAGTGGTACTCGACCGTTCCGTTGGGGTTGCGGTAGTCGCGTGCGTGGACCCAGGGCCACACAGCGTTGCTTGACACGCAGTGCTCACCAATGCAGGGGGTGTGGAGGCCCTGGTGGAGTTGCCTTGGCCAGCAACCCCAGCGGATGTCGTGTCAACCGCACACGCTCCCACAACACGAGACCCAGCCGAACAAGGTTGCACATCGCAGTTGGCCACACTCCTTGTGGCATCTGCCTCAACAGCCACGTCACTTGCATCGCCGGGCTGTGCCACCTGCACGACATGGGTCTGTCGTGCAGGTGGCACAGCACAGGTTGGCCCACCTGTGCGTTGTTGGATGCTTCGCGTCCGAGGCGCTGGCTGTATGTCCTCACCAGCGGAAGAAAACGCTGGCTCGTGCGGACTCTCAAGCAAGCGGGTAGGGGACGGTGTGGGCGACGCTGGCGTTGTTTGCAACACTGCCGTGGTAGGTGACGCAGATGCTACCGTTCGTGTCGTGACTGGGGAGGACTCTGAGGCTCGATCCGGGATATCAATCGCAACTTGTGACAGGAGTGCCGCTTGCTCGTCCATTGTAGACGCCATTTGATTGGCTTTGGTGGTACCTTCGGAGGCACATGCAGGCGATATAACCCTGGTTGTCGCCGTGGAGCCGTCCCCAGCAAGGGGTGGAGGAGAAGGAGGGCAAGAGTCCACGTCTGATGCTTTGCAAGCTGGTTCGTGGGGGTGCTGGCTCCTACTTCCAGCCGCAGTGGCCACTCCTGGAGAAGAACAACGCTGGTTGCGACGATTGTCCTGGCTAGGTGGCACAACAGTCGCATGGACACTGGTCACATCGCATGCCGTTCCGGTCACAGGTGGCGACCCAACAGCTGACCCATCACCAGATCCAACACCGGGTCCAACAACCGCAGCGGTGCCGCTGGTGTGTGCGTACTCCACACGCGCCATGCCGGTAGTCGATCGCGACGACAGGCGACCTGAGTGCGACTCCGCGCCAACACGGCCGTCGTTGGCGCTGGTCGAGTCACGGTGGCGGCTTGGCTTGTCCGAGTCGCTGGCTGAATCGCTGACGGACTCACACGCGCTGGTGCTGCTGCTACTGGCGCTCCCGGAGGAGGAGCCGGCTTTGAAGGCTTCTGGCCCGGGCGATACAAGCTGTTGACGCGGGTGGATCCATTGTGAACGGCGTGCGGACAGCATGGCGAGGGTGTGCCATGAGGGTCCGGTGTGTGGGGTGGCGCGTGATGACAATGGGGACGGGATGCCACCAGGTGGTGCCAACCTGTCAGTGTGGGTGCCACTCGCCGTCTCCCCCATCACTTGGCCTTGTACACGTGACGACTGTGCGGACCCGTCAACCCGACGGCGCTGCCCGATACGCGCGGAGTGCTTCTTCCGAGCTGCAGAGTACCTTTGGCGGTGCGTGTCGGTGGCACCGAGGCGACGGCGGCTTCGACGACCCCGGCCACGATGACGACGATGGGTACGGCGGCGGGAGCGTGAGTGTGATTGGCTTGGGCTACATGGGACGCCACCACTGGGGACGTTGTTGGTGTGGCTGTTGGTGTGATGTGCCACACCAGAGGCAGGTGTTGTGAGAAGGTGGGAGACTGCCCCCGTCGCAACAGGTCGGTTCGACGGCGTCGAGACGGTAGGATCAGCAGCAGAGGCAGAGGAAGGTGATGAGAGCAGGAGGGGCGAAAAGGCAACAACGTCCGACGTCGTCTGTGTCTTGGGCGGCGTCAGCGCACCGACCTGCGCCTGTGCCTGTGCCTGTGCCAGGGTGGTGGAAGGGGGCGGAGTCATGGGTGGAGGGACAAGCTCGGACGCGCTGTCATGACTCCCCCGAGTAGGGTTGCGTGACGTTGTGGTGGCGCTGTCCGAGGAGGCGACAGATCGCCTGCGGGGTGCAGCCCGTCGAGGCACAATAAGCAGCGGCGAGTTGACGTGGTCCTCCAGCGCCAGTGGAGACGCCATGACAAGGTCAGTGAAGGGGGGTGTGGTCTTTGATGCGGGGCCGAGCTGTGTGGGTGTGGAGGGCGTTGCGGGGATGGATGCAGAGGATGTCTGTGCCACAGACTCCGAGGGAGGAGCTGCAGCGGCGCTTCGAGTTCCGCTCCCACCATCAACTGTACCACCACCCTTACCAGGAGTAGGTACATCCCGGCAAGCCAGTGTCCCCACGGCGACGTCCGCTGTCACGGAACCCACTCCCCATGCCGCACGCGCAGCCGCCTGTTCTTCATCGGTCACCACAGGGAGTGCACCACGTCCGGCGCCAGTTTCACCCTCGCCCAATTCATCGCCGTACTCGTGAGGACGGCGATCGCCACTACCACTACCCAAACCATCACCAGACCCATCACCAGAACTACCACCAACACCACCCTCACCCTCACCCTCATCATCACCATGCCCTCGTGCTGTCCTGGTCAAGCCCCGCAATCGCCGTTGCTCTCGCCGGGATCGCCTTCGCCGCGCGCGTCGCGCATGGCGCCGAAGTCTTCGAGATTGCGGCGGCGAGGGGGACAACATGTCCCGCACAACGCTCTCCGGTGCACGAGCACCCAGCGCTGCCACAACCAGCCGGCGCCCAGACAAATCGTACGACTGGATGCGCGCACGAAACCTCGCGTCGTGCATGAGGAGCCAGCCCAAATCTTGTGCCACCACCCGTCCCGCCACACTGGTTGCCAATGGATCAGCTGGCTGCACCGCCACGATGCTGGCTGCAGTGGCCCGGCGTTCACGCTTCAACGCAGCGGCCTGTGTGGCCACGAACGGACGGCTTGGTGTGCGGAAAGCCAACCGCGATGCGGATGTCACCGACGGTTTGTCGGGCGTGTGGTGGCCGACGTTGCCACCCCCACCTTGTTGTGGCTGATCGCAGTGCCCCTGTCCGTGGTGCCTGCGGCCGTGCCCGTGCCTGTTGTGGAAGCCTGCCGACGTGACCCCGTCAGCACTTCGGTCACGAGCAGCGAGGGCTTGTTGGTGGTGGACACAAATGTCCGCGGAGCGCAGCTCCCAGGACCGAATGCCCAGCGTCACGTCTCGCAGCGTGGTTTGGATGTGCACCAAACACCGAAGCAGAGACGCCGCGTCCACCACGGGTGCGTCCTTACGTCCGCCGTGCCTGGCATCGCCCTTTGGTGGCTGGGGTGGCGTGGTTGCCGTCAGTGCCTTGACAAAGGCAGCTCGCGTCAGGGTCACGCATGGCGACGTCACACCACTCTCATCGTCGCTTTCTTCCTCCCATGACGAACTCGACGCACTGTTGTCGCCTCGCCAACGCCTCATACCTGGAGTGCCGGCTGGGCCTCGCACGGCCAGCGGGTTTGGGAAGGGTAGCTCAGACCGCCCCGTGCGATGTGACGTGGGCAAAGTGGTGTTGGTGTTGGTGTTGGGGTTGGTGTTGCTGTCGAGCACCAGTCTCAGCAGCCACGTGTGCAACGTGGCGACAAATGATCTTGGGTGGGGCGGCCCAGCGAGTGCTGGCTGTCGGGGCCAGGTGAGCAAGGAGTCGACGAAGTCCGTGGTTAACGGGATGGATGTGTGCGCTGTGAACGAATCCTCGGGCGCACGAGAGAATCGCCTCCACCCGCGCGCCAGATGGTCGAACAACATGTCGCAGAGACCGATTGGGCTGGCGACACACACGTCATGCACC
>Ga0213833_1001102_pt1 | contig 20508 bp, 31 predicted proteins | sample SWATP21_FD_160575 | JGI IMG/M metagenome (GOLD analysis project Ga0213833, IMG submission 160575) | Coastal seawater microbial communities from Marineland, Florida, United States - SWA TP2 #1 | ecosystem: Environmental > Aquatic > Marine > Coastal | place: USA: Florida | collected 2016-08-14 | reverse complement strand
AGCGCGCGTGTTTGTGTGTGTGTGTGTGTGTGTGTGTGTGTGTGTGTGTGTGTGTTGTACAACCTGTTTGCCCTGCTCCTTAACACCTTTGCGAACAGATGGCCGAGATGGCTGCCATGGGAACGTGGGTTGTCTCTTGTCAACTGTGCGGTCAAGTCATCGAAGCAGGCACCACGGGCAATGGTGTCATGCGCTACCACTGTCAAGACTTGGACAAGACTGATGTCGATGCTGCTTGCTATGAGCAGTTTACCTCCGTTCGGCGTCTCTTGGAAGCTTGCGGCGGTATGTAGAGCGTCACCAATATGTGTTGTGTTGCATGCACCGAGCCTAATCGTGTGAATGTACGGTTCAGATGTTGCCGCTCCGGCACTGGAGGCTCTTCGGGCGTACTCAACCGCCCCATTTGGCCTGGTGTCCCAAGAGCATGCCAACCAAGTTTGGTTGCGTGTGGCATGCAAGGCTGTTCGTCCTTGGTACGTCTGTGATAGAAGAGTAACGCGCATGTGCTCGAGTGGTGTTCTTTCCAGTCATGGCGTGACTGCGCTGGGTGATGGTTGGTGCCCATAGGAAAGTCAACGACGAAACCCACCAAGTCGACACATCGGCCGTGTCACCGCAATGGATGAAAATGCTGAAAAAGTACTTTTGGAGCCCGGGCCAAGAGGAACGCAACGCCAAGGCACTTGCAACGTGAGTGTGAGGAGGTGGCTGTGCGCATGATGGCCTCCATGTAAAAGTTGCGCCCTGTCGTGTACCATCGAGGTTGCAGGGGGAAGTGGGCAGAAATCGTGAAGCCTCCCGCGACTGGCACTCCGGCAAAGCTCATTTCGGAAGCGTTTCGTCAGTACAAGAATCGTCTTTGCCTCGGCATTCCTCAACCAAGGCTGCTTGGCGGTGCGTTCGTGTGTGTGACACGCCACACTCCCGATCCTTGGTTTTTGTTCCTTCGCTCTCTTGGTGGGTTGTGCGTGACTTGTGCTTTGGGCGCCCAGACGTCGTCATGCCCATCTCTGCGTTTGTGTTGTCCGTCCCTGGTGGCTTCACCGAGCATGAAGAGTACGCTTCTTTCGGTCCCGCTTGTTCGCTTGTGTTCGCGCCTAGTCGGAGGATTGACGTTGCTGTGTTTGCCCGGGCGCTGTTGCCCAGGTACCAATGGTTAACATATGACCAGGTTGGCCAGCTGGCAACCCAAGTTGCGAAGGGCATGCGGGCGGTGCTTCCGTATGGTGCGCATGTGGGTATTTGCGGCTTCAACTCATTCGAGTGGTCGATTTGCGACTTTGCAAGCGCCCTCGCGGGCTGTGTGACAGTGGGACTTCACACCACATACTCGTGCGTGGTTGGTATTTGGTGTTTCGTGCACCGGCTTGTTCTTGCACTCGTAGTTACAACGCAGCACCGATGTGTGCTTGTGCCTCGTGCAGAGAGGAAGAGCTGGCGACGGTGGTGGATCATTCCGAAGTAGAAATCATCTTTGTCACCCACCGCTGCCTCGCGCTTGTGCACGACGCTCTCGGCCACATCGCAGCCTCTGGCTTGCCCAGCAGGGTGAAACGCGTTGTTGTCATGGATGGCGACACAATCAGTGGCACCCGCGCCACGGGTGAGTCTGAGCACAAGGGGGGCGATGCGGACCCTTCCGAACTGTTCATGTCATCTCCTAGCGTTGCTGAGCACCCGAAAGCCCATGCAGCATGGACAGCGTTGGGTGATGCTGGCGTGGAGGTCTCCTTCCTGGTCGACTTTGCCACTTGTGAGGGTGATCTGGACGACCCCTTGACTCTTCCACGCGGGGGTGGTGAGCAACTGTTTTCCCTCCTGTACACGTCGGGTTAGTCTTGCCCACCGCTCCACTGTCGTATCGACCCCCTTACCATTGGCTGTCGACTGTATTGCTTCGCTGCGCTCATATCCAGGTTCCACTGGCGTGCCGAAAGCGGTTACCGTTACAGCCGACCAGTTCTGGATTGACGTGAGCGAAACGTCGTTTGTCTCGCCTCTGGTTCGTTGGTGTTGGCGCCGTTTGTTTCGCGTGTGTGCTGTGCCAACACCTTCTGTGGCGTGCTCTGGGAGGACAGGTGGGCGTCTCTTTTATCCCCCTGTCCCATTCATCGGATCGACTGCGGGTATGGGAGTTTGCAGGGAACGGAGGTCGAGTCGGCTTTGCATTTTATGATCCCAGCAACTGGGCTGCTCACGAAGTACGGGCAGCCGATGTTTCGCCGCAAAGTTGGCGAAGTGGTTGGTGCTTTTCACATTGGTAACTTGTGTGCTGGGGTATGTGAGCAGCATGGGAAAAAGACGGTGGCCCCAGAGTCGTTTGGTGTGGACAACAATGTTGCCGGGTTGATTCGCCAAGTACAACCTCTGTCGCCGCTAGGTGAGCGCATGTGCAAGCACGTTGAAACCCCGTCAAGTGCGTCACATTTTGCTCGACAATGCAGCGCTGGCGTTTCCTCCTCGCATATGGAACGGGCTATATTTCCTTTTCCAACGCAAGCTTGTTGAAGCAGGCTACTTTGAGCCACAACTTCCCGAGGCTGGTACGTCCATGTGTTTGCCTTCGATTTTACGTTGGTTTTGTTGCAGCTGTGCTTGGCCTCCCCCTCTTTTCGCTCACCCCCTTTGCACAGATCGCCTCACAGTGTGGGAGGCTGTTCGAGCTGAGTTTGTCAAAGTACTGGGCAAGCGTGCATCGTTCTTGGCAACCGGTGGGGCACCAACTCCTCCCGTTGTTGCCAAGTGGGTCGAGAAGGTGTGGCGTGGGAAGCGCTTGGTGAATTCGTACGGAGCCACAGAGGTACATGTACTCGCGCGAGGCGGGTGTGACGTGGTATTGGTGCTTCCTTCCGCTTAGCGCACAACTGTCGCGTCCAGGTTGGCGCCATTTGCGCTGACGGGCGCCCAATGCGAAAGGAATCATGGCGTGCCCCAGTTGAAGTGAAGTTGCTTGATCACCCCGAGTCGCAGTTCTTGACAACGGATGGCACGTAGTCGCAGCACAGTTTGTGGGTTCGCATGCCGATGGTCCGCATGTCTCGTCTCACACATGCGGTGTGGTGGATCCGTTTCCAACAGATCCTCCTCGCGGCGAGGTGTTGGTCCGTTCGATTCTCACCAGTCGTGGCTACTACAAGAACCCCGAGATGACGGCAGCGTCATTTGATGAAGAAGGTGCGTGTTTCCATGTCAACCACACCGCAGCTGGTGCGTTGTCAAGTAGGTTTAGCTGTTCACACGCTTCTGGTCAGGCTTCTTCCACACCGGAGATCTTGGCTCCATTGATGAGCAAGGCAACTACCATGTCCTCGGGCGCATCAAGTCAACGCGTGCCATGGCTGGGGGGCGCGTTATTGTGCCGGATCAAGTGGAGAACGTCTTCGAGGACAGCAAGTTTGTTCGGCAGGTACCTGTGCTGCCCCACGGTCCATGCTGCGCGTTGCTGGTAACCGTTGCTTTTTGTGCTAGGTGTTTATCCACACGTCAATCACTGCCCCCACACCTGTCGTTCTGGCGGTTGTTGACGTTGCAACGGTTGCGAACTGGCTCTCCGTACCGTCTGAGTGCGTTTCTTCGGCGGACTGTGCTTTGTTTCTTTGGTGAACGCGAACGACTGCTCACGTCCCTCGTTTTGGGTGTGGACTTTGTCTTGCGATCAGTACCCTGACTCCGACTTCGCTAGCCAACACGGACCTCTGTGCGGCGGTTCGAGCAGATTTCATCCGTCTGGCAGAAGTAGCCCATCTTCCCGAACACACGCATCCCAGCGGTACGTGCTGCACACATGCCTGCTCTTTGCATTGCTTGAGGCGTGCTCATACGGTATCGTGTGCAGTGATCACGTTGGTTCTGGAGGAGTGGAATCCGCAGAATGGGTTGCTGAACATCCACTGGAAAAAGGTGCTTGGAGGATGTTGTGTGTGCGCGTGCAAACCAAGCACATTCGCTTACGTAAACCTGTGGATGTGGATGTGCAGGCACGACACAAGCTGGCTCGGAAGTACGCTAGCATTCTTGAATCGATGGTTGCTGTTGCTACTACGTGATGGATGTGCAACTTGAAGAACGTCTGCCGCTGCTGCTGCATGCATTGGATGTGCGTTTGGACCAGGAGTCATGCTCGGTCATTGAATCAAATCAGTAGTGTTCTTGATTCGGTGGCTTACCCAAGAGTCATATCGAAGCGGTACACACGAGCAACTGGGTCATCACCACCGGCCAGCATGCTCACAACCTGCTCTTTTTTGTGCACTGCCAACGACAGCAAGGAGTCTTCCGGTCCGGTGAATTCCTGCGCGCACTTTCCGCTCCGCGCATCATACACTCGAACCACTGCGTCCACACACGCAGTGGCAAATACGGGCAAGGATCCAATAAATTTGATCTGAACGACGGCATTTGGAGCTCGCAAGGTTTGGCGGCACTGTCGCGCGACAGAGACACACACGTTACATCACCGCCACACACAGGTTCACAAGCAGCGTCACGAACGGTGTTGCTACTGATGTCCCAGATGCCGATGCTTCCATCAGTGGACCCCGTCACACACCACGGGTGGGACGGACAGAACGCCACACTGCAAGCAGTGCAACAGCCAGGTAGCGTGAAAAGATGAAGCACAGGTCAATCAACACCCACAACACGTGTGAACGCACGCCTCAATTGATGACTCGCGACGAGCCTCGCCAGGGGCAGGGGCGTTGCGGAAGGTAGCCATCATCTGCAGCGAAACAGACCCGAGCCAACCCCCAAGTCGAAACAGGTTTCGCGGACAAGTGAGCCTTGGAAACGAACGACACAAACGCGTTCTTTCTTTTTCTTTGTGCGGGGGAGGGGGCGTACCTTGAACTTGTCGATGTTGCAAAGGCGTGCTGTACCATCTGTTCCGCCGCACAGCATCCACGGTTTCTGGCACGCGTCGCACAGGGTGAGCTCCAAGCGACACCACCAGACCAACTGTGCACAAACCTTTGGATGTACAGCCAATGTCACGATGTGGGTGCCAACTGGAAACCAGTTGTGCCTGTAGCATACACCAGGTCAGACGGGCAACTTGCTACAGCACCACGCAAAGCTTCGTACCCGCGGAACGTGTGCAAGCACTCGCCAGTGTTGCGCGACCAAACTCGAGCCGTGCTGTCACTTGAACCAGTGCAGAGAACCTTCCCCTTCTTGTGACCAAACGACCCACATGTGACAGCTGCTTCATGGCCGGCATACACCTACAATGACACACAAGAAAGAACAACTGTGAACGCTACCTTTGCAGCCGACAACACAGGCAAACACACACCTGGACACAAGTGCCTCGGACAGCGTCCCACATCCAAGTGGTGCAATCAGAGGATCCAGCGAGCACAGCAGCTCCCTGAAACAAAAGTGCAATGAGACGCCATGGATACACAAGGAGAAGCTATGGAGTTCGGGGGGGGGGGGGGGGTACAAACCTTCATGTGCCACTGCAACCACTCAACCTCTCCAGATGGACCCTCAAGCGTTTGCTTCAACTCGCCGCTTGCAGCATCCCAGACCTTCACCGTACCATCATACGACGCCGTTGCCACCAGAGTTCCAGCTGGGTTGAAAGCTACATCAGACACGGTGTCGGTATGACCCTCTAGAACGTGGGTACGCGATCCGTCTGCAACGCTCCACAACGCCGCAGTATCATCCCCTGATCCTGTGACCAGAAGAGCCCCGTTGGAGGCGATATCAACGCAGTACACAGAGTCTGCATGGCCACGCAAATGCTGTACAAAGAACACCACGCAACACATCGGTGTCAACAACACAACTGAAAACCCGAACTCGCCCATTTACACACTACGCACCACAAACGCATCGTCATGCACCGCGTCTGTGGCGTCATCCTCTTCTCCCTTCGTTTCAAGACCATCGTCACCCTCGCCTTTCACAGCTTCGGCATCAACTTCAGTCACTTCGACGCAAGCCTCTCCTAGAGGCGCAAAAGAAAGAGGGGGGGGGACGTTATGGTCGAGTCGAGCAAAGCAAGCCAACATCCCCAAACATACCATCAGTGATGAACTCGCCCTCGTTGCCTGCAAGCACCTCACCCCCCTCCGTGTCGATGCGTTCTACCCCAGCAGCATCGACAAGCATGTCTCCAAGCGCAGCACTCTCTCCAGCAGCTGCAACCGCAGCGTCGGAGCTCGTAACAGCCCCAGACCCAGCACCTACGCCAGCACCCGCGCCAGCACCCGCGCCAGCACCAGCGACTTCAACATGCTCATCGGGAGCCGCAGTTGGCAAACTGCCTGCCGCATCCACACCCTTGGTCACACTTGAGGGTGATTCACTTGTCGTGTGGGTATCATCAGTTGGGGGGACGTCCATTGTGACGTGAGGGCAAGTGGCACATGTGTCACACTGTCGTGGTGGCACCAAGAACCACGTATGACAAACTTTGTGTGTGTAAGATGTTTTGTGTGCTGCCCGGCCGCACAAAAAGATCGAGGCGGAGGTGATGATCACACATCGTGCCTCCACCCTCTTCGATCCTCCTTTGCTGCCGCAGTCGTCGGGTTGTGGTTGTTCAGTTCGTCCGAAGCGTGCATGTACCTTGTGTTGACTCCTCTTTTCCAGTAGGAATCATGCAGTTTGATGTCAGTCCCTTCGCCAATGACACATTGGTGTCAGGTATGGTGGTGGTGCATGCCGCGTTCTTCTCACCACCCTCACCCATCATTGTTCTGTGCAGAGTCACCCACTGATGTCGCTCTTGGCAAGAACACTGTGTTTCAGCGCGACCACAAGGTCAGTGGCCCGACCCATTGCGGTACGCGTGCTGTGTGACATTTCCCCCTGCTTTGCGTGCACACAGAAACGCCTGCGCCAGTTGTTGAGCCTCATCAATGAAGCCATGTCCGAGCCCAGTGACGGAATGGTACGTGCGCTTGCCTGGAGGATTGCAAGTGCTTATCCTGTTAGTCGTTAACCATGGTGCTCGTCCCCACCAGGCCGACCCAGTGTCGTTGCACACGCACCCACTCGACAAGGTTGAAATTCTGGAACTCACGACACCAAACACCGAGGTGTTCAACAAGGTGCGTGTTGCGACGCGTGTAGCAACAGCAGCTCCGGTCGCTAGCCCTCACCAATGTTTGTGGTGGTCAGATCATGACCACTTTCACCACTCTCTGCGATGAAATCCAAGAGGACTGTACCGTGGCCCGCTCGCAGTACTTCCCCGCCCTGTCCTTATTTGGGCGTTGGTTGGAGGAACAAGGCGAGGTTCAACCTGGTGCACTGGAAACGGAGATGGGCCGTCTGCTGCCTCTTCTGCAGCAGATTTCAAACTTCACGGAGCGCTGCAACAACATTGTGCTGAACCTCGTGCACCAACTGTCGTCGCTGTACTCGGCCAAGTGGAACCTGTACCAACGAGTGTATCGAAATGTGCAGTTAACTCCGGTGTACGAGCGCTTGGCTGATCTTTTTGAGGTAGGATCCTCATGACGCTGTCATCTACTGCTTTGGTCTCTTGGTCTCACGGTACACATGGTGCGCGAACGTTTGCGCGTGCAGACGCTGATCACACTCGATTACATCGTGCACGAGAACGAGCTGTTGGGTCAAGCCTGGGACAAGTACAAAAGCTTGATGCCTTTGGTGCGCAGTGACCCCGCAGCCTATGGTACGTCGCTGTGTTTCATCAAAGACTTGAGCACAACCATTTCACTGACACCTGGGGTGTTATTCATAGGCATGACGGAGGAGTCTGTGTCCCAATTTGAGCAGCTGCTGCTCAATCTGAATGATACCGTGATGGGCGGCAAGATGTTTCAGTTCTGCGTTGGTCAGAATTTCAACGTTCCTCCTGGCGAGAACCTCCGCTCGCTCAATGTCTCTGGCAACGAGTGCGTGTTGCTGATCTTACGTGTGTTCTTCACACACGTCAATGGTGACCTCATGTGGTGAACACGATGCAGAACATTCTTGAACGAACTGTGCGCGAGTCTCGTGCGAACGGTGCAAGTGTGCCAGAAGATGATCGGCTCCCCAATGGAGACGGTGGAAAAGCGTCGTATGGTTGGTGCCTTTGGCCTTTACGTGCTGCACCGTCGCCTTCTCCCCAATACTGTCGTACGTGCAGTGTCTTCCCACTGTCTATGGCCGGGCTGATCAGTGGTGACGCGTTACTTTTCATTGCCACTCCTCACAGAAACCCAAGAAGGATTTGTACAAGCAGCTTTGGAGAACCCAAGAAGAGGTGCCATTGATTCCCTTGTTTGGTCAAGCCGTGTGGGTGGCTTCTGACTTTTTGAAAACGTTCGCCCCTTTCCCGACCAAGAGCGTGAAGCCATCGGTGAGTACATCTACGCCTGCTTGTCTTGCTTGCGTGTTCAGCCAGTCACTCACGCACTCACTTACCGTGTGTACAATAGAAACCGGCGGCTCATCGGCGCAAGTGTGCAAAGCGCACAAGTGACAATATGGGGAAAGCTGTCCATGGCCTGTACATTCGTCTGACGGCCTGGTTGGTACAAGTGGAGACAATGTTTGCCCCTCTCCAATCTGCTCGGGTGAGACAGTTTGCCTGGCTGTTGTCATCCGCCGAGCGGGCAGGTGTTTGAGTCTGACTGGATCTTGTCGTGCAGCCATCAGGCGCACTATTGCGTGAGCGTGGCAAGCTCATGCTGGAAGGGGTGTTGTTGGCATGCCAAGGGCGCAACATGTGGCAAGCCTTTGTGGCCATCCACATGGCCACCAACTCTCCCATCAAGAAGGGCAATATTCAACACTTGAGCTTGGTAAGTGGACGTATGTGTGTGTACGTGTGCGTGTGCGTGGTGACGCCACAGCCGGAGAGTGTTCTGATACTGGTGGTTGGGACACAGTGTGTCGAGCTGTTGAAGGTGATCGAGTTTACATTCCGTCGTATGAATTCTGCGATCGCCGAATGCCAAAGCCTCCTCCTTCGTCAAATGGCCTCAGAAGTGGTGGTGCGTGTATGCCCTTTGTTGTCAGCGCTTGTGTGTTGTATTTCCTTTTGGCCACAGCACCTTTGCCCACCTTTTTCATCTTGTGCAGGCCACGTTTGTGCCCGTCAAGACGAAGTTTGGCAACCGTCAGTTGACTGACCAAAAGCGCGAGATTATGCAAGCCGTGTTGTTGTTGGAGCGCCTGGTGCATGGATCGGAGTCATTTTCGGCATCCCGCCGCTTGGCCATTCGCATTGCCACGAGTATTGTCACTCAGAAAGGCTCGCCTGTGGCAAGCCAGAGCGCTAAGGTATCCAGGTCTTTGTGGATGATCGATCTCCTCGCGAATTGGCAGCGCCACGTCGAAGAAGCATGTGACTGCAGGTAAGGTGTGGTATCCAGTGTACCCACGGCGTCTTTTGTGGCTCAGGATGGTTCGGGTCTGTTATTGCCAACAGTGGATTGTACTGGAGCCAGGAGTTGTTGCCCGCCATGCTGCAGAATCTTTTTGAGCGGCCTCAACAGATTAACCGCGTGCATTACATCATGGCTGCTTTCGGCGATGCCGCTCGCTTCTTGGAGGATGGTTCTATGCACCCTGCCAATGCCCTGACCGATGCTGGGGGTACCGCTCCGCAACAATCAGAAGCTGTCAAGGTCTACAAGGATTTCGTCATGCAAACGTTCAATGAGGTGATTGTGGCGCCAACTCAGAAGCAAGTCGAAGCCGACTTGCGACTCCACATCCACGCCCGACTCGAGAAGCACGTGTACAACCCGAAGGACCCACGAGCCAAGCGACCAGCTCTTGTTCCGCTTCTCAACCTACGCCCTGTTCGCTGCTTTGATGCCACGGTGGATATCAAGCAAGTGGTGACGCGATACTTGCAAACCACGTTTTACAATCTCACAACTGTGGCGCTCTACGATTGGAAGACGTAGGTTGTTTCGATGGGGTGCTGGTGTTACTGTCTTCTTGCTAACCTTGCTTTATTGCCAGGTACGGAGAAATGGCAAACCTTGCGAAAGACAAGTTTGACATCAACGTTCAAGACAACCATCTGCCGATGGGAGAGCTGAACCAAGGCATTGACATCTTGAAGATCATGCGCAACATCCACCTGTTCGTGAAGAAGTTCAACTACAACCAGAACCAACAGCTGTTCATCGAGAAGCGGTCAGACCGCGGCGCGAAGCACCTCAATGTGGTCAACATCGCCAGTATTTCTGCGTCCATTCGCACCCATGGCACTGGCATGATGAACACCACTGTCTCTTTCGCGTACCAGTTCTTGAAGCGCAAGTTCTTCAGATTCTCACAGTTCCTGTTTGACGATTACATTCGCTCCCATCTGTCTCGAGAAATCCGGGGATTTGATCGTCATCGAGCGCGCCTGCGCAACATGTACCCGCATCAAAATGCTCTGAAGTTCACTCGAGACATCCGTTCCCTCGGCATGGGTATGTAGCGCGTGGTGCCGCTTGTGTGCGAAGTCAGCACACCTCTGACTTCTTTCCCCTTTCTTTGTTCTTCTTTCCAGATGGGAATGAGTCATTCCTTGACAAGTTCCGAGTTCTGATCACGGAGATTGGGAACACGCTCGGCTACGTGCGCATGGTTCGCAGCGCTGGTATGCACGTGTGCTCCGAGGCTGTCCAGGTGCGTCGGTGGTCTGTGCTTGTTCTCTTTTTGCGTGCCTCAGCCACTTGAGTTGCTTCCGCTTGTCATGGTGTGCAGTTCATTCCGGACTTGCAAGAAGTGATTTCGTTTGCCGAATGTGCCGGCGAAGGTGACGAAGAAAAGGAAGGCGGGGCCCACCTGTCGGCGGAGACTGTCGCAGCTGGCGCAACGCTGGATGATGTCGTCCGCAACCTTGTGGATCGACTTCAAGAGGACTCCGACTTCCTCAAGATTTTGGTCAAGGTTGTCCAAGACAAGATGGAAACCGACAAGCATCCCCATCTTCGAAATTTCTATATGATCATCCCGGCATTGACGGTGCGTTGTGGTTGTTCACTGTATGTGTTTTGTTTTGCTTTGTACGAGTCCTCACACACGATCGATGTCCGGCTTTCAGCTCAATTATGTCGACAGCATCCGCATGGCCAAGGACCAAATGGCAAAGAGTGTGAAGGTGATACGTGCTCGTGAAACTGTTGCTGTTGTTTGTTTGATGTTATCGTTGACGTGGATGCTTTGTTGTGTCAGGGTCGCGAGGCATACTTCACGGATGATGGCTTTGCGCTGGGCATTGCGTACATTCTTCAAGTTCTCCGCCAGAACAAGGTGAGCGATGTGTGACGACTCCGGTTGTATCCGCCCTGCTTACTTGCCGGTGCCTGGTGTCAGAACTTCGCCTCCCTCCACTGGTGGGACAGCATGCGCCGCGTCTTCCATACGGAGGCACAACAGCTACAGGTGTGTGAGCGCATGGGTGGCGGTCGGCTTGAAGCGGTGTGTGTTTACTTACGCCTGGTGCAGGCCGTTCGGACCGAGATCGAGAAAAAGAAGAAGGGCCGCGATCAAGACAAACTCGTGGAGTTGTCTTTCAAAGAGAAGCGACTGCAAACCAAGCGCCACGAGTTCGGAATGTTGTTCTTCAGTTTCACCGGTGCTCAAATCTTTTTCCGATCCGAGTCCAGCGACGATGAGGCTCCCAAGAAGCGCGCTGCGGCACCCAACGATACCAAGGCCATCAAGGATGCCGCAGAACCTGAAGCTGGGGCCGGGGCCGGAGCTGGGGCCGGGGCTGGCACTGAGGGTGCAGTGAGTGGTGATCCACCCCCACCGCCACAGTAGTCTGTGAGTACTTCAGCTTCAATGCTTGTGAAGGACGTCAATAGTGGCTGCCGAACATGGGAAGTGAACTGGAACGCGAGGGGCTTGGCGCCGCATTGCTCTCGAATGGGCGCTATCTGTCACGTAGGCACTGTCCAAACATAGGCACTGTCCAAACATAGGCACTGTCCAAACATAGGCACTGTCCAAACATAGGCACTGTCCAAACATAGGCACTGTGCAAATAGGCACTGTCCAAACATAGGCACTGTCAAAAGCACACAGGCACTGTCTATCTTCCACACGCTCGTCTGCAGAACACTGCCACGCTGTCTGCACCGATCTAGCTTGCGTCCGGGGCTTCTACTTGCTGTTCTGTAGCCACTGCGGGCTGTTTGATTCTATCAGGTGGAGTACTCTCTGACCGCGGTGGCGGTGGTGGCGGGCTGCTGGGAGCCGCATCTGTGGTGTCTGGGCGTTGGCTGGGGCGTTGGCTGGGCATGACGCGAGCCAACATGATAGACAGTCTTGCGTTGATCGCGGACACGCGACCAGGCAGCTTACTGAGTCGTGCCTGCGCTTGCTGTATCCGTGCAACGTACTCTGATACTGTTGGCTGCTCGATGTTCTGTTGCTGTTTGGTCAGTTCTGATGCACGACATGCTTCGTCAGTGTGTGCACATGTTCACGAGACCCATTCCACGCACCAGCGAGCACTGCTTCGACGCGCTTGGACAGAGTAACCTGGCTTGCAGCTGCTGTCTTCATTGCACACGATACCTCTTGCACAAATGGTCTAAGTTCATCTGCGAACGCGTTGCCGATTCTATCTCTGTCCATGGCTGCTGCTTGTCGCCTGCGCTGTGGGTCTTGCTTCGGCGCTTGGCATCACCTCATTTATACTTATACGCACTGCAACGACACGCTCATAACAATCCCACATAGTCTAGTGGCTAGGATCCGGCGCTCTCACCGCCGTGGCCCGGGTTCAATTCCCGGTGTGGGAAAGTTTTTTTTTCTTGTTTCGTTTTGTTATTTTGGTGCTGCCGAGTGAGCCAGCTGACCCCACTTCAAGTGGGCCACTACTTGAAGTGGGCCACTTGAAACTTTGGGCTGCCGCCTCCACACCAGGCACGACCGCTCTCTGCAACAGAACGCCGCAAGCGATGAACGAAATGTGTCAAGCAAAACTCAGCAATAGTCATGTTGTGCCAACTTTGCACACACACGGTGGCGTACCGTTACCTGTCCTGTTGGCAAGGCAGCGGTGTCAGCGCTGACACCGCTTTTTTCCCTCATGTCTTCTGAGCTGCGTCACACACATCGGTGTCAGCGCTGACACCTACGAATTTCTTATTCTCAAAACGAACTTTGCACGGTGGCCCCGCTGCTCACCACCGCCAGTGCAACCGCCCCCCTCCCTCCCTGCTTCCCAATTCACGACCACCCAGCCACGTTTCCGCGCGTGCGTGTTACGTGGGGGTTGATGTTGCACGACGGGCGCCCGACATGCCCTGGTGGCGTCATGCGATCCCCTACGATGGCGGATACGGCGCGCCGTGGGAAGCTTCAAAGGGAGTGACACAACAGAAATAGGTGATATTTTTGCCGCCTGATATTCACATCGTCGCCAGCTCCTACCGGAGTGGTGTCAGCGCTGACACCGCTTCAACAGGACGGGTAACCGTCAGTCGCAAGTTGCGAGTCGCACTGCATCAATGCTTGCTGGCCGGGATTCGTTCTTCAGTTGCTTTTTGTCTGCTGGGTTCCGGCCTCGTTGTGTTTGCAGTGAAGCGATGATAAGCGATGATTCAGTGACTGAATTTCAGTCCCATCATGGGCCTCCAAGGTGAAGCACGCGATGCTTCACACGGTGAATCACACCGCAGACGACCGAGCTGCCACGTTGTGCTCCACGTCTGTGAAGCCTTGATCTCTCCTCAGACTTTGTACTGGCCGATCACGTTGACGCTTCGGTGGGATCATCAGGTTTGTCCACTTGTCCGTGTCCGAGATTCAGACAAAACGTTGACTCGCAGTGTGAATCTCACACATCGCGATGAGTGCGTTCAAAACTGGGGGCTTCTCTTTGAGAACTCAGCTGCTACGCTCACACTGTGATGCCGAAATGCTGTTTCATGAAAAGGACAAGGGCTACCCCGGCTGGCTGAGTTGCCACCACCGTTGGTGGCATCAACTTGACCAGAGGAGTCCACGAGACTCTTGTGCAGCGCAGCGAGATCCGTATCACCACGCTGACAGCTCCTTCGCCACTGCTATGTGGGCAGGCCTATCAATTCGCTGTTTACAGTCCTGGCTGTCGTGCACGAGCCGGCGAGCTGCACGACTGCGTATCAAGTATGCGCTGGCATCCAGCCGCTGGAGTCACGTGACTCACGTCGGTCGGGCACTGCCTAAGTACCAGGGTACCGTACATGATAACATGGGCAGGACTACGGTTGTTTTTGTTGTGTACGACTCTCCCTGGCTGCGTGCACGACGCTGCTTCGTACAGGCTCCCCGCGGTTGTGGTGCGTTGCACGCAGTGTGGGCCGCTGCGTGGCGTGTCGGGGCAGTGCGCGGTGAGCGAATTGAGCCAGTGGCAGTGTGCACCACGTAGACTCACTCCTAGTGAGATATTCCAATGGCTGGTGCGAATGTCTCAGTGTATTAAACTCGAAACCTTGATGCGAAACAACTCCTTTTGCCCCCTGCCTCTGCAGTCGTCGAGTACTGCCAGGCAGCCGCAGGCTGTCAGCACAGTGTAGTCCACACAGCACGCTGCGTGCCCTGTGTGCATCGTACACGTGGCGTCAGTGACGTCACATGGACCATGTCTCCAGCGGAGGAGTCCACAGTGTGGACCTCCACACACATGACAGACTGTCATTGACAGTCACAACACGACAAACACACCGACCTCGTGGAAGAGCACGCGTGACTGACGCCAGTACACAGCACAGTTCATCACCGTGCTTGCAAGTATCAGGCCTGAACTACAGGCTGTGACGTCCCTCTGCGATGGGAGTCCCACCACAACGGTGTTTCGCAGTGAGGCGCACCGCGTCGTGCCGTAGTCGGTCTGCGTAGTCCTGTTGATGTTGCACTTGCGCACGGTGGGCAGCCCACCACTGAGAGGGTACCACCAATTCTTCACGATGAACGTGAATTTCATGCCGTCAGCCTTCCGCGCCAGCTGTGAATCATCCACTAACGCAGCAACGGAAGAACAAAGTCAAGTCGGTTGAAGCAGAACTGCGCACGGCACGTTCACAATCACGTTGCTCAGCCGCCCAGCACAACTCACGAGACGCTGCCTCTAGTTGGCCTTCCACGCAAGCTGTGGATTATGTGCAAACCATTCACACCAAGGGGCCAACTTGGCAATGCAGTGCCTGGCTGCTTGATGTGTTCGTCACACAATGCTACATGTACATGAGTCGTGACTCACGACTCGTGAGTGGGACAACCCGTCTGCACGAGCCACTGACCAGAACGAGTCTTCTGGTCACTCGGAGTGTCACCCCTCCAGCTGCAATAACAACGCGTTTCTCGTTGCGTGTGGTCACTGTCCTTCATTGATTGTCAAGAAATAGTGCAACGCCGGCGGTTGGCCAGGCTGCTTGTGCTTTTCGCAAACGCTCGCTGTTTGCTGGGCGCCAAAAACGTGGGTAGGTGCTTCGCACAGACGTTGTTCACAGCACCATGACACGGATGGTTGTTCGTAATGACGCGTGGGCACGTTATGCCCATGGAGTACCCCAGCAACCAGCAACCACGCTCAAAAAACACTCAACGGCATGCACGAAGCAGCTCGGTTGAAGTCGTGCCAAGGTTAAGATTCCTCAGGGAATTTATTACGAGTCCGAAAACTATTTTTAGTTTTGCGGTGGACGAAGTCAGCGCCGCTGGCTCTCTTGTAGAAAACGTACGTGTGCACACGGGACCTAAAATTCATGCCCCGTGCTAACGACAGGACCAGATCGCACGCTGCAGCCGACAAAAGGACCGCAACAAGAAAGCATAGACGAAGAAGATGCGTGCTGGTGCTCCTGAATCGATATGGAACTCACGGAGGACACGGTTGGCTCGCGTTCGTCATGTGCAACCAGAGTTTCACGGGAACTACCACCCGGCGAGGTGGCACCCGCAGCTGCCAGTAGCAGGTCTTGAAGCTGCTCTTCCCTATCCCACCCATGGGCAGCTGCGGCGAGACGCCTCCTTCATGTTTTCTCAGGGTGGTCTCGTCCCTGTCGGTGTGCCTGTGGTGGCCTGGCCGAGCTTCTCGCGGCCGTGGCAGCCAGCCTTCACACCTGCCAGCCTGACACTTCCCGGGGCCGCTCGGCTCCACCCTGCCCGACCAGTAGGCAGTGGTTCCTCCGCATGTACTCCACGTACTGTCGCTGCCATGTCAGCGCACCTGCCACGCACATCTGCACCTCCAGAGCAGCAACCCGCCACGCGCGAGACCCCTGCTGCTGCTTCCCCGGAACAGATGGAGCCTGCTACTGCGCGTGGCAGCACCCACTGTGGTACCCGCGAAACACGTCGGAAAGATGACGGGGTCTCTCAGTTAGTTCCTTCTAATGGAGCTTCGGGTTCGAAGTCAATCGTTGGCCAGAACAGCAAGCACTCATCTAAACTCGTGAAAGGAGCCCGTACGAGTTTGCGTCGCGTGGCGAAGGCGGAAGGGAGCCGAGAGTTACGAGACTCTGAACCAGCCCCAGATACGCCAGCACAGTCAAAGCCTCGTGCACGATTCAAAGGTGTCAGTCGTACCAACAAACGGTGGAGAGCCAAGATATTCGCTCTTGGTCGTTCCATCAGTTTGGGCCACTTCCCCACCGTGAAGACCGCTGCCATTGGCTATGACATTGCGGCAAGGCTGCTGCGCGGTGTGCGAAACGCCACATCTGTAAATTTCTTGGACGATGAGCTAACTCAGCTCGCGCCTCTATGGCTGGTTGAGTGTGTTGTGAAGGCGATTCGTGCGTCGCTCAACAATACTGGGGACAGTGTGGCCTCTGTGGATGATAATCTCGCGTGGCTGCTTGAGCGGAAGCGCGCTCTCGAGGAATGCTCCGCTGACCGAGGTGTTAAGCGATCCCGGTCATGGGCAACCGAGTCCCGTCGCAAGGAGGACCGCCAGCGGCCTCGCACTCACGTTGGCAACACAAGTGGGCGGCAGCGCGTGGCGCGTTTCATGCACCCAACCTTTTCGAGTGCCTCCGCCTCGCTACCGTATGCCTTGCACATTCGCGACCTTCACCCCCCTGTGTGTGTTATTCCCCCCCAGAGCACACCCCCAGCGGCGCCTCTCGTTGCACGCTCTATGCTGACCGCACCTGCAATGTTCCACACGCCATTCCCCGGTCGTTAACCGTTTATTTTATGCTGTCCGTATTGTACCCCTTTTTCCTTCGTGTCGATCGACAATTGATTTGAGGGCCTTTGGAGCCCTTGAGGAAGGCTAGCCAAGTGTCTGGTTACCCTGCTTCTTTTCTGCTGCCGTGTTTGCTTTGTTATTTGATTTCGGGAGTCCCGGACCTCAGGTCCGGCGGTGTACATGGTTGTGCATCGACAATGGTGAAAATAATGACCATAGAACCCATGTTTGCACACGTGTTGTGGGTGGTGGGTTTTTCTCATCAAGCGCATGCTGGCTGCGGTGCTGTGGAGGTGCTGCAGACGCTACATCGACCTTTCACTTGCACCGAGCATGGATTGTGCCCATTTTGCATCGATGGGATGATACGTGGGGGTGTAACGCGTCGAAGCAGCCGCAGACGTGGCGTTGACCACCCCGTGACAAGCATGGACGGTGCACCGCAGCAGCAGGCCACCGCACACAGTGGCGACAATGATGATGACTACCACTCGCCGGTGTCGCGTCATGCAGCTACATGTTTAGCCCTTGCTTGTGTTGCTATCACAGCTGTTGCTGTGAGTGACTTGGCCGTGCTTGGTCGCGCTGTTCACGTGTCAACGGCGGTCAACTGTCGGCGCGTGCTGTGGTACGGGTGGATCACTGCGGTGTCGACGGGGCTCGGCGTGGTTCCTTTTTTCTTTTTGGGTCGCTTGCCAAAGTGGTGGGTAGCAGCCTGCAACGGTGAGTTTGCTGCAATGCAAGTGTGTGGCTTTGTCCCTCTCTCACGCGGAGGTGTTTTGCATTGATGATCCCAGCGCTTGCGGCCGGAATGATGGTGTCTGCAAGCCTTGGCCTTCTGTACGAAGGCATGTCGATGCCTGCAGACGGTTTCAGGTGGCTCCCTGCCTGGTCCAGGGCTGTGGTTGGTGCTGCTGCTGGCGCAGCATTCATTGTCGCCACCCAGCGCTGCTTGTCCGCGTATGACGATCTGAAATTCTCTGGCTTCCATGGCGCCAATGCCAAGAAAATGTTGCTCATCATGGCTGTCATGACGTTGCACTCATTTACCGAAGGCGTATGTCTCGCGTGCCTTTTGCTTGTGCTGACCTGCTTTGCACAGCGACTCAGGTGTGCCCTCGCACGTTGCTGTTTGCAGGTGGGAATCGGTGTAGCATTTGCGGGCGACAGCGGTGCGCATTTCGGAGTTTTCATTAGCACAACACTCGCAATTCATAATGTTCCTGAAGGCCTGGCGGTGAGAGAACTTGCTCTTGTGGCGCCCGCGGTGGCCGTGCCTGCTTTGTTGACCCGTGTGGCCGCGGTTTGCGATCTGTGAAACAGATATGCCTGGTGCTTGTCCCTCGTGGTGTCTCCCTGTTAGTCGCCGGACTCTGGGCTGTGCTGTCTAGCTTGCCACAACCGTTAATGGCGGTACCTGCGTACTTATTTGTGCAGGTATGGCTGTTTTTGGGCTAGTATCACGGCAACTTGCTCTCACTCTTTGTTTGTTGCGTGGCTTTCATGTTGCGGTCATGCAGGAGTTCTTGCCTATTCTCCCAGCTGGACTGGGGTTCGCTGCTGGTGCAATGCTTTGGGTGGCTATCTTTGAGCTGTTAACCGATGCACTTGAGCACACGTCAAGAACCGTCGCGTACGGCACATGCTTGGCATCGGCGTGTGCAATGGCGTACACGCAGCAGATCATGCGGCAGTAGATAGAGCACTCAAACAATACACGACATGATGACACGACACAAAATTGTTGCTGTGGTTCAGGTTGGTTCATGGTTGCAACAATCGCCAAAGGTGACAATCTTGCTGTCCTAGGTCACTGCAGTGTTCGTTCTTGCTACGACGTCATGGTCGCTTCTTCATCGTGACCTGGACGTGACTTCCGTCTTCCAGGTGCAAGCGAACAGAACGAGTCGACGTCCATTGGATGCGAAACGGGAGACCGACAACACTCGGACGCGTTTTCACAGACGATGGCGGTGGTGAAGTCACACCGTGCTCGGTACCTTGGATGCGGTTGGTGGCACCCTGAATGCGAGTTGTTTCGAAACACTTGTTCTGAAGGCCTAGCATGCCAAACATGCTTGTGGACGTAACCTTAACCGCCACACAATTGGACGCCATGTGAGTCGCGTGCCAACCAAGGCAGAGGCATGCACATGATGCTCGAACGCACTGAGAGAGAGCGTCCGCAGAAGAACATAACATACCTGCCACCAGCGCACAGCGGACTCCACTGCCGAAAAGGAGCACATGAGCATGCCGTCTGGACTGAACTCAACCGAGGATACTGGACCTTGGTGTCCGTCGTACACACGCCAACGAGACACGGTCCTGAGGCTGTACACGATCAGCTGACCCTGCACAGATCCAATGACCAGTTTTTGGAACTTGGCGTTGAAGGACGCCATCGGTAAGTGTGATACGAGCTGTGACAAAGCAACCTCCGCTGAGGATCCCAGGACTTGGCGCTCTTCCTTGCGCTGTGGATTCAATGCCGCGAGAATGGCGTCGACTGCGTCGGGGAGGCAATGGACAAGCTCTGCAAGGGAGCGTTGACAACATGAGACAACGGACTTCCTGCTACTCCTACCAACACTTCGCACACCGTCCGTACGTGTGGGACCTACCTGTTGGTGTCTTCTTCACAACAAATGCCAGCATGAGCAAAGCGAGCTTGCGCACGCGTGTCGGAGTTACAAGGGTACCGTCGAAAAGGTGTGATATGGAGGTCACCACCAAGCGCGGAATCGTGTGAACCATCTGAGGAGCCGGACGTCAGGAATCAAGCATGGCGCGCTGCTGTACAACATCAAGAGGCTTACATCGTGAAGTGCCTGCTTCCCAACCGCTGCAGCGCGTCGCACTACTTCAGACGACGCCTCTGGCACCGTCGCCATGTCCAGTAGACGTTGCAGAATCCGTGACAACACCCCCTCTCCGAGATGTGGTTGCCATAAGGAAATGGCTTTGCCCAACAGCTCTCCGGACAGCAACTGGGACCAGTCCAAAGTGGCAACAATTCACACAAGCAAGCACACATTGGTGGCACGCGTGAGCAAACTAGGCAAACCAGACACGCAGCACAAGAACAGAACGGCCAATTGAGCACCTGTAGAGGTGTGTTGGATTGAAGCATGCCACACAAACTGTCAAGAAGGCGCTTGGCTGTATGTGGTGACACATCCTCAGGATGATGCAGCGCGACAAGCGATAGCACCAGCACAGCAATGGAATGTTGTGCAGCATCGGGTGACAGCTCCACGACTGTTTCGTCACCTTGGACGGGGGCGAACATGTCACGCCACTGCCGGTTCGCGCCACAATGACAGTGAGGACTGGAGGCTGCGTGCGTGTGTGTGTGTGTGTGCGTGTGTGTGTGTGTGTGTGTGTGTGGGTGTGTG
>Ga0213833_1001098_pt1 | contig 20560 bp, 27 predicted proteins | sample SWATP21_FD_160575 | JGI IMG/M metagenome (GOLD analysis project Ga0213833, IMG submission 160575) | Coastal seawater microbial communities from Marineland, Florida, United States - SWA TP2 #1 | ecosystem: Environmental > Aquatic > Marine > Coastal | place: USA: Florida | collected 2016-08-14 | reverse complement strand
CACGTGAGCCATTCGAAGGTTCGGTGAGGACAGCTGCTCCCTGAAGAACCAGGGGAACTTCCTCGCCCAATCGCTTGGCCTCAGATACCAAGGTGTTGATGGCACGTTGGCGCCGATCGTTGATCGTGTTGTACTCTTCGTCAGGCTCGGCGGCAATAGCCTCTTGTCGCACCTGGAGCTCCTTCACCATGCTCTGTGTTCGTGTTGGGACAATCCAGCAACGATGTCACAGAAGAAGTCCCTCTCGTTCATCACACACACCACGCACTCGGAGTGTCCCCAAAGCAGATAAAAATGACTGCACTGCGACTTGGATCGCTGCCGTGGTGGCATCGCCAGAGGTTGTGGCGGACTTGACGGCCTCGACGTGTCCATTGATTTCGGCACGAATCACTTTCTCCTTCTGCAAGCAGCAGCAGCAGCCAGCAACACAATCGCAACAACACATGAGTACAAGCGTGAAACGTGAAGTTGAAACGGGCACCGAATAACGCACCTCCTTCGCTTCTTCCGCAAGCACGTCCATACGGTGGCGCAAGTGCAACTTGTGAGTGCCGGCTTTCAGATGCGCGCGTTGCTCGAGCACGATTGGCTGGCAATCCGATGTGATGAGTCCTGCAAGAACGGCATGCGGCTAGCCACCGTGGTCTACACACCTTGATAGCGTCCCATAGCTCATTGAGACGCGTGGTCGCAGCGGGTGTCGCGCACTGGAAGCGGTACTCCAAGTAGTCCTTCGAAAAGTCCACCTTGCGAGCCTCCTGGGCATGTTCCAACGAGGACAACTCGTTCAACAGTGCTTGCTGAAAGGTCATGTCCGCGGAACGTGTGAGACCGAACTTTACCCACGAGAAGCGACCCACCAACCTTGAATCGCAGATCGATGAAACCTCGGCGTGGCTTCCCAGTGGATGTCATCAACCCGTTATCTGGTGTCCAACGTTCCGTCAGGATGACAAGACCCTGAACACGCGTAGCGCAAGGAGTGAGCCATGTGACTGAAGCAAGATGTGACACACTCTCGCTTTCACCCTCACCTTAATGTGCTCGTATGGCTTCAAGCCGTGCTGCTCCCCGACCTGCTGCATCCGCAGCAACATTGACACCTTCACTTCTGGATCTTGTGACAGAAGGGAGACAGGCTTGTCCGGATGAGAAGCCTGCCACTGCTCGACAAACTTGGACGAAACGACCACAAGAGCAAGCAACCAGCCGAGCTCACGGTCGCCGCGCACGCAAATTTGATCAATCTGTTCGACATCACACGGCCAAACACCGGGGAACACGCATCACACACCAACGGCATTCATACAACTCTCCGCATGGGCTCAAGTGGAAACACACCTGCTCAAGCTCCAGCATCATCGACTCGATGGGCCCAGGGGCAATCCAAACGCTGCGTCCTCGCACATACAGCTCCTCAACGTTCTTCTTGCGATCAATGATCCGAAGGAGACCATTTCCGTCTTGTTCTCCAATGTCACCCGTTTTGAACCACCCGTTCTGAGGACACAGTGACAGTGACTCGGGGTGCATGGCGCGAAAGGAGCAATAGCACATTGAAACGCCCACCTCGAAAGACGCAGCCGTGGCTTCAGGTTCCTTCCAGTACCCAGGCGTCATGAATGTCTTGCTTCGAGCCCAAATTTCCCCACGTGGCCATGGCTTGTCGCTGATGGCAGAAGAGCTTCGTCACATCACAGCACCACAACTGCCCCGCACACATGCGTCAGGGCCACACCTGGTCAGGTAGTGCATTTCCGGGACGTCCACCAATAGAATTTCGATGTCATCGCCAATGCGGCCATTGTTGCAAATGCCTAGCGGCAGGAGCGCGCGGGTTTGGAAGGGTGAGTAAGAGCGAGTAGAGCCGCGCACTCCCAAGTGCACACGGCCGTACCAGGCACCTCGGTTGTTCCATACGAGTTCACAGCCTGGAACGTAGATCCTGGCGTGAGCGTCTTCATGAACGCAAACACTTCATCGCTGGTGTGGGCGCCCCCCGTTCCAACAAACTCAAGCCGTGGGCCAAGCACCCACTTCGCGTACTGACTCGTGAACACAGCCTGCGAAGCGAAACACAGCACCCCCCCAGGCACCAGCGCCGCGTGAGCACCCACGCGAAAACAAACCTCAACACGCCACAAGCCACCTTGATTTGAGCTGCAACGGTGGCACCAAGCCCAGATGTCGAGGATGCCGCAAGACGATCCGCCAACAGCCCCATCCAAGTGGCTTGCCGCAACGCAGCATCTATGAACGCTTGCGCTGCCTCCGCGTCATGCGACATGGAAGCGACAAACTGGTGCAACAGTCGCTTGGTGTGCTGGCACAAAACGAAAAAGAATGAAACAATGAACCATGAGCACCAACGCCAGAACCAAAACACGAAAGCAGCGTGGGACATCCAAGGGGAAATTGAACCAAACTACATACATACCGCAGCCAAAGCATCGCGCAGGCGCGAGTTGAAGTCGGCAAACAGATCGTTCCAGTGATGGGGCATTGCAAAGAACAAGGAAGGGCCAATGGCACGAATGCTGGGAAAGAACCAGTCAGGGTGGACGAAACCAGTTCGGCCGCCCAACAGCAAGTTTTGCCACACCAGGCCACGGTCCATTCCATGTGCCAGCGCAGAGTAGGAGGCAATGACCTTTTGCTCCAACCTCCAAATGCCAGCGGAAGCGTCCCGTTTCCAACGTGCCTTCGGGGTCATGATGGCCTTCGGCACTCCGCTGGTTCCACTTGCATAGATCAAGGTGAACATTTCGTCTCCGTTCTCCTCCGACACTGCGAGGAACGGGCGCGGTGGATCACCCTCTGGACCGGCGGCAACTTCCTGTTGGCGGATCAGGGCAGGAAGGGCGTGCAAACCGACATCAGAGGGAGCTATCACCTCCCCAGCGCTGTTGTCCATGCAAACAAGGTGCTTCAATCCTGAAGCTTCGGCAATACGCGCAAAGGTAGGCAGAAGGGACTTGTCACACACAACCGCAGTCACCTCTGCACCTCGCAGGATACTGATCAGCTCGTCTTCAGGCCATGACGTGTGCAGCCCGACGGTAACTAGGTCCGCAAAACAGCACGCTACGTCGGTGATGACCCATTCGGAGCGGTTCGGGCCGCAGATTCCAACGACTCCGCGTGGTGGGAGGAGAGTGAGCAAGGCAGCGGCCAAGAACTGCGACTCCCGACCAACTTCCGCAAAGGATTTCCACTTGTACTCAATGTTGGGCTCCCCAGAGCCAAACTGGGAGGTAACGTCCGTCACTGCTTCGTGGATGAGGGAGGGTTCAGGAGCACTGGACGCAGTTCCCTCGAGCTCAGCTGTGTCACTGCCGCGCTTTCGTTCTTCTGCACCCTCCGGAGACGGCTTGATGCGTGGTGAACCGAGACATGGGGCATGTGCAAACACTTGAAACGCTCTGTGCAGCACGCGAGGCAACGTTGGTGCTTCTGTGACGTACGAGTTTGGCCCAGAAGCCATGACGACGGCACAATAGCAGAGCGTGCAGGATACACGTGCCGCACGGATTAACGTCGTGCGATGTTGGCGTGACAAAATCACACGAAGAAAGGTACACGCTGGAGTCCGTCCCTCCATCCCGTCACGTCTTCACCACGTCTCTCCGAGCCACAACACAGCACACACATGTGACTGCGCCTACAACTCGTTGAAGTGGTGAGTGAGTGCAGTCGTCAACGGACTGTAGCCTTCCTCCCCCCGCACCAGCCCATGCCAGCACAGCGATTTCACATCCATGTGTGGCGAGTGTGGCCCACAACGTCGTCTAATGGTATGACGAACGCCGGACGGTTAGAAATCATCAGCTGTTGTTGTTGGTATCAATAAAGCTGCGCTGTTCGCGGTCAAATGGGCCCTGGCGAAGTTGTTTGCCTTGTGCTATCTGGCATGGTATCCGACTCAACCGACTGTAAACTCTTGCGGTTCTTTGTGAGTGGCGAATAGATTGACAGCATGCAGTTCTTGTATGTGGGCGCAAATTTGGTTGTGGACGCGAGATCACCAGGCCTACTGTTGCATCTCTCAAGAAAACGCTTTGCGCGTGTGATGGTAATTGCGATGCGACCCTTAGTGGCACGAAAGTTTGTGTATGAATCACCAGCGTTTGTTGGCAGCCGCTGCTGTTGTTGAGGTGTCAGCAGGCTGAAGCACGCACCGTCTGCAGCACAATCCATTGGGGTCTCTCAGTACTGCAACGCGCAAAATGCTGCCACGCCAGCTTTGATCCAGCCATCCGAATCTGCGCGACCGTCAAGATTAACGGTAGCGGTTTCCGTGGAAGCAAGCTCGATAAACATGACGAAGTTGGTGGAGTGCCCAGTTGTGGACAATGAGCCTTGCCTCGACACAATTTTGTAGACGGGGCACATATACACTCCCTCCGTTGGTGCTTCGCGGTGTTGCACCGGCAGCAAGTGTAAGACAGGGAGGGAAGTAAATCTGCATCACAAGAGAAGCGTAAGCAACACGGTGGATGATGTGGAACATGCCAACGTACAGTTCCTTTGGCCGACTTGGGGCGAGCACTTTGGAATGTGAGTCCCACCTAGCCCCCTCCAGGTAAAGTCCATGGATGAAGCAGCCATCACTGGGAGGAGCCGCCGGTAGAACGGCGTCACCACTACCGTTAATGTCCAGAACCTCAAATTGAAACGAAAGAGTGTCGATGGGGAGTTGATACTTTCGGGCAAAGTTCTGCAAGGTGCCGGTGAGGAACGCCTGAGGAAAGAAAAACCCTGAAATCCAGAACCACGCTGGTGGGCCCTTTTGCGACCATGTCGCAATGAAGGCAACACGGTCAAGCAACTCTGTGGTCCAAGCCACCAACGGCTTCAAGCTGGGAAACGCTCGGGCCTCCCAGACACTGGGAACCTTTTGGTTGAACAAGGCATCACCAAGCTCTTCCAGCTCTCCAGACATAACCACTTGCCCCACAAGTGCCTTTTGGAGTTCTACCAACGTGGAATGCATCACTGCAATCAACTTGTTGTACCGGAGGCACTCTTGAACCAGGACCGTGTTCATGCTCTCTTCATACATCACTGGGAAGGCCATAGAAACGGCTTCCACATCAAACACCGCTGGAAGCCTTGAAGCTATCGACTCGGCAGTAGACTCAATCTGCTCCTCGCGAGTGACACCCCCAAGGGATCCACTGCGAGGATGCAAACTCAGGAGAACGTCGAACATGTCGTACGTTTCGCCTCGGTCACAGGTAATGTTGGCATTTGCATGCATCCCGAAGACCTCCGGTCCTGCATGCAATGGAAGCGTGTCGATGTATGTTCGGTATGAATCTAGCGGGGTGTTTTGATCTGCTTCGATCGTTTGATACCTGTAGCAATGGCACGTTAGCACTAGGCACGGCAACGAAGCTCAACGAGTCACGTACATGCCAGAGGGAGAAAACGCATAGCCAGCTTCGAGGGTGCTGGGGCAGCAGTAGTTCTTCAAGATTACGTTGATCAAGCGCAAGTCCTTGTCATCAGTCACACGTCCGCCATAGTTGATGTGGGCAGTCAAGAAGGTGAGAACTCGGTAGGGCACTGTGTCATAGTCGTCCAAGAAAATGGCCAACTGCCTGCGGCTGATCTCCAAATCCGATGCATTGAACTCGTATGCACGATTCCACCCCAGTGGTCCAAACTTTTTGCGCTCCTGTACCGCTCGACAGACACAGGCATGAGCAGAGAGTGGAAGAGAGTGTCTCAGAAGTTCATACCTGGACGTTAGCGTGGAACATGGCCAACCCGAACAGGAGTTTCTGGTACACAGCTGGGTCATGTGTCTCATCCAGTTCTTTCGACCCCAGTTGATAGTAAAAGTTCCTGATGTTCTGCTTCAATCCTTTGGGAGGTTCGTTCGTCATCTTGACACCGTTCTGCAACACTCAAACTGTTAAACGCCACGAAACCAACCAGACAGACATCGCTAAGAAACGTACTTGCAGCACACTGATTGGGAAATGGGGGGTTGGCATGGAAGTTAGCCACAGCCGGAAGTCTTTGGACACCTGATCAGGTGTAATGGCTTCGCAAATGCGGTCGAGATCTCCCATCCAACTGCTAGCCAAATGGCAGTTTTGAAGAAGCACCCAATGACCTTGCATCTGCCAGGAGCAACGCTGCGTCAGCACAGAGGCTAGCAGTGGGTAACAAGGGGACATACCTGAGCCTCTGCGATCATTCGTGCAGCTAGCGCTCCTTGGCCCTGTCCCAAACTGATGCAAAATACCTTGCGCCGGCAGCCCTTTTGCTCTGCAAAATTATAAAACGCCTTCGTCGGGTCACTCCCGGTGGACAAGATGAAAATCAGAGGTGTCTGGACGGTAGAGTCATCGAAGCATGAGTGTAGATCAAGTGGAGGTGGTTCGATAAACTTGGCTCCCGAGTTTGCGACGACAAAAGCCTGCACCGCGAGTGTCATCTTGTCTGGCCGTATACATCGCAAGACGCACATTTTCGCCAGTCGGTCCAGTCGGGAGTGCCACGGCCGTGGTAGCGGCTCTGCGTGTGCGTCAGCGCTATCAAATACCTGCTTCCATTTGTTTGGATGTTGTGCCACGTGCGCAGCAAGGCCTTTGCACTCCGGGAGGGTCGACAGTGCCACCAGTTCTGCCCACATTCGCGTTTCGATCCAGCCGATGGGAGGCTGTGCCTGCTTCACATCAGAGGGCTTGCCTTGACCCGATATCAGAAATCGCCACAACGAAGGGTTGATGCCACCGTCTCCCATGAGCACCTTTACACACATGAGGAAGGAAAAAAGCAGCTTGTGGCGCTCAAACAGGGATCGGCAAACGTTGCGGTATATGGCGAACATGAAGTGGGCGTTCACATTCTTGGCCCTCTCCAGCACGTCCCGGCTGGGTGCGCTGCTCTTCACACTCGCGACAAACAAATTCCGGAACCATGTCAACGAGTATTGATACATGGGGTCCACACGTCCAAGTTCTGCGCAGTTGCGGGTCAGCGTCCACAAGAAGATAGCACGCACACAACGTACCCGAGATGCAAAAGAACAGAACGGACGCCCTCTTCGCCACTGGACGGTACTCTTCACGCTTGGAATCGATCTCACGCTCAGTGTCTTCAGCCTCTTTCACGCGCGTGGAGATCTCAGCTGAGGTCTTCTTCGCACGGGCGAGTGTTTCAATCAGGTCTTTGTCATCCAGGATATTGCCCTTGCTGACACTTAACATGTTCAGGATGGTGGTTTCGATGTCTTGGAGTTCCTTCCGCATTTGAGCATTCTCCAGAACGAGGGTACTTTTGCGTTCCTCCAACGCAGGCATTTCGTTGACAACAAAGGTACCAAGCATCTGGTTTTCGAGCCCGTTTGGTGTGATGGTGAAGTTCACCAGAGATACTTTCACAGCAACCTGCATATATGTGAGTTGGCGGTGCATTGCATTGGACGACAAACCCACGTACTTCTGGGGGGTAGTGCGGATTCGGCATCTTGGTGGTGATAAAGAGCCGGAACGAGTCGTTGTAGGCAATGGAGCTGTCTCCGACTCGCATCATGGTGGTACCGCCTTGTTGGAACTTCTGCTGCAGCAAGATGGGTTCCAGAGCGGCATCCAGAGTTTCCCCGATATTTTCTAGCAGGATCCATTTCCCAAATCGAATGCCGTTCTCCAGCTTTCGCAAGAAGTTGTGCTCTGAAAGGCGAAGTATGTCCATTCCATTCTCTGCTTGTGTGGTACCCATGTTCTTGATGTAGCGATTTGCCTGAAGGTGACAAACTCGTCGTATGAGCCGGATCACACTGCGGAGAAGCACGACTGTTGTGTACCTGCCCCTGGGGGTCGATGAGAAGAGGCCAGCGGCGCGCCTTCTCCATGATTATCCCATTCTCAATGCTGTGATCATCACTCGGAAGTCCTGCGATCCCCCAGGCACGAATCTCGACCGGATCTGCCAGGGTGGTTTGAAGGTCACACCCTGCTGTATGCGGGATAGCAAGGTGTTGGAGTTGCTGCTGCCACTGTTGCACGAGCTCGCGCCTGATCACAACAACAAACAAGCCATATCACGTATTGTTGAACGCACAAGCAACAAAACCCTCATGTCACCTGAACTCGCTGGTGAAGGCTCCCAGGTAGGCAATTGAGGAAGAGCTGACCAGTGCATCGCCCACCATGTTTCGATAGTCCACCCCGAGCTTCTGTACAGTTGACTCCCAACGCTGTTGCTCCCCGCCAAGTCCACCTACCAAAACTTGTGCTCGATGGAGGCGGTCTTGGCACAACTGAACATCGCCTGCCAGCTTTTCCTTCTGTACTACGGACGCACTGTACTGTTGTTCCAGCTCCAGCACCTTCTCTTGAACCTCTGCGAGCCGTTGCTTAGCTGCGTGAAGGGCGGCCATGGTCTTGTCGAGAGCAGCCTGCGCCTCTGCCAGCCTCTGCTTCTTCGGCTCCACCTGCAGGGTCACATGATAGTACTTGAACATTGCCCTGACCCAGATACAAATGCCAGAGCAAGCTCGAGATGACTTCTCCACCATTTCTGGACTGAACTCCGGCATGGTCATGAAGGGCTCAATCTCGGCAATGACCTGCAACCACCAGCGCCAGGGCTACGTTGTCAGCAATGATTGCTACGACCAACGCGACGCTGCGTACCTTGGGTTTGATGTGGTCGCGATCGTAGGTCTTCATGTCGGTCAAGAACTTGTTTGCGTCTGTCAACACGGTCTTTGTGGCCGCTTCCCAGTAGTCCTTAATCTTCCTCCCAAGGTTCTTCTTGTCTTGCTTCAAGATTGGTCGAATCTCAAACATGATGCACGCAGCATGCATCGTAAGTTTCACACCTTGGGGTGGCTTCTTCATTGCTCGAACTTCGTCCAAGTCGGAACGCTTCAAGCGATTCAAGCAAGCTACAGCCTTGTCCAATGCTGGAAGCGCCTCAGCAAGATCTTGCTCGGCATCAATTGCGATAGCCTTCGTCTCTGCTGCCCTCCTTTGAGCTTCCGCTTCCTCTCGTGTCACCAAAACTTGTGTTTCCGCAGCTGCAACCTTGTCTTTCTCGATGACAACCAGCATTGCTTCCACTTCTGCTTGCGTCTTGATGAGACGTGGTCGCATCTCTTCGAGTTGACGTTGGAGCACAGCTACTTGCTGCCTAGCTCCAGAGAGCTTCTGTAAACCACCCCGCAAGCGGTGACGCAGCGTATCCACCTCTTTCCTTTTTCCCTTGAGAACAGACTTGAACGTGGAAAGCAACTCCAAGTAGGATGTGGGAGTGACGTAGTTATGCCGGCGAAGAGTGTCGTAATACCTCGCGGATGCCGCAGACACGCCTTGGTGCACCATTTGAAAGAACACCACACAGTCGTCAACATGTCCGTACAGCGTCAATTGCTCCTCGGTCAAAGACGACAGCGCGACAGACTCCAAAGCCTCATTTGGCCAATCGCTAAACCAGTCAATTGTACAGCAATTCACCAGCGAGGGGAACATGCGCAATCGGTCTCTGTTGCACGACTCCATGAGCAACCTTCAAAAAACAACACAACACACACCTGGACTTGCCTGAAATCAGCACCCATGGGACTCATGCAGACGACAACATGAATGTTCTGTCGAACGCGTAGCAGGTACTGCGAGAAGATGTTGATCTTTGTCGGTGGAAGACGCTTGGCAAGGCAATCTCGTCGACAGCTGTTGATGATTCGATCCATGTCCTCAGGCATGTACAAATTGGGGACGTCCCCAGCGTTCAGGACGTTATTGACGTCTTCCAGCATGCTCTGTACAATGGTTTCTGTCAAACCAAAATCTTGACGCAAACACACTGCGCCCGACCAACCTCGAAAACGATTTGAGCATCATTGAACAGAAAAACAACTGGGACGTCCTCCAGGCCTGCCTTCATGAGGCACTGTTTGAGATCTTCTCGCCATTCACTTGGGCCGTACCCCTTCGTAATTTCGATTTGAAACAAATCATTGTCTGCAAGAGAAACACTCAGATGGGTCATCAATGATCGTGACCAAGCCGCCCGCGGCACGAACCGGCGATAAATGTGGCCAGTCGTGTTAGTGACTGTCGACCACTCCCCCCCACACCAATCAACAGGGCGTTTCCTCGTGGCTGTCGCAGGACTCGACTGATTCGTGAGACGTGCTCTATTGCATCAAGAAACATGACTAGCTTCATGGGCGTGCGGCTTTCTGCATTGAAATCAACAAGGTACTCTTCAATCGTGGGGACCAATGAATCCAGATCGGGGACCTCTTCGTACACCTTCGGATCGGCACCTGGGACCATGTAGTCTCCATAAATGACCCGTCCTCGAGGTACAACCTTGCTCCAGTCAAGGTGGAGGAAGGTCGCCAATACGTTCTGAAGCAAGGAGTCCACCCAAGCTCTATCTTCCGCGTTGACCAGTCGATCGCGAAATACGCGGCTTGTTTCATGCACCCAGAGTCGTGCAAACTCAACCGGGCTTGAGGTTCGAGTAGGGCTCGCCATGAGAAGTCCTTGGAAAACCTTGCCAAGGTCTCGCAGGTTGAACGTGTAGTGTGGCTTCGAAGGTGTCGGGAGCATACCAGCAACGATGGTGTTGTAGAAGCGTACGGTCGCGCTGACAACAGACCGTGTCATTTGCGTGATGGTGTCATCGAAGTTGACCAAGAAGTTCGCCAGAATGGTGGCGAAGATTGCGTGCATACTCTCGTCATCCATCTCGGTCAGGTTCACCATGTTGAAGTGGCGCAGGAGTCGCGCTGTGATCGGGTTGCGGCCGCCACCGGGAGGTCCCATTGCTGATATGATGACCATGTCGATTACGGAGCGGAACTTGCGTTCACTGCGGTCGTACCACCCACCATAGTCACACCATTGCCGAAGAAGCTCGATGGGTGGCTGTGCAAAGTACTTCTCTCGCTTTGGCATATTCAGGTCGTCAACAAACAGAACGTTGATGTTTCCAGCCGTTGGACCGTACCTGGCAACACGGCATGAGGACAACTCGAAAAGATAAATTCACAAGAAACGTACACTCCCCGCTGACGCTTTTCAAGCTTTCCGTCAATGATATCTTGCGTTTGGTTTGCGGACGTCTGCGCCGAGAAAGCAAGCACCATTGGAATATACTTCTTTGGAAGCTCTGATGAGATCAACTGAGTGATGTCAACAGTCTTTCCTGTACCGGTGGGGCCAGTAAAAAGCACATGCTTGCCGTTGAGAACGAGCATTCGCGCCAGAAATTTGTAGCGCACACTGTCCTTCGTGGGCACAAGCATTTCTGCAAATGACAGTCGGTCGTTGTGCTGATAGCTGCGAAGGCCACACGTCAGAGAGGTACCACGCTATTGACACGAGGCGCTTGTCGTACCGTTTGACCGTTTCCATCCAGGGAACCCATTCGTCAGAGTCATGCACATAGCAGGAGTCGTAGAGCGACACCCCCTCCAAAGGCAACGAGCGCTCACAGTTGCCACTCAACATGGTTCGCACGAACGTGTCCCACCGTTTCCGGCCGGCCCCATCAGCCGTCGCAGCAACACTCCAGATCAGCGCGAACACGAAAATTGGCTGCAGACGCAAGAAGAGGTTGTCGAGCTCCTTGGCATCAAGTGCTTCACGGTCACCGGTCGTGGCACCCCGGTATGGCTGCAACATGCAATCCAAGAGGGACAGCAGAGAAGCAACAAGCGAATTGTCCACAGACGGTACGGGTTCCTTGATATTGCGCCGCAAGAAGCGAAGCGCAGCGAACACGTATGTGTCAAACAGCCGTGCGAGTTCCGCGCGGTGACGGTTCTCAAACTCCACAGGCAGACGCGTGACCCATGATTGGAACAGCGGACTCACTCCAAGGCTTGAGGGCTCCGTGTACACCATTCCACATCGCGAAACCGTCGCTGGTGAAGCAACTGCCAAGTCCTCCACCTCGAACATCACCTCTGTTTCCGGAGACAGACCGATGATTTCCCCACTCACCAGGCACAGTTTCTTGTTATCATCCAACACGGTGTTCATGTTTTCAATCCAGATGGCATCAACCGGACCATCAAAAAGCACCCACTTCAAGTCGCATGTTGTGCTTCGTGCACACTTACGCACAGTGTTCGCGAGGATACCATCACTCCATTCATGGGTGTTGGCATCGAACTCGCCGTACAGCTGTCCCATGGTGACAGCCTTCGGGTTCATAATATACTTCTTTACCCGCTCGAACCTGGTCATGCACAGCACGGATCAACCCAGGACTGAACGGTGGTGCAACACAAAACGTACCGCGCCCCAGGGATATTGTGGAACCGCAGCATGGTGAGCGCCTCAGACAAGACGTCAATGATCCTGGTTTTTCCAGCTCCGGTTGGGCCGACCACCATTAATCCATGGCGCACAACAATCGTTTCGTAGAGCTGAATGCAAGATGTCACAAACGAGGGAACCGGCTGGAGACCCTTTCGCTCACATGACACTCCCAGAGCCTTGCGCAGTTCAAATCGCTTGACATTTGGCCGATTTACACCCGGGAACAGGTCACTCATTATTCCATTGAACAGTGGGATATCATGTGCAAGGAACTTTGGAAGGTTCACATCTTGCAATGCGCGCAGCAGAAGTTCCTCCTCGTTCTGATCGGGAAACTGTCGCTTCAAGTTCCCAGCAGCAGTGATGACGGTTTTCACCGCACGCATGCCGTAGTCATAATGGTCTTGACTAGACAACTGCTCCGAACACAGCTTGAATGTCGCGACCATCTTCTGAGCGCAGACAAGTCCATTGCTGAACCCGAAAGAAAACAGCATGATCTCACCGATCAGCGCATAGTCTGGTACCATCATAGCAACAGGGCGGAAGAGGGCCTTCAGGTTGTCAGGGAGTTCAGTTCGCCCGGCGTATCTGCAATGAAGGCGTGTCAGGAGGGACCCGGAAACATGAACCATGGGCCAGAACGTACCCAGGGTTCATGGTGATGAACACGGCGAATTGTGCGTCCAAACTAATCTCGCTGTCCTCGAACATGATCAAAGAAACCCCCCGGTTCACGCCATCCTGAAGGGTCATGATTTGTTGCGCCACAACACTCAAGACTTCCACATCGATTCGATTGAACTCATCAAAGCACGCCCAAGCTCCACATGAAGCAAGGCCCTTGAAAAACTTGCCCATTGCAAGATAGTCGAGGCCATCTGAGCAATTGAACACAACGCACTGTTTTGCAAGTGCTTTGGCCAGGTCTTTGGTTGTCTCTGTCTTTCCCGTACCTGCACCCATCACACCGTAAGTACTTTACTGCAACACGCCGCCGCCTTTACCTACCCGCTGGACCTGCCGGAGCGCCACCCAGATTGAGCTGCAGGGCCCCCATCAAGGTCAAGTAGCACTTGTCCGTCAATGGTGTGATGACCAATCGAAACGTGTTTCCGAGGTACTCATACCCATATGGTCTGTGACTACTAACCATCCGGACGAACATATCTTTGCGGGGACGCTTTTTCTTTGTAACAGGTTCGCCTTCCCAGTAGAATCTGGAGGCATTGCACTCGAGATTAGACCTGCTCCGAGAACGACGACCATTTGTCGACTTACCGCATCTGTGACATCCACTCAAAGTCGCGCACCCTGTGTGTGCGGTTCTCGATGAGCTTCTTCGTAACATCGCGAGCGTGGACGTCCACAACAGTCAGGGCACTGAGCGTAATTCGCGCAAGTTTGTCTAGGTCCCCGCGCACAAGCGCAACCATGTCTTCGAGTTGGTGCAGCTGAAGCTCCAAGCACGTACGCACTCCTTTGAGCCCCTTGTCTTGCATGGCAGTTTCAATCTGCTCTGTCCAGTACAACTGGCTTACATTGAGGACACACTGTCCAGGCCACAGTTGGACCCACTCAGTTCGTGGACGAGAACGGTAGTCCACGATGGCCTTCGCCAATACATTGTGCACAGAAACGCGCATTCCGGACTCCACTTCGTTCATCCACACTTCAACGTTCTTGTCCTTGGGGCTTACTTCGGATACAAACGCAATCGTTTCACCTTCATTGCTACGCATGTCGATGATGTTCCCTTCATCATTGAACGTGACATGGCGAATACCTTCGAAGCACTTCTTGAGGTGCGGCTGCACGGCGTGCGGATCTTTGGTCTGAGACAGAATCTCCAATAGCTCATCGTTCGAGAGAAAGTAGAAGCGAGCAAAGGCTGCACGCTTCGTCTCCAAATAGTCGCTGAGACCCTTTTGCACCATATCCAGGAACTTGCTGCTCTCCTGAAATCGCTCCAACAGCTTTTCGTTCGCACAGAAACGAATCGCAATCGAACGAGACTTTGCGTCAGACAACGTGTGTCGCCAATTCTTGTCCACAGTTCCGAAACGCTTTGTCTCGGTGGGAAGCTGCTTTTGAATGTCATCGCTGTCGAAAATGGGTTGCAAATACAGCCATGCCCGCTGCACCTTGATCCATTCATCAAGCACGTCGCTCACCGTATTCAACGTTTCGCTCCAGTTGTCAATGCGTTCGCTGAACGGCGCCTTGAAGGCAGAGTACGACATGGCCTGAGTGATGTTGATGTGGTCATCCAGCAGCGCTTGCAGGTCCTCCACCCCCTTCAAAATATGGGTGCCGGTCTCACGGTACTGCTCAATTTGGAGCCGCACAGTGGACCATTCCTCTGCCATCTTGTCCAGACTGAGCTCGATTTGGTATCTGAACAACAACTGCGTGTGAGGGAGGCACCAGACAGACACCAGAAGGAGTACGACTGTGGTGGCGTACTCTTTGCCAGCTCGCTCAGCAATCTTTGACACAACTTGCAAGTGATCCGCAAATCCCATTTCAAGCGCTCTGCCAAGAGTAAAATGGGGATTGTTTGGGAACACACTGAAACCCACAGCACGAGAAAGTTCGTCCCAATGTCGATCACGCATGCCAGGACTTCGCATTGCTGTGACCAGCGGCACGTGAGGCTTGAATCGAACAACATGTTGCTTGATTGTCCTGTGCCCCGCACATTGGTAAGCCACATCGACTCGTGCAAAACTCCGCCCACCCAATGTGTACCTCGCTATCGCAAGGCAACCAGCGTTTCCAAGAGCTTCAAACGCCTTCACACTGCGGTGTGAGTGTTTCAGACATTGCATATGCCGTTTCTCCACAAGTTCTGGGTCGAGCTCGGAGAAAACTCCACTGAGCCACTCCTTGTGCCATCGGAGCCAGTTGGAGGCGGTTTCCCACACCAATTGGTACCTGTGCGAGCAAATCGTTGGTACATTTCCACGGCAACATGTGCAGTGCGGGCGTACGGTTCGAACAACTTCTGAACGGTGGCCAAGTTGGCGTAGGGAGTAATGTCTTGCTGAAACAGTGCTTCGCGATTGTTGAATAGCCTTGACTGTTCTTCGGCGCTCGCTAACTTGGCCTTGACTTTGGCCACATGGCTGGCAACAATTTCCACTTTCGCGAGATCATTGTACCTGAAACCGGCAAGGGTCAAAGCTTGCACAAGACATCGCGGGATCTGTGTTGTCAACATTTCGTACCGTGCAAAGCCAACAACTTCTTGGTGCAAGATGAGAATGAGACTTTCAAAGCGCCCTTGTTGCTCTTTCATTTCCTCGTGGTATCTAGCCTTCTCTTTCTTCAGCTTGAAGGCTACCTTGCGTAGCAGATGCTGCACTTTGCGAGGCTGCCCATACATGGTCCATCTCAGCATGAACTCATTGGTTGGGACCTTGAACCTGAGTATGAGAGCCACATCAACAAAGTGAGTGGTGCAAGAGACCTGTGCATGGTGACTCGGATCGTACCAGAACTCTTCTGCTACGTCATACGCGGCCACCATCTTGGAAATGCTTCTGGAAAGTTCTCGAACAAGCCCCGGAACGGTTGCCATGTAGTCCTTGAGCTCAACAAGCTCTTCAATGTTGTTTGGAAACGTGCCAAGCCGCTCAAAAATTTGGGTGAAGGACTCCTGGAGTCGTGTTGCTCGGAGGTGCGCAGATCGAGCCACCAGAGCAAGCAGTCCTTCGTACATTGTGGTATGCTTTGCAAGCAAGAAGTTGCGTACCTCTGACACCACAACTGTGAACAGGCCGACGTTTACTGCCTCAGGAATGTCGGCACGGACAACTTCCAGAGCTTGTTTGTGCTTGCAAATCAACTTTCGTAGGTAGGCAAGGTCCGGATCAGTCAAGTGTTTTGATGACACATCGGAAAGGAACGCTGGCAAGTCAAGTTGAAGGAACGACTTGTAGCATGCAAACCTGCACCACAGTTACCACGAGACGGGTAAGCGACCCGAGCACGGTGATGTCAACTTAGAATGTCGTACCGCTCAAGGTAGGCATGGAGGGGTTGGCTCCCACGTTCTAGGTTGGAAAGAATTTGCGAGCGAAGTTCTTGTACCCAAGGTTCAACAGCCCGAACAACATCAATGGCTGGCTCGTCACTCCAGAAGAGGGTGTCCATCAGAATCCTTTCCACTCTTGGAATGTTTACTGCGTGAACAGAGAGAAGTTAGGCAAGGTGCATTTGTACCACCGTGCGTCACGCACACAGGGACTCCAAGGCGCTGTCAAAGGCCACACATGGTGCTGCGACAAACTGATCCACCGGTGTAGCGTAGGAAATCGTTGCAGCTGAACGCCCGATATCTTCTTGGAACACCTCAGTGATAATGCAGTCTGTGGTGAATAGTGGTTGCTTGCGATGCAGGTGCTTTGGTGAGTCGGAGTACTCCCTTTGCACGAGCCCAGGCTGGGGAAAAAAAACACATGCGTCAGCGCTGCACGGGCCAACACGGAGTGGCAAAGCAACGAACACTATGGATAGTCACGTCTGCCGCCACAGCATCTGCAATTCCTTCCGCATATGCTTTCAGACACTTGGTAACAACGTTGCGCAAGTGATCCTCCATCATGAAGTTGATCATCATGAGGAACCGCCGCAACTTTGAAAACTTGTATACTTCATCCGACGTCTCGTTGAGGTTGAACCACCCCTTGCCAACGTCTTTGAGGCAGTGCTTGATGTGAGCTTTGATAGCAACAGACCAAGTTTCTCGGAGATGAGTCGCAAACCGTGAAATCGATGTTGCTTGGAGGTGATTGAACTCGACAAGGCGGCTGCTTTTCGAGAAGACGACGTTCAAGAACCACTCCTGGATACGATGGTGACGCATCGTCAGAAATGCAACGCAACAGCACATGCGCAACTTACATCGTCAATGCTCAGGACTTCGGAAGCACATCGAACAGCCGCCCGAATCACTTGCGGCTGCGTGGAGAAAGAGTGGAAAGAAAAGTGGTTGAACTGGAGTGGAAAATCATATGGAGGGACATCAACCACGGCCATCACAGGAGGTGTAGAGAGTTGCGCTTTTGATCGGGCTGGTATCGGAACATGGGACAGCAGAGCATGGTTGCGAGCCTGATCTGTGGGAGACAAGCCCAACGACTCCTTGTGGTTGGCTTGAAATACGATCTTGTTCATGGTTCGGGCATAGTCTCGGGTCATTTCATCAGCCAACTCGTCACGGTTTGCAGCGAAGTAACGAAGTTGGCGAGTGTTGATTGCCAGCCGCATGACGCGCTCGAGTTGCTCTTCAGTGGGCCTGGGGGCATCGTCAAGTGGCATGCAGTCAATAAAGAGATTGTACCGCATCCAGGCTGCTGCTTCGTTTCGAAGACGATAGGCACTAGCGACACGCTTCGCAAATTGGTGTGGATCCTCGGCAGAGAATACAATCTGTAGCCGCGTCAACTGCGATGTTGTGTGGTCAGAAAGTGATTCTAACATGCACGCCTCAGCACACATACCTGCCCAGAGTTTTGAGTGCTTGTCCAAGTCACGTGGAACTGGTCTGTTGTAGCATCATAAGATGTAGCAGTACAATCTTCCCATACTCCAACACGGAGTTGTCCCCGAGCTTCCAAAGGAGCGCTTTGAGCCCATTCCGAAGGAGTGTAGATGTCAAACTCTGAGCTGTCAAACAACAGCAGGGGCAACTTGGCAACAAGCGGGTCACTGCTGGCTTTCTGGGATAGCTCACCCGAAAGCACGAAGGTGAGGTTGGGCAGGCACGTCGTCAATTGGTCACACACGTGCGTACCATCAAACCAGGAACACCATTCACTTCCATGAGTTTGGCAATGTCCTGAGCTGCAAAGTGCCGCTTTTTGCGTTCTGCAACCACCTGACGTGGGACGCCCGTTGGCCTGTCATAGGGAACAAACACTTTCGGTTCAATCACCACAGCTCGAGCAGGTGACTCATCCGTAGACTCAACACACTGCTTAGCGCTAACAGATCGCTGAAGCCCCTTTGCAGCTCGAAACGATCCGACACGTGGAACCGTGGTTGTGGAGCGCGATTGCCTGAGCTTTGGAGCAGCGGTGCCCTTTCGACGGCGCCGATTTCGGGCTCTGCTTGGTGATTGAACTGTTTTTGCAGTCGCCTGTAACTGTGCGTGAGGTCACATCCAGTGGTGGGAGTGCAGCCACCCAACTCGTACCCTGTTCTCGCTGCTGCTGCTGCTGCCGAACAGCCCGGTGCTACGGGCCTGCCCATGACCGCCTGCGGACATCTGGTCCTCGCTTGCGGCCAGCTCGCCGACACTCAACCTTGCCCCGAAGGCTTCACGCGCAACCAATCTGAGATCACAAGGTGGCCTCAGCAACACACGGCATTGACAATCTGCCCGCGGAGACTCCGAAACCGAAACGAATCCGTCGGGCGCCATGTGCACTGAGTGTGGTATTTGTGTTAGCAACACACCTAGCACCCACCCCACTCAAAAAATCCAATGTCTGTCAAGTCTCTACGCAGCAACTCCAAGCCTTCAGGAGATGGACGACGATGTGGTGCACGAGGGGGCCCTACCTGGACACCTATGAGCTCCATGATGGCCTTCTGCACATTCACGCCTGCGCCGTAACGCCCGCCGTGGTGCAGCAACTTGACCAGGTCACCACAGCGGGCTTGGTGAACCCGGGCTTGTTCTAGGTCCCCCTTTTGAAACGCTTGAACAAGGCGGTTGGCTTCCGCGCCCATGTAGTTGTATGTCGAGCCGACAGCGCCCGTGCAGCCCATGGCCATGGCGCCCAAAAGTTGCTGAGCGACGGGGAAGAAGAAACAGGGGAGAAAGCAGATCAGCGTGAGAGGACGCCCATGCACACGTTACCACTGCTTCCCACCTCGTCTTTGCCGTACAACACATTGAACTTTCCACCCGCCAGCCTCATGCAACAGGAAAGCTCCCACAAGTCTGGGTCGCTGAACTTGACACCAATCACACTGGGAACCCGTGTGATGCACTTTTCCAACAGTTTGTCCACACGGAAGTTTGCCCCGGTCATGATTTTCAGGTGGTAGTAGTACACGGGAAGCTCCGGAACTGCGGAGGCAACACTTGCGATCCACTGTGGCGAGTGAAGCCGGATGGGTCAGAGTTGGCCGAACCAACAATAGTACACACACTCAAAGCACACTCACATCAACCAGGCTGTCAAGGGTTGGTGGCTTGAAGAACACAGAGGGCATGATAGCGATTGCGGGTGCACCGACACTGGCAGCATGCTTCGCCAAAGCAATGCAGTCACTGAGGCACTCCGCGCCAACGTGGGCGATCACGTGCATGTCGACACCAATGTCTTCGATGACGGTCAACCACCGTTCGAGCAGCTGCTTGCGCTCACTAACAGAGAGCTTGAGTGATTCACCCGTCGTACCACCAACAAATGCATAGTGTACACCAGATGCGATTAGGTGCTTGACCACAGACTCAACCCCGCCTGCCAAGTCCAAGGATCCGTCCTCTTTGAACGGTGTGAACGGCGCGGCGCACAGTCCTGTCCACATCGATCACAACTGCTGAGCCGCACCCCGAGGATCAAAGCAACTGCACCTTACCTGTGACCTTAAAAGGGTTCACTGAAGTTGGCTCTTTGCTTTCGACGTCCGTGGACATGTTGAAGTCTGGTCGCACACAAGTACAACAAAAAAAGCGGTGCCACCGCGGGTTGTTGACGGCTAGTGTTTAGTTTTAGTCAGTCTTGGTTTGTGGTTGTACGTTGGGTGTTCTCCGGGTCTCTCTAGACCTGGGTTCGTAGTGGCTGGTAGGTCACTGGACCGTGGACGGTAACAAGTGGTTGAGGACATAAGGAGTGTCACAACATTTGGTAGCGGAAAGTACCTCCCTGATCCCGACAGGAGGACTCTGTGACCATGCCGGCAACGTCGACGACGAAGAAGGTGGCAGACCTCGAAACCCAAATGGCCGAGGTACTGCGGAGGCTGGAGGCTTCTGAAGCTCGGCTGGAGGCTGCTGAAGGTCTCAACGAGGAGCTTGCAGGACGGTTGCAGGCTTCTGAAGCTCGCAATGAAGCTCTTGATTCAAGGCTGGAGGCTTCTGAAGCTCGCAATGAAGCTCTTGATTCAAGGCTGGAGGCTTCTGAAGCTCGCAATGAAGCTCTTGCTAAAAGGTTGGAGGACGCCGCAACCCAAGGCAAGGAAGCTGCGGTTTTCAACAACCAGCTTGAACAAAGGCTGGAAGCGGCTGAAAACGCGGTGGC
>Ga0213833_1001097_pt1 | contig 20575 bp, 33 predicted proteins | sample SWATP21_FD_160575 | JGI IMG/M metagenome (GOLD analysis project Ga0213833, IMG submission 160575) | Coastal seawater microbial communities from Marineland, Florida, United States - SWA TP2 #1 | ecosystem: Environmental > Aquatic > Marine > Coastal | place: USA: Florida | collected 2016-08-14 | reverse complement strand
GCTGTATGTTTTGCAGATTGTTGTTGCATTTGTTTGTTTGCAACACGGCCTTCCCCAACAAAACCCAACCAGTACGTCTAGCCTGTGCGCTGTTCAACCCACAATAGAATAGCGTAAGTGGCGACCCATGCCAACCTACTCCCAGTCGCAACAGCACAACAACAGTCACGACTACGCCCGCGCGGCTGACAACTACTTTGTCACTTTACATTGCCGTAGCAACCAGCGCAGTCGCTGGTGACGTGGCATGACGACGAATGGCACTACCACTGTCACCGTCGCTGTCACTGTCACTGTCACTGTCGCTTTCTTCCTCTTCGACACCCGGCCCAGAAGACACGTGCGAGGAGCCCACAGAGGTCACGTCGACTGGACTAGCCTCGCTTTGTTCTTGTGCCGCGTGCACAACCACCTCTCCAGGGTACCCTTTGCGCGCGGTAAAGATCCCATACTTGATGGTGCCTTCAACGTAGCCGTAGTGCATGTGCCAAATGGCGTACACATCTCTCAGCGTCCGGAAGAAGACAGCGGGGCCCCGCAACAGCAACCAAACAATGCCCTTGGCCCCTTCCAACACCGAGTGTGGCCACGTTGGGAGCGCGTACCGTGTCCAGTCCCCAATTTTGATGTCACAGAATCCGAATGGCGGCGTGATCCGTTGGTACTCCTGGATGCTGATGAAGAACGGCAGTGCCCACTCCTTGTAGACACGTTCCAGGCGGGTGCGCTCCAACGATGAGAACGGCGTCGCGGGAGTCACATCACGCGTACACCAAGTGGCCATCACCACACGCCCACCCGGCTTCAACACACGCGCGATCTCCTTCATGAACGCAGACTTGTCTGGCATGTGTTCGCCACTTTCCATGGTCCAGACGAGATCAAACGTGTTGTCAGGGAACTTGGTGGCGAGTGCATCACGAATCTCGAACGTGACCTGAGACGCCAGACCGGCTTGGGCTGTGATCTCTGTCGCCCGAGCACGTTGCGCAGGGGATAGCGTGATGCCAGTCACAGACGCAGTCGGCCCAAAGAAGCGTGCCAAGTAGCGGGAGCTGCCACCAATGCCGCAGCCCACGTCCAGAACACGGATGCCTGAGGAGGAAGAGGAAGGAGCAGCACTTGGCACAGCAGACGCATCACACACTGCGGCAGGGGCTGCGGCAGTGGGACAGACGCCACGCTGCACTCCCGCCCACGCAAGGAGTCGGTCGTTCATGTCCACCTTTGACAGCTTGAAGTCGACGTTTCTGCTCCCAAACACCATCAATAGACACACAACACACACACACACAACATCACAACAACAAGACGGAGAAACAGTGGGTATAAGATCGAGCACTACACAGCAGTGGTGCATGCGGGTGACATACCCAATTTCACCGTCGGGGTAGTATCCGTGATGAATGTGCTCGCCCCAAAAGTGCTCCAGCACCTGGTCTTGTGTCCACGCGTCGTACTCGTCACCGACTGACTTTCCATCGTTGTAGTGGCGTTGGGCCTTGCACTTGTGAACAAGGGCCGCCAACAGAAGCACGCAACACGCCGCAAAGCCCAGCAGCTGACACCACGAAGCTTGGCTGGTGAGCGCAGCAGCAACATCCCACGTGGAAACGGCGTCTTGATTCGCCATGCGGAACGCCAAATCGGCTGCCAGGCCCATGATCTCGACGCCACTGTGCAGTGTAGACCCGTTGAAAACGACGCCGCCACTGGCATCCTTCATCACCACATCGATCTTGCCATTCAAGGCTTCGTACACAAACGGTGTCATGGAACCATTGATGGGGGCGTGAAGACGCGCAGGCCACGACTCTGCCGACGGAATGCTCGCCGTGATGTGGATACTGTGCGTGAAGGACACCACGTGGAAGTCGATAAAGCCATCCAACCCACGTTCGTTCGCAACTGCCCGTGCTTCACACTCTTCATCAGCGTCCTCAGCCCAGGCACTCCACGCGCGAATGCTTGTCAGTTGTGCGCCGGTGTACGTCGCAAACTTGTGCAGCTGTCCGTCATGTAGGAAGCCGACAATGAAGCCCGGGAAATGCGTGGGACCGAAGGGAACCTGCACAACATACCACAGCAGCGCATGTGAGCGTCGACGATCTCCTTTCCGGGACGCAGCACCTGCAGCTTGGAAGACAAGCCGGCAGTAGTCGTACGTTGGCAATGGAAGCAAACACGCTGGTTTCCCCCTCGTCAAAATTGTTCCCCTGCATCCACACCCACGAGTGTGGGAAACTAGATCCCCAATCTGTGACACCCCACCACCCACCCGAAAGGTAACACCACGCGCACACATGAGGACAAAACTGTGCGATGGACCATCTATGGATGGCTACATACCCTTCTCTTGATACAGCCGGCCACCGTCAAAGTTGAATTCGGTGCCGTCGATGGTGATTGATCCATCGATGTATGTCGACATGGAGAATATGCCGTGGTAGCACTGCATCCCGGGGATCCACCCGAACCAGCCCATCGCACCCGGATTGAGAGGCGTGACCGGCCAGAAATGGCCGGCCTTCGCAGCCGCAACATGCCCCGTCACCCGCGGCATGTCTTGGGATTGACGGACGTCAAAGAACACACTGTTGCGGCTGACACGCACAGACGTTTCGTTCAGCGACACAACTCCATTGGTCACGTCCAGCGTCGGTGGCAGTGAGGTGTAGTACCGCTGCGGTGTCGCCACGCCATTGTCCGTCACGATGAGCAAGAACGACTCCGCGGCACACCCTCCATCGTGATCATCGCGCACATGAGCGCCAGCCACAAATGCAAGTGACTGTGAGCCGTCTGCGCTGACCAGCTTGGTGTACCATCCCTCAAAAAAAGAGCTTGGGTGCTCGCTCCCAGGAACCGAGGCGTCATGTGTACATGACGTCAGGGGCACGCCATGGTATCCAAAATCATCCATGTCCGCGAAGTGTCCAACATATATGGCTACAAGGAGCACCATCGCCCCGGTCACAGCAACGCAGGTGGACATGGTTGCGATGTTCCGGACCCACCACACGTGCTCCCCAACGCAGACGGAAGGGAATTGCCTTCGGTATGAAATAGTGACATTGTGAAGACACCAAAAGGCCTCATCCGCGCGAGTGTTCTTGACACAGCACACCAGCAGCAAGATTGCGGGACCCCAACACAAGCACAGCGCCGTGGGGCAGACCTGTGGGCTTTGCCACTTTGCAAGCCCAATGTTGCATGTCAATGTGCGCACGGTGCGCGGCCGAGGAATGGTTGCATCTCTTGGTGACGACGGGACTGTTGCACAGCTCCGACAAGCTGTGGCCACGTGGTTTGGACGCGATGTGCTGCACTTGATTTATTTGGGACGCTTTTTGCGTGACAACACCGCGTCTGTGAAGACCCTTTGTGGAGGTTTGAGTGAAGAGTTTGTTGTTGCGGTGCTGGCCAGAACAAAGTATCAGGTGGGTGATCACGACCACGACTTGCCTGTGTTTGTGCTTGTTGCCCGTTCGTCACACTCGGAACACCCACCTTGAACCACACAGCAAAGAGGGGCAGTTGCGACACCTTCAACTGCAGCACCAGACGCAGTTTCTGCAGTTCACAGATCTGGGGCCAGTGAGGATAGTTCACAAGTTGGAGACGAGAAAAAAGACGAGAGTGGCGCGACAGGGCACGCAGACGGAGTCGAGCGCCTGGTAGACATGGGCTTTTCACGCGAGCAATCCAGGTCTGCACTTTCCACACATCATGGAGACGTCCAACTGGCAATGAACTTTTTGTTGAGCGGTGAGGAAGCTGCGGGGTCTTGGTTTGCTGTTGGCTCCACTGTGCCGCTTGACACGCGCGTGTTTGTTTGTGTTCCTCACAGGCGGGGCAGAACACACCACAGGAGTCAGTAGTGATGGCGAACTTGCATCTGTTGTTCGCCAGGTACAATTTTGTTGCATGGACCAAAAAAAAAGCAGTTGGCGTGTGACTCACACGCTCTTTCGCTGTCGTTTCATTTTTCATTTCATTGGGGCGACTGCAGCTGGGTCGCTTCGCCCGTGGCAATCCAGAGGAGATGGGTTTTCAGGTGTCGGCTGAACTTACACAGGAACTCGACGAGGTACTGGTGCTACGTGGGTGTGGACTGCTACCCAATGCTGTTGTGGGTGGGCAAGCAAGCGAAACAAGCGGTGAAGTATGTGGTGTGGTTGGTGGTGTCGCAGGCTGCCTTCCTTGACCTGATTCAGAGCCACCAACAAGAAGAGGACTTCGAGGGGGCTACACATGCGTTTGCACCAGATTCAGCCTCAAGTAGCAGTGGACCCCCGGATGAACTTGATGCAGACAGTGCAGGAGGTTCCGGAGCAAGTGAAGATGAGAGTGATGGGGGGCCCCCTGATCACTTTGAGGAGGACGTAGAGCCCGTGTTGAATGCGGCTGCAGTGGCACAGGTTCGTGGTCGCAGTGCCCGCTGGCATGATGTGCAGGGCAGGGAACTGTCACCACAGGTTCGTCCTCTGGTTACCCACTGGCGCCAACGAGTTTGGTGTGGCGATGCCTGGGTGTGGTTGCAGTTGGTCGAGATGGGCGCCACAGCAGAGATGGCCCACTTGGCGCTGCTGCAAACTGGAGGCGATGTTGCAGCAGCGGTAGGCGTGTGCTTTGGTGGGTTCTAAACTTCGCCATGTTCATCGGGTCCGCAGCGCTAGCGGTTCGCCAGGACGTTATCGTGCAATGCAACAGGCTTGGTTGACCAGTCGGTGGTGGGCGAGCAACAGCGCTGGATTCTATTACATCGAAATATGTTATTACTGGCGGTGGTGAATGCGACGTCAGAGCGTAACGACGCGGCATTGGTGCAAAACAGAAGAAGCATGAAGCGGCGAAACATCAGGCAGGCTCACTTCTCACCCGGAACCCCCAAACTGGAACGCACAGACAAACGTGGACAGCATGGCATGAGAATGGGCACAACACTGCAGCTCTCCCTCCCTCTCGGCAGGCCTACCTTGGGGCAGTCGGTGACTCCAACACAGACCCTTCCGTCACACGGTACACAGCGCCGCCACCATCAGGAGTATGATCATGATCGGCTTGCTGCGCCATGAGCTGGTGAAGGCAAGAAGGATCATGGCACACGCGACAGTGAGATGCGCCCAGTAACAAACACGCGCCAACACAACACGCAAGCTGAGACGTACGCGTCTTCGTTGCGCGTATGCAACCTGGACGAGGGCAAACAGCTCTGTACCAAGCTCGTCCTTTGAAGTTTGGACAACACTTTGGAAGTCCTCAACAAGCTCCGCAGCGTTGCGACGCACAAGGGACTCAATTTCGTCTTTGATCACGCCTATGCCCGATGTTTTCTTTGCCCCGAACTGGCGCTTGAACATGAGCATCTTCTGGCGCATTGCGTCTCGCTTCTTCTTCATTCGAGTGAACCTAACACACAAATGCATCAGCCTCCACACACATGGTATGCAAGCACCACTCGTACTCGTAGTTAAAGTTGGTGCTGATGACAGTGATAGGGATGGCAAGCACAAGGATGCCCGACAAACTCGCCACGGCGGCAATTAGTTTTCCAACAGTGGAGACCGGGTAGTCATCACCGTAGCCAACGGTAGTCATGGTGATGATGCACCACCAGAAAGAAGCAGGGATGGATTGATACCTAGAACAGAACGAAAAGCAGTCCAGTCCCCACCACAGTCAAACCCAACAAACGCCCTTGCGGCGACCCAAGCAATACGACGCGTACGGGCTGCGCTGCATCACACCGTCCTCGTCTCGAAGATACATCTCAAGCTCTTCAGACCACTCTCCTCGCTCGGCAAAGTAAATCGCCGAGGAGAACACAACACAGCCGATGGCCATGACAAAGAGAAGCATGCCCAAGGGTTGTGCACTGGCGTACATCGCGTTCGCAAATATCTGCGGCCACTCACGACACGTGGGCATCAGTTGGGGAAGGTGCAGTGCATGGCAACCAGGGGTATGTATGCACGCTGTGGTGAGACCACTACTGCTCCAACCGAGCCTGGCAACTAACCTTGACCCAGGAGACGTATCGAGATATTTTGAACACGCGGAACACGCGGACAAGCCTCACAACTCGAAAGACCGCGGAGCTGTGGACCAGGGGAGCCAGTGTCGTCAGCTACAACTCGTCAACAGCAAGCACAAACACGTGCCACTACGTACCCTGAACCCTCGGCTGATCCTAGCAGTAACTCTACGTAAAACGGCACGATGGCGACGAGATCAATGGTGTTCAGAGTGCCTGTCCAAGCAAAAGCAGACACAAGCACAGGTCCCATTACGCCGTGACAGCCCCCCAAGCGTGTATCGCTAGCACATACCTTTCAAGAAGACACACTTGCTGGGGCAAGATAAAAAACGCGCAACGTATCTGCACAGCAGCAAAAAGGGAGGGAAATTGATCAGCGTTCTGCGCATGGGAACGGCAAACCAGCGACCCCAGGAATTTCACGGGACGCACTCCAACGTGAAGAACGCGATACACACAGCTTCGATCGCTTGCCATATGTGAACATCCTTGCGATGGAATTGAGGAAGTGTCTCCATACAAAAGGTCACGCATGACACTGCAATCAAGGACATGATGAAGACTGCAATGAACCGAGCCTGTCAGGCGACAACACAACACATCCCAAGGCCTTGACATGAGTACAACCACCTCCACTGATGCACCTACACATTGTTCTTGGAGTGCTCTACGTACAGCATGCGACGAGCCGGGCTCATCGACGAGTGACCACACAGTTTCTTTCCATGTGTCTTTCTTCTGATGGATGATCGGCCCCAGCAACGAGTGCTTGTCGTGCTGAAACGCAGACGACCGACGCCGCCGTCGTGGAGCAATACCAGCACTCGATCGCCGGCGCCTAGCTGCGGGCGTAGTGGTGCCAGAGTTGAGGCTCACACGGCGGCGGGGCACTGAGCCAGTGGAGCTCCGACTGCCTGAGTTGGCTCCAGAAGCGCTATGGCTGTGGCGGCGGCGGCCACCAGCCGCGGACGGAGAGGCGGCGGAGGCAGAGGCAGATGTGGGCGTGGGGGTTCCAAAGAAGTGCGAATGGAACACAACCCCTCCACCGGGGGGGGTCACGATGGGCGCCGGCCGTGCGTCTGACAGACCGCCCCCCATGGCCTTGTTGTCGCACTCGCGCTGGTGCACGACACTGCCACTGTCTTGCTTCGACTCTGCCGAAGCCAGCAAGCTTGCCCCTTCGCCGCTCGAACGGGGTTCTCCGTCGTCCCTGGGTGTTCTTGTGTTGTTGTCGGCAGGAGCCAACACGGCGCCGTCTGCCTGGCCCGGCGCGTTGGTCTCCGGGGCAGCTGCGTCGCTGCTCGCGGGCAGCACTTGGCTGTTCAACGAAAGCGACGCCGACGAACGACCGTTCACGAGGTTTGCTTGGGTTTCCATGGCGATGGCACCCCGCACCGGTACGGAACGATGAGAAGCGGCTCCCAGCTACGACTCCATGGGTAACATCATCATCGCCACCCACCTAGACTTCTGGACACACTCAGCCGGCGTGGGCGGTACGACGCCACAAGCCTGTCCAAAGGAAGAAATCGCTTGATGTACGCACACCTGTTCGCCTACTGTGGGGGAAATGGAGGTGGAGGGGCGCGGAAATGAAAGTCCCAAACCGAACAACACGCTGCGCTGCTGCGCTGGACTGCCGTTGCGTGGGGAAGCGGAGGGTTTTCATTTTTCACTTCCCAAATTTAACATATTGCGTTTCTCCAGAAATGTACCACCATTGACGTTGTGTTGCGTGACAGTAAAGCAGGCCACAGCACGCTGCTGAACGAGCAATGGGAGCCCATCGTTTGCTGGGAGAAGTGGGAATTTAGAAGCAAGGCTTAGGCGTGGGTGGGTGGCGAGTGGAACCAGCAATGGATTCGGGAAGCAAGACAGAAGATTCTGGGTGTGTTGTGGCGTGTGAGCCTTCACTGCTGGATCGCGACGTCTAACGTGGTACCTTCTTGCACAGACCCGGACCCTCAAGCGGCGGAAAAAGGTTGTGCCGTTGCATGTAGCACCTTTGTGTCGGTATACGTGGATTCATTTATTGTGTTCTGTGGCTCCAGGGTGCACTTTGTCGATGTGGACAAGCAGCTGCTGCGTCGAGGTGTGTGGGTGGTCGGGTGGTCTCTTTCTGTCTCATGCATGATATGCTACCTTGCACTGGCTCGGTTCTTTCTTTCTGTCTCATGCATGTTGTGCTACCTTGCACTGGCTTCAACGTCTTCCAGCCTTATCGGACCCCGACTTGCGTGTGCCTGCGCGTGACGCGATCCGCCCAGCCCGAGCTGCAAGCCGAAGCAACCTCACATCCGATGAGCTCGAAGCCGTGCAACGACGGTTGTCCAAGAAGCGCGCGCGCCGCGGCAAGATGCGCCGTGGCTCATCCACTCTGGGCCTTGACGATCTTAAGGGCATTCGGACATTGCGCGAGCTTGACAAGGTATGACCGTGTCTCCCCCACTTGCGTCAATGTTTGTTCCTGTTCCCAAGGCTTGTCTGAGCGTGGCACTTGGTCCTTTGTGTGTCACCCAGGCGTTCGTAAAAGCAGAGGCAGATCTGTGCGCAGACACGTTGCGGACGTCCACAACACCGTTGGCCTTGGAACCGTCGGCCAATCCAGCTGCAGCTTGCCTGTGTCGATGCTGCTGCTGCTGCAGCAGCAGAAGACAGAGGCACTCTGGGAAGGCACGCCGCACAGGTGATGACCGGTCTTCCACCTCAAAGCGCCCCCTCTCGAAGCGCACACGCCAGCTTCGCAGCCATTCGAAAGCCATGCGTATGGTTGGACAGGAGCAAGAGTTGCCCATACAACAAAAAATAAAGCAGGCGGCGCTGTTCGTCCGAGTGCGTGGTTGCACAGGGAGCGAGCCACTTGTTTGTTTGTTTGCTTGTTTGCTTGTGTTGCTTTGTTTTGTGGCGGGTTGGACACGTTGACATGTTGCAATGTTGTTCAGGATGCCGTCGCCGAGCGTCCTGTGCGTATCAGGTCACCAACACCCCTGTCCACTGCCCTCTACCGTGCCTACTACAATGCGTGGGTGCGCAGCTTTGTCGTTGTGGTCATCCTTGTCCACCTCGCGCTCGTTTTTGTCGAACCGCACGGAAACGACGGCGAAGAGTTTGCAACCACAATATCCCGCTCCAACGTCAACGACACCCCCTCCTTGATGAATCGATCGTTTGACTATCGCAACGTCATGTACGTCCTGCTGCGGACGAGTGGGGACCTGTTTTGTTTGTGCATTGCTCACCGTCGATGTTGATTTGTGCTAACACAGGTATGTGGAAGCTGGGTGCCTTTCAGTGTACCTCCTTGATTGTATTGCCAAGGTCGCTGCGGTGGGCTTCTCCAACTTTTTCATGTGCAATCAATACCGCCAACCTTGGGACCACTTCCGTGTGTTCGTGGTACGTAGGGTTGTGCGCGCCGATCCGATACCAAAAGTTGTCGTCGCTTGAACTGGTTGATGTCACGTGTACCACATGGGTGGATGATTCGGTGCGTGTGGGTTTATGCAGATTCTACTGTTGGTGATGGACTGGGTGTTCGGCTTTGCTCTGGAGTTTCGACTGCGGCCGTTTCGGTTTCTCCGACCAATGGTGTTTGTGTCCTACGTTGGCGAGCTGCGACGTTGGATGTACCTTTCCATGCGAATGCTTCCTCGGTTGTTTGAAATGGTGCGGGATGCTACGTAGGCGAGAGTTGCTTCCTCTTGTCTCGCACGACTAACGTGGTTGTTGTGGGTGTGACGCGTGGAACAAGCAGTCAGCGATGATTCTGCTGTTCATATCAGTGTTTGCGGTCATTGGGGTCCTTCTTTTTGTGGACACTGGTCTGTACGTCACATCCGTGCTTGTGATTTTCAGCAGTGTATTGCCTGAAGGTTGGTAGCTCATCCACTCTACTCCACTCCACACCCAGGTATGCACAAGCCGAAGTTGAAACCTTGACCAGTTTTGGACCTTCGCTCCTCTCCCTGTTTGTGTTGTACACATCTGAGAATTATCCTGGTTCGTTTGCCTGTCATCCAGCTGTGCTCCTCGGGTTGCTGTTGCGTGCCTGAACTTGCTTGCTTTAGATGTCATGTATCCAGCGACACATGCAGCGTCCAGTGTCTCCTCTCTGTGGTATACAGTCTACTTCATCAGCTTTGTGCTGCTGGGCATGTTTTGTCTCGCCAACTTGGTTGTGCCGATCCTGTACAAGGTGGGGGCCACCATCTCTTTCACCATGAGAGCCACAGTTGATGGATATTATCACGGACATCTGACTGGTGCCTTGTGATGTGGCAACTGCTGCAACTACGCTGTTACTTTCGCTTGCCACAGGACTTTCGTGATCTGCGCCAGAAACTCGCGCTGCAAGTGCATCTGGACGAGCGCCGGTCATTGCTTGCCGCCTTCCACCTGCTGGACTGGGATGGAACGGGCACTCTGCCTTTCGACCGCTTTGTGTCCCTTGTAACCGAGTACGTGCCGTCTAGCAGGGGTGGCGCTGCCCCCCCCCCCCCCCCGCCTTCTTCCCGCCCATGTCGTTCCGGACTGCCTTGTGGTTCAACTACGCGGGGTGTATGGCCGCGTTGCAGCATCACACAGCGGGTGCGTACCGCATCATCTCACCCGTTTTCCTTTCCCTTCAGGCTGCGCTCGATCCCAAAGCACGACACCACGTTGCCAAGGCTCATGATCCGAGAGATGCATGAAATGTCGCTGCACCAGGGTGGCGTGGGTGGATCGTCGGGTACAGTCGCTGCTGCCGACGCAGTGCAGGCCTCGTGGCATGACGATGCCATTCATCGAACGGAATCTGCGCCAGCGAGACGTGATCCCAACGTGGAACGTGGATCGCGGAAGTTTTCTTCCACGCCGGCTGGAGTGGCATCGCGAGCACGCAGAGTGTCGGTACGTGCGGAAACCAAAACTCTGGGCCATGATGATGAGAGTCATCACGTTGGGCAGGGGTATCTGGTCTGTTGCACGTGTGTGGATGAAAAGTGACAACCCGCCGAACTGCGATGTGTGTGTGTGTGCGTGTGGGTGGGTGTGTGTGTGTGTGTTTGTGTGCTGCAGGTGAGCGAAGGAGCGCAAGCGATTCGTCGTTTGGACTCGCATCAAGAACCCGGAGTACACTCCATGGACGCAAATGCCGACACATTGAACGTGTACGTGTGCACGGGGAAATGGGCACAGCGCTTGCGGTGCCCTGTGTTCGCTATGGCATGTCACTGAATCGAGCACACACGACCACGACGTGCTGTGTTTTCATGGCGTGAAACAGGTATCAGTTCTTCTTCGTTTGTGAGGTGATCAATCGGCGATACCGCAAGTACAACAAAGAGGACTTTGTGAAGCCGTTTGGACGGCGCCTGCTTGAGAAGCCACTTGCTCGAGCTGCCATGATGTTCATGCCCATTCTTGCCACACTCTCCATGTCCATGTATGGCGACGCTCGAGAGTGGGTCAATGTTGTGTGTCTTGTGTCGATAGGGTTTGGCTTTGTGGAGCACGCCTTTCGCCTGGCAATGGTGAAGTATCGCATCTACAAGCGGTCTCGGGCCACGGTACGCCTGCTTGCTTGAATGAATGTGCTCGCGCAGACACGCGTCTGTCCGTCTTTGGCATTTGCTTTGTGCGCCAACTCATGTCACAACGGCGTGTCCAGTGGTTCGATTTGGCATTGCTGGTGCTCGCAACTGCCCTGTTCATCCTTCAGCATGTGGCCGTTGTTCAAGATGTAGCACATATTCATGAGGTGCTGCTGTGGGAAATGACCAACATGTGCTGTCCCTGTGTCTCTCACATGCCCTTCACGTCCCGTTGTGCGCGTGTGCTCTGGCTAGGTGTGGTTGATTATTTTGTCTTTTCGAACGTTCCGTATCTTGTCATACGTGTCAAGGTTTCGAAGGACACTCCTGACGGTCGCGGCAATCGGACGGTTCGTTCTGTGGTGTGGTCAAAGTCGTGACGTGCGCACCGTTCCTGGTCCTTGACATGGTGACCGCCCCGCAGCTTCATGTGCATCATCTTCACTGTGATCCTCCTTCTCATGTTTTCCTTCGCGGTTGTGGGCATGGAGATGTTTGCCGGCACGGTGTCCAGTGCGGTAGCGTGCACAAACGTCGCCGCCTCCACAAGGTTGCTATGGGTGCCGTTGTCCGACGTGGAGCCCCTCACCGCATCGGACACGGTTGCGTCCCCGCCATTCATGCACGCGGAGCAAGCTCAACGGCTGTCAGCCAGCGCGTTGTTGACTGAGTTGGATGGTGTACGAGCGTGGCTCCAAGCCCTTGAAGCCGAGGCGGCATCGCGGGACTTGAGGAGTGCTTCTCCTGCCACTGTCGAGAGCGACAATGCAAGAGGTACACCGTCGCGCTTGGTCAAAGAGCCTGAGCCAAGATTTCTGTCAACTCAAGGATCAAACACGACACTGCCTCTGTGCGATACGCTCCCTGCCTTCGTGGATCCACACGTGAGCTTCGACAACTTTGTGGACGCGGTACTGGTGCTTTTTCAGATGGTAACCACCTCGAATTGGCATGAGGTGATGTACACAGCGATGTGGGCGACCGGTTCGTTCATTTTTGTGGCAGCGCATGGCTCAGTTTCTCGTGTATCTCCCAGTTTCACGTTGCTCTGTTGCTGGTCGATGGTACCAGATTCAAGGTTCTCCACCATTGTGTACTTCCTGTCTTTCTATTTCTTCACGGTGACATTCATGCTGAATCTGGTGCTGGCCATCTACATTGACTCGTACGGGCTGTTGCAACGAATGGTGCTATGACCCCACCACATTGTGGCATAACTCTCGATACGTCTCCGTCGTGCGTGCGCGTATCTCCACAGGTACGAAACCGCGGAGGCACAGGCGAAGCTTGGGGAGAACTCGAGGCTTATCCAGGAGTACTTGACACCAGAGGACCGGTGCGCTTGGCGCTACGCTACACACACACACGCACACGCACACCCACACATTTTTGGCTGTCGTTGATGTTGTCGATATGGTGCATTGATCTACCGTCACCACAAGTCGCAGCCGACACAGCAACAACTGATCTGCCCGCGCGCGTATGTGTATGTTTGGTGTGTGGCCTTTGAAATGATGTTCCAACAATACCAGGAAGGCGGCTCAAATGCTTGGCCAGCAAGCCACGTTCTACAAGATTAAAGGCGCGCGCCGCATGACCACCTTGTCGCAGTTCCTATCCGGAAACTCTGTCGACACGGGCACCGGAACTGCCAACCCTGCCACCGCATCCGGGTCATCAACTGCTGGCGGGAGTAGCGTGTACACCAACCACGCCACTGTGAATCCCATGGCTGCAGCTCGCCGCACGTCCCTTTCCGCCTACAGTGCCCGAGACGGCGGCACATCCGGTGGACGTGGCAAGCCCGGCAGTCGTGGTCGGCGGCGCACTGCTTCCCTCTCGGGCGCCATGTCACGCCGGCACAACCGCACCCGCAGCACCCATAGCCCGACCACCCCTGCGGAGGCGAAGCAAGGCAAGCAACGCAAGGGCACCAGAGCCATGGCGAGCAGGGCAACGTCGCCACGTCAACAGCGTTCGCAAGGAGCGCTGCAGGTGGTCATCGAGGACCATCCGCAAGGCACCACCAGTGCGCCGTCTCACCACGGTGCCTCACGCTCTGGGTCACCACACTCCGCGGTGGCGTCGCCGTCACCTGACTCAAACTCCAGCTCGATGGCCGGTGCCAGTGCCAGTGCCAGTGCCCCCCATGTCAAGTCGAAACGCAAAAGAAGGCAGCTACGAGTGGAGCAACGCGCGCCAGTGCCCTCGCCACGCTCTCTGTCTCCGTCCAGCAACACCCTTCGCCCGGCCACCTCCACTACCTCTGAGCCGTTGCAGCAGGCCCACCGCACCCCCTTGCGCAGCTCGTCGCAGCCCAGCCCAACCCCGTTGCCATCTCCCTCACGCGATCGGCACCGTCCATTCCCACTCCCCCGCAAGAAACGCATGTCCCGTTTTCAAAGTTCTCCGTCGCTGCGTGTGGACGCCACGCACAGACCCGCCGGCGGAAAGGTTCGGCGAAGAAAGAAGCGCGGAAGCCTGCCCCCACTGTCCCCACACCCGAACTCGCCCGCAGCGAGGAGCCGAGCTGGTGGTTTCGCTGAACGCGCCAGCGATGGGTCTCATGGTGGCGGTCAGGGTGAGGGCAGTGATGCCAGTGTGCAGTTTGAGGTGACAGGAGAGGTTGTGGTGGATGGTCAAGGGCGGGAGTGGTCTGTTTGTCTTGATTCCCACGGCAATCAGTACTTCTATCAAGCGGACTTGGACGTAAGTGAGTGGACGCTGCCGTAGTGAGCACGGTGGTATGATACGGAGTGCAGACGGTATCCACACAGGGCTTTGCTCTTGATTTCTCTGTTCCCAATGCTGCTCCAGTCACGTGAAACAAGTAACATACTTGATGTTGTTCGTTCGAAATACCTTCGTCAGCAGGATGGGAAAAATACCACAGCACGCTGTCTGGCACGGACACACACACACACGCACACACACACAGACACACGACGCACGAACGCACAAATGCACGCGCTCTGCTTTGCAGGAAGCGTATACACACACTCAAAACAGAAAACTCATTCACCCTTTGCCACGCAACTCGCGCGACTACGGTGCCCCATCCACCTCCTCCAGAGTCTCGAGAGTCGTGAAGGTTGGCTTCTGGGAGGCAGCAGCAACGTGCACCACCACGGGCGGCGCACTTGCACTTGGACTAGCTACAGCAGCGGTTGGTACCGCTGGGGACGCTATGGTATCTTCAGAGCCCATGAAACGGCGTGACATGAACGAACCCAGACGTGATGCGGTAGTGGACCGAATCAGTGACCTGTTCACCACATCAATGCCGGTCGCCCTGGCCAACCCGTGGCGCCGTGCCTGGGGTGTCAAGTCGTGCAAACTATGGATGTGCGCGATGCGAATCAAATTGATTCCAGCCGCAACAAAGGCCACGAAGTAAATCGTGAGCGTTGGGAGAAGGGACATGTCCAGGACGAGCGCATTCGCCACCGCGGCCCCAGCAACAATACATAGGGAGATCAAGCAGTTTGCGTAGCATGCTCGTCCCAGAGGTAACCCTGCCACCACCAGTACGTTCATAAGAATCTCTCCTCCGTCGAAGGGTGAGACAGGCGTTAGGTAAAACGCAGCGACTGCCACGTTGATCCATCCGGCAAGCATGGCGTGGGGCTCATCAAGAAAATGGCCCACGAGCAACAGCGGCGCGGAAAGAAGCAGGTTGGTCAAGGGACCGGCTGCGTGGCACCACACCTTGCGCCCCCGATTGTGTACAAACACATGCGCAGCGGCATCCTCGTTCTCGAGCCGTAGAAGAGTGGATATGGAGTGGAAGGTCACGGACACTTTCGAGTCAGGGATCGCAAAGCGATACGCGACTGCGTGGCCCAGCTCGTGAAGCCACATTGCTGACAGACCAGCGACAACACCAACTACCATCGTCATCACACTGTATCCAGAGAGATGACCAGCAGCGGCAACGAGAGCCGCTCCAATCAAGACAGACCAATGAACTCGGATCTCAACGGAGCGCAATCGACACAGTGTACAAGGCACGATGCAGGCCGCGGCGCAACCTGGAAAGCACACAACGTTGAGGAAAGCGGTGCATAGCCCAACATGCTTCATACCAACGCAGCCCACCTTTCAGGGGAGCCATTGCCACTGTGCTCCCTCGCACATGGAACGCCGCTCTTGATGGCAACCGAAATGCAAAACGCATGCCGTGTCAGCAGAGACGGCCCAAAACCCTGCTGCCGGAAGTGTTTGATGTATGTAAGATGATGATGTCGACGTCAACATGGTATTTTTGTAGATATTTGGGGCGTCATCACCCCTGCTCTGTGCGTCGCTCACATCCAACACGTTCCTTTCCACATGAGCCAAGCAGTACGTGTGGTGTGTCCATTGTGTCATACAGCCTGTGCAGTAGTTTCTCACACCAACAAACCTCTTGTGAGCAGAGGATTGCGAGCTGGCTGCTGAATAACTACCCCAACGCCACAATGTCAGCCGTGCAACTCGGTTCCATCCTGCGTTCTCGTGGTATCTTCGCCTTTCTTGGAGCATTGGTGCGCCGCCACCCCATCCTGTCCCTTCTGTTTTCAAATGCTGCCACCAGCACTGCAGTTGTGTACGTGGGCATGCCCATTGTGTGTCAGTGGGTCTCTTGTTGACCCATTTGTTGTTTCCTGCTCGCAGGTGGTACTTTGCCCGCCAACAGGGAGGCATGAAGCGGTTCCTGTTTCGCCTTGTCCTGTCCGCCGCCAAGGCTGTTCCTGGCGCGTCTTCTGCCATCGATGCAAAGCAGCAAGAGATTATCAATGACATGAAGGAAGACTTCATCGGCCACCTGTTCGACGACGAGCGTGTGAACAACCACCTGCCCGAGCGCGGCATGTCCACCACCGAGGTTGTCGACACACTGACTCGGTTCCAGAGCAAGGAAATGCCCAAGTGGAAAACCGGAAAAGTGTCTGGTGGGATCTACCATGGTGGGGATGAGCTGAGCAACCTAATCACGAAGGCCTACGGAATGTGCGTGCCCTCCTTGCTCTCGTTGTGATGCGCGTGCACCGTCCATCTTGTTGACCTGTCCGGTCGGCGGTTGATGTTGATGTTGGTTGTTGGACCAGGTTCTGCCTCGCCAACCCACTCCACGCAGATCTCTTCCCCGCAGTCCGCAAAATGGAGGCTGAGGTCATCCAAATGATGGTGAACCTGTTCAACGGCGGTGACGAGGGCTGTGGTGTCCTCACGTCTGGTGGCACTGAGTCCATCATCATGTCCTGCAAGGCTGCCCGCGACTACATGCGCGACAAGAAGGGTATTGTGGAGCCCGAGATGGTTGTTGCAGACACCATCCACGCGGCGTTTGACAAAGCGTCGCAATACTTCGGCATCAAGCTGGTGCGTGTGCCTGTCGATCCAGTGACCTTCAAGGTGCGCCCGGCGGACATGGAACGTGCCATCACATCCAACACTGTGCTGCTGGGGGCTTCCACTCCCTGTTTCTCCCAAGGTAAGCCCGTGGTTAGGCCATCTCTTTTGGTTGTCATTTGTCAAGCTTTCTTCGTGGGCCTGATCGCGCGCCGTTTGGCACGTTGCGTTGCTGTGCTTTCGCGTCAGGCACGTTTGATCCCATTGAGGAAATCGGCCTCATAGCAGACAAGCACGGCATTCCATTCCATGTCGATTGCTGCCTCGGCTCGGTTCTGGTGCCACTGTTGGAAGAGGCTGGCTACCCCACGCCGCCCTTGGACTTCCGTGTCAAGGGCGTCACCCAAATCAGTGCTGACACCCACAAGTTCGGCTTCACACCCAAGGGTTCCTCAGTCGTTATGTACCGCAACAAGGAACTGCGCCACTACCAGTACTTTGTCCAGTCCTCGTGGGTTGGTGGCATCTACGCCAGCCCCAGTGCAGCAGGCAGCCGTCCTGGGGCCTTGGTGGCAGGCACATGGGCTGCCATGATGCACATGGGTCGTGACGGCTACGTGGCAGCTGTGAAGCGGATCATGACCGCTGCAAAGAAGATCGAAGCGGGCGTTGCCCGGATTCCAGGATTGGCGTTGCAGGGCAAGCCCGACGCCAGCGTGGTGTGCTTCAACACGAACGAAGAGGGCCTCAGCATCTACGACGTTGCGGAGTGCATGAGCAAGCGCCATTGGAGCCTCAACGCTGTGCAGTTGCCACCCGGTGCGCACATTTGTGTCACGTACGCTAACGCCCCATCAGCGGACCAGTTTCTGGAGGACCTCGCAGAGTCTGTGGAGGAGGTGAGAAGCGCGCCGCCTGGCACGTTCAACAAGGGAATTGGTGCAATATATGGCACCGCCGCGCAACTTCCCGACCGGTCCATCATTGACACGGTCGCGAAGGCATTCCTGGACGTCGTGTATCTGACGGAGATGTAGGAGCAGCGTGTCACGTCAAAACATAATTACCCAACAAATTGCATTAGCCTGGTCCAGGCAAGTAGCATCCTAGCGTCGAGCGCAGAGGGCATGCATGGCCTCATTCAAGGTGGTTGTGGCAACAGCCATATTGATAATGGTTGTGGTCGTGTCGATGGGGGTGTTGTACCAGAATTCTCGCGTCTGTGCTGACCAAGGTGCGCCAGCAGCCGCGTTGCGCTTGCCCCAAACAAGCACCCCTCCTCCTGCTGAGGAACCGGCAGAGCTTGTGGCCGTGCCTTGTGAGCATAGTGCGTCCATGCAAGATCATAGGGCTTCAACAACAGCCGGGCAAGGCACGCCTTTGCACGAGTCATTGCAGTCACTGGACAGTGTGGTCGGGATGGCACGGCTGCTGGCAGCGAGCTTGGCCGAGTTTCACTTCCCCATTCAGAACAAGTTTTCGGTCATCATGCTGTCCTACAAGAGGCCGCAACATCTGTTATGGCAAGTTCATCGCTTGATGTCTTTGCCGCAAGTGCACCGCCTCTACGTGCGCGTGAACAGTGGAGAGGGGTCCATTCCGAAGGACATCGAGGCGAAAGTGATCAGGCACCCTCGGGTCCAGCTGGAGTACTGTGAGAGGAACTCCATGAACAACCGGTTTGTCATGCCACCAGACATTGAAACCGAATGGGTGTTCAACATTGACGACGACATTGAGTTTCAAAACCGGGAGATTGAGTGGGCATTTAACGTTGCACGCCAGAGGCCAGCTCAGGTTCGTTTTATTGCCAACGCTTTGCCAACGCTACCGGAGTGGTTTCGTGCAACCGTGGCGTCTCCCTACCACCACCACCACCGCCGCCGCCGCCGCCACTGTTTTGACGGTAACACGTGCGTTCAAACCACAGATAACGGGCTTCTACCCTCGCTTCATGGGGCTGGTGAACGGGTGAGGAGGAGTGGATGTTGAAACTCGCTCACTGCATGTGCCCGCACCGCTCTTATGCTTGCTTCATCACATGTCGCAGGGTGTACAAGTCTGATATTCCGCACAAGGGCTCACAGTACAATGCCGTGCTGCCTGGTGGCGGCAGCTTCTTCAACACGCGTTGGCTGGACGTGTACACTCATGTGATGCCGTCGAAAGTGCGTCAATACGTGGACGACAAGATGAACTGTGACGACACTGCCTTCAACATGCTGGTTGCCTCTACGCTGCACCTGCCACCGGTGTTCACGGTGGGGTCACTTCATACCACGAATACGGTTGAGGAAGATGGCAGCTTTCTTGGACTCCGTTATCGTGGAGGGCACATGTCCACCCGAGGCGATTGTATCAAATTCATGAATGCTGTGTGCGTCCGCATGCGTGTTGCCTGCATTGACTTGTGGAGTGCAGTGATGTGGCTCTTGCCACAGCCACCAGCCACCTCACCGCATATGCACACTCGCCTGCCCATTTGGTTTCAGGTTCGACACACCTCTTGTTGCGTCACGGGTGATGGTGTCTCCGTTTACGTATGACGTCCCCGCCTTGAAGCAGCTCATGCACAGCACGAAGATTGTGGAGGGGCCCATCACATGGTGGCCACGTGACAACTACTTGAATCAGAAGGAGCGTGAAGCCCTGAAAAAACGGAAGCAGGGGCTGAAACAGAAAGAAGAGAGACCGCAACAACAGAAACAACTGCGACGTGACGGCATCTTGAGTCCTCAGAAGCGGGAAGCCCTGAAGAAGCTAAAGCAGCAACAGCGGAAGCAAAAGCAGAAGGAAGGTAGGATTGGTGATGGAATAGTGGTCAAGACCGCAAGACAGAAGGAGCAGAGACAAAAAACAAAGGAGGGAGGAAAACACGGGCGCTCGTTCGGAAACGCAGCGGTATTCCGAAGAGGGAAACAAGCGAAACACACAACATCCGCGTGATAGTGGTGTGTTTGAGTGTGTGGGAGGCACAGCCAATACAACGGTGGGCACGTATTATGCTCTACATTTCAAGTCCCTTCGTTTTCTATTTGCCGATCGTCTCTCCAGCTATTTGCAACGCCGTGGAACACAGGCTCACGGATGATCTGCGCTTTCAAAGCCGGAGTTGTATCACAATCAGCACGCGTGCCACTCGAGCCGGGCTGCGACCGCGGGGTCGCGGCGCCCTCCTCCCCCTCCTCCTCCCCGACCGAGCCACCGCTCTCACTCTCCTCATCACGTGGTCGCGACCGGGCACCTTTGTTGTGATCGCGCGCCCGCTTCAGCCACGATCGTGGGTCACCGCTGAAGGAACCCTCCACGGTCGTCACGCTGCCGCCGTCGCGGACGGGCGTGGTCAACCGACCGCACAGCTCCTCCAGCCGCGTGGCACTGAACCCGTCTGTTCGGTGGCAGGGCACTGAACGCGCGGTCAAGTGCCGTGGCACCTGGTTTCCAACGGGCGTTCGTGGCGCGGAACGGTGGGGTCTTCTGCTTGTTGAGCCTCGCCGTCTCGCGCTTGCTGCACCCAGCCAGTGTTAGATCAAAGAACCACAACCACAGGAACCAACACACTCAGCCAACCATCGCGCCGATTACCACAACACTGCGCCGGCTGCATGTCTGACTCACCTACAGAGCG
>Ga0213833_1001096_pt1 | contig 20594 bp, 2 predicted proteins | sample SWATP21_FD_160575 | JGI IMG/M metagenome (GOLD analysis project Ga0213833, IMG submission 160575) | Coastal seawater microbial communities from Marineland, Florida, United States - SWA TP2 #1 | ecosystem: Environmental > Aquatic > Marine > Coastal | place: USA: Florida | collected 2016-08-14 | reverse complement strand
AGGCCTGCACGAGATGGAGTCATTGTTCCTGACTATTGCAAGGAGGACAGGCGACGAAACGCACTGCACACAGAAGTTTGGGATCTTCTGGGGTACTCTTCTGGTGTTTGTGGTAAAATTAGAAGCACGAGAAGTTTTTTTTGGATGCTGTGCGGCACACAGCCTGTGCCACGGACCCTTGCAGTGTCTGGGAGAACAAGAGTGGCACCCTGGGCCTCCTGTTAGGCTCTACGTCCATCCTTCCACCTCTTGCACCTGCTACCCGAAGTGAGTACGCCGCCTTGGGCAACGGGATTCTGGGCCTTGATCTTGGCGACTCATCATGTCGCAGCCACGTGCCGCTGGCTATGTGGTGATGGAGGAGGGGTCCAGAGCGCGTGGCACAATGGGAGTCGACACCAGCACGGGCAAGAAAGGTGTTGGGTGTTTCAAGCGAGCCTCGACATCCGCGGGCGCTTTGTTTGCCGTCGGGTCAGTGGTCTCCACCATCATGGCCACTGTGGCGCTGGGATTCGCCTGTCGCAGTTTTGCAACAGAAACCTATGTCCGCGTGTTTACCACGCCATGCGTGCATGACTGGCCGAGCTCCCAGCCAACGTGCCCGCCGCCACGGCACCAGGGGGACTTCAAGTGCCCTGCCAACCTCACGCAGTTTGGCTCGCTGGCTTTCTATCAACCCGTTGTCAACGTGTGGACATTCGAGCACGACCCGATGGAGTCCAGTCGCGTCTACGTAGCCATCGGCAACTACAGCTGCGCATCCACGTCGTTCTCCCTGTTCGTCAGGCACAGCTGGGCACAGAAGCAAGTGACGCAGGAAGAATGGACAAAGGCTGATGTCTCTTTGACCACTGACAGCGATGGTGATTGGCAAGGAGTAGGTGGGGTGTTAGCCCCGCGCAGTCTCGTGGACGCACTGGCCAACACGGCTCCAGGCACGGCTCTCGCGAACTTGACGAGTGCAGGCCACACCAGCTCCTTGTACGATGTGCGCTTGTACTGGTCCAGCACCACGGTGAAGGTGTGGGACGTTGCGGCCGGTGACGGTTTCGAGTACGCAGCATACATGTTGCTGGCAGCTGTGGGGGTCGGGCTGCTGATGAAAGTGGGGCACGAGCTTCACGCCATTGTGGTAAGTTGGGGCACATTCCGCACAGACGTAGGGGTGGTTGTCAACGGGAAAGTTGTGCCATCCAGCACCAGTGGGCAGTCGAAGTGCGAGAAGGCAGTCATTTTCGTGGCCAGCAATGTGTTCAAGTTTTCCATGTACTCCATGGTTGTTCCCATTGCGCTTCCAGATTACTCCGATCCCATCGCACTGAAGGTGCACACGCCTTTCTCCATGCACGTCATGGCCGATGTAGGATCGGGGATGGCAGCTCTGATCGGTGGCGCCGTGGCTGTGGTTTTGGGCTACTTGTACTTGACGTGCTGCACTTCGACACGTAGCCGCTCACTGAACAAGGCACGCCAGTCTTGCTTCGACAGCATTGCCAAGTTCCTACTACGCCTCCTGTTTGTAGCTTTTGTGCTCCTGACGTTTACGTTTGGTGTCACGCTGACGTTCCTTGCTGGTGTCGCGTCGTTCGTGGAGTGGACTGCAGCTCACCACATACTGGACCTCATTTCGTCTGTATGGAATGGGCACCCCATCCAATGGTTCACCAAGTTTATGGACCGTGGCCCTGTCAAGTCGTTCATCGAAACACTCAAGTGAGGCAAAACCACCGCATGTTCCTCTTTGTCGTTTCGCTGTCGTGCTGTCGTGCTGCAAGCACACAATACCACAATTATCATCCGTTTCATTGCACGGAAGCTGTGTCCAGCGGCCAGCGGCTGGCTAGCTTCATTGTCCATCCAACAACGGGAGTCATTGCACCACCCAACAGCATTGAAGTGCTTAACACACTCCATCTACACAAGTTACCGCATAACAGCGAGCCTGGGTGTGGACACTTGAAACGTGCACAGTGTTCAATGCACACTGAGAATCTCAGTCTGCTGAGAACGTGTTGCGCCTGAGACACCAACGTGTCTTGTCCCTTCACTCTCTCTTTGTGGAAAAGTGCATGTAAGAACCAGGGAGAGAGAAAGAGGGAGAGAGTGAGCGAGGCAGGGCAGCTTGCGCACCGGAATGAGCTTTCGCAGGGTGTGTGCAGATCTCATTCATTTGTGTGGTGCAGGCGTCCACCGGGTGCTGGCGAGTTGCGTAAAGTGTATGTGATGCCACGGTTCGTACACTGTAACCCACACCCCTTGCTCGTGCGTTGCACACGAATGAGTAGCACGATCCAAACAGCGGCCGTGGCGGTGCTGAAGCCAAGCTGGACCAGCCCCCTGCCACCCTGCAATGGAACTCTGCAGCCTCCAGTCAAAAGTTTGACTCAAAACACTGAAGCTGACAGAAACCCGGCTTCAGCACGCAAGGATCATTTTAACCACTGGTATTGTAGAAGGCTGAGCTATACGACAACACTCCAAGTCTCCATGGCAAGCTGGGTCTGGCGTTCAATGACCAGCAACTCCGAGTAGGAGCTGTGATCTTGCTCTCAGGAAATACGTGGCGTCCCCTCTTCGTGGATCCGTCTCAAACTTCAGCGATGTTTCGTGAGTCACGAATCGTGACACAGTTGGAGGATGATACTACGAGCGATATCTCGAGCAATGCTGTTTAATAAAGTGGTGACGAAAGTGCCCAGGGAGCCGCGTGGCGATACCCACCGTGGTCACCCACGCCATCAGTGTCGTACCGATATGTACACGACATGTACATGTATGTATGTATGTATGTACTGGACCAGTACGACTGGTCCTGCAGGAGAACTTGCAGGCAATGTGGGTGGTGTGGCAATCCAACCCGGGGATGTAGCCGTTGCGCACAGACTTGTGGTCCTGGAGGATCACAGTGACCAGGAAGGAGTCGACGGGAGCCGCGGCATCGAATCGGCGTCGGCGTCACCGACAACATCACCGCGCTTGATGGCGTGATGGCTCCACGGGCAGCTTGACGTTGAAGCCAACGTTGTCGCCGGGGATGGCCTGGGGCACGGGGCACCGAGCAGTCTGCACGACTGCATCCGACCGTGGCTTCTGTACATGTCGACCCCTTCCCCGCGCATGCCCTACTTTGTCGACACAGATACCCCGTTCCCACATAACGCCTGTGTGCGGCGATACTCTGCCCGCAAAGACATTTCATTCAGTGGGCACGGAAAACAGGCAAACACACCATGTCCATGTTTCCCTGGAGGCCTGTGCTGCACCCAGAGTCGATAACACAAAAGCAAGAGTGGCGATCGTACAAGCCCTGACTCAGGGCCCCTGAGTGGGTCACAGGTACACGGGGGCCGGACGCTGGAGTGGGAGCAACAAAAAAAAAGAAGGCCAATACGGGAATCGAACCCGTACCTCTGGAATCAGAATCCAACGTCCTAGCCATTAGACTAATCGGCCTGTTGGCAGATGGTGCTTGTGCGAGCATATATATAGCACGAGAACGCGCAAGCAGCCTGACAGCCAGACAGACTGCCATCCTGTTTCAGCCGGCTGCATCTGCGCCCATCCACGATGTTGCTTCGTCAATGCTTTCGAGTTTCGGCTACCTGCACACATGAAGTGTTTGGGGGGATCACCAGGCGTGGTCTTGCGTCATCGGCTTTCGAAGCTGCGTTGAAGGTTGTGCTTCGTGTGACGCACCGTGGGCAACATGGTCTGAACACCCTTGTAACAGATGGTTCAGGAAAGCTCTGGAAGCCCTGACAACCGTACCAAGTTGAAATTGTGAGAAGTAGCTCGCTGGTGCAGCACGCCACTTTGTTGGCGGGCGGTGTGTGATAGTGGTATGGGCCATTGACCGCGTGGTTGTCATGGATCGATGGCCCCCCAGCTACGCCCTTTTCAAGCAGGCCACGGAGGGAGATTGCACAGCCCCCGCTCCTGGCACATTTGATTTTGTTGGCAAGGCAAAGTGGAATGCCTGGACAGAGGTGGGATTGCGATGGTGTTTGCACCTGTTTCACGTTTCACGTTGTCGTGCGTGTTCGCAGCTCGCGGGTACTTCCACGACTGACGCGGAAGCGATGTACGTCGAAGCCGTACACAAAGTGTTCGGAGGCGTCATCAAGAATAGCGACACCAACTCTGGTGCGGCATCCACTTCAACAGAACTTGTGTCCGTGTTTCCGGGGTGTTGCTGTATCATTAGCACTCTCACGTCCACGCGTCCATGCGATCAGCGATGGCGTGTTCACTATCACTCTCAACCGCCCGAAAAAGTACAACGCCTTCGACTGGTCAATGTACGCAGAGGTCCAGGCTGCTTTGGAATCTGCAGCAACAAACGAGGATTGCGTTGTAGCAGTGTTGCAAGGAGCCGGACCATTCTTTAGCAGTACGTTGCTTTTGCCTGCCGCTGGTTGTGCGTCCGCTGCATCACATGTTGCGTCTGCGGGCTGCCAGGTGGTAATATATGACTCACATGTTGCGTCTGGTTTTGGTTGTGGGCTGCCAGGCGGTAACGACTTGGCGAACTTTGCCAATATTCCCCCGGAAGGCCCACAGAAGCTTGCAGCGGATGCAGCAGTGGTGCTGGAGGGCTTCGTGGCCGCGTTCATCGACTTTCCGAAGCCATTGATTGCCGCAGTGAATGGGCCAGCCATTGGCATCGCCGGTAGGGACAACATGAGAACAGTCGCAGGGTCCTATGTTTGCCGTGACATTTTGTTTGTGCGACGGGTGGGGTTCCACAGCGACCACTCTGGCTTTGTGCGACATCGTGTATGCCAGCCACAAGGCAACGTTCAACACTCCGTTTTCTGCGCTTGGACAGTCTCCCGAGGTACACGGATGTCTCATTGTGCCTCTGCTCCAGTTGTATGTATGTATCACCCGTTTGCATGTGCGTGCTGCGTGTGTTGCGATCGCTGCCAGGCCTGTTCCTCGTACCTATTTCCCAAGATTATGGGCACCGCAAAGGCAAACGAGGTGTTGCTTGCGGGTCGCAAGCTGACCGCAAGCGAAGCACGAGACTCGGGCTTGGTGCGTACTTCCACTCTTCCACTTCAGAATGCTTGGCTCGTTTTCAACGGCTGACGGATGTGTGTGGTCCGCGAGGATGGACAGGTTTCGGAAGTGTTCGAGGCGTCAACGTTCCGAGATCAGGTTGTTGAGCGAGTGTCTGCCATGGCAGCTCTTCCTCCTCAGTCGATGATGTTCACCAAGGCCTTAGTGCGCGACGCTGATGCGCTGCGCAAGTTGCACCAGGTTTGTGTTGTCCCCGCGGTGTGAACTGCTGACCCGCTTCTTATCGTGTGGTGCTGTTGCCTTCGATATGGGGTGTCATTGTGGTACGATGCTTGCGGACCGCTCTCCTCCCACCAGGTCAACAAGGCGGAATGTGAACGTTTGAAGGAGCGATGGACATCAGAAGAGTGTGCTGCAGCGATCCAGAAGTTCATGACTCGGCGCAAACCGTGAAGCAGTGTGGGGCACGAGGATATCGAGTCGGCGTGTATTTCCCGACAAGAAGCGTGAGAGTCTTGGCACATCGAAACGCCGAGATCAGAAAACGAAAGTTGCAGTTGTTATTGCTAAAGGTAAAGAAAAGACGACGTCTGGCGCTCTGCGTCAACCTTGCTTGGCTTTCCCCGCTGATCGAGGCTTGCGATAGCTGCGGTGTAGCACCACCCGGGCACACATATAAGAAAGAAAGAGCGTACGTGACATATGCATGACAAAAAGGGGCCGTGAACTGACGGCAGTCGCATACGTACGCTTTGGCCGCTTCGGAAGCGGCTTTCCGCGCCCAAGCTGTGTCGCCAGACGAGGACACGGTTGTTGTTGCGTCGGCAGCTCTTGGTGTCGACTTTGGCTCTCCCATGCGAAAGCTGACAGCAAACATCACAGAAAATGAGACATGCTAAAGGCAAGACAACCGACTCGGGGAGGGTAGCACCACTGACCATCCGGCAAGAAAGCAGCAGCTTGTGGACAGGATGGAACCAACCGCCAGCGTGAAAAGGATGGGAGCCATCGCAAGAATACCAGCACAATCCCCGTCTTCAAGGGGGTGGCACTGCGCAAACCTGAGGATGCATAGCAGAACACACGTCTGAGACACAGAAAGAGATGGGGGAGAGACAAGGGGTGGGGACAGTGGAACGAGCCAAGCAACGAACCGGTTGTTGACATCCAGGTACTGACGGACAACTGCAACGGCCAACACACCGGTTGCAGCCCCGAGTACGCAAAACGGAATTGTGCGCCATCGTAGTGCTGTCTCCATGAACCTCATGAAACCAGGCACGCGTCGTTGCCACCGTGCCCACTCGACTGTGTCACTCAGCATGACACCAGCCACGATGGTCATGCACACGCCTGGAAACAGCAGGAAGAAGACCAACACCAGCATCCGAGCCGGATCTTGGCGCGCTTCATAGGAAGGAGGAAGTTCTACCAGGTTCGCTTGGTCGAACATCCGGTTCACATGCTCCATGGCACACACACTGCCACACACACGAGCTGCTTCGTCTTGAACAGCGCAACACACAAACACCGAACAGCGCCGCTCATAGTCACTCCAACTTAGTACATTGGGTACAAATACACATACACAAAATGTAAAGATGACGCGACAGATTTTGCTGCATCATCACGCAGCTGTCACCCTTCAGGATTCGCCATTCAGGTTGGACACAGCACAGGACGAGTGCGGCATCGTTCCCCGCCGCGGTTGGGACGCCTGACAGCTCAGGCATCCTTTGACTGGTGTTTTGATCCCAGGCCCGGCGAAACAGCGCCTTTTTGTGGCCATGCTGTCTCGCACCGCGGTGTTTGCTGTGGTGGTGGCTTGTTCCCTCGCCGTTGCACAAGGCGGTACGTGTGTGCGGTTGTGGGTGTTCCTTGGGGGTTGTGTGCCGCGTGATCGTGCTTAATGAGGATGTGTGTATGTCCTTTGTGTGGTGTCGCGGTCGATTGTGGGTTCTCTGGGCGTTCATTGGCTGGGTTGTGGTTGTGTGGTGGGTACGTTGGATTCTGCTGCACGGTGGCCGCGGCTGCAGAATGGGTCAAGTTGCTGCACCGCGCCACGTATGGCGGTGCTTGGGACAAACCGCATGTTCCCATCACGTACGGTTCCTTTGTCAAAATCAAGGCCGTGCACATCGACGGGTATGTGTCATGCTCCAACGAAGCTCTTATTGACGGGAATCCATGGAATGAGTGTGTCAACGGCGCGCCCAGCGATAGCATGGACTTCACGCTGCAAAAGAACTCTGACACGGTTCTGCAGCAGCCTGGCTACTCGCAGCTGCCTACATCCTGCGAGTACCCGGGCGCGCGTGACGGTGACATTGTGTGCACCGTGGACGTCACCCTGGCTCCCGGCGACACATTGGTGCCGTCTTGGTACGAGGCGTGGGCCGGTGTCACTGTGTCCGACAACAGCGGCACCCACGTCATCGACCTGTATGGCTGGCGCGATGACGGCGTCGACAACCTGTTGGTGCACTGGGCGGCCGACGAGGGCACCGGCACCACGTTGTCGGACTCGTCCGACCTGTCGCCCTCCGTCGCGGGCACCGCGTCGAGCGCCGACGTGTGGAAGTCGGGCATGCTGACCTTCGCCACCGACGCCGACCACGTGGTCGGTGACGCCACCGTCACGCCCGGCGCCGCGTTGTCCCTCTCTGCGTGGGTGTTTTGGGCGCCCAAGGAGTGGCCGGCGCAGCAGACGGACCTGCCGTGCCCCTTCGGCCTCGGCGCCAACGGTCCGGGTCCCGCCGGCGCCGACAACACCGGCCTCTTTGCCACCTTCCCCTCCGGCAAGGCCTCTGCCGACTTTGGCGGCTCGCGCCTCGAGTCTGGCTCCGCCATGACCACCCAGGCCTGGCACCACGTCGTGATCACGCAGGCGGCGGCGGTCAAGTCCCAGGGCACGCGGGTGTACGTGGACGGCCAGCTGCAGGGCTCCACGCTGGTCAACGTCAACAGCGTCGCGTCCCCAGACGCGGCACCCGCCTTGGCCGTGGGCACGCCCGCCCTGTCACCCGCCAAGCCGTCCGGCGCCACGTACCGCACCTTTTGGGACGGCGCCGTGCGCGACTTCCGTGTGCACAACCACGCGCTGCAGGCCGGCACCGTGGCGGAGATGTACCTCGCGTCGCGCCGCACGTACGTGCGTGACGACGTGCTGAAGCTGGACGGCGACAACGAGTACGTGCTGCTGCCGACACTCAACCTGGGCGGCGGCGCGTTGACGGTGGAGGCGTGGGTGATGCTGGGGTCCCCGGACGCAAGCGGCCAGGCGCTGCTCGACCTCAGCAACGCCGCCGAGGACACGACGATCGCGCTGCGGGTGGACACGGAGACCGGCAAGTTGGCGTACACCGTCGACAACCGGCCGTGGACGACGGACCACGCCACCCTCCTGTCCGCGCGCCCCGTGCCCCGCTACATGTGGATGCGTGTGGCGGTGGTGCAGGACGGCGCCACCGCGACGCTGTACCTCAACGGCAACGTCGTGGGGTCCCGCACCGACATGCCCGTGCCCGTGGCCGCGGCGCGTGGCCAGCGCTACCTCGGCCGCTCCTCGCTGCCCGCCACCTCCACGCTGGTGGGCTACCTCGACGACGTGCGCGTGTGGACGGTGGCCCGCAGCGCGGCGGAGGTGGGCGTGGGCGGCGGCGGCGCCGCCGCCGCCATCACCGGCGACGAGGCCGGCCTCAAGTTTTGGTACACCTTCGACCCCACGCCGGTGACCACCGCGCCCCTGAACCGCGCCGAGGCGCTGGTCACCACCGCCATCGACGCGTCGTCCACCGACGGTGGTGGCGGCGCCGACGGCACGCTGCGCTGCTCGTCGGGCTGCGTGGTGCCCAGCACGCGCCCCGTGGCCCGTCACGGCGCCGTGTGCGGAGACGGTCTGCGCCACGCGTACGAGATGTGCGACGACGGCAACACGGCGAACGGCGACGGCTGCAGCGCCGGGTGCGAGCTGGAGGACGACTTTGTGTGCATGCAGCCCTCGCCGTTTGTGGCCTCCATGTGCCAGCGCGGCTCGGAGGTGTTCATGGCCGCCGGCGACGCCAGCGACGCCGACGCCGCGGTGTGGGCGTCCAAGAGCGTGCCCTCCGGCGGCGCGTGGGCCGTCTCCACCACCGCCGGCCTGTTTGGCGCCGGCGGCATCCGCGTGACCGCCGACAGCGGCGGCGCCACGTACGCCACCACGCCGGCGTTCGCGCTGCAGGACGGCACGACCGTGCGGTTCCAGCTGGCGCCGCAGACGGCGACGCGGTTCAAGGACGCCGTGTCGGCGGTGGTGCGCTTCGCGACCTCCTCGGCCACGCCGGCGCTGGGGGACTGCGCTGGGGACTGCACCGGGAAGCCGACGTACACGGTGTGCTTCAACCCCGGGTACACGGCGCCGGAGTACTGTGACCAGGTGTCCCACGTGGCGGTGGGGGAGTGGGCGGCCCAGACGCTGGAGCCCCGCGACCTCATGGTGTCCAAGTACGGCGGCGACGACGTGCCGGCCACCATCGTGATGCAGGTGGGCGCGTACTCGGGCTCCGGCGCCGGCGCCGTGATTTCCAACCTGGACGAGATCGCGGTGTACCAGCTGGCGGACACGGGCACCTGCTCCACCGTGCGCGCCGTGGCCGCGCCCGCCCTGCGCTCGTGCTACGAGCACCTGCTGTTCAAGCAGGCCAACGGCGAGGTGGCGGCGTCGGGCAAGTACACGATTGACCGTGGCGCCGGCGCGTTTGACATTTACTGCGACATGACGACCGCGGGCGGCGGCTGGGACGTCGTGTCGGTGTTCCGCAACGTGAACCACATGAAGTTCGAGGACCAGCGGTGCGACTCGCTGTCGTCCACGTGCTACGGCAACATCAACGCGCGCAGCGGCGTGCCGGACACGCAGCTGGGCGGGCGCTCGGACAGTGAGATGCTCATCAAGAGCACCGACTCGAACCTGTACACGCAGCTGTCCGGGTTCTCCACCAGCCCCACGGGCAGCGGCATGGTGGCCACGTACATGACGCAGATCCACACCGTGTCCACGTCCTCCTCGTGCACCATCGGCTCCGGCCCCACGCCGGGCACGCGCCACTACTGCGGCTCCCGCGCCGAGGGCAACTCGTTCAAGATCACCGGCTACGCCGGCTGGACGCCGCACGACACCAAGGCGGGGTTGTACACGTGGGTGCGCCTCGGCGGCTGGTGGATCGGCGACAGCAACGGCGGCGGGTCGGGCAGCGACCACCAGACGGACACGATGTACGGCAGCGGCGTCGGCGTGCGGTACCAGCACAACACGTACGTCTCCGCCACCAACTTTGCCATGTACTACCGCTCCAAGTCCTTTGCGCGGTCCGCGGCGGAGCTCCAGGGCTCCTTCATCGAGCGCGACGGCGCCGTGGTGGCGTCCACCAGCGCCAGCGGCCTGACGGTGGCGGCGTGGGACGAAACCACCGCCGGCTCCACCGTCTCCACCGACTCGTTCCTGCTGGGCGTGGACGCCGCGGAGCTGTCGCTGGTCACGTGGCTGGGCGCGGTGCCGACGGGCCACGTGGTCGCCGGCGTGTTGCCCAAGGGCTTCGCCGACCCGACCGCGGGCAACGACCTGGCGGTGCGCACGGCGCTGGCATCCGTCGGCGTGTCGCTGCCGGGCGACGCCATGCCGGCCAACGGCGGCTGGGCGTTCATCGGGCGCAAGGGCTTCCCCACCGCCACCCACGGCGTCGCGAACAACTGGGGCATGCTGGAGTCGTCCTCCATCGAGGCCCGGCGCCTGTTCCAGTGCTCCGCCATGACGGCGCGCCTGCCGGAGAACGCGCTGGCGGGCACCGCCGCCGTCGGCACGGTGCGCAGCAGCGGGCTGCACGCGCGGTCGGCGGTGCGTGTGTCGGGCGGCGCCGACGCCGGCGGACCGCTGGAGGTGGACACCGCGACGGGGCAGGTGAAGCTGGCCAAGGGGTACCTGGACCGCGACGCGAAGGCGGCGCTCAGCCTGGAGGTGTCGGCGGAGTTCCCGCTGTACGACTCGGGGTGGTTCCTCATGCGCAGCGGCCAGGGCACCGGGTCCTTCAAGGAGCTCACGCACGGCCTGGCGATGCTGCCGGAGCGCAGCCGCGTGGAGGTGCGGGTGCAGGCGCTGGACGGCGACAACGCCGGGTTCAAGTTTGCGGGCGCGGGCGCGGCGCTGCAGACGGACAGCCGGTCCAACACGTACTACGGCGGCGTGGTGTTTGGGTACAACTCGGAGAAGGTGCGGGTGTGGGCGCCCAGCCTGAACGGCGGGTCGTCGGAGGGCACCATGATCAACATCGGCAAGGGGTGGGGCAACGAGGCCCACTCGCAGTTTTCCACGTCCGCCATGGTCAACGTGCGGGTGTTCGAGGACGACCAGCCGGACTGGGACTCGGGGTACTTCACCTTCAAGTCCCAGCAGGGCTCGTCGTCCTTCAAGAAGGTCACGCACGCCCTGGGCGGCTACCCGTCGCGCGTGAAGGTGCTGGTGCGGGCCGTGGACGGCAACAACCTGGGCTACGTGTTCGAGGGCATCGGCGCCGCGCAGACGGACGACGACTACGGCGAGTACGGTGGGCTGGTGTTCGGCTACGACGACCAGGAGGTGTGGCTGTGGGCGCCCGACAAGAGCAACAACCAGGCGACGGGGTACATCGTGCACGTCACGGACGGCTGGGCGGGGAACCACGAGTACCAGAAGAGCCACACGGCGGAGGTGCGCATCCTGGCGTGGAAGGACCGCAACACGCACGACTACGAGAGCGAGTGGACGGAGGTGGTGGCGGACAACTTCAAGTCCTTCCTCGAGGTCACGGTGCCGCAGGCCGACCTGGGCGGCGCGGGCGCCGTGATCGAGCGGGCGCAGGTGGTGCTCAAGGCCACCGGCGGCTACGCCCTCAACTTTTACTTTGAGAGCATGGGCATGGCGCAGGAGACCGGGTACGACCGGTGGAACCACTACGGCGGCTCCATCATGGGCCACTCGGACGACACGGTGCGGGTGTGGCTGCCGGCGCGCGACCCGCGCAACAAGGCCTACCCGTCCTACGGCAAGGCCATCCTCATCCTGGACGGCTGGGGCGGCGAGGTGAACCGCATGAACCAAGCCACCGCCCAGGCCCGCGTCCGCGTGTGGTCCAAGACCAACGACTACGCCGACGACGCGGCGACGGTGACGGTGGAGGTGGTGGAGGTGAACGACCCGCCCGTGGTGACCGACGCCACGGTGACGCTGCCGGAGAACGCGGCCGTGGACACGGTGGTCGGCGCCGGCGCGTTCGCCGTGGAGGACGAGGAGACGGCGACGGCGGCGCTGAGCATCCGCATCGTGTCGGGTGACCCGGAGGGCGTGTTTAAGATCGACGCGGCAGGCAACCTCGCCGTCGCGCGCGCCGGCGTGCTGGACTACGACGTGCAGCCGTCGTACACGCTGCTGCTCGTGGCGTCGGACGGCGTGCTGTCGGGCGCGGGTGTGGTGGTGGTGAACGTGCTGGACGTGAACAACCCGCCGGTGCTGACGGGCGCGGCGTGGGAGGTGGAGGAGGAGTCGCCGGTGAACACCAAGGTGGGCGTGGAGCCAACGGTGGCGGACGCGGACGAAAGCGACACGCTGCTGTTCGCCATCGAGTCGGGCAACGTGGGCGACGCCTTCAAGATCGCGGCGTGCGGCGGCCAGCTGCGCGTGAACAAGGACGTGCTGGACTTCGAGGGCGCCACGCAGCTGTACACCCTGAACATCTCTGTCACGGACGACGGCGAGCCGTCGTACTCGGACTGGGCGCTGTTCCAGGTCACGGTCACCAACAAGAACGACCCACCAACGTGCGCCGACGACACGCGCACCGTGGCCGAGAACACGCCGGCCGGCGCGGACCCCATCGGCGCCGTGGGACTCGGCGGCGCCACCGACCCGGATGCCGGCGACGAGCTGACGTGGACGCTGCTGTACGGCGACGTGGACGGCGCGTTCGCGTTGGACGCCGACACGGGCGCGCTCACCGTGCGCAACGACGTGACGAACTTCGAGGTGCGGCCGCAGTACTCGCTGCGCGTCAAGGTGGCCGACAAGCAGGGCGAGGTGTGCGAGTTCACGGCGACGGTGGACATCACGGACGCCAACGACGCGCCCGTGGTGGCCGCCAACCAGACGTTCACCGTGGCGGAGGACGCCCCGACGGGCGCCGTGGTCGGCACCGTGGCGTCGTCGGACGAGGATGAGGGCGTGGGCGACACGCGGACGTACGCGTTCGCGGCCGCCACCCCCACCGCCACCACCGACGCGTTTGCGCTGTCCACCGCCGGCGAGCTGACGGTGAAGGCCGGCGCGGGGTTGGACTTTGAGGGCGCCACGCAGGCGTTCCCGTTCTACGTGGAGGTCACGGACAACGGCGGGCCGGGCGCGGCGTTCCCGGCCAAGTCCGTCGTGTCGTACCAGGTCATTTCGCTGCTGGACGCCAACGACATGCCGGAGTTCACCAACGCCGGCGGCTTCGCGTTCAGCGTCGCCGAGAACTCGCCGGCCGGCACCGTGGTCGCCACGCTGACGGCGACGGACCAGGACGACGCGGTGACCGGCGAGCCGCTGTCGTTCGCCCTCACAGCCGGGTGGCCGACGGCGGACGCGTTCGTGGTGGACGAGTGGAGCGGCCAGGTGTCCGTGTCCGGCGCCGTGCCGCTGGACTTCGAGTCCGGCGTCACGCTGTACACCGTGACGGCCACCGTCACGGACAGCGCCCTGGCGGCCGTGTCCGTGAACCTCACCCTCACCGTGACCAACGCCAACGACCCGCCGGTGGTCGGCTGCGCCACCGTGGCGCCGTACTGGGTGGCCCACCCGGGCAAGGACGCCATGGTGAACGTCGTGAACTTTGCCGGCGACAACAGCACGGCGTGGCTGTTCTCGACCTCCATGGGCGACGACGTGGACGCGTGCCAGGCGGCGTGCGAGGCGGAGGCCACCTGCGTGGCGTACACGCTGTACACCACCTCGTTCTACGAAGCCGACTTCCGTGGCCACTGCTACGGCCTGCCGGCGTCGGCGGCGTCGGGGGACGATAACGAACCCCACTTTTCGTCGCGCGGCACGGCGGACGTCGTGGCGTCCGGCCAGCGCCGGGAGCTGTGCGCGCGGTACACCGTGACGGAGAACGTGGCCAAGGCCACGGCCGTGTCCCCGGCGGCGGCGCTGACGTTCACGGACCAGGACGGCGACAGCGCGACGTTCGCCGTGGTGGCGGGCGACGCAGCCGGCGCCTTCACCGTCGACGGCTCGGCGTTCCTGGTGACGGACGGCGCGATTGACTACGAGGCGACGCCGGAGTACCTGCTGACGCTGCGGGCCACGGACGACAACGCGGCGCCGGCGACCACGGACGTGTACGTGCTCGTGACGGTGGTGAACGTGAACGAGCCGCCGGTGCTGGCGCCGCGGACGCTGAACGTGAAGAAGGCGTCGACGGCGGGGGAGAGCGTGGGCGGGGCGTTGATGGCGGTGGACCCGGAGGGCACCGCGGTGACGCACACGCTGACGGACGGCGTCAAGACGGCGGGCGTGGGCGACGACGTGACGTCGGCCAACGTCAACACGCTGTTCAGCATCGACGCCACGACGGGGCAGGTCACGGTGGCGGACGAGACCATGTTTGCCACCTACACCGAGGCGTCGACGCTGAACGTGACGGTCACCGCCACGGACGCGACGGGCCAGGCCACCGTCACGACATTTGTCGTGGATGTGTTGGAGGGCAACGCGGCGCCGGTGGTGGCGGCGGGGCAGAGCTTCTCCGTGCCGGAGCACTCGGCGTTGGATGTGGTGGTGGGCACGCTGGTGGCCACGGACTCGGACAACGACAACATGCTGTACTACCTCCTGCCGTCCGGCGACCCCTCCGCCACCGACTTTGTGTACATCCGCGAGGTGGACGGCACCATCAAGGTCGGCGTCGCCGGGGCGCTGGACCACGAAACGACGCCGACGCTGACGGCGCTGGCGCAGGTGCGGGACGTCAACCCGACCTTCGCCAGCCGCACCACGACGCAGACGTTCACCATCGTGGTGACGGACGTGCCGGAGGAGCCGGTGTGCCTGGACACCAACATCCTGCTGCCGGAGCTGTCCGCCGACGGCACCGCCGCGGCGCAGGCCGTGCTGTGCGCCGACCCGGACGTGGTGGGCGGCCAACCCGACGTGCTGACCTTCGCCATCACCGCCGGCAACGACGCCGGTGCCTTTTCGGTGGCGCGCGCCAGCGGTGAGAACCAGGCGTGGACGCTGACGGTGGCGGACGGGCTGAAGCTGGACTTTGAGGCCCAGCTGTGGCACAACCTGACGCTGTCGGTGACCGACAGCACCGGCCTCTCGACGTCGTTTGCCGTCAACGTGCGGCTGCAGGACGTGCCGGAGCCGCCGTCGTTCTCTGCCACGCCGGTGGGCAACCTGACGGTGAGCGAGGCCGAGGCGCCGGGCTTTGTGCTGTTCGACTTTGCCGCCTCCGACCCGGACGGCGACACGCTGTACTGGATGCAGGACGTCGACGCGCTGGCCATGGACGGCTCCAAGCTGGTCATCGGCGAGGTGGCGCTGGACTACGAGAACCTGCAGGAGTACAACGTCACGGTGGAGGTGGCGGACCGCGCTCCCAGCGTGACGGGCGAGTTCCCGGAGGGCACGCAGCGCGACGTCGCCAACTTTTTCGTGCAGGTGACCAACGTCAACGACCTCACCATCACCGCCGTGTCGCTCACGGAGCTGGCCACCGCCGGCGGCGAGACCATCGTCTTCACCGGCACCAACCTGGGCTTCACGCTGCCCGACACCCCGGCGACTGTGACGGCGACGTACACGCAGCCCGGCGGCGGCGGCGCCTCGGGAACCCTGACCGCGTCGGGGTGCTCCGTAACGGTGCCCAACACCGAGATCACGTGCACCACGGTGCCGGGCGTCGGCGCCGGCTTTGTGTGGACCCTCACCGTCAACGGCGAGTCGGTCGTGTCGCCGTTCCCCACGTCCTACCTGCCGCCCGCCATCACGGCGGTGAGCCAGGACAACAGCTCGCCCACCGCCGGCGGCGAGGCCGTCACCATCACCGGCACCAACTTTGGCGCCGACGCGGGCGCCGTGTCCGCCGTGTATGGCCAGGTGCTGCAGTACGGCGCCGCGGACTGCGTCATCACCACGCCGCACACGCAGGTGACGTGCAACACGGTCCCCGGCGCGGGCGCGTTCCACCAGTGGCGCCTCACCGTCGGCGGCCAGGCGTCGGGCTGGAGTGGCGCCGACCACACCACGTCCTACGCCGTGCCGGACGTGTCGACGCTGGCCATCACCGCCGCCGACGGCGTCACCGCGGCGGCGACCATGCAGACCACCGGCGGCGAGACGGTGACGGTGGTGGGCAGCAACTTTGGCCCCGGCGCCGTCGCCGGCGCCTCCGCCACTGCCGCCGCGCACCACGTCGTGACGGCCGAGTACGGCGACAACGCCGGCGACGGGCTGTGGTACGCCGCGGCCTGTGTGGTGACGACGCCCCACAGCCAGATCACGTGCACCACCGCGCCGGGTGTCGGCGCCGCGCACCAGTGGCGCGTCACAGTTGGCGGCGTCACCGGCGCGCTGTCCGGCGCCGTGACCACGTCGTACGCGCCGCCCTCCATCTCGCTCATCCGCGACTCGGAGGGCGCCGTGGGCGCCTCGACGCGCGGCGGCGAGCGTGTGACGTTGGAGGGCGCCAACTTTGGGCCGGCCACGCCGTCGGCAGGGCGCATGGCCGAGTTTGGGGCCACGTACGGCGTGCAGGCCAACGGCACGCACGTGGAGACGTTCACGGCGGCGTCCTGCACCGTGGTGGTGCCGCACCGCACCATGTCGTGCCTGACGGCCGTCGGCACGGGCGCCGGGTTTGCGTGGCAGGTGCGCGTCGGCGACCAGCTGTCGCCGTCCTTCCTGCCCACCTTCCGCTCCGGCGCCGTGGAGGGCACCTCCTACGCGGCACCCATTGTGTCGTTCTTCGAGGCCGGCAGCGGCAGCGGCAGCGGCGGCGCCACGTCAGCGTTGGCGTACGACACGGAGGGTGGCGAGGTGGTGCAGATCCACGGCCGCAACTTTGGCGTGCAGCCGGACGCCATCCAGGCCATTTCGTACACCGCGCCGGCCATCGGCGCCACGTTTGTGGTGGACGCCGCGGCGTGCGCCATCACCACGGAGCACGAGGTGATTGAGTGCAGGACCGCGGTCGGCGCGGGCGGCGAGTTGGAGTGGCGCGTCATCATCAGCGGCCAGGCCAGCACCAACCCCATCACCGCCTACGCCGTGCCCACCGTCACCTCCATCACCGGCGCCGACGACGTGGTCACCGCCGCGCGCACCGACGGCGGGCAGAACGTCACGCTGCACGGCGCCAACTTTGGCCCGCCCGCCGGCGCCGTGTTGCCCGACGGCAGCACGCCCGGGCCGTTCCTCGAGGCCGTGTCCTACGGCAAGACCGGCACGGAGTACGTGGCGACGCAGTTCGAGGTGGTGGGCCACGACGAGATCCGTGTGACCACCGTGCCGGGTGTCGGCCACGACCTCAAGTTCATCGTGCGCGTCGCGGGCCAGCAGTCGCCGCTGTCCGCGGCGACGCTGTCCTACGCTGACCCGGTCATCACGGCGGTGGCGCCGACGGAGGTGAGCACCAACTCGCCGGCCAAGTCGCCCACCATCATCACCGTCACCGGCACCAACTTTGGGTTGCTGGACCGCACCGCCTCCGTCACCGTGTCGTTTGGCAACCCCGCGGACGGCACGCTTCTTGGCCCGCTGCGCGTCGTGGACCGCACGCCGATGTGGGAGGACAAGCCGACGGCCGCGGAGCACGCACCTGGCGCGCCCCACACCGTTACCTTTGCGCTGCCGTCGTCGCTGGGCCTGCGCCGCGGCATCGTGGTGCACGTGAACTCGGAGGCGGGCGACGTGGTGTCGTCGGCGCCCGAGTTCCTGGACTTCCGCACGCCCTTCCTGGACTACGCCGAGGTGTCCACCGTCGCGCCGCTGGGGCTGGACCCGACCAACGCGACGCGGCAGGAGATGGAGTTCATCGAGCGAGAGCTGCCCGGCGTGGAGCTGGCGGCGGTGCGCCGCCTGCGGCTGAACGGCGCCGACATGGGGCCGTGCGCCGGGTTGACGGGGTGCCGCTTGGACGGCTGGGGTGCCGACACCGGCGACAACGTGGGGCGCACGGTGCTGATCCAGGAGCTGAACGAGCTGCTGGTGCCGGTGGGCGGCTTTGACGCCGGCCACGCCAAGGTGTACAACTGGACGCACGACGTCGTGGAGCTGTTCACCACGGTGCGCTACGGCGCCATCAAGCTGCAGATCGACGCCCAGACCTACACGGCGCCGGGCGTGGCCACCGCCACCGCCACGAACCTCACGCAGTGGTCGCGCTCGGTGCGCTTCGTGGACTTTTCGCCCAAGGTGTCCAACCTGGCCGGCGCCACGCGCACGTTCTCCACCGCCGGCGGCGAGGTGCTGGAGATGGAGGTGCTGCACCTGCTGACGACGACGGAGCTGGAAATCCGGGTCGCCAACCGGTCCTGCCCGCTGGTGGACGACGCGGGCAACGTGATCCCCGACGCGGAGGTGTACGACCGTGTCATCCGCAAGCCGGCGAGCGAGGCGATCACCACCGACACGACGTGGCTGCTGCGGTGCCGCATGCCGCCCGGGGAGGGCCTGCGCCAGTTCGTGGTCGTGTACCGCGACAGCCAGCGCTCGGACGGGTACCCCATCAACTACAAGGCGCCGACGGTGGCGTCGGTGTCGGCCGTGCCCACCGGCGAGCCCCACAGCAACCCGGTGGTGGTGGTGGACGGCGCTGCGGCGGTGACCGCCGACACGTCGGGCTTCGAGATGCGCATCGAGGGCACCAACTTTGGGCTGTGCCCGGTGGTGCACTTTGGCCTGGAGATGCAGGTCGTGTCGCAGGAGGAGGTGCGCGGCTCCTACGCCGCCGTCAAGTTCTGCGGCGCCGACGCCACGCCCGGCGCGGCCATGGTGCCGGAGCACACCTCGCTGACCTTCCCGGTGCCGCAGGGCTACGGCGTGGGGCTGAAGGTGCTGGTGGTGGTCGCGGAGCAGGTGCCTGACCCCCGCACCATGGAGGTGCGGTTTGCGTACAACCCGCCCACCGTCACCGCGCTGGCCGTGTCCACCGGCCAGACCTTCCGCGGCAAGCCCGCGGGGCCGACGTCGGGCGTGGTGACGGGCGGCGGCGGCGGCGGCATCGTGACGCCGGTGACCATCACGCTGACGGGCAACAACTTTGGCATCGACGGCACGGCCTTCGGGTCCCACAACCCGCTGGAGCTGTGGATGGGCGACGACGGCGAGGACATGATGGGGTTCAAGGTGTGCGACAACGCGCGCCGCAGCGGCGCCGACCCGCACCACGTCGTGATGTGCGACCTGCCCGCCGGCTCCGGCGTCGGCATCGACGTCGAGGTGACTGTGGCGGGGTACGCCAAGCGCCGCACGCAGGACCTGTTCAACTACCTGCAGCCCGTGGTGTCCACCGACATCGCCGTGACGCCGCCGTACGCCGCGACGGCGGCGCGCCTGCTCGCCGGCGACGGCGGCGGCGACGGCGGCGGCGACGGCACCCCGACGCCTCCGCCGGTGGCTTCGGCGGACGCGAAGCGTGACGGGCCGACCAACGGCGGCACGACGGTGGTGCTGACGGGCACCAACCTGGGCGGGCTGAACCGCAGCCACTGCGTGTTTGCGATGTGGGCCAACAGCCCCAAGTCCCCCTCGGACCTGGTGTGCAACGGCGAGGCGGACTTCCCTGGGGAGGGCGAGGTGCCGTTTGAGAACATCGTGTCGGCGTCCCACACCCACATCGAGTTCAAGATGCCCGCGGGCATGGGGTCCCGCGTCATCTACCTCGTCATCCGCGGCGTGGTGTCGCCGTCGGGCGCACCGTACCGCTACGACGCGCCGGAGCTGGTGGCCATGACGCCCGGCAACGGCACCACCGACGGCGGCACGAAGGTGACGCTGACGGGCAAGTCGTTGGGCGCGCCCGAGTTCTCCGGCGTGTCGGTGATGGAGGTGCAGTTCCACAAGTACCTGTGCTCCTACGCGCAGGACGCCAACTGCAAGATCGTGTCCCACGACCACAACGAGGTCGTCATCCTGTCGCCGACGGGGCTGGGCGTCCAGCGCAACGTGTCCATCACGGTGCGCGACGCCAACAGCACCTCCGCGTCCGACGCCGACACCACCCTCGCGTGGCCCTTCAACTACAACCCGCCCGAGATCACCTTCATCGTCCCCAACGTCGCCGACTCGGTGGGCGACAGCATCCGCGTGCGCGGCGTGAACTTCGGCCGCACCGCCGACGCCGAGACGGCCGCCGAAAAGCTGGTGGCCGTCGTCATCAACGACCAGCCCTGCACCAACGTGCAGCGCGTCGACCGCTTCGGTGAGCCGGCGTTGGAGTGCACCATGGAGGAGGACGTGGTGGGCGCCAAAAACGTCAGCATCACCGTCGCGGGGCAGGACGGCTTCCTGGACGCGCGCAAGG
>Ga0213833_1001094_pt1 | contig 20619 bp, 21 predicted proteins | sample SWATP21_FD_160575 | JGI IMG/M metagenome (GOLD analysis project Ga0213833, IMG submission 160575) | Coastal seawater microbial communities from Marineland, Florida, United States - SWA TP2 #1 | ecosystem: Environmental > Aquatic > Marine > Coastal | place: USA: Florida | collected 2016-08-14 | reverse complement strand
CAAAATATTTGGGGTGTTTGGTCAGTGATTTGGCAAAGCCGTTACCCGCGGCAACATCGGTCTTAAGGTCGTTTATCAGTTCGCGCAAAGTCGCGTTGTCCGCGCCTTCAGCCACGATCTCGAAGCTCTGAATAAGGGGTACGCCTGCTTTCATCATCGTGGCCATTTGCCGCGAGAAAATAGCGATGTCCATCGGAGTGATCGCCTTTTTCGATTCGAAAAGCGGCTTGGCTTTCTTCTTGACACTTTTTGCCGTTATGCCCTGCTTGCGCAGTTGAACTTTGACAATGGCCGGGTTGGCTGCAGAGACTTCACCGCGCGTTTTCTGCCCTTTTTTGTCAACACCTTGCCACACATAGGTCGCGGTTTTTGAGGCTGTTGTAGTCGCCATAGCTTAATCCTTGGTTACGCGGTTTACTTCTTCAAGGCTGACGAGGCCTTGGGCACATTTTATCAGTGCAGATTGACGCAAGCTGTTAAAGCCGTGTTTTCGCTGCTGGGCCGCAATCTCTAACGAATTGCCATCCTCCATGATAATTTGAGCAATCTCCGGTGTGATGCGAACCACTTCATAAATGCCGGTGCGGCCTTTATAGCCTTTGTTGCAGCGGGCGCAGCCCACCGGTTTGTTGATGGTGGCCGTAGCAATTTGTTCTTCGGAAAACCCGGCTTCCAGCATGACTTCGTGGGGAAGCTCGGCGGGTACAGTACATTCAGCGCACAGTCGTCTGGCAAGGCGCTGCGCAATGATCAAACTTACCGAAGTTGCAATATTAAAGGAAGGAACGCCCATATTACGCAGACGGGTCAGCGTCTCGGCAGCGCTGTTAGTGTGTAGTGTCGAGAGCACCAAGTGACCGGTCTGTGCAGCCTTGATAGCGATCTCGGCGGTTTCCAGATCCCGTATCTCACCGACCATGACAATGTCCGGATCCTGACGCAAAAATGAGCGGAGTGCGGTGGCAAAGTCGAGCCCGACCCGGGCGTTAACCGCAACCTGGTTGATGCCCTCGAGGTTGATTTCGACGGGGTCCTCGGCGGTCGAGATGTTGGTTTCCGGTGTGTTGAGAATATTAAGGCCGGTGTACAGCGAGACCGTCTTGCCGCTACCGGTTGGTCCGGTCACCAATATCATACCCTGCGGTTGGCTCAGGGCGTGCATATACATGTCTTTCTGTTCAGGTTCATAACCCAGCGCATCGATACCCATTTGTGCCGATGATGGGTCAAGAATACGAAGTACGATCTTCTCTCCCCACAGCGTGGGCAATGTGTTTACCCGAAAGTCGATGGCGCGATTTTTAGACAGTTTCATCTTGATGCGGCCGTCTTGCGGCACACGGCGTTCGGAAATGTCCATCTCCGACATGATTTTCAGACGCGCCGCCAACTGCCCGGAGATGGCTTTGGGCGGTTTCGCCACTTCATGCAATATACCGTCAGTACGAAAGCGTACGCGATAGGTTTTTTCGTAGGGTTCAAAGTGAATGTCCGAAGAGCCGCCGCGAATGGCGTCCAGCAGCACTTTGTTGACAAAGCGAACTACGGGGGCATCGTCGCCGTCAGGTGTAACTTCACCGCCTTTGTCGCCGTCCTGATCTACAGCCTCGACTTCCAGCGCGTCCAGGCTGTCATCATCCAGGTCGCCAAATCCGCCGCCGAGTGGTTCTTCCTGGGCTTCCACAAAACCATGCACTAACTCGGACAGTGCTCGTTCTTCTACGACAATTGGCTCTACGTTAAGGTTGGTGTGGAACTTGATTTCGTCCAGAGCCCGCAAGTTGGTAGGGTCGGCAATGCCAATAAACAGCTTCTTGCCGCGCCGTACCAGAGGCAGCACTTTGTGCTTGCTCAATAACTTGGTATCAATGGCGTCTTTTGGGGCGTGCTCCAGATTAAAGGTGCTCAGGTCGAACAAGGGGCAGCCGAACTCGTCGGCCGCGGCCTGAGCAATAATCATCCCGTCTACTAGCTCCTTTCCGACCAGATAGCTCCCCAGCGTGACTTTCTCTTGCTGGGCGGCCGCCATGGCATCAATTGCCTTTTCTTCGGACAGGATTCCTTCCTTGACCAGGCGTCTGGCCAGGCTGTTCAGGGAGATTTTTTGCATTGTTGCTGCCATGTTAACGCCAAGTCTCATGAGTATAGTCAGCCTGCTGGCTGTATGCGGCTACCGCTTATTTTCTTTCTTAAGATAGACGGGTCAATGCAGCTTACGCGATGCCTCGCTACAAGTATCTATCCGACTCGCCGGGAGGGCGTCTGAAAGGGTATTCCCGCTCGGTCGTCCAACTAGTGAGTTTCAAATATTTATGCTTGCAAATCAAGGTGTTTGCCTTAAGTCGTGGCTTTTGGTGCCAAACCTGAGGCGGTATTCCCGCGGGGAAAGTCTACAGTGCTTTTTGAATGCCCGGTGGAAGGCGCTCTCGTCCTGATAGCCACATCGACGGGCGATCACATGGGCGGCTAACTCGGTTGTTTCGAATAGTACCTTGCCACGCTCAATTCTCATTGCTTGCACAAGCGCCTGTGGCGTGCTCCCGGCGTGCTGCTGAAAGCGGCGCAGCAGTGTGCGGGGGTGGGTGTTCAGGGCATTGGCCAAATCCTCTATTTTAAAGTCGTTAGCCAAATTTCCCTTAATCCACAGCCGCGCTTGTGACATAAATTCGTGAGAATCTGTCTTTGCCGGCAAATCCAGCCGGTAGGCAGACTGGCTGCGCCGTTGCCGGTCTGCCATCAGGTATTTGGCGGTGAGCCGACAAACGCTGGGCCCGGCGAGTTGGCGCAGTAGCTCCAGCGACAGATCCTGATAGGCGCCGGTACCTGCGCCGGTGATGTATTTGCCGGATTGTACGACTATGGCATCAGGGTCTACCTGAATCTCGGGGTGTTCCTTGGCGAGCAAATCGGCTAGCCACCAAGCCGTGGTCGCGCATCCGCCATCAAGCAGGCCGGCCTGCGCAAGCAGAAAGCTGCCACTGCAATGGCTTGCAATCGTCTCAAATCGATCATGCTCGGATCCAAGCCAGGCGACAATCTCTCGCCATTGGCGGGTGTGCAGGATGAGTTCGTTTCGAGAGCTGATGCTGGGAGGCGCAATGTAAAGCAGATCAGCTTTGGAGATGTCCCTCAGGGCCGTTTCCACTGCTATAGCGATGCCTTCGCTGCTTTTGATGGGCTCTCCCCCGAGTGAACAGAGGGTGAGGTTAAACAATGATATTGGCTGCTGTGTGCTGGTGATGATGCGATTGGCTGCGGCAAAAAACTCAATGACGCCGAACAGGCTGGCACCTGCGGCGCTGGGGGGAGCAGCTATGACAATTTCGGGCATCCGGTGGCCAGCTTCCATGGCGGTTGATTTGGCTAAATTTACAGGTAATTTGCCAGTTTCGCCAGACGTCGCACCAGGTCGGGGGCTGTGTTCTGCCGCCGCATGCCTCGATGGCTAAGGGATAGAGTGATGGAACCTTGTGTGCGTGCGAAAGTCGGACTCTACTGGGAGGTATCAGGCTGGTGTGTTAAATAGTTGCCCCCGATGGCTGCAAGTTAATAGCGGCAAATCGCTTGGCAGCAGGGGTGAATGATCAGTATGATGCCACGCATAATGCTATAAAAGGATCTGCTCGTGAACGGAAAAGTCATTCTCGCAATACTGGTAGTGATTTCTGGTGCCGTTGGCTACGTTTTTTACAGCTCATCTACCTCTGAGTGGAATCAAGTTGAGCAAGAGGAGACTCAGGCGCCGGAGCCTGAAGTGAGCGAGCCCGAACCGGCGGAGCCTGAGCCGGTTGAAAAGAAAGTGCCCGAGCCCGTTGCTGCTGAGCCCGAGCCGACACCTGCCGCAGAAGACGAGCCCTCTGAGCCGGAACCGGCAGCGGAGCCCGAGCCTGAAGTTAGCCAGGAACCGCAGCGGGTAAGTGCGCCGATTTCGTTGAACAATAGCGACCCGCGCGTTAAGCAAGCCGTAACCGACCTCGCCCAGCGCATGGTCCGCTGGCTTACGCCCCCGGAACAAATTCGCAAGTGGGTATTGGCGGTTGATTTGGTTGCCGAGGGCAAAATTCCCTACAAGCATTCGCCGGTCAAATACGAGAAAGATCCCTTTTTGGTGCTCCCCAGCGGTAACGAGCGCTATGTTGCCGATGCCGGCAATCACTCGCGCTGGGATGCCTTGATAGCCGTTATGGCCGATATTCCGGTGAAGGACGCCGCACGTTATTACCGTGAATGGTTGCCGTTGCTTGAGCGTGCTTACGGTGAGCTGGGTAAATCCGGCACATTTAATCAGCGGTTTTTAGCGGCTTTGGGACGCATACGTGCCGTGGGTGAGCCACCTACCGGTGCTGCATTGCACAGACCTCACGTATTCTATGAATACGTTGACCCTGAGCTTGAAGGTGCAACGCCTCTGACTAAGTGGGTATGGCGTCTCGGCCCTGAAAATATGCTGGAGCTTCAGGACTTCGCCCGCAATTTAAGTGCAGAACTGAGTTATCGATAAACCTGATGGGGGACGAGCCTAAATCGAACCCCGTTTTCCCCTGTTGTTTTGAAGTAAGAGAGATACACGTTAATGGATTCTTCGCGTACCTTGCTGGAGCATAACCGGCAGTGGGCTGCCCGTATCAAGGCAGATGACCCGACTTTCTTTGAGCAGTTGTCAGCACAACAAACGCCCGAATACCTCTGGATTGGCTGTTCTGACAGTCGTGTGCCGGCCAACCAGATTCTCGGCATGATGCCTGGTGAAATCTTTGTGCACCGCAACATAGCCAATGTCGTCATTCACACCGACCTGAACTGCCAGTCGGTTATTCAGTATGCGATTGAAGTGCTTAAGGTCAAACACGTTATTGTATGTGGGCACTACGGCTGCGGCGGCGTGATGGCTGCGATGGGGAGCTCCCAGTTTGGCCTGATAGACAATTGGCTGCGCAATATCAAGGACGTTTATCGTCGACATGCGTCCGAGCTTGACGCGCTTAGCGATGAAGCCGAGCGAGTTAACAAGCTGTGTGAATACAACGTATTGGCGCAGCTGGAAAATGTCTGCCACACAACGACCATTCAAAATGCATGGGCCCGGGGCCAGGAGTTGCACGTTCACGGCTGGATTTACAGCGTGCGTGATGGCCTGATTCGCGACTTGCGCTCCACGGTTTCCGCGCCAGATCAGCTGGCAACGGTTTATCAGGTAGAGTGCGAATTGCCTTCCCCGGACGCGTAGCCGTCTCCAGAGTGCTGCGTTCACCCGTTTGGGTGGAGCAGCCCGGCCTCAGCGGTCACTACAATGTCTCTTTTCGATGGGAGAGAGACAATGGCTGTAACACCGGTAGATCTTAACGACAAAAAAATCCTGATTACCGGTCCTACTGGCCAGGTAGCGCTGCCCGTGGTGGAAGCGCTTTCGGCAATCGCCGATGTGACGGCGCTGGCGCGCTTTAGTGACGACAGCAGCCGGCAAATGATCGAATCGATGGGCGTGAAAACGGTCAAGGCCGATCTGGCCGATAAGGCAACACTCGCTAATTGCCCGACTGATTTCGATTATGTGATCAATTTTGCGGTCGTAAAAAGCGGTGATTTCGACTATGACCTGAAGGCGAATGCCGAGGGTGTCGGCAATCTCATGACGCACTGCAAATCCGTAAAAGCTTTTCTGCACTTTTCGTCTACGGCGGTCTACGAGTACGCGGGGCAGGAACCACGCAGGGAGTCCGATCCATTGGGCGACAACCATCGGGTGATGTTTCCAACCTACAGTATTGCCAAGATTGCCGCCGAAACCGTTTGCCGTTTTGTGGCTCGTCAGCACGATATACCGACAACCATTGCGCGTTTAAGTGTGCCCTACGGAGATAATGGCGGCTGGCCCTATTTTCATTTACTGATGATGAAGGAGGGCATTCCTATTGATATTCATCCCGAAAAGCCGAACTACTATAATCTCCTGCATTCGTCCGACTACATTGCCAAGTTGCCCTACCTGCTGGCAGCCGCGACGAAGGAGGTGACGACTACCAACTTTGGGGGCTCTCAGGCGACCAGTATTGAGGAGTGGTGCGCGTATCTGGCGGAGCTAAGCGGATTTGAGCCGGTCTTCGCGGATAACCCCAAGGCCTTTGGCAGCTTGCAGATTGATGCAACCCGGATGCACGAGCTTATCGGTGAAACCAGTATGAACTGGAAGCAGGGTATCCGCTCTATGGTAGAGAATCTGGCGCCGGAATTGATCAAGGGTTGAGGATTGCTCGCCCCAAAGGCGATGGTGCAGAGAGAGCCACAGCCGTTTCCGGCCGTGGCGCTTTGCTGCTAGCAGCCGGAAGTGGCTAAGACTTCTTCTTGGCGGCAGCTTTTTTCTTCGGTGCGGCTTTTTTCTTTGGTGCAGCTTTTTTAGGTGCCGCCTTTTTGGCCGCAGCCTTTTTCTTGGGTGCTGCTTTAGCCGGCGCTTTTTTAGCGGCAGCTTTTTTCTTGGGTGCTGCAGCCTTTTTCTTTGCCGGTGCCTTTTTCTTCGCTGGCGCCTTCTTGGCCTGAGCTTTTTTGCGTGCCGCAATTCTCGCCTTGCCCAGTGTCAGAGCGCGGTTGTATTCTTTTTTCACCGCGTCGAAGTCGTCCTTGGTCAGCGACCAGACTGCACGAGCATCGTTTTCAAGGTCACGGGCTTTTTCTAGCGTATCCTTCGCTTTATTGATTTGCTGTTCGAGCTTGGCGTTGAGTTCCTTTTTGGCTTTTGCCTGCAAGTCCTTCAGGCGTTTTTGCTCGTCAGCAATACGTTTCCGGGCTTTTTCTACCTGGGTTTTTGCTTGTTTTACCGCTTTTTCGGCGTCAGCGACCAAGCTTTTGCGTGCGCTTTCCACTCGGCTTTCCAAGGCGGCGATTTCCTTTTTTATTGCGGCTATAGGGTCTGAAGCTTTGCTAGTGGCCATCCGTAGAGTCCTTTGTTTGCTTTGAAGGTTGGCGTTAATGATTAGAAAGATCACGCGCAGCAAAGAGTGATCAATGCTAACTCAGCAATACAATAGCAGAATCGACGAAATTGAACAGGATTTGTACAGATAAAAGAAAGCCCCGGTGCCGTTGGGCGACCGGGGCTTGTTAGTGCGAGTGTTACCGCTTAGCCGTTTTCGAGGCTGGTTGTGATATCGACAACGGCTTTTTTGCCGTCGCCAAATACCATCAGGGTGTTGTCCAGCGCAAACAGCGGGTTGGGCAACCCGGCAAAACCGGCGCTCAAGCTTCGCTTGATCACAACAACGGTGCGCGCTTTATCCACGTTGAGGATGGGCATTCCATAGATCGGGCTGCCTTTTTCTTCGCGTGCTGACGGGTTGGTCACGTCGTTTGCCCCGAGAACGATGGCCACATCGCAGTCGTCAAACTGAGGATTGATTCGCTCCATCTCGATCAGCTTTTCGTAGGGTACTTCAGCTTCAGCCAGCAACACGTTCATGTGGCCAGGCATGCGGCCAGCAACGGGGTGAATTGCATACAGCACTTCGCCGCCATTGCGCTCAATGGCGTCGGCCAGCTCACGAACAGCGTGTTGTGCCTGCGACAGTGCCATACCAAAACCGGGAACGATGATAACTTTTTGAGCTGTTTCCAGCAGCATGCCCACTTCTTCCGGCGATGCGCTGGTGATTTTGCCTTCGTAGATTTCGTCACCGGCGCCTGCGCCTTCAGAGACAGCGCCCATACGGCCGAACAAGACGTTGGGCAGCGAACGGTTCATCGCCACACACATAATGTTGGTCAGAATGAGGCCGGAAGCCCCAACCAGCGAGCCGGATACAATCAATACGGTGTTGCCCATAACGAAACCGGCGAAGGCCGCAGCAATACCGGAGTAGCTATTGAGCAGAGCAATAACAACCGGCATGTCAGCGCCGCCGATCGGCAGCACCAGAGTCAGGCCGAGTATGGCTGCAAGACTGATTGCCGCCCAAAAATACAGCGTATTGGAGGGCTCCATGGCCAGCATCACGGTTAGTACAAGCGAGCCAATCAGCAGCAGGCCGTTGAAGCCGGTCATGCCGGGGAAGCCGATAGGCTGTCCCGGAATAATTTCCTGTAGTTTGGCGAAAGCGACCAGAGAACCAGTGAGGGTTACCGAGCCGATGACAACGGTGAGCGCTATCGTAATGACGGTGATAACACCCAGCGCACCGGGCGCGAAGCCGGCCCCGCCCAACGATTGCAGGTAGCTGGCCGCAGCCACACCGAGTGAGGCGCCACCACCGAAACCGTTCAAGACGGCTACCAGTTGTGGCATGGCCGTCATTTGTACTTTTTTGGCAACGACAAAGCCGATAATGCCACCCAGTACAGCGCCGCCAATGATCATATCAAAGCTGACAATGTTCTTATCGATCAGTGTTACTACAACGGCTACCAGCATACCGGTTGCGGAAAGCAGGTTCCCGCGCACAGCTGTTTTCGGTCTTGTCAGGCCTTTGATCCCCAGTACAAATAGTACCGCTGCCACCAGGTAGGCAAGATCCATCCCTATATCCAGCATGATTAATTCTTCCTCTTGAACATGGCGAGCATACGGTTAGTTACCATATAACCGCCAACCACATTGATGGAGGCAAAGGTCACTGCAACAAATCCCATCCAGCGAGCCAGTTCGCCGCCATCGGTGTTGCCGGCGGCAAGAATGGCGCCTACGACGGAGATGCCGGAGATGGCGTTAGTGCCCGACATCAGCGGAGTGTGCAGTGTCGGTGGAACCTTGGTAATCAGCTCGACGCCGAGCAGTAGGGCGAGCACAAAAAGGCTCACCTGCATCAATAATATTTCCATGCTTACTCTCCTTTGTTCTCTTCAGCCGGCTCTTCCTTGGGGGTACCCAGGGGCATGGCTGGTAGTTCGAGAATCTGGCGAATCATTGCGTGTGTGACATCGCCTTTGTGGGTGACAACCGTGCCAGCTACGATTTCGTCGTCAAAATCGAGCTGCAGCACGCCGTCGTCGTCCAGCAAATGGCTCAACAAGGTGGTCATGTTGTTGCCAAACATCTGGCTGGCGTGGAAGGGGTGGCGGGCCGGCAGGTTGAGCGGGCCGCTGATGATCACGCCGCCAACATTGATTACTTCGCCGGCTTTGGTCGCTGCGCAGTTGCCGCCGCGCTCGGCTGCGATATCAACAATGACGGTGCCGGGCTTGACCGACTTCAGCATGTCTTCGGTGATCAGGACCGGCGAGCGGCGGCCGGGAACCGCTGCAGTGGTAATGATAATGTCCTGCGTTGCCAGTACTTTGGCCAGTGCAGCCTGTTGCTTGGCCAGCTGATCTGCGGTTTGCTCTTTGGCGTAGCCGCCCGCATCTTCTGACTCTTCGGTTTCCAGTTCCAGTTCGACAGGCTTGGCGCCAACGGAGAGGATCTGGTCGTGAGCAGCGGGGCGAATATCATAGGCTGAAACAACCGCTCCCAATCGCTTGGCGGTGGCACAAGCCTGCAAACCTGCGACACCAGCGCCGAGAATGAGGACGTTGGCTGCTTTCAGGGTGCCGGCAGCGGTCATCATCATCGGGAAGATTCGCGGCGCGAGACTGGCACCGTGCAGAACAGCGTGATAACCGCCAATAGTCGCCATGGACGACAAAACGTCCATGCTCTGGGCGCGGCTGATGCGGGGTACCATTTCCAGTCCCAGCGAGGTTACGCCGCGCTCGGCAATCTGCTTGGCAAGATCGGATTCACCCAGCGGGTCAAGCATGCCGGCAATCATCTGGCCTTGGCGCAGGCGAGCGAGGTGGGCGTCGCGGAGGCTGGCATCGGGGCTCACGGGTTGAATGCCCAGGACCAGCTCTGATCGCTCAAAAATGGCCTCGGAAGAAGCGACAATTTCAGCGCCGGCCTCCTTAAAGTCCTCATCAGAAATCCCGGCGGCGGTCCCGGCCCCGGTTTCCACCAGGCAGGTTTGGCCCTTTTCAACCAGGGTTTTGATGTTCGGGGGTGTGAGCGCCACACGGGTTTCACCGGCGGCGTGCTCACGGCACAGTCCTATTATCACACCAAGCTCCTTTAGTTTTCTGCTTGTGGGAACCCACGCTGCATGCTTGCTAGCGGGCATTTTGTGGGCGTAGAGGGGGAGGGATTACGGCGTTATGAGCCAAAAACTCCCCCCCAGGAATCACGCAATTAGCCGAGCAGTATACGATTTTTCAACTTATTCAGGCAATTGATAGCGCTTATAACCTCCATTAATTGTGCTGATGGAGGTGGGCGCTGGCCCAAAATTTGCCGTATTGTGCCTAAATAAATCAAAATCGTCACACTTTTTTCTAGGCCAAACAAAGTAGAGCGAGAGGGTTAAGCATGGCAGACCAACAAACCGAAATAGAGGCCGCAGTGTTTCGACGCTTGCTGGCGCATCTGGATGAACGCAAGGACGTTCAGAACATCGACTTGATGAATCTGGCCGGCTTTTGCCGTAACTGCCTGTCGAAATGGTACGTGGCGGCGGCAGAACAGCAGGGCGAGAGCGTGGAGTACGAGTCTGCGCGTGAACGTGTGTACGGTATGCCCTATGCGGAGTGGAAAGCGCTCTATCAGCGAGAAGCTACGGCCGAGCAACTGACGAAATTTGAGGGCAATTAGATCGCGTACGTTAATGTAGTCACATTCTGAAAGAATAAAGCGTCAAATCGACCCCGTCTGGTACATTTTTACAGCGTTGCCGGTGACAGACAATCATTGTTAGCAGCACCGCAGCGTTTCGGGGTTGTTGCCATGAGACAGACTCTCCAACAGATAGCAATACTGGCTCTTGCCGCCCTCCTGGGGGCGTGCAACGAGGAAGGCAGTTCTGATGCGCCGTCAACGGGCACGGCAAGCTTCGCGGTTACGGATGCGCCGGTAGATGGTGTCAGCCGGGTTCGGGTGACCGTTGACCGTATTGAGTTGAAGCCGGCGAGCGGGGAAAAAATACGCATAGATTTGGATCCGGTGGTCACCATCGAGAATTTGCTGGCCCTGTCCGGCGATCTTGCGGCACCACTCCTTGCATCCACTGAGGTGCCCGCGGGCGACTACAATTATATCCGTGTTTACGTGCAAGCTGGCTCGCCGGCCTCGGAGGTGGAAGTCGATTCGGGCGGAATTTTCGACCTGCTACTGCCGGGGCAGCAGACCGGAAACGACAATCGTTTTTTACAACTTGTGTCCGGCTTTACTGTCCCGGCCGGTGGGCGGGCCGACTTTACGATTGATATCGATTTGCGCAAAGCCCTCACTAAACCCGGCGACAAGGATCATTACCTGCTACGCCCGGCTTTGCGGCTTATCAACAATGTTGATGTGGGCACTCTGAGCGGTTCGGTAGATAGCGCCCTGTTGCAGGATGCTTCCTGTACCAATGATATTGCCGCCGATGAAGGCGTGACCGTTTACCTCTACCGTGACGGAAGCGAGCCGCTTGGCGATATCAATGTCGACGAGGTGGGTGAAGGCGACCACCCGGTTGATGATGCAGACGGCTTCGTCGATGAAATTAATCCGATTGCCACTGCGGCAGTCAAACAAAACCAAAACACCGGTGTTTACGAATACACGCTGGGTTTTATACCGGATGGAAGCTATCGCGTCGCTTTGACCTGCCAGTCGTTAAACGATATGCCCGACACCGACGAAGGGCTGGCATTTTTACAGCAAGCCAGAGTAACCATTGTTGCTGGGCAGACAGCGATGCTGAATTTTGTTGCCGCCAATCCGTGACGGGCAATGGCTTTTTAAGGGAGCGATGAAAGAGGCGCTGGCAGCTATAGGCGACCGTTCGGTACAAACCGGTTGGTTGAATGCTCGCGCAGCCACAACAGTTCGTCGGCATTGAGGCGCTCCCCGCGCTGCTTGAGTAGCCTGTTTGCCCAGATAGCGGGTGAGCTGTCGCCGGCTTCCCAGCCTGGTAACGACATTTCGGCGCAGGTAAAAAAACGAATAAGCCATCGCAGCTCTGCATTGTCAAAGTCAGCCAGAGCGTGGTTCCAGTCTGTCTGCGGCAGACGCATGATGGGCGCGTAGCGTTCAACCTCCTCGCTACTGATTTGATCGGCTAAAGATTCCAGGTGGCCTTGCCTGGATATCTGGATGGCCTTGCCCAGAAAGTCCGGGTCAATCTTGCCGTCAGTTGCCGGTGCCCAGCTGCCAATTGTCATTGTTGATGCCTGCAGATTTTGTTCGGGCTGGGAGTATAGCCCAGCCCTCGGTGTCATGACCAAGCGCGTCATATTTCGGCGCTTGCGCTTAGTGTCGTCCCAAAGCTGTGGTATGTTTTCTGAAAATAACACTTTGGAGACAAAAATGAGCGATGTTGATCCGGTTATGCTGGTTGATTACGGCCCGTTGAGGGCATTGATAGGCGTTTGGGAGGGCGGCGAAGGTACTGACATTTCCCCGGAGCCTGACGCGATTGAAGAAAACCCTTACTACGAAACCATTGTCTTTGAGGCAGCCGGTGACGTAACCAATGCGGAAACCCAGAAACTGGCCATTGTCCGCTACCACCAGATAGTAAAGAGAAAACGTAACGACGAGGTGTTCCATGACCAGATAGGTTATTGGACCTGGGATTCTTCAGACAACACCGTCTCGTTTTCACTGGCTATACCCCGAGCCGTGACCGTACTGGCAGGCGGCAGCTATCAGCCGGATAGCAAGGAGCTAAAGGTCTATGCCAGTGCTGAAGGTGCCGACTGGGGCATTTCGCAATCTCCCTTCATGCTGGAAAAGGCGAAGACCACCGCGTTTGAGATGGTGCTGAAAGTCGACGGCGATACGATGCATTATCGGCAAACAACCTCGCTGAGTATTTACGGACGCGAATTCCCGCATACCGATGAAAATACCTTAAAGCGTGCTGCCTGAATTTTACTGCCCGGCCAGGCCGGGCCCTTTTCACTGTCTGGAATATTATGACCGCATCAATATGGGTAGACGCCGATGCCTGCCCCAAAGTTGTTCGCGATATTTTGTTTCGCGCGGCACAACGCACCGGTATCGAATTGATTCTGGTTGCCAACCAAAGTATTGCTACACCGCCCAACGTCAATATTCGCTCACTGCAAGTGCCTCAAGGCTTCGATATCGCTGACAACGAAATTGTGCAGCGCGCGCAGGCAGGAGATTTGGTAGTGACCGCTGACATTCCTCTGGCCGCAGAGGTGATGGAGAAGGGCGCTGAAGCTCTTAATCCGCGTGGTGAGCTCTATACGGCTAACAGCATTCGGCAGCGCCTGAATATGCGCGACTTTATGGATACCATGCGCTCCAGTGGTGTTCACACTGGCGGGCCGCCGCCGCTGGGGCAGAAGGAAAAGCAGTTGTTTGCAAATCATCTTGACCAGTATTTGTCGCGATGGATTGCAGGTCGTAAGGGTTAAAAAAGGGCCGCCGCCGGGAGGTGACGGCCGCCCGAAAGGGAGCTGCCTAGCTCTTGTTCAGAGATTGAAATAAAGCTGTTTGCGTATTGATGGCTGCAGCCAACTCCTGCAACCGGCTCACGTAGTAGTTAAAGCGCGCCGATGAGAGTGTGCTGCATTCCAGCAGTTTTCGTTCAGCCTCCGCAATGTATTGCTTGATGTTGCTGACGGCACTTTTCATTTGTTCATAGGTGGATGTTTGTGCCAGCGGCACGGCGGGCTGTTCGTAAAACGCTGGTTGTTCACATCCGGCAAACGCCGGGGTGGCGCCCGCCAAAATGAGCAGGGCCAAGCATAGAGACCTCAACATACACGTTACCTCCTTTGGTTACGTTGTCGTGTACCGGGTAAATTGCAAATGCCGGGCCAAAAGTTATGTAGGCATGCCATTATGTTTTAAGTTTTTGATAGTGCTGCTAATTCTCGGGGTAGACCGGCTTTTCGCTCAGGTAGGGAGGCATTTTCCTGCACAAGCGGGTGGCACGCGATAAGAATTGGTGCGCCTGTGTAGCTGGCGCAGGGGCGTCAAATAGATGGGCAGAGCCAGACGGAGCGCTGCCTGAACCGCAAGACTGCGGGATCAGGCAGGACTGTGTGAAGGACTATGTGATCCGGTTTGCAGCTGCTTAGAGCTTTTCCAGTATCAAAGGCATGTCATCCAGCGGCTTGGCAAAGGGGAAGTGTTGCACCTTGGCCGGATACTGGTAGCCGTCTATAAACTTCAGGCGGTACTTTGGCAGTATATCTGCCAGCACACATTTGAAAACCATTCCCGCAAAGTGAAGGCCAATGCACTTGTGTGCACCGCCGCCGAAGGGCGCCCACATAAAGGGGTGCTTTTTGTGTTCTTCACGGCCCGGGCCAAAGCGGTCCGGGTCAAAGTTGTGCGGGTTGGTCCACCACTCTTCCATGCGATGGGTGTACAGGGGGGAGGCCTGCACCAGCGTGTGGGCGGGAATATGATGGCCGTCAATTTCGGTATCGCGCACGGTGCGGCGCATCAATTGCGGCACCGGGGGGTGCAGACGCAGCACTTCCTTGAACAACATTTCGGTGTCTTTCAGGTTGTCACCCAGGTCATCAAAGTCGATGTGGCTTTTGTTCAGCGAGGCAACTTCGTCGCGGATGCGATCCTGCCAGTCCTGGTGGCGGGCAAGAAAGGATGCGGTCATGGTCAGGGCGCTGGTGGTGGTATCGTGGGCGGCCAGCATCAGAAAAATCAAATGGTCACCGACAACCTGTTCTGAAAACAGGTTGCCGTCTTCATCGGTTTCCTTGGAGAAAAAGCTGGCCATATCGCGACCGCTGCTCTGACGTTTTTCCGGCACGATATCGATAAAGAATTTTTCGAGGGCACGGCGTCCGTTCATGCCGCGGCGGTAGAGTAGGCCGGGCCAGTCTTTGCGAATCAGGGATACCGTAGCCGACATCATGTCGAGAAAATCCTGATTGAGTTTATTTGTTTCCGGCCCTTCCATATCCATGCCGAGAAAGACTTTGGACGCAATATCCAGCAGCAGTTCTTTTACGTGAGGGTAGAACTTGAAGTCCTTTTGCTCGCCCCAGGCGGGCAGGCTCTTTTCGATCACTCCGTGAATGTCTTCCACATAGCCGCGCATCGCATCGTTTTTAAAGGCCGTTTGCATGATGCGGCGGTGTACCTTGTGCTCGCCGAAATCCCGCATCAACAGGCCGCCTGCGAAAAAGTCGCCCAGTGGGCCGTCGTAGCCCATCCGGGGTGAGAAAATCTGTTCCTGATCCAGCGTCAGCAGCTTGATGTAATCCGGACCAAGCGCAACCGCCATGCGATTAAAGGTCAGGGACGCCTTGGAAATCGGGCCGTAGCTTTTATAAATCTGGTCGAGGACATTGTAGGGCTCAACCAGAAATGGAAACGTGTAGCCGACCAGAGGCAGGCCATATTTGCCTGGCAGATGATCCAGTTTTTTGTTGTCTTTGGCTTTGACGTAGCTGTAATCAGCGTGGCTGGTGCTCATGTGTGTCTCCCTGCAATACAATACAAAGCTATAGGCTATTAGTTGTTAGTCTTATATGCGACCGCTTATCAGGCTGTCTAAGATCATACGCCTGGACGAGGCAGGCTACAACGTGCCCAGCCCCGGATTTTCTACCAGCGACGTGCTGGGCTATAGTGACCTGGTCAACATAAGGAAAAACAATGACCTATCGCACTTCAAACCGTGTATGCATCTACGGAGCCGGCAGTATCGGTACTTATGTTGGCGGACGCCTGCAGGCTGTTGGTGTGCCGGTGAGCTTTATAGGCAGACCGCGAATTGCCGCCCAGGTGAAAGCGCATGGACTCCACCTCAGTGACTGGCAGGGGGCGGATGTTCACCTGTCCGCGGAGTCACTGGACTTTAGCGAGAATGATGCGGCTGTGGAACATGCCGATATCGTTATTGTGACGGTCAAATCAGCCGCAACGTATGAGGTAGGGCAGGCATTGGCGAAGCGCCTGCGCCCGGAAGCGGTTGTTATCAGCCTTCAAAACGGTATCGGCAATGCCGCGGTGTTGAGCCAGCACCTGCCCGACAATAGCGTTCTCTCGGGAATGATTTCCTTCAATGTGGTGCAGCAGGGAGAGGGTCGCTTTCACGCCGGGACCGAAGGTGAGTTGATGTGCGACCGGCATGCCTTGCTGGAGCCGATGCTGACCCTGTTCAAAGAAGCTGACCTGCCACTCGAACTGAGAGGCGATATGTTGCAGGTTCAGTGGTCCAAGCTGCTGATGAACCTGAACAATGCCATCAATGCCCTGTCAGGGATCCCGCTTTACGACCAGTTATCGCAGCGCAACTATCGCCGCTGTCTTGCATTGCTGATTCGCGAAGCATTGGCAGTATTGCAGCGGGCGAGTATCAGGCCGGCAAGTTTGATGCCGGTGCCGATGTCGTTGCTGCCTGCGGTTCTCTCTGTGCCTGACTGGCTATTCAAGCGTCTTGCTCAACGCATGCTGGCAATCGATCCGAAGGCGCGTTCGTCGATGTGGGAAGATCTCGAAGGTGGACGCCGCACCGAGGTCGATTGGATTAACGGCGAGGTGATCAAGCTGGCGGCCAATGTCGGTGCTCGCGCTCCGGCAAATTCGCGCATAGTAGAACTGGTTCGGGCGGCGGAAGAGGGTGGAGAGCGCAACTGGCGCGGCGACGAGCTATTGGCGGTTCTTAGGGACAGCTGTGGAGGTGCGGCATGAATTTTGCCGGTAAGTCACTGCTGGTGACTGGCGCAGCTTCAGGTATTGGCGAGGCTTGTGCGCGGCGCGCGGGCGAATGCGGCGCGAAGCTTATGCTGTGTGACATTGATATCGAGAAAGGTGAGCAGTTGTGTCAGGAGTTAAATGCGCTGGGTGTAGAGTGCCAGTTTCATGTGTGCAACGTTTCCTCGGAAAAGGACGTTGAAACGGCTGTCAGAAAAACAGTAAAGCTGTTTGGTCGGCTTGACTGTGCGATCAATAATGCCGGTGTTACCGGACTGCCTGCGGCGCTTGAAGAGACGTCACTGGAGACCTGGAACACAGTTATTGCGGTCAATATGACGTCGGTTTTTCTCTGCCTGAAGTACCAGCTGCGAGCCATGAAGCAGCAGGGTTCAGGTTCCATTGTCAATATTGCATCCGGTGCCGGTTTGATCGGCACGCCAAATCTGGCCGCGTATTGCGCGTCAAAGCATGGGGTTTTGGGCTTGACCAAAACTGCTGTGGCAGAGAACCCGGAAGGCAAGGTGCGGATTAATGCCGTATTGCCGGGGTCTACCCGTACCCCGATGCTCGAACAAAGCATGGCGTTGAGCGCAGACGTTGAAAAAATGGTGATGGCCAGCGTTCCCTGCGGGAGGCTGGCCGAGCCGGCAGAAATAGCGGAAACGGCGTTATGGCTTTGTTCTGACGCTGCAGCGTATGTGAATGGCCAGTCACTGATCGTCGATAACGGCGGGCTGTCGCGCTGAGTAGACTGCGCGAGCCGGAGCAGACTTCGGCGTCAACCCGGCTTGCTGAAAGTGTCTAAATACTGCTAGCGAAAGCGCCTTGGTAAATATGCCCTGATAAACGTGATGAGCTCTGGCCCAAGCAGGAATAGGCCCCCGTACCATGTAATTTCACCGGCGAGAAACAGGGCGCCGCCCCAACGCAGTTTGTCGTCGCTACCGATAGAAAGAAAGGGAACGAGTAGTAGTGCGGTCCAGATAACGCAGGAAATGACGATAATGGTCCATCCTGCTTTTTGGCGCACCGCTAGACTTTTTCCGTGGCGATATTGAAAAACTCCTGATAATCCCGAAAGCGCCGTCGCTCTTCGTCCAGACGCAAACCGGTCGTCATAAAGTGGTAGCGAGGTTTGCCGTGCTTATCTTCCGGGTTTTGCTCCAGATACTCGCGCATCTGCTCTTCGGCCTTGTCGCTTAAAGGTAAGTCGAAATGCCGGTAGATGCGCTTTACCAAAGCAATGGGGTTGGCCATTAACTCGTCATAGCTAAAATCAAACAGTTGGGGCGACAGCGTGCCGCTTTTGCGCAAGGCGGTGTTGTTGTTGAGGCCACTTTCAATCCAGGCGGTTTGGTGGCGGGCGATATCGTGCATATCAGGGTTGTTAGTAACCATACTGCGCAGGGTGTAGGTCAGGCTGCTTAATGAGCACATGACTTTTACCGGATCACGGTGTGCCTGCACAATCATCGCGTCGGGGTAACGTGCTACCAAAGTATCAAGGCTCCACAAGTGCCCGGGAGAATTCAGCACCCAGCGTTCGCCTTTGTGACGCCATTGGAGAAACTGCAAAAACTGGTAGTGCAGGTTGTAGGCACCGCGAAATTGAGCCTCACTTTGCAGCCAGCGCTGGTATGAGGGTACGCGGTAGCTCACGCTATAGGCCATCGACATAAAGTTCATGGCGGTGATGGATACGCATTCCTGCGGGCGTTCGGCCCCCATGGGATAAATTTTCTTGAATTCGGGGAGTAGGCGGTCTACCTGCTTTAGCTCTTTTGACACCTTGCTGATTCGGGGATCGCTGCGATAGGTTTCGGTGCGCGGCGGCGGAAAGGGGTACTTGGTTTCCCAGGTCATGGGCACCCGATTGTCAGGATCCTGCGCCAGCAAGTCATGTAATAGTGCCGTGCCGGATTGCGGCAGGCCGAGAATAAACAGGGGGCGTTTCACCGGCGCGCCGCTGAGTTCGCGATTGACTTTGAAGGCGTGAATGAGTTTGAGACGGTTTTCCAAGGTCAGCAGGATGTCGGTTTGCGCGATCAGGCGCCCAAAGGCTGTAAGCTCGGCTTCCGATTCGAGCGATTCGCAGAGCCTGGTCAGGCCTTCGCGGAAATCGTCGGGTCCAAAGTCGCTCAGATTAGTGTTCTGCCGGGCTCTTTTCATCAGCCGCTCGGGATTCAGGCTTGCTCCGCGAACACCAATCAGCCGCAGGCTTTTGCCGGCCAGATTCAGTAGTCTGAGGGAAAGAGGTAGAGCTGCCTGGTACATCCAATCACGGTCCATGTTTCGGGGGCGACAGTCTACCCTAGTGGGGATTCGGCTGGCCAGAGATGGCCGGCGCGACAGCAAGGGTTTAATGACAGTGTCATGTTGGCGGGTGTCAATGTGAGTAGAGTGTCAGGCTCACCCATTGAGGGGATGGTATGGTAGTCGCCGCAGGCTATAGTCCTCATTTACTGGAAACCACTACCGGGCATTATTATCAGGAGTAGAGCATGATCGATCTGGAAGCCATTGAACTTATCAAGCAGCTCAAAGCACGTTATTTTCGTTTTCTGGATACGGCAAACTGGGAGGGTATGAAAAATACCGTGTTCACCAGTGACGCGAGCATTAATTTTAAGAGCCCCTCCTACGACATCAGTTTCAACGGCTGGCCGGAGCTGGAAAAGTTTTATCAGAGCGCCTTCACGAAAACGCGCTTTGGCATGCATAACGGCCACCACCCGGAAATCACTGTCAATGGTGATACGGCGGTAGGCCTGTGGTATCTCCACGATATTTTTGTGAACCTTGACGACAATACCCAGTTTGAAGGCAGTGCGCTGTATCGTGACGAGTGTGTGAAGGTCGATGGTGAATGGCGTATCAAAAATTCTGCCTATGAGCGCCTGTTTGAGCAAATAAGCAAGCGCCCCGACGACGTGAAGGTCACAGCAATTCCGATCGGTAACCGTTTTGCCTGTGATTGATGAGCCATCACCAATGCGGTACTACGAAGACCTGAAGGTGGGCAATCGGGTGGTTGGCGATGAGACCTACACGGTGACTGCCGAGGAAATAAAATCCTTTGCCGGTGAATGGGACCCGATGCCTTTTCATCTTGACGAAGAGCTTGCCGAACAGTCGCCTATCGGGCGCCTGTTCGCTTCCAGTGTGCATACCATCGCTATCGCCGTGCGCTTGAGTCATCGTCTGAAAGGCGATTCGTTGGCCGCAGTTGCCGGGCTGGGTTGGGATGAGGCCCGCTTTCATCTGCCGGTATGTGCCGGGGATGATTTGCGGGTTGAGGCCGAGGTGGTCAGCAAACGGGAGTCCGCCAGCAAACAGGATCGCGGAATCTGCATAAATCAACTCTCGGTTTTCAATCAGAGCGGTATGCTGGCGGCAGAAATCAAAATCGCCAGTCTGGTGCTGAAACGGCCGGCACCTGCATCATTGTGAACAGATGGTCACTGGGTGTGGCTTGATTTGCTGGCTATCCGGTCGTATAGTCAAATTCAATTAGCGTATCCCATACAAAAACAGGTGGCCTATGATTACCAGCTTTGACGACTACTGCATTCACCAAACTGCGCTGCCAATTGCAGAACCCTCACAGAGCGACCGCAATTTTTATGATCGCTACTGGTTTAATGGCTTTGATGACGGCAACTACCTGTTCGAAATCGGTTTTGGTTTGTATCCGAATCGCCGCGTCATGGACGGCCATTTCAGTGTGGCTATTGGCAACAAGCAGTATGCCTTTCATGCCTCACGTCGCGCGCCGAAAGATCGCCGCGATACATCGGTTGGCCCCCTGAGCATTATCATTGAGGAGCCGATACGCCAGGTGCGGGTCAAGCTTGAAGCCAATGAGCACAACATTGAGTGCGACCTGCTGTTTACCGCTGCCAGTATTCCCCACCGTGAGCCGGCCAACGTGATGCACGATGACGGTCACCTGATCATGCACACCACACGCTTTA
>Ga0213833_1001091_pt1 | contig 20660 bp, 4 predicted proteins | sample SWATP21_FD_160575 | JGI IMG/M metagenome (GOLD analysis project Ga0213833, IMG submission 160575) | Coastal seawater microbial communities from Marineland, Florida, United States - SWA TP2 #1 | ecosystem: Environmental > Aquatic > Marine > Coastal | place: USA: Florida | collected 2016-08-14 | reverse complement strand
GCACCAGCACCAGCACCAGCACCAGCACCAGCACCAGCACCAGCACCAGCACCAGCACCAGCACCAGCACCAGCACCAGCACCAGTACCAGCACCAGCATCAGCATCAACATCAGCACCAGCACCAGCACCAGCACCAGCATCAGCACCAGCACCAAAAGCAGAGCTGGTGCCAGCGCCAGCACCAGCACCAGCACCAGCACCAGCACCAGCACCAGCACCAGCACTAGCACCAGCACCAGCATCACCGGCCACATCGCCACCGGCTGAGTCAGTTGCAGAAGCCCGAACTCCGATGGAGCCGCGATCGAGCAACAAACCAGTGCACTGCGCAGCAGCAAGCGTGCACCAACCATCCTCGGCAAGCAGTGCTCGAAGAGCGGACGGAGGCATGGTCGTGACACACGCCAACAGAGACGCTGACGCACGTGTTGACGCGGCAAAACCCATCACGGCAGCACACAGCCGCAACACAGGCCGTCTCCAAGCCAGAACCGAGCGTGCGCCGGCACTTAGGGCAACCATTTGCCCGAGGACACGCCAAACGTGCGTCATGCTGGCATGTTGTGCGATGGTGGGGAATGTCAAGAGCGGGATGGGTGGGGCTCGAGTGGTTGCCGAGGGCGGGCTCGTTGGAGGGTTGGTTGATGAGGCCTGGCTGCCGTCAACGCAAAGAAGGTGGTGCATGCATGCGAGCATGGAAATGGCTAGCGCCGCAGTCTGTCACCCATACCCACACCCACACACCCACACCCACACACGCACACCCACACACCACACACCCACAGAGTGCCAGCAAGGGAAGTCGACACGGTTGGTCAGGTGCGAAATTGGACACTATCCACCACCACACAAACCACCACATCAAACCACGCCACGAATTCCACCGCCAAACGGAAGGACATGCTGCACGAACCCAAACCAGCACACACGAGCTCCCCAAGATGCAATCACAACACAACTGCACTGTGGCACATCAACACCAACACCAACATCATCACACCTACCCCATGAATGCGATCGTCAATCCGCAACCCAAGCACATCACGTGTGGCATGTGTCACTGCAGCCACTTCCCCACCCCAGTGTTTCCGACCCGTGCAGCCTTGCAGCATGCTGCGTGCCTCCTCAAGACACCCCACCACGCACGCCAACACTTGCTCCTGACGTGTGTGCACCGATGCAGACCACGTGTTGTGGACGGAGCCAGGCACACGCAACAGATGCCGAAGGGTGGAGGACACGATCGCAACGTCTGCATGCGGAGCCCAGCTGCGAGCAAGATGGCACCACACCACCGGCGTCGCACACAACGCTGCACGAGCACCGGCACCAGCGACGACACCACTGCGCTTGTTGCGGGGGCGCAGGGGTTGTGCGAACGCAAAGGCCTGGCCCAGTTGTGCGGCCGCACAGACGACATGCAACGCTGCGTTGGCCACCGCTGTGTTGGGCAACCCTGACGTGGACAGCCGGCGCAAAAACTCGACGGATGTGGCGGCCACGAGTGGAAGCGTGTCATGTCCCGCCCCACGCAGCAACGCAGCAGCGGTGTGAAACGTTGGTGTGAACGCACCACCACCGCCACCGCTACCGCTACCGCCATGTCCGTGACCGTGAGTGGGGGTGTGATGGCGCCGAGGGCGGGTCATGCAGTGGCGTTGCAACCCGAGGCACTCTGTGACGCGATCCATCGACGCGGTGGGTCCCACCAGATCCGCCGCCACCACAGCCATGGTGGTGCGCACCAGGTGGAGCTGCGCGAGCTCACCCTGTCGACCTGGTTGCATGCCAAGCGGCCCAGCACTTTGAACGATGTGACACAACACTCGCAGCATGGACTGGCGCATGGCTGTGGGCAGGCACCGCGCGAGTCGGTACACGTCGTGGGACGATGCCAGCAGGTGATCCACACTGCACCACGCCCAGCTCCCGTTGGTGCACCCAGGTTCCATGAGGCGCCGCCACGCAGCTCCAACCCGCCACACCATCTGCGTGTGTGGGTCCTCACGCTTTCCCGACCGGCCGGCGGGCACGGTGTGCAGCGGTCGCAGCGGGGAGCCTGGGGGTGGCGTGGCAGGATGTGGGGCACAGAGACAACCGGCGTCCGTCAGCAGGTGCTGCAGCGCGGCACCAAAGTCGTCTCCTCCATGTGTGGCCTTGGCACGGCGATACACAGTGGTGCAGTGCGCCGCCCGCACCAACTCCAGCGCACGTAGCGCCTCGCGTTGCTCTCGACAGCGCATGATGGCGAACACCAGCGTTTTGGTGAGCGCCTGCACCACATGGGGAGGCGTCATGAGGAGGAACTTGGCCAGGTCTGGCACCGCGTCCGTGCCACCACGTTGTAGCTGTTGGCGCAGCTCTTGCCGGCGCTCCGGTGACACGTGGCGAGACTCGGGGTGAAGGCGGAGCAGCACGTGTGAGAAGAGGCGATGCAGCGCTTCCGGGGTGGCTTGGGCACGGAACGCGTCTGATGTGATCCACAGCTGCAGCGCAATGGAGGAGGTGATGCCGGTCTTGACTTCGGTGGGGGTGGTAACCAACGCGGTGAACAAACCTGGCGGCAGCTCGGCTTTGACTGGCGTGGCGGGTGTCAGCCCAAGCAGCAGCATCGACTGCATCATGCTGACCACCTGGGCAGCGTTGGGCCCAAACTGTGACACGTCCAACGTGTGCACGTCGCTCATGGCTTGGATGATGGCGCCCTGCATCACGCTGGGGGGAATGATGTACGCAAAGGTGCTGACAGCCAGCATGACTGCATCCTGGGGGCGTGACATCACTGCAAGCAACACCGGATTGCGCAGGTGCACCGCCAACATTGGCACGTGCGCGACGGCCTGTGCCAGCGCATCGCCCACGCCGGGGCGCTCCATCTCCCTCGTCACCGCGGCATCCAGGACCGGCTTCAAGATGCCGCCGCGGGATTTTCCCTGGTCCAGGGCCCGCAGTGCCACGACCACCGCAAGCTGCCGCGCCATGCCCACTTCCACGCGCCTGCACACCTCCACCAGCACCCGAACCACCTCTGCCTGGCCGTTGGCGTGCATCAGCGCGTGAAAGGCGGTAACACAGGACTGAAGCAACTGCTTCAACGCCGCGGTGGTGCCGCCATTCTGGCCGTGGTGGAGGCTGCGAGAGCCAGGCGAGGAGGGCGAGGGCGCTGCCAAGGCGCATGACGCCAGGGGTGTCACTAACCCCACCAGTCCCGCGACAACGCCCTCACGCAACCGCATGAGGCCGGCATGTTCGACGGACGCAACGTCCGGGAACCACTGCCCCGACCGCTGCTTCAGCCACATCAAGGACTGCATGGCAGCCTCGTCACGCAGCACCCACACTTCATCAGCACCGGCGTTGCCAGCAGCGTTGGTGGTGTTGGTGTCACCGTTGGCATTGGCGTCGGCGTTCGACATGGCAGTCGACACTTCTTGCACGCGACGCCGCAGCACCGCCACCACGACCGGTGCAAGGTCCTCCAGCAACTGCAGGCACACACGGGTGGTGCAACACAGAGTGGGATGCAAGCCGGGCGTCAATGCCTTGCGTTGCGTAGCTGCCGCGTGCGCCATGCCATCCACAAGCCACCACCGCCAGGTGCCACGATCCCCTGACAACAGCATACCAGCGACGGTCCCAAAGGGCCCATCCCCAATCGTGCTGGAGGCTGTAGAGGGCGACCACGCAGGTGGCGCACCGCGTGGGCGTTGTGGGGGCAAGGTGGTGGCTGAAGACAGCTGGTTGACGCCCGCACTGCGTCCCAACCCGGCGTCAGGTGAGGGCTGCGAGGCCTTCGGAGCCTCCGACTTGCACTCATGGTCGGCACCAGGCTTGAGATCATTGGCCGTGGTGCCCGCCTGGGTGAAGCCAGCCTTGGTGGGGCCAATCGGAGACGGGGATGTGGCACCGGAGGTCTGGTTGAACGCGGTCAGCCACAGTCCAGACCGGAACAGCGGATCCACACTGCTTGGACCGGGTCCTGCCTGCCACATCAGCAGCGCCACGTGCTCAAACAACACGGCGGCAACCTTGGTGTATTCCACCGCTGCACTCTCGTCCCGTTGATGGGCCTCTGCGTCCTTCTCCGTCTTGGTGTCTGCCTCGCCGCTACCGGCCCCATCCTCACCGTCGCCACGGTGCTCGTGACTCGCTGCGGAGGAGGAGGAGGAGGAGGAGGTCGGGGCACGTGACAACACCAAGTGCAGTGCTCGGGCAAGCAGCCACCGCTGCTGGCGGCGCTCCAGCAGCCAAAAGCCACCTGCCACCGTGCCACCCCTCTCTGTCGAGTCCACAAGCAGGTGCGGTGGGATGTCGCACTGTGCCCGAGCCGGGGCGTTGAAGTCACCGTCCACGAACGTGATCAACGCCTCACGGACGGAGGAGGGCAGGTACACGCCTGTGAGTGCGCTCCGGCGTGGTGCAAGATGCAGGTGCGAGGTACACCCGATAGGCGCAAGTGGGGCCGACTCGTGTGGCGGTTGTGACTGCGCATCAGTTTCAGCCGGCTGTGGTTGGTGGTGCTGCTGCTGTTGCTGCTGCTTGGAGTCTTCGGAGTCGGTGTCGTTGGACATTGCAGCGCGGACGGCAGGCGACGCTGACGTCGCATCAGCTGGGAGTGGCGGGCATGGCCCTAGATCTGGGTCAGAGCAAGCCGGCAAGAGTCCTTGGAGGTGTTGAATCCACGCCGAAATAACGCGGGCGGATTGAATTCGCGTGGAGGCATCCACGTCGCCGTGCGATGGAACCTCTCCACGGCTGGATGCCGCGCCGCGGTTGCGTTCCAGTGCGGGGTGGGTGTTCGCCACGCTTTCACTCCGTGTGGCACCCGGAGCAAGACCAGTGTCAGCGCTTTGTGCCGCTGCCGCTTCCATAGCATTGCCACTCGCCCCGGATGAGGTATTGGACAGCGCGGTTGTGGTGGCCATGCTCCACTGGGGCACCAGCGCGGGCACCTCCAACTCCTTTTGCAGCCGCGGCAAGATGCAGCGACGGAATCTGGTGAAGCCACTGCCACTGGGGATGGTGTCGGTTGCGAGTTGCAGCAGCGCACGCGCCGTCTGCATGGACATGGGTTGGTACTGCAACCGCAGCAGCAAACTGCAGTAGGAAGTGGTGACGCCTCGTTCAGCCGAAACAGTGCCATCTGAGGGAAGGTGTGTACCAACTCGAGTCAACAATGGCAACAGTTCCTCTGGCACGACTCCCGCGGGGCGCTCTTTGCTTGAGTTTGCCTCTTCTTCTGTGACGGGTGCTGCCGCCGCTGTTGCAACTTCTTCGGCCGCTGCGGCTTCTTCTTCTGCATCCTGAAGCGTGTGTGCCACACACCCAGATTCCAACACTTGAAGACACGCTTGCATGATGTGCCACGTGGCCGAGCATGCACCACCGTGGCCACTTGAAGTTGGCGTTGGCGTTGGCGCTGGTAGCGGCGGCGAAGAGTCGATAGACGCTGAAGAAGATGGCGACCAGGCGGCCTTCATGTTGAACTGATTCAACCGTTCCAGCAGCGCTTCCATCTCTGCTTGTGAGGGGGGTGCGGATGGCTTGTCGGCCTTGGTCTTTGTGCCTGCAGACCCAGTCGCTTCAGTCTCCTCCGTGGACTTGCGTTCCTCTTGTCCGTCTCCTCCGTCAGGTTCACTATGCCCCTGTGACGATGGATCCGCTGCCTCTGCTGCAGCTGTGCTCACCTCCTTCCGCTTCTTGTTCTCCTTGCTCTTCGCCTCCCCCTCTTCAACAAACGATACAAGCATCGTCAACACCTCCACAGCCACATGCATGTGCCCCGTCGCTGGCGGGAACGCTGCAGTGGCACCCTCTATGCACCACAACATGCTGCTCCATGCCAGCTCAAGCCACTGGCTGGCCGTACCCCCAGCAACAGCACCAGCACCAGCACCAGCACCAGCACCAGCACCAGCACCTGGACTTCCAAGTGCTCCATGATTGCTCGGAGTGTGGCCTGTTGTGTCACGATGGCAGATGACGCCCGCCAAGTGCCGCAGCGTTCGCAGCGCGACCGATAGAAAGGACCCATCCTTCGCACCCACAGCGTATGAAAGAGAAGCCAACAGCGGGAGGCGTTTCCGTGCGGACATGATCGTGTCATCGCGGGCACCACTGCGGCTGGAGGCAGCGCCAGTAACTGCAGACGCAACATGGTGCGCCCACTCGACTGCCAAGCACAGGTGCACAACGTGTTGCAGAGGTCGCGAGACCAGGGAGGTCATGTGCACCTGATTGATGTGCGGCAACGGAAGCAGACGTTCGAGCAGCCGTGATGCGGCCAGTACATCACCCCGCGGCACGACATCGATGAGATGGCCACCCGCGAGGAGCCAATAGTTGTGGTACCCACGCATCGACGAAACTGCATCCATCATGTCGGCGGCAACTGAAGGTGTGGCAGCAGCGATTCCACCTTCAACCGCGGGGGCTGTGCAAGGAAACTGAAGCGGGATGTGAGGAAGAAAGGGTTGCAGCACCTGACGCATCGGGGCACAGGCAGCCAGCCAGGGATCCACCAGGAGTTGTGTGCGAAGCACACGTGGCGTGTGACTCGAGACACGCATGGTTCTGAGTCTGCGACGACGTGTTGATGCACTGTCGTCGTCCTCGTCGGCTGGTTTCGGCAACACCAAGCGCACCTCACTCCACGCAGCAAGCACCATGGCGTCATGCCGGATGGGAAGAGCCATCAAGGCGGACATGTCATGTGTGGTGGAGGTGGTGGGCGTGGATGAAGAAGGCGCTGGCTGTGGCACAGACGGATCTGTGGGCTCAGGTAGATCAAGCACCACACGCACCAGTGGCTGCTCTAGCTCGGGTGTTGGTGATGTCGAAGTGGGTGCCGCCTCAACACACATTTGAAGCGCTGCTCGCATCATCTCGCGTGGCACTGGATCACATGCCAGCAGTGCAGCTGCCACACGCCATGCCGGCGCGGAATGATGTGCAAGCGCGTTCCAACTCTCACTTGCTGACGAGGAACTCGTCGCGCTTGCAGTCGTTGCGGTTGCATCTGTGGTTGCAGCTGTGGTTGCGGTTGCAGTTGCAGCTGTAGTTTCGGTTTCGGTTGCTGTCTTTGCGGTCTCGCTTGCCGCTGCACGTGCTGTTGCAGGCGCTGTTGACGCTGTGGCAATGTCACTGGCGAGCTTCTTGCACAGCCCGCACCACGCATCTGCGACAAGTTCCTGATTCGACGTGGCCCGCACCGAGTTGGTGCCTGTTTTGCGCCGTGGCACACTGACACGCATGGCAGGTCGCGAGGACGTTCCTGCATTCGCGCTATGACACCGGCGGTGACATGACACGTACGACACCAACGGCGGCAGCCAGTGCAGTGCAAGTGACGGCGAGTGGCACAAGCGGCGCCAGACGCGGACATGGAGCTCCGAACAGTGGCCAGCGACTCGAGCCCTGTTGCGACATCCAGGCGAATGACCCAACACACACCCTTGCTGCTCCCAGTTCTGCGCCAACCACGCCGTTAGGTGCGCCAACGGACGAAGACACTGTGACAGCGTGTCCGATTGGGTTCCTTGCTGCGGTGTGGTTGTTGTAGAGAGAGGCGGGAGAGGCTGGGATGAACGAAGCGACGAGACAGAGGCGGAACCAGAGATCCGTGCACGTATGAGCCACGCTTTCCATACGGCGTCGCCATCATCGGTTTGATCGGTGGCGTTGGCGCAGGTACGGGTGCCGCTGCTTGCGTCGTTGCCACCGTCATTATTACCGCTGCTGGTGTCATCGAGCGGCGGGGTTGGGCTTGAAGAGGATGTGGTACCACCGAAGCCTGACAGCAGGATCGGCGGTTCCGTCAATGGGTTCGTGACGCCTGACACATGCGTGAACACCTGCCAGTACTCTCTGTATGCCACACAACGCAGGAGCGACAGCGTGACAACCGCTTGCCAGGCTGGATCACGCAGGCACATAGCTGCTCTGAGCTCGTCAAACACACTCCACATGCAGAATGTGGCAGCGTCATGGGGTGAATCGCTCTTGGTTTCGGACTCGACAGGGCCTTCAGCCTTGAAAGCCTGGTCTTTCCACCACCCCATCAACCGCAACAGCACGCGGCCACAACCACACACCACCGCGTTTTCGAGCACGGAAAGCAGCAGCCGAGGCACTGGAAAGCGAGGCTCAGCGGTGGTGGGGGTGAGACTGGGGGTGAGCGCGAGAGTGGGAGTGAGAGGAGTGCGTGTGGGGGTGCCAGTGGGTCGGGTGGCACCGAGGATCGAGGGAAGGCGCGGCACAGGTGTGGAGGACGCAGCCTTTGTGCCCCCAGCCGTCTCACAAGGCTGCGGTGCGGCAGCCAACACATCCTTTTCCAGCTGTGCGACACGCGTGGTGCAAAAGGCCAGCCAGCTGGGTCGGGATGCCATGGGTGTCCATTGCTCAGGTGACACGGCTGGTGACCGCATCAGGGCGTCGTGCAACGCGGACACAAGGCACTCCAGTGCAGCGTCAAGATCTGAATCGACCCACGACACGGACTGGAACAGTGACACCAGCGCCGACACGATCAGCTCACGGGGCAGGCGATTGAGCACGGAATCTTGAGCCAACAGGGCTGCCAGCTTGTCGCGAAAAATGTCCACAGAGGAGGGAGAAGCCGCAGGCTCGAATTGTGCTGCCAGTCGTGAACGATGCAGCTGCAATGCGTGTCCACAATGCACCCAGGCGAGAAGAAGTTGTGCCATCAACCGCTTGCTGGGACTGTCATCGTTGCCAGCCACTGCTGCACCAGCACCAGCACCAGCACCAGCCGGTGTTTGACTCTGGATTTGTGTCTGCTCCTGATGACGTTCTTGTGTCTGCGCCATGATGATGGCGGAGGCAAGTCCTTGTGAAGCTGCAGCCCACGCCTCTGCACTGTGGTGGTGATGAGGATGTTGGTCGTTGACACAGACGCCCACCGGGCAGGTCGATGTGTGGCGCCCGTTCTCACCCCCATCTTCGCCACAGCGAGAAACAGCAGCACCACCACCACCACCACCATCCGACTTCCTCTCACCACCCTCGTCACCATCACTTGGCTGGGGGACGTAGGATCGCACAAGTCGCAGCAGGGTGCGGGGCAGCAGCGCACCACACGCATGTGCATGCTGCCGAAGGATGGCGGAGGTGCGAGGATTCACGATGGCGAACAGGGGTGTGGCCATGAACATTGCATCTGCAACCTCTGCCATGCCACGCAAAGGAACAGTGTGCGAGCCGGTTGCAGAGCCAGCACCAGCGCCAGCACCAGTGCCAGCACCTGTGCCAGTACCAGTGCCAACACCAGCACCACCAGCACTTCTTGCATTCATGTCTTTGCCTCGGCGAGAGAGCCATCGCAGCATGTCGTGCGCGACATCCGGTGGCAACGGCACAAAGCACTGCAACGCATGCCACACCAACAGCGACGGTGTTGTGGTGTGCGTCAACGAATGTACAGGTGAGCGCACGCGCGCACCACTGTGCACCGTCGGAGCTTGCACCAGTCGCCACAGTGTCCTTGCACCCACCGCAGGAGGCACACCGCCACCATACCACGCCGACACCATGCCTCGAAAGCACGCCACGTCTTCTTCGTGCGTGATGCGAGGTCGTCGGGTGGCCAGGGTGTGCACAAACGCGGCAAGGCCTTGTGACGTCTTGGGAAACTGCGCCATGGTCAACAGCAGCACCGCGTCGCCAAGGCGCCCACCGGCGTGACGTTGAGCTGAACGTAGTGCCCGCGCCACGTCAACGACGGACGCCTGCGCAAGCGGGGCTTCGGTGTGATGTTGGTGGTGGTGCCCTTGCTGGTGCTGTTGCCACGCCAACTTGCGCGGTGCCTGTGCGGAAGGGTGCGCACGGCTGAGTGGAGGCGAAGCCTTCGCACCGTGGGGAGTGTGTGGCGTGTTGCTGGAGTGCCGGTGGGTCAAGGAGCTGCGGTGCTGGTGAAGCGCACCTGTGGCATGCGGCCACACGCTTTGCGAGACCCACAGGGCCCGAAACCAAGGATACCACAGGGAGAACGGGTTGGGTGGGGGTGGGGCTGGTTGCTGGCGCCCGTACAAGGACGCGCCACGCTCGTGGGTGATGGCAAACGGCGGCCGCTCCGCAGGGACACCGTGGCCCATCGCCAGCTTCAGATCCTGGCGGGCAAAGGAGTCGTCCAAGCTCACCGACAGGGCCAGAAGCGGGTACGTCGAAGGAGCCCTGGCGCTGGAGGGCATGGCTGGGAGCAAGGCCTTGGAGCGGCCACGCACCTTGTCCTCGGGGAGTGCCTCGGACGACACGGTGGTGCGCATCAGCGTCTGCACGTGCTGGTGGAACGCCTTCACCGTGCCCACGCTGTCTGCTCGCGCCAACACCGCGCCGGGAGACCGTCGAAGCCACGCCTGCGCGGCGTCTGCAGCTGTGACGGCTGCCGCGCGGGTGGCGTGGTGCAGCAGCAGCACCGTCTCACGACCCATGTCGTACGGTGCGGCCGACAGTTGCGGGAGGAAGTGGCCCAGCGCTGCGGTCATGCGGGGCAGGTAGCCGTCACGGCGGGGGTGGAACAGCAGTGGGCGTGTCAGGTCGCGCAGCAGGCGCATCGTTACCTCGGACGCGCCACCATCAGCGCCCACCTCCAGTGCCGGCAGCACCTCCGACAGTCTGCTGCTCCACACCACGCCTGCCGCCTTCGCAACCACTCCCAACGTCGCCGGCAGGTCCGACACATCCTCATCCGCCAAGCCACCGCCACCACTCCCACCACCGCTGCCGTAGAATCGACGTTGCGGTCTTCCTCCTCCACCGCCACCACCAAACCTGCCCTTTTCACGCTCGTCGCGTCGCATGCGCAGCAGTGCTGCACCGCCGGGTCGCTTCAACACCTCCGCGGCGAGGTCGATGACGGCAACGGTGACAACTGGATCGCCACGGTGTGCCAGCGCCACGGTGCGAAGCAAGGGCGCAAACCAACGTGAGGCCGCGGCAAGGTGTGTGTCGACGCCACCGGAGGCAACCACACGTGTCGCAATGCGCAGGGTGTGCAGCACCAACACACGATGGCGTCGCCCCAGCCGCATCCAGCAGCACACGCTGTGAAGGCGTATCGGCACGGCACTGGCCAGCTTTGACACCTGCGCCATGCGATGCGCAAGGTCAAAGCCGTGGAACGGGTCAGGCACCTGGTTGACAGGGGCTTGGGCCGGAAGCACATGGTCCACGCCAAACCCTTCGATGGACGCCATGGTACCGTGCTGCACCTTGCCAGGCCGCAACCGACCGGCCGCGGCGTCTTTGGCGGTGTAGTCAAACGGCAACGGCGCCACGTGGTCCAACGGAGACAGCAACACCACGGCACCCATCCACACCAAATGTGACGTGGCATCGCTGTTGCCGTCAGCCTTTCCCGCAGCGCTGTTGCTGGTACTGTTCCCGTGCCCATTCCCGTTCCCGTTGCGGTTGCCGGTGCCGTTGCTGCGACTGTTGGTGTCGTGGGTGTGGCCACCTGCGCCAGCACCGTCGCCGCCACCACCACTGGGCTTTGGCGGCAGCGTGACGGTGGCGCCGGCTTGTGGGTGGCCGTCCACTGAAAACTCCACCACCAGCCCCACACCATCCGCCGCCACGCGCACACGCACGCCGACGATGCTGCCGGCACCAAACGGCTTCACGCACTCCGTCCACCCCACACGCCCTGACGACATCCAGCCATGTCCCACACGCACGGCGCCGTCCGATCGATACCACACACCACGCCGTACACTGCCACTGCTGCTGCTGCTACTGTGGCTGTTGTTGTGGCTGCTGTTGTGGCTGCTGTCGCTGCTGGCGCTGCCGCCCACGCAATCTGGGAACTTGTGCAAGTGCTGCAACCCTCGTCCAACGTCATCCTGGCCGCGCCGCACCTCCATAGCAACACCCTCCACCACACCCAGGTACAAACCAGCGTCGGAGCAGCTGTGGACGTGAAAGTACCGCTCCAACAACACCCCAGCACCGACCTCCTCTCCCGCCATGGTGTCACGATCACGCCCGCGGCGTGCAAACCACCGCTGGCGGTGCTCACTCACCTTTGACCCCGCCTCCAACACCGCCACGCCGTACACATCCGTAGGCGCGTCGCACACACCGGCCAAGCTGGCGCCAACAATGGTGCGCACGGAGCGCGGCATGCTGCGACCGATCATGCTGGGCGGGAAGGGGAGCAGGTTTTCTTCGTACTGCAGCCACACGCCCGGGTTGGTGAAGGCAACCTCAGGGTAGCTGCACTCTGCCCCTTCAAAGTCCACTGCCGCCAGCAGCTCTCGGCGCTCTTGGTCGGTCATGGGTGAGGAGAACGTTTCGGTGTTCCATGGCGGCTGCAGCAAAGCCACTGCGTGTGCGTCTGCGTCAGCGTTTGCGTCTGGTTCAGGCCCGCGGTTCAGTGCAGGTTTGGGATCGGTGGGTGTCGCTGTTGTTGCACCCGCACCCGCACCCACACCCACACCCGCACCCGCACCCGCACCCGCACCAACACCCACGCCAGCATTTGCAGCACTGCTGGACCCAATTCCACTGCTGCCGTCCATGGTTGTGGGTTCCGTTGCATCGGCAGAGGGGGCGGTTCCCACGGCGACCCAGTCTCCTTCATCCACCAGCGCCACTGCCAGCTTCAGTTGCGGGACACACGCCGGCACATTCGACAGCAAGCACACCACATCACCGCTGACTTCATTTTCCACCATCACCCGCAGCACATGCCCCGCTCCCACTGGCTCCATCCACACACTGAACGCGTGCTCCCCTCGCATCGAACCCAACGCCAACCCCCCTGTGGGTTGGCTCACTTGACCCCAGTGGTGCACTTGTCCCGTCGCAACATCCACCGCCCAACCTTCTGGGCTCCCACCAAACCACCCCCCTCGCCGACGACTCTCAAGAGACGCGTGCAGCTGCGCAGCCTTCGCAGCGTTGGCGCGCACGGCGGTGGGATCTTCGTTTGCCGTCACCATGGTGGGAGGGACGTACGACGGTTTCGGCAGCGGGTGAAGTTCGGGGTATGACGCGCTGGTAGCAGAGGCAGGAGAGATCGAAGCTGCAACAGGAGCGGGCGGCGGTGCAGCTGTTGAGGACGATGATGGTGGTGGTGGTGATGATGAGGATGAGGAAGGTGCGTTGGTTGGAGCCGGGTTTGTGGGTTGGGACCGGGCTTTCGTGGCCAGGGTAGTGGCAGCACCACGCAGAAAGGCCTCAGTGCACACGCCCAGGAACACCCTTCCACGTGCAGAACGCAGGTGCACGTGCAGTCGGCGCCGGTGTGAGCCCGCAACAGCGGGGCGCGATTGAAGTCGCCACTGTGCGGCGGATGGAAGACGGCTGGTGCGTTGAGGCGGCGGTGGGGGCAGCGTGTACAAGGGCTGTGGGTGGACCGCGACACTGTACACATCGTCCCGCGTGGCGTCATCCGCATCTGCACCCGCACCCGCATCCGCATCCGCATCCACGTCCGCATCATCCTCCATGCCTGCAACAGTGCCACCACCATCAGCTGGTCCACTGCCACCACCATGGGCGGCAGCACCACCCCGTGTGAACCTGGCACTTGCAGCAGCCACACGTCCCACCATCAGCGCGCCTGTGAAGGCACCAGTGTCGCCGGGGCTGACCTTCATGCCGAACACGTTGAGCCGGTGGCGCGGGTTGGGCACAGGCGCCGTGCACCAATCACCCACAGTGTCCAGCACGTCCGAGCAGTACATTTGCGACCAGTCTGGAGAATGGTGACGGTTGCCGGTGACCCTGCTGTCCACCTTGTCGCCTTTCAGTGCACCAGGGTGTGCACCCGAGGTGGATCTGGATGTGCGTGCGCCATCGCCAGGGCTTCTGGAACCGGTAGCTGTGCCAGTCGCCACGACGTCGTCCTTGGTGGGTGCAGCTCGCGAAGGCAGGGGAGAGTTGACAGGTTCAGGTCCGGGTACGGGTGCAGGTCCACGGGTAAGTGCCGCACCAGGTGCAGGTGCAGGTGGCACCCACAGCCGCCGGCCGCGAACGTAAATCACGATCACCCACACGGCGAGTGCCAGCAGCACCACCAGGAACAGGCCCGGCAACACCACCACCCACGTCGCGTTTTCCACGTCGCCGCCGGCTCGATCCACCAGTACGTAGACGAGGCTGCAGACGTACGTCCACAACAGCCCGGCGTCAAGGGTCATGCGCACACGGTTGGCGACACACGGCCGCAGCAGCAGCCGTTGTTGGGACACAACCCGCCGCAGCACGCGTTCTTGCAGGGGCGCCAAGTGGCCAATGGGCAGCATGTGCTGCGGGTAGTGCAGCGACATGGCAACCAGGCACAGTCCGACTGCAACAGCCACCAGCGCCAGCATGAGGGCGTGGGAGGTGAAGAACAGGGCCACCAAGACAAGCACCAGCTTGAGCAGCAGTGCGGAGATGCGGTACTTGACGGAAAACACGGACAAGGGGTGCACGTGGCGGGGCTGAAAGGTGTCAAAGGAGCGGTCGAACGGGCGGCGCCACAAGATGGTGAGGTTCGACACCGCGCCGCCAGCCAACTGCACCCGCAGGCTCAGCCACACAAACGCGATCGAAGCGGCAAGCGCGGCAACGGCATGCAGCGTGTGGCCTGTGTTGTCCCAGCACGTGGTGGTGCCACCGGAGGCGTCAAGGCGCCAGGTGCCCGTGCCGGCGTCCCAAGAACAGTCCAGGGGCTGCGCCAACATCTCCAGCAGCGGCAGGAACAGCGCTCGTGTGCCGAACCCCAGCACCTGCTGCGTGGCCAGCCACAGAAGCTTCCACACCGTGGAGCGTGGGCGGCGCGTGGCTTGCACCTCCACCGCTTCCGACACGCCAAGGAACGCCAACATGATGCCCACCGCCACAAAGGCCGTGACCTGCATCATGGTGTAGGTGATGGTGGGCAGCCCAAACGTGGACAGCGACGCCAACGCCTCGCCCAACGGCACAAGCTTGCGAGGTGTGGCGTCGGTCATGGCGAACTTGGCCAGCTGTGCCAGTTGCACCAGCACCACGATGACCTCCTGCACAATGGACACGACGGGGAGGTACTCGGCCATCGCAAAGTCCAGCCACCCCTGCTCGGCATCCACGCGGTGCACCACTTCCGTGAGCAGGCGGTGCAACACCGTCAAGTGCACCGTCGCCACACCCTGCCCAGAGCCCAGCACCAAGCGGTTGCCACAGGCGTGCATGGACGTGCAGTCCACAAACAGGCGCTGTGACCGCAGCAGCAACCGCGCGCTCGGCCCACTTGCGCACCCCGCTGGGTTGACACCCACAGCAGTCGCAGCAGCAGTGGCAGCGGCAGTGGCAGGGGCAAGGGTGGTGTCCTCAACGCGAAACACCACCAGCGATCCATCAGGGGTGGTGGCGTACACCACATTTCGCACGACGGTGCACATGGTAAACCGCGGAGTCAGGGTGATTTCTTCAAACACACCGTCGTCGTGCAAGGTCTGAAGGCTCACACGCGTCCACACAGACACCGCTGCTGTTGGTGCTGCCATTGCTGCTGCTATTGCTGCCTTGTGGGCCGATTTGCCATCGGATATGGACGGCGATGCGGAAACAACCGTGGAGTGGAGTGGGGCAGGGTGCACACGGTTGGAGCGGCCGCGGTTGACTGGGTCGGTGGTGGGGGTGTGGAACACGAACAGCCGCTGCTTGGACGTCAACCCAACCATCGTGGTGACCGACGCACGCACCGTGGTCCAATTCACAACGCTGCCATGCTCCTTGCTGATGGCTGGCGTGGGCTTGATGGCGCTGGAGCGAAGCACCTGGCCGGACGCCAAGTCGATGAACGTGAGCGTCCACCCTGCCCAAAGCACCACCACAACGCGGCTCGCAGTGCGCTGATCGGACTGAGCGCCGGCGTGGTGAACGTCTTTGGCGTCGTTGCCACTCGCGTTGTCGACGGCGCCATCGTTGGCGCCATCGTTGGCGTTGGCGTTGGCGTTGCTGGCACTGGTGGAGTCGTCACCGCGACGACCAGTGGAGGTGGAAGCACCCTCCTCGCTGGCTGTGACCCGCGCAGGTAACACGACTGCCTGCCATGACGCCCCAACTGCTTCTGGCGACACCGCCAGCGGCGTTTCCCACACCACGCTACCGTCCACAACGGCGACGCCATGAACGACGCACCGGCGGCGGTCGGCCACACACACAACGTCCGGACACCTCGCCGCGTCCATCACCACCAAGGACCCCGGCGGACCCGTCCACAACAGCGCACCCGTGCCCTGGTGCCAGCACCGCACGCTGTCTTCGGTGGAACCAACGCGAGCAGCGACTGCTTGGGCTCCTGGGCCGCGCGTGGCCGATGCGTGGCGCCGCGACAGCGCTGGTGTCGCTGCAGGTGCCGAGCCGCTGGCGACGTGCGCGGGCGCAGTAGTGTGGTCCGTGGTGCTGTGTGTGCCAGCAGCCATGGCGGAGGCGGCGGGTGCCGTGGCCGCGGCCGCGGCGGTGAAGACGCAGCTCAAGCCAGCAGGCCCCACGCGTGCCGCGCCCACAGCCAACGACGTCACCACACCCGTGTGCTGATCCACGCCGGGCGTGGACCACACCACGTTGCCGCTCCCCATGTCCACCGCCTGGACCTGCGACCCCACTGCGACGAAACCCAAGCGCCGCGGCCGCGCCCTAACCTTGGTGTGTGCGTCTGCCGCCCTGTCCACCACCACTGCGTGGCCGCTTCTTCGTGACTCGGGCTCCCGAAACCCGCCAGGCAGCACAGCAGACGGAGACGCGGTCGGGGGCAGGGTTTGGGACGTGGGCCCACGGCGCGGTTGTCGTCGTGACGCCATGGCCACCCCTCGACCACCCTCGCCTGTTTGCCCCCGGGGTGCATGTGACACGACTGCTGTCGGCGGTGCATACGGCAGCAGCGTGGCAAACCCAAACACCGGCCGCGCCGCCGTGGTTCGAAGTGACGCGTCCTTGGCGGCTCCCTCTGCCAGCCACCGCTGGGTGACGCGCCCGCCAGGGTTGAGGCACTGCATGTCACCCGTCCGCGCCTGAACGGCCAGCACACTGCCGCCGCCGACCACGTCCAGCCCCAACCCCGCCACTGCCACGCTGTCGCACTGCAGCGTGCCCGTGGCACACCCCGATCGCGGGTCCAGCACCCGCACCAGCCCCGTGTCGCACAGCACCACAAGGCGACGCCGCCGTGCGGCCATCGCCACGCCCCTCGCACCCGATGGTGTGCCGTTGGCGTGCCGGTCGCGGTCGCGGTTGCGGTTGTGGCGGTTGTGGTCATCGGTGTCCTCGTCGTCGTCGTCATCGGTTAGGGTGCCTGTGTGTGCATCGCCGGGGTGCAAACGCCCGGGGGCACTCCACATGCCCGCCCCGTGTGGGTTGTCACCTACCACCGGCGCAGACAGGTGCAGCCGCGCCACCGGCAGGGTAAGCGGCTGGTACCACAGCAACCCGCCGGTGCGGGTGGACCAGCAGGCGACGTCCCCCACCCGTGATGCTGTGATGGTCAAGCCGCAGCCCGCGCCAGCCAGCACGAGCGAACACACTGCGCCACGATGGGCCACAGCGTCGGGCGAGATCCAGTGCAGAATGCCGTGAAAGGTCGGGTGCTGAGAGCTGTTGTGGCGGTTGCTGTCGCCATGGGTCCCGTTGTTGTTGCCTCCGCTGCCGCCGTGGCTGCTTTCATTGCTGGTATTGCTGCCACAGGTGGCCGCGTCACAGTCTGGAACGTGCCAACACACGACACTGCCATTCACGTGCCCCGTCAGCAGTGCGTTGTGTCGTGCACTCCACGCAACAGCCGTGCACGCCGAGCACCAGACATCCAAGGTGTGGCGCGAGTCGAACACCAGCGTGGCACCAGCTCCACGCTCGAGGGGCGCTGCTGCAACTGATGACGCGGATGTAGAGGCGGCGGCGGAAGCGTGTGTGGTGGCAGAAGGGGAACCAGTGTGCGCACTTCTCTTGGAAGAAGGCAGCTGCTGCGCTTGACGCGAAGCCGGGTGGTGGTGGGTGGAAAGCAGGTCCAGGTCCAACCGCCACACGCCTGTCCAGTCCAAGGAACGGCACACCAACACACCCTGTGGCGACAGCGTTACTTCTGCGAGTGCAGTGGCGGGTCCAAGGTGCAACGGGTGCCCGGGTGAGGGTGCGGCACGCAAAGCACGCGAGGTGTGCACATGACACACGTGGTCAGACGCGCGCGCTGGTGAGCGAAACACGGGCAGCGCCCCCACAGCTCCCAACAACTGCTTCTTGCCACGCGCCAGCAGTTGTTCCCGCTCCTCTTGTTGACCGCGCAGATTGCGCTCCACTTGTGGCGGGGTGTGGTACTTGCCACTGCGCGGCAGCTGGTTCAACGTCCGCCACCCACGCAGCTGGTCATGTACCGCAGACACGGCACGTGCAACACGCTGGCGGTGGTGTGCGCGGAGCGACGCCACGTTGTCAGCACCGTCAGTAGCATGGTGTGTCGTGGCCGAGGTGTGCGTTGATCGTGGTGACCGTTTGGCGGCGTGCGACTGTGACTGTGGCGCCAGTGCAGACACGCGCTGCGCTGCTGCAGCTGCAGCTGCTGATGCTGCTGCATGGGCACCACGCGCAACATCTGGGTGCAGCGTGCCAACGGCCACGATGTGAACGGTGGAGGAACCCATGCACGCGGCCGCGGCGGTGTTACGGGACATGGACTTGGTGGAGGTGCCACAGCACGCATCGTGCACGCGGTGTAGCTTGCCAGTGTGGCTGCGCACCACACGAAACAGCCGCACCGACAGGTCGGTGTGAAGCACAGCCACCATGCCCAGCGTGTGATCACGCGCTGGCGCATGTGTGCTGCCGGGTGCGGGTGCAGGCGCTGAGGAAAGGGGTGAGCAGGGCGAAAAGCATGCCGCGATCACACCTTGTCGTGGGCGGAGCAAGGTGGCGGGTGCCACGTGTGAAGCAGGTTCGCCACTGGACACATGCAACACCTCCACACCAGCCGCGGACACCACGGCAACCAGCTGTCCCCCAAGGCCTATCACGGACAAGACGGGACCACTGGGGTCCAGTGTGTGGCTCCAGATGCCCTCACCCGTGTTTGGATTCCACGCACACACTGTGCCAATCACGTCGGAGCTCACCACCACTGGCCCGATGTGAATCACCGCGGTGACCCGATGCGTGTGGCCAGTGAAGGTCGCATTCGTCAGGTCCAGGCGGTCAGAAGAGACGGTCCATACCACAGATGATTGTGGACTGGCCAGGCGGATGAACCTGCAGCGCCCACGCCATGTAGCACCCACAACGCATGCCACATCAACCCCCATCCCTGCCAGCGTAACTCCTCTTCTCCCGCGCACACCAACACGCTCAAACAACGCCACAATGCCCCCCCATCGCGACCCAACACGTACTTGTCATCCGAGCTCAGGGCCATGGTTCACCACGTGGTGGCCTATGGCGGTCGTGTCTTCATCGTATCGTTCAGGGAAACTCGATCCCAGCAGCAGGCTGACTGCGGCAAACTGAAGCGCCTTCAAAACCAAAAAACCCGAAAAAATGTAAATAAAATCAAACAAATGCAAACAAATGCAAACAAATGCAAACAACCAAACACTGCACGCCGAAGCCAAGTCAGAGCTGCTGGACGGGATGGAAGACTAAGCACGGTCCTTACGACCTGCAACAAGCTGTTGCGCTGCATATAGCGGATAATGCGGAGCTGCAAACAGTGTACATGGCTCTGGAATGCTGCGCCGAGTCCGTGTCTTGCTTGTCATGCACCGTCATCAGGGTTAATGAAGCTCTTGCAAGACTCGGAAGTTGGTCTCAAGCACGAATATTCTGGGTACGTACGGTGCTGTAGGGATGTTGGTGTGGATGTAGTAAACATGGTGCAACGGCTGGCGCTCTGTGTCTGTGATGGGCCATCACCAGGTGTGTTGTGCGGTCCCTGGAGGTGTACAGTGTCCATGTTTCCCAAGCTGAACGGCTGGTTCTACAACGTGCGTGCAGCTACAGCTACCATGCGTGCATGTTTTTCCTGTGTCACTTTGCGTCTGTTGTGTGGCAGCGGGCACATGGAGCGGCTCGCACCTAGCAACCATTGTTGAGGCCGGGCACTTCACCCTGAATCTGATCTCGAGGGGCGCGCCCTCAGCAGCCTCATCGAATGACAACCAACACATTGAGGAATGTCACTCATACTCGTGGCAGGCAACAGCCTCGGCAAGGAAGGCGCCAAGGCACTCGGCCCCCACATGGAGAAGCTCAACAACATGACAACGTTGGATTTGGCCGGTGGGTGGTGCTGCCGGCGTGTCTATGTGCGTTCAGCGTGATCATAAGACTGTCTGGATGACGCCTGTGTGCAATGTACCAGAAAATAACCTTGGTGAGGAAGGCGCCAAGGCGCTATGCTCGCACCTGGGAAAGCTTCAGAGTATCACGACGTTGGTGTTGAGCAGTGCGTTTCAGTGATGGTATTTGGTCTTGGGTAGGGTGTTCATTTGTTTGGTGTGACCATGCAGCTGTGTGTTGTTGATGTCAGGCAACAAGGTGGGCAATGAAGGCGCCTCACCTCGCAAAGCTCACCAACTTGACAACGCTGGGATTAAAGTGTGCGTGTTGAAGCTGCGTTTTCTCATTCGTAGGGCTTGCTTGCCGGCGCTGACACGCGAATGATGAACACGTGTTGCAGGCAACAAG